>Ga0070717_10002699_pt1 | contig 12506 bp, 10 predicted proteins | sample LARL113metaG_FD_71366 | JGI IMG/M metagenome (GOLD analysis project Ga0070717, IMG submission 71366) | Corn, switchgrass and miscanthus rhizosphere microbial communities from Kellogg Biological Station, Michigan, USA - LAR L11-3 metaG | ecosystem: Host-associated > Plants > Roots > Rhizosphere ...
TCGAGGAAGATGTTCTGGCCCGGGTGCGGCTGCTTGCGGCAACCGGCGGTGTTGGTCGGGCAGGCGAGGACTTCCGAGCGCGACGGCGCGGTCAGATCGACGAAGCAAGCGAAGCTCGCGAGGTCGGCGGCGGGGTCGATGCCGGTCATGTGGAGCGTGCCGGGGCCGCGCTCCATGCCGTGGCACTGGCCGTTGGTGCACGCCGGGCGACCGCTCGGCTGGTTGCCGTTGTTGATGTCGATCTCACCCTTGAGGATCGGCAGGATCTCGCTGGTGAACGTGCCGAGGTTGAACTTCGAGATCGGCGCGCAGGTCGAGGCCGGGCCGGTCGGGACGATCTTGCCGGCTTCGGTGATCCACGCGAGCAGGGCCATCGCCTGCGCCGGCGAGACCTGGCGCGACGAGCCGCTCGCGTGCACCGTCGTGGCCTGCACGTAGACCTGCGAGACCTTCGGGTTGCTCGGGGTCGTGCGCTGCGTGATCGCGGTGAAGTTCGAGTCGTCGGTCGCGACCGTCGTGGACAGCTTCAGCGTGAAGTTGCGCTGACCGGGGGCCGCGTGGCAGCCGGCCGACACGCAGGTGTCGAACATCGGCGCGATCGTCGACTTGAACACGGCCTGGTCGAACGGGCTCGCGGGGCCGACCGGGGTCGAGCCCTGACCGTCGGCGATGATCCGCGCCGCGGCGTCGCTCACGTACTTCTGGAGCGCGGCGAGCTTGGGGTCGCCGTCGGGGAACGTGAAGTGCGCCGGCGTCTGCGTGCCCGTGATGTGGGCGGTCAGGCGGCTGTTGGCAGGCGTGACGGTGTCGGTGGCGTCGACGACGGCATTGAACGACTTGGCGAAGTCGCAGCTCGCCGGATCGGTCGCGGCCCAGACGGTGAAGCCACCCTGGCCCGCGGGCGCGCCGTGGCAGCCGGCGGCGCCGCAGCTACCCTGCAGCACGGGGAGGACGTTCGAAGCAAAGTCGCTGACGACGAACGGATAGCCGGGGCTCTTGCCGGTCGTCTCCTTCAGCTGGCACTCCGGCGGCGGCGCCGGCGGCGGCGTGGCGGGGCCGCCAGGCGTGCTGCTGGAACAACCAGCAACCAGTGACGCGTTGGCCGCGACGAGCAGTATAAATAGACGCTTGATCATAGTTGATGTCCTCTCACGCAGGGTTCCAGAGGCTGGTCGCGGACGATAGTCCTCGGGGGCTCATAACAGCGGCGTCATGTGCAACCGTTGTACCGAGATGCATCCCGAGCAATTTCAAGGGCTGCGGCCCCTGGGGCTTGGGGTTTCCGGGTACCAGGCTCACCGCTCGCACACATCTAGACCCCACCCGACGTCTTGGCTATGGCCGATCGCACAAGATCGGTCATTCAAGATCGTCGTCGGAGAGTGCAAGCGGCTCGTCGATAAAACCAGCGGAGATGCGTGACAGTTTTCTGATGACAAGCGAGCGCAATTTGCGCATCGCGGGGGATCGGTGACCTGCCGGAGTGCCCACTCGAGTGCGGACTCGAGACCCCGATCGGAGGACGGTTTTTGCGGGAGGGATCACATCCGTGATCGGGATCATGACCGACGAAGCCGGTTCGAAATTCCGCCTGCCGCATTACGCTGCACGTCATGTGCTGCGTCGAGGACGTCTTGTGCCGCTGGTGCTACGCTCGTGAGCTCGCTTCGAGGCGGCCGCAGGCGCGCGTGCTCGGCGCCTGCTGGGCAGAGCGCGTGTGCCGAGGTGAGCTGCGCCGGCAAGCCGCGTGGCCAGCGCACGAGGGCAAGGCGCGCGATATCGCGGCTCGCCTCGTGAGCAAGCTCGCGAAGGATCCGCGGTTGCTCGCGGTGCTGTCCGACGAGTGCTCGAGGGGCGCGGCCGCGTGGTGGGTCGCTCGCCCGGCGCGTTACCGGATCTCCGACGAGCCCGAGGTGGGGTGACGCGCCCCAGTCCGGGGCGCTACCCTGCGGGCGTGCGGGTCGCGTCGCTGATCGTGGTGGCCGCGTGCGGTGCTGGCGCGCCGGCGATCGATCGCGCGCCGCCGGTCGAGCCCGTGCGCGAGCCTGCGCTCGGGTCGTCGCTCGAGCCGGCGCTTGAGCCGGCGCTTGGAATGAACGACGTCTCGATCCTGCTGCCGCTGCCGCGCGATCCACACGCGCCGGTGCTCGCCGGGATCGCCAGCGCCGGGCTGATCGAGCGCGGCTGGTTCGATGCGCTGGTGACCGATCACCACGACATCGCGCCGCGGGTCGCCGCGCCGATCGCGTTCGAAGACTTCCAGGTCGTCGCGGTGCGCTTCGATCTGTGCGAGCGCGCCGCCGTCGGGCCGTGCCCGCGCGACGTCGACGGCCGGCTGCGCCTGGTGCTGCAGCCGATGTACGTGCGCGCCGGCGCGACCGCGGCGCACGACGTCGCGCTGCACGCGTTCTATCCCGTGCCGGCAGCCGAGCTCGCCGGCGTGATCGCCGAGCTCCGCGCGCTCGCGCGCCGCCATCCGATCGCGCCCGACGCTGCGCTGACCGTGAGCCCTGCGGCCGGCGACGCCGCGTACCTCGCGCAGCTGCGCGCGCTGGTGATGCGCTACGCGCGCGGCGCGCAGCTCGCGAAGCTGACGGTGATCGGCCAGGTCGCCGACTCGGCGGCGTTCGCGTGGATCTTTCGCGGCGTCGAGCGCCGCGGCGACGCGATCGTCGCGCTCGACATCCCCGGCATCCCGCGCGCACAGCAGACGCTCCAGCTCGCCGGCGGCGACACCGTGTACCTGACCGCGCCGGTGGTCGACGCGCCGGCCGGCTTCGCGCTCGCGATCAACGGACCGCGGTTCGCTGCCGCGACGCTGGCCGAGCGCACCGGCGCGCTCGCGGCGCTGACCGCGATCCAGAACCCGCTGGTCCACGACACGATCAACACGCAGTGCATCGCGTGCCACGTCGCGACGTTCCTGACCGCGCGGCGCGCGACGACGATCGGCGTCGCGCCGGACGCGATCGCCGGGCGCTTCGCGTCGCGCCACGCGCTCGCGGCGCACACGATCGCCGACACGGATCCGCGCGTCGTCCGCGGCTTCGGCTGGGCGGCGAGCGTCCCCGCGATCTCGCAGCGCGTGGTCAACGACACCGCGCAGGTGCTGGCCGAGATCGAGGCGCGGTTTCCGCTTCCGCCGCGCTGACCGGCTGCGCGGCCGGCGTGGCAAGGTGGCGGCATGCGATCCTTGCTTCGCTTCGCGATCGTCCTCGCCACCTGCGGCGCGTGCAGTCACGCGCCGACCGCCAGCGCGCCGCCGGTCGCGCCGTCCGCGCCACCCGCCGCAGCGTCGGACAAGGTCATCCCGCTCGCCGGCGGCGGCAACGCGCTGTGGTGGGACGCGGCGAGCGCGACGCTGTACCTGACCGATAGCAACGCGAGCGCGCTGATCGCGTGGACCGAGGCCGGCGGCCTCACGCCGGTCGCGACCGTGCCAGCCGGGACCGCCGGCGTCAGCCTCGGCGGCGTGGTCCGGCGCGCCGACGGCACGACGATCGTCGCCAACTTCGGGTTCGGCACGCAGGGCGGCCTGTTCGCGATCGCGGCCGACCACACGGTCACCGCGTTGACCGGGCTCGAGCCGTCGCGCCGCCGCGTCGGCCTCGCGCAGGACGGCGGCGCGCTGTACAGCGCGTACTTCGTCGGCGGTCGCGGCCAGGCGTCCGTCGGCGGGGTGGCCCGCGTGACGATCACCGGCGGCGCGGCGAGCGAGACCGAGATCGCCGGCGCGTCGACCTCCGCCGGGTTCGGCAAGATCGTCGGCGTGGTCGCGACGCCGGGCGCGGTGTTCGTCGCCGATCAGACCGAGAAGGTGATCTGGAAGCTCGCGCTGCCGGGCTTCGCGGTGTCCAAGCTCGCCAGCGTGCCGAGCGCCGATCTGCTCGCGATCTTGCCCGACGGCGATCTGCTGACCGGCGGTGGCCCGGCGATCTCGCGGATCACGCAGGCCGGTGTGGTCTCGACCCTGCCGGGCGCGGCGTTCGAGCAGGTTCGCGGCCTGGCCTACGATCCGGCGGGGCAGCGGCTGTTCATCCTCGACCACAGCCTCACGCCGGGATCGCCCGACCAGCTACGGATCCGCCCCCTCCCTCGATAACCGAGCAAATCCAAGGGCCTCCCACACGCTGCGTTTTTTTCTCGATCGCGTGTGGGAATCCGGAGCCGACCGACGCCTGTGGATCAGAGGCAGTTGAGGGTGGGACGGGCGTGGCGGGACGAGGGTGGCGGGGCGTGATGGGACGAGGGTGGCGGGGGCGTGTGGTGCGAGGGTGGGGAATGGGCCGCGGCGTCGCTGTTCGACCGGACGAGGTCCGGACCGAGCGTGACGCCGCGGCGGTTCGGGGGGGCGCGTTCTGGATGATCAGCGCGGGGCGCGCGGACGCCAGAGCAGCACCAGCGCGGCGGTGACGCCGACGCCGGCCATCACGAGGCCGAGCGTGCGCGGATCGCGGCCGCCGATGTGCGTGGTCAGGTACCCGGACGTCGCGCCGGCGAGCATCGTGAGCGCGCCGATCATCGCCGACGCCGCGCCGGCGATCTCCGGCACCGGCTGCATCGCGATCGCGGTGGCGCTCGGCGAGGTCAGGCCGACGCCGAAGAAGTACACGAGCACCGGCGCGATCAGGCCGAGCTGCGCGAGCCCGGTCAGGTGCACGCCGATCGCGACCAGCACGCCGCCGAGGCCGAGCGTCAGCGCGCCGGCGGCGAGCACGCGCGCCGGCGGATCGCGCTGCAGGCGGCGCCGTCCCGACATCGAGCCGAGCATCAGCGCGAGCGCCGCGGCGCCGAAGTAGAAACCGAACGCATCCGACGAGATGTGGAAGCCGTCGATCAGCACGAACGGCGAGTCGGCGATGAACGCGAACTGGCCGGCGAACGTCAGGCAGACCAGCAAGGTCGGGATCCGGGTGCCGCGGGCGCGGAAGAACCGCGCGAAGCCGGCGAGCGTCGAGGCCAGCGACAGCGCGACCCGGCGCTCGGGCGGCAAGGTCTCGGGCAACGTCAGCGCCGCCATCGCGCTGAGCGCCACGCCGATCACGGCGAGCGTGACGAAGATGGCCTGCCAGCCGAGATGCGTCAGCAGGAAGCCGCCGAGCAGCGGCGCCAGCATCGGCGCGAGCGCGAGCACGGCGAGGATCGTCGACAGCATGCGGGCCGCGCCGGCCGCCGGCTGGGTATCGCGCACCATCGCGCGCGCGATCACCGGCGACGCGGCCGAGCCCAGGCCCTGCACGATCCGCGCGATGAGCAGCAGCTCGATCGACGGCGCAGCGGCGCACGCGACGCCCGCGACGGTGAACAGCGCGAGGCCGGCGAGCAGCACGCGGCGGCGGCCGAGCGCATCGGACAGAAAGCCCGCGATCAGCTGGCCGACCGCGAAGCCGACGAGGAACAGGCCGAGCGTGAGCTGGGCGATCTCCGGAGACACGTGGAGCTCGCGGCCCAGCGTCGGCTGGGCGGGCAAGCTCATGTCGATCGACAGCGCGGTGGTCCCTGTCAGCGCGGCGAGCGACAGCACCCAGCGCCGCGCGCCGATGCGCGTGGGAAACCGGACCTCCGAGGCGCGCGCGCTGGCCGTCATCGTGACGCGCGGATTATTTCGTCGGGGCTGGCGTCGCGCCGGGCGGCTTGAGGCGCATGAACGCCTCGCCGACCGCCTTGTCGCTCGCGCACTTCGCCTTCATCGCGGGCAGCAGCTCGTCGGTCGACTTCTTCGCGATCTTGTCCTTGATCGCCTGCGGCAGCTCCTTGCCGGCGGCCTTGGCGTCGTTGGCGTCCTTGAGCAGCGCCTTGCTCGCGTCGATGTGCGCGTTGACGGCAGCCGCCATCTTCACGCAGTCGTCCTTGTTGGTGACCACGGCGGCGACGAGCTTGTCGAAGAACGCGTAGAACCGCTGCGCCTCGGCGTCGGTCAGCGCCGTCTTGGCCGGGGCCGGCTTGTCATCGGGCTTCGCGGCCGGCTTGTCGGCGGGCTTGGCCGGCGGCGGCGCGGGCTTGTCGGCGAACGCCGCGGTCGACGCGGTCAGGGCCGCGATCATCGTGAAGGTACGAATCATGGACATAGGTGCTCCTCTCGAAAGAGGCGGCACCATGCCACAGGCGGCGTGGGTTCGGCGCGAAAACTACAGCAGCTTGTCGAGCGTGATCGGCAGCGCGCGGATGCGCTTGCCGGTCGCGTGATAGACCGCATTCGCGATCGCCGCGCCGACGCCGGTGATGCCGATCTCACCGATGCCCTTGACGCCGAGCGGGTTGACGAACGGATCGGGCTCGTCGACGAAGCTCACGTCGAGCGCGGGGACGTCGGCGTGGACCGGGACGTGATAATCGGCGAGATCGCGGGTCACGGCGCGCGCGGTGCGCGGATCGCGGACCGTGTGCTCGAGCAGCGCGAGGCCGATCCCCCACACGATGCCGCCTTTGAGCTGGCTCAGCGCGGTCTTCGGGTTGAGGATCTTGCCGGCGGCGTACGCGCCGACCACGCGCGCGATCCGGACCTCGCCGAGCTGCGGATCGACGCGGACCTCGACGAACACCGCGCCGTGCGAGTGAAACGCGTGGGCCTCCGGCCGCTTCTCGGTCTTGAGCTCGGCGGAGATCTCGGCCTGGCCGCTGCGCGCCACGACCTGGCCCCACGGCTCGTCGGACGTCTTGCGCAGCGCCTGGAGCTTGTCCTTGAGCAGCCCGACCGCCGCCTTGACGGCCGAGCCGGTGCTCGCCGCGGTCTGCGAGCCGCCCGACACCGGCGTCTCGGGGAACGCCGAGTCGCCGAGCTCGAAGCGAACCTGGTCGACCGGCACGCCGAGCGCGTCGGCCGCGATCTGCGTCATGATCGTGTACGTGCCGGTGCCGATGTCCTGCGTGCCGGCCTGCACGACGAGGATGCCGTCGGCCTTCATCCGCGCGATCGCCGACGACGGCGACATCTTCGCGGGGTAGGTCGCGCTCGCCATCCCCCAGCCCAGCACGTGGTCGCCGTCGCGCATCGCGCCGACTTTCGGGTTGCGCCTGGCCCAGCCGAAGCGCTGCGCGCCCTGGCGATAGCACTCGAGCAGCGCCTTGCTGGAGAACGGCTTGTCCTCCTGCTCGTCGCGCACCGCGTGGTTGCGCACGCGGAGCTCGATCGGATCGAGCTTGAGCGCATAGGCCAGCTCGTCCATCGCGGATTCCAGGCCGAAGGTGCCAGTCGCCTCGCCTGGCGCGCGCTGGAACGTGGGAGTCGGAATGTCGAGCTTCACCAGCTTGTGACTCGTGGCCACGTTGGGGCACGCGTAGAGATGACGGGTCTGCACGGCGCTCGGCTCGGCGAACTCCTCGTAGCGCGAGGTCTCGGAGATCACGTCGTGCTGGATCACGGTCAATTTGCCCTCGGCGGTCGCGCCCAGCGTGATCGCCTGGTGGGTCTCGGGGCGGTGACCGACGAGCGAGAACATCTGCGGCCGGGTCACCACCAGCTTGACCGGCCGGCCGACCGCCTTGGCGGCCAGCGCGGCGAGCGCGACGTGCGACCACGGCGAGCCTTTGCTGCCGAACCCGCCGCCGACATAATGATTGATCACACGGACGTTGCGGGGCTCGAGCCCGAACTGCTTCGCGAGCTTGTTGCGCACGCCGAAGATGCCCTGTGTGGCATCATAGACTGTCAGCTTGCCGTCGCCCTGCCACACCGCGATCGTCGCGTGGGGCTCCATCGGATGGTGATTCTCGACCGGGGTGGTGTAGCTCTGATTGACCTTGATCTTGGCCGCCGCGAGGCCGGCCTCGACGTTGCCGCGCGTGCTGGCGGGCTCGCCGTTGGGGCCGAGCGACGTGGGCGCGTAGGCCTCGCCGAGCGCGGCGCCGAGCTGCGCGACCGGCGTGGCCGCGTCGTAGGTCGCGGTGACCAGCGAGGCGGCGTGCTGCGCGTGCTCGAGGGTATCGGCGACCACGACGGCGATCGGCTGGTCGGCGTACAGGATCTTGTTGTCCTGCAGCAGCTGGAGCTTCTTGTCGCCCGGGTTCTTCGGGTTGGGTGGCGTGACCGGCAGGCGCGGCGCGGTGTCCGGCGTCAGGATCGCGATCACGCCGGGCAGCTTCTTGGCGGCGCGCGCGTCGACCGCGCGGACCGTGCCGCACGCGATCGTGCTGCCGACGATCACGGCGTGCGCGACGTTGGCGGTCGGCGTCTCGGCGGCGTAGACCGCCTGGCCGGTGACCTTGAGCCGCGCGTCGAGCCGGTCGATCGGCGTGCCGACGGCCGGCTTCACGACGCACCTCGCTGCAGCGCGCGCACCAGGGTGCGGCGACCGAGCTCGAGCTTGAACGCGTTGTCGGCCTGCGGGCGGGCGTCTTCGAACGCGACCTGCGCCGCGCGCTGGAAGCTGTCGAGCGTGGCCGGCTTGCCGATCAGCGCGGCCTCCGCGGCCTTGGCGCGCCACGGCTTGGTCGCGACGCCGCCGAGCGCGACCCGCGCGTCCATGATCTTGCCGCCGGTGATGTCGAGCGCGACCGCGGCCGAGGCCAGCGCGAACGCGAACGACGCGCGATCGCGGACCTTGGTGTAGCGCGAGCGCGCGGCCATCGCCGACGCTGGCAGCTCGACGTGGGTGACCAGCTCGCCGGGCGCGAGCACGCTCTCGATCTCGGGGTGATCGCCCGGCAGGGTGTGCAGCTCCGCGATCGGGATGGCGCGGTCACCCTTGGGGCCGTGGGTGTGGACGATCGCATCGAGCGCGACCAGCGCCACGCACATGTCCGACGGATGACTGGCGATGCACGCGGGGCTGGTGCCGAGCACCGCGTGCGAGCGCGTGAAGCCACCCTGCGCGGCGCAGCCCGAGCCCGGCTTGCGCTTGTTGCAGGCCGACACGCCGTCACGGAAGTACGGGCAGCGGGTGCGCTGCAGCAGATTGCCGCCGACCGTGGCCATGTTGCGGAGCTGCGCCGAGGCGCCGGACAGCAGGGCCTCGGACAGCGCGGGGAACCGCTTGGTGACCAGCGGGTGATACGCGACGTCCGTGTTGGTCGCGAGCGCGCCGAGCTTGAGCCCGCCTCCCGTTTCCTCGATCGCGGTGAGCGCGAGGCCGGTGATGTCGACCAGCGCGGTCGGCTTCATGACGTCGAGCCGCATCAGGTCGACCAGCGTGGTGCCGCCGGCGATGAAGCGGGCGTCGTCGCCGGTGATCGCGGCGACGGCGTGATCGGTGGAGTCGGCGCGGACGTAGCGAAAGGGCTGCATGGCGTCCTGTCAGCCGCGGGCGCGGCGCGCGAGCTGGATCGCGGCGACGATGTTGGGGTAGGCACCGCAGCGGCAGATGTTGCCGCTCATCTGCTCGCGGACCTCGGCGTCGGACGTCGCGTGGCCTTCGCCGAGCATGCCGACGGCAGACAGGATCTGGCCGGGCGTGCAGTAGCCGCACTGCAGGCCATCGGCCTCGACGAACGCCTGCTGCATCGGGTGCAGCACGTCGTTCTTGGCCAGGCCTTCGATCGTGGTGATGTCCTTGCCCTGCGCCATCACGGCCAGCGTCAGGCACGCGTTGATCCGCTTGCCGCCGTGCAGCACGGTGCACGCGCCGCACTGGCCGGCGTCGCAGCCCTTCTTGGTGCCGGTCAGCCCGAGGGTCTCGCGCAGGGTATCGAGCAGCGAGGCGCGCGGGTCGATCGTCAGCTGCTTGGCCGTGCCGTTGATCGTGAGACGGACTTCGATACTCGCCGGGATGCCGGACTCGGCGACCGGCGGGGCCGGCGGCGGATCGGGTTGCTTGTGCGGCTGCTGCTTGCAGCCCGAGAGATACGCGGTGGCGAACCCGACCACGAGGCAGGTCACGTTCCACTCGCGGCGGGTGAACAGCACGCGATCCTTGGCGCTCTGCGCGTCGCGCGCGTGGACCGCCTCGGCGGCGATCGCGAGCGCGGCGGCGAGGGTCGGCGCGACCGGGCGCAGCGGGCGCGCGGGGCGATGCGCGAACCGCACGACGCCGCGGCCGTCGATCACGAACACCGCGTCGCTGCCCGGCGGCACGCCGTAGCGGATCGCCGCGGCGGCGGCCACGTCGCACGCCTCGTCGGCGAGCACCTGCTCGACCGCGTCGTCGGCGCGCACCGACCACACGCCTGCCGGCGACAGGACGACCAGCTCGGCACCGAGGCCACGGAGCTGCGCGCGCAGCTCGCCGATCGCGGCCGGGCTGGCGTCGCCGAACGAGGCGTCCTGGACGAACGCGATCACGCGCGACTCGCCGTGGCCGGTTCGGCCATCGAGGCCGGACATGATGATGTCGGGCGCGACCGAGCCGACCTGAGGTCCGACGCTGACGAAGTTCGTCGACATGACGCCTCCCGAGGGCTCAGAACAGCTTGATCTGGCGGACGCGGTTGTACTGCACGAGCTCGCCGCGACTACCGTCGGCGACGTAGACCATCGAGCCATCGGGCACCACGGCGATGCCCTCGAGGCCGTAGAGCTCGGCCGCGAGCAGGTTGTCGCTGTCGACCGCGCCGCCGGTGCCGTCGCCCGCGACGGTCGACACGGTGTCGCCGACGATCTTGCGGACCCGAAAGTTGCCGAGATCGGTGACGTAGACGTCGCCGTTGGCCGCCATCGCCATCGCCTGCGGCTTGCTGAACCGCGCGCTCGCCATCGGTCCGTCGGCGAACGCCGGCTCGGTGGCGCCGCTCAGCGTCGAGGTCGTGCCGTCGAGCGTGACCAGGCGGATCCGGTTGTTGTCGAAGTCGGTGACCATCAGGTTGCCGTCGGCGCGGACCACGATGTTGTAGGGCGCCGAGAACCGCGCGACGTCGGCCGCGCCGTCGACCATGCCGGGGGAGTCCCACGCGCCGGCGATCGGCGTCGCGACGCCGGTGTTGACGTCGACGATCTCGACCACGTGGTGCAGGTAGTCGGCGACCGCGAGCCGGCCATCGGGCAGCACGGCGAGGCCGCGCGGCCGGCCGATCGCGTTGGCGACCACGACCGCGGTCTTCGCGTTGACGTCGACCCGCCAGATCGTGCCGGACATCGGCGTGTGGTTGCCCGCCTGATCGTTGTCGGTCGACACGTACAGCGTGCCGTCGTTCGCGAACGCCATGCCGAACGGCCGCTTGAACGTCGGCTCGGCGATCAGCGTCTCGGTGTTGTGGCTGTCGGCGTCGATCACGCGCAGCTTGCCGTTGTCGAAGTCGGCGACGTAGACCAGGCCGTCGCGGTAGGCGACGTTGACCGGGTTCGCGAACCGCGCGACGCGCCGTGCGCCGTCGACATAGCCGGGCTCGGCCGCGCCGGCGAGCGTGCTGACGCCGTTGGTGAACGCGACGTCGCCGTCGTCGTCCCCGGTCGGCGGCATGTCGTCGCCGGTGGTGGGGCCAGACATGCTGGTGGAACAACCGGCGAACAGCCCGGCGGCGATCAGACTCAAGGCGAATTTCGTGGTCGTCATATATAGGGGACCTTCGGAAGGGGGCTGAGCGGCGAAGTAGCAAGACGCTTGCCGCGCGCTGGCGGGCACGGCGCGCGGATCGGCGGCGGCTTTCGTGCCGCGGGCGCTCGCCTGCGTGCGCACCGCTCAGCGAGGTGGGCGCTAGAACGCGGTCGCGAGCAGCGGGATGACGGCGGCGACGTCCGTCGGCGCGGGCGTGGGCGCGTGGTCGAACGTGCGCTGGTAGCCGCGCGCGACGAGCGCGCCGAGCCCGACGATCATCCCGGCGTACACCAGCCGCGCAGGGATCTGACGCCAGCCATGCAGGCACCACAGGTCGAACACCTTCACGACATCGTTGGTCCGCGAGAACAGGAAGACGTCCTTCGAGAAGTCGATCCACAGGCCGGTGGCGAACACGGTGAGCGCGAGCTGGCCATACGCGTTGTGCGGCCACGCGTCGGTGAGCACGAGCGCCGCGAACCCGCCGAGCAGCGCGACGTCGGTGACCTTGGGCGCGAGGAAGACCGCGACGCGATCGCCGCGCGTGCGCAAGCCTCGGACATAGGTCCAGCCGAACCGGAACGTGTGGGTGGATGGATCGATGCCGGGCGGAAAGAGATGGAGCTGCTCGACCTGCGCGCCGACCAGCAGCGCGGCGACGGCGTGGCTGCCTTCGTGCAGCGCGACACCTGCGACGTAGGTCGGTGGCGCCATCGCGATCCCGGTGAGCAGCAGGCGCTGATCGCTGGGCTCGGCGTGCGCGGGGGCGGCGAGGACGAGAACCATCAGCGCGATCAGCCGCACGGCGCGACCCACAGCTCGTCGACCTGCACGAAGCCCAGGCTGTGTGCGAGCCGCCGCGAGCCCGCGTTGCCTTCGTCGGCGCCCCACACCGGCGCGCGACCGTGCGCGCGCTCGTCGCGGATCATCGCCGCCGCCACGATGCGGCCGAGGCCGAGCTGACGCGCCTCGGCCAGGGTGTCGACCGAGACATCGAACCAGCGCGCGCTGCGCCACGGCGCGTACGCGAACGCGACCGGCAGACCGTCGAGGAACACCGACCAGATCGTGCGCTGCGCGCGCGCCGCCGCGAGCTCGTCG
>Ga0070717_10002700_pt1 | contig 12504 bp, 7 predicted proteins | sample LARL113metaG_FD_71366 | JGI IMG/M metagenome (GOLD analysis project Ga0070717, IMG submission 71366) | Corn, switchgrass and miscanthus rhizosphere microbial communities from Kellogg Biological Station, Michigan, USA - LAR L11-3 metaG | ecosystem: Host-associated > Plants > Roots > Rhizosphere ...
TTCCGGCCCACCGTTACCATAGTTATGTATTAAGTGCCTGGATTTCCACAACTTTGTTTGTCGGGACATCGGAAATTATGTTTTGCGGGGAGTAGCATTCGCTACACTTTTGTTGCAGCGGTGATGCAACCCCGCGAAGAAGAAGGGAATCACAGCACGCAACTGTTTTAAATCGGGTTGTTACAGGAAAAGCTGTTACCTTGGATCACTTTTTTGTTGGGCCATAGAGGCATCATGTTGTACTCTGGTTTGGAACCGAAGAATGGTGACGTCGATCACCTACTTCGGAATACTAGATTGCTGTTTACGATTTACGGTTCGTTGCCGATACAAGAAAAACCCCGGACTCGCTAACCGATTAAGGAACGCCGCTCCCAAACCCGCCGAAGCCAGCTGACGCTTCATTGGGCGCGTATGACAGTCCGTAACCTCAGGATTCAGACAAATTGGTTCTTACTCCCGCGGAATAGTTTGCGCTGATATTCGATCGGTCCATTCCAGTCGAGTGCAGTGCAAAAGTTCATAGCTCGTGCAGGGATAAGTATTTCCTCGCCCTTGTGTATGGCACGCGGGTTGTCGTGGGTTTTTGCGCGCTGCCGGCATCGCTCTGCGTGCGGGCGGACTTGCGCGAACCGATAGCACGGAGAGAACGATGAACCGTACCCGCTGGCTGATGACAATTGCTGTGGGATTGGCGCCCATGCTTGGCAGCATGGCTTTGCAGCGCCCCGCCAGCAATGGGCACTTCAGCGTAAGTGCCGCCGGAAGTTCCAGCAGCAGCGGGAGCGGTAAGTCATCCGGGAACTCGAGCACCAATTCTTCCGGCAGCAACAGCGGCTCTAATTCATCTACGAACAGCACCGGTTCCAGTTCCAGCTCGAGCTCCGGTGTAAGTGTGGGCATAAATCCCAAGGCCAAGGTGACCAATCCCCATGGTCCGATCGCGACGCCATGCGCGAGTTGCCATACCTATAACAGTTGGAAACCGGTCCGCTCCAATCCCGAATTCAATCACGATCTAACCGGGTATCCTCTGCGGGGCATGCACCAGAAGGTGGGTTGCACCCAGTGCCACGCGAGCATGGTGTTCAAGAACGTAAGTTCGCAATGCGCCGATTGCCACGCCGACATTCATCGCCGCCAGTTCGGCGCGAGTTGTTCGAATTGCCACTCGGTCGCGGGCTGGCAGATTTCGCTGAAGGCCATCCAGAACCACCAGAACCGATTCCCGCTTGTGGGAGCGCACAGCCTGGTGCAATGCGAAGGGTGCCACAAGCAGGCGGCCGTGGGCCAGTTCAGAGGCCTGGCGACGTCCTGCTATTCCTGCCATCAGCAAGACTTTCTCACTCCGGTCCTCGATCACAAGTCACTCGGCTTGCCCACCACGTGCGAGAGCTGCCATACCATGGACACGTGGTTCAACGCCAAGTTTGACCATTTAAAGTACACGGGTTATGCGCTGACCGGTGCGCATGCCAGCCTGCAGTGCAGCTCCTGCCATCTCAACAACGTGTTCAAGGGAACGTCGGCGCAGTGTTATTCATGCCACGCGGCCGACTTCACTAACAGCAACAATCCGTCGCACGTAAAAATGGGGCTCCCGCGCGACTGCTCGATCTGCCACTCAACTACTGACTGGTCGAATGCCAAGTTCGATCACGCTTTGTATGCGCATTACCCGCTGACTGGGAAGCACGCGGCCGTGACGTGCGCGCAGTGCCACACCAACAACAATTACAACAACACTCCAACGGCCTGCTACTCGTGTCATCAGACGGATTTCCAGGGCACCAACAATCCTCCGCACGTGTCAGGCGGCTTCCCGACTGACTGCTCGCTGTGCCACACAACGGCCGGCTGGACAACCTCGACTTTCAATCACAACAACACACCGTTTCCGTTGACCGGCTTCCATGCCAGCATGCAGTGTGTGCAGTGCCACACGGATTCCAGCAAGTACGCCAAGGGCTCGCTTCCGACCGATTGCTACGGCTGCCATCAGACCGATTACACCAACACCAACGCCCCGGCGCATAAGTCTGCGGGGATCCCGACCACTTGCATTACGTGCCACACCACGACCAACTGGAACACGACGACGTTCGACCACAACAAGACGTCGTTCCCGCTCACCGGTTCGCATGTATCGGTGCCGTGCGCGCAGTGCCACACGAACAACAACTTCACAACGGTGCCGACGGATTGCTATTCGTGCCATACAAAGGACTTTAAGGGCACGACAAACCCGAATCACGTATCGGGCGGCTTTCCCACGACCTGCCAGACATGCCACAACACCACCTCATGGATGAACTCGTCGTTCGATCATAGTAAGACAACATTCCCTCTGACCGGCGCGCACATTACCGTCGCCTGTGCTTCGTGCCACACGAACAACAATTATTCAGGCACCCTTCCGACGGATTGCTATGGCTGCCACACCAAGGATTACAACGGCACCACCAATCCGAATCACGCCAAGACAGGAATTCCGACGACCTGCGCGGTGTGCCATACCACGACAAGCTGGACCGGAGGGAAATTCGACCACAGCAAGACGTCGTTCCCCCTCACTGGCGCGCACTCAACGGTGCCCTGCGCCTCGTGCCACACCAACAACAACTACACCACGGTGCCCACGGATTGCTATTCGTGCCACACCAAGGACTTCACCGGCACAAAGAACCCGAATCACGTTTCGGCGGGATTCCCGACAACTTGCCAGACGTGCCACAACACCACATCGTGGATGAACTCGACGTTCGACCACAGCAAGACCACATTCCCTCTTACCGGTTCGCATATTAGTACGCCGTGCGCATCGTGCCACGTGGGCGCCAACGCTTACTCCGGAAATCTACCCACGGACTGCTACTCGTGCCACACAAAGGACTACAACGGCACCACCAACCCGAATCACAAGCAGGCAGGGATGCCGACGACGTGCGCGGTATGCCATAACACCTCGTCCTGGACCAGCGCTTCGTTTGATCACAACAAGACGGCTTTCCCGCTGACCGGCGCGCATAAAACCGTGGCCTGCGCGACCTGCCACGTGAACAACAACTACACGACCCTGCCGACCAACTGCTACGGCTGCCACACTAAGGATTTCAACGGCACCACCAATCCGAACCACGCGAAGGCAGGCTTCCCGACCACCTGCGAGGTGTGTCATAACACAACAACCTGGAACAACTCCACGTTCGATCACAATAAGACGACATTCCCGCTGACCGGCGCGCACACCTCGGTGGCATGCGCGACGTGCCACACCAATGGCAACTACTCCGGAAGTCTGCCGACGGATTGCTATGGGTGCCACACCAAGGATTACACCGGCACTACGAATCCGAACCATGTGCAGTCGGGGATCCCGACGACATGCGTCGTCTGCCACAGCACCACGAACTGGCTGAACGCCAAGTTTGACCACAGCAAGACGGCATTCCCGTTGACCGGTGCGCACGTCGCGGTGGCCTGCGCGACCTGCCACGTGAACAACAACTTCACCACGCTGCCCACAAATTGCTACGGGTGCCACACCAAGGATTACACCGGCACCACCAACCCCAACCACGCGCAGGCTGGCTTCCCGACCACCTGCGAGACGTGCCACTCGACCTCGTCGTGGACGAATGCGACGTTTGACCACAACAAGACGACATTCCCGTTGACTGGCGCGCATACTACCGTGGCCTGCGCTCTGTGCCACACCAACAACAACTACTCCGGAAGTCTGCCCACGGACTGCTACTCCTGCCACACCAAGGACTACACCGGCACCACGAACCCGAATCACGTTTCGGCAGGCTTCCCGACCACTTGCCAGACATGCCACTCCACCTCGTCGTGGACGAATGCGACGTTCAACCACAACAACACAACCTTCCCGTTGACCGGCGCGCATACCTCCGTAGCTTGCGCATCGTGCCATACCAACAATAACTACTCCGGAAGTCTGCCGACGGATTGCTATTCGTGCCACACCAAGGATTACAACGGCACAACCAATCCGAATCACAAGACGGCCGGTTTCCCGACCACCTGCCAGACGTGCCATACCACCGCGACGTGGACGACCTCGACGTTCAACCACAACAACACCACATTCCCGCTGACCGGCGCGCATACCACGGTGGCCTGCGCATCGTGCCACACCAACAACAATTACTCCGGAAGTCTGCCGACGGATTGCTACTCCTGCCACACGAAGGACTATACCGGCACCACCAATCCGGCCCACGCTGCTGCTGGGTTCCCGACGACCTGCCTGACCTGCCATACCACCGCTTCGTGGACGACGGCGACGTTCAATCACAACACCACGCCGTTCCCGCTGACCGGCTTCCACGCCACCATGCAATGCGCGCAGTGCCACACCGATTCCAGTAAATATGTCGCTGGTTCGCTGCCCACTGCCTGCTATGGCTGCCACCAGCCGGATTACGACGGCACGACGAATCCGAATCACAAGGCAGCCAACTACCCGACGGATTGCTCGGTGTGCCATACAACAACAAACTGGTCAGGCGCGACGTTTAACCACAACAGCACCGGGTTCCCGCTGACAGGCGCGCATACGAGCCTGGCTTGTGCATCATGCCACGTCAACAACAACTACAACCTCACCGCCGCGCAGGCCCTTTGCTCCAACTGCCACATGACGGATTACAACGGCACGACGAATCCGAACCACAAGTCTGCCGGCTTCCCGACCACGTGCGACACGTGCCATACGACCACGAACTGGGCTGGAGCAACGTTCAATCACAACAACACGCCGTTCCCGCTGACCGGCGCGCACACCACCGTGGCTTGCACCCTGTGCCACATCAATAACGTGTTCGCAGGCACGCCGACGGATTGCTACTCCTGCCACACCAAGGACTACAGCGGAACCACGAGCCCGAACCACTCCTCGGCGGGATGGCCGACCACCTGCACCACGTGCCACACCACCACCGCATGGTTGCCCGCGACATTGCCAGCCAGTTACCACACGTTCTTCAATCTGAACCACGGGAACGCCAAGGGCGTCTGCACCTCGTGCCATACCAACTCGTCTGATTACTCGGTATTCCAGTGCACCGGCTGCCACGGAGGTAACAACGCGGCCAACTTCCATCACCCAAATGTGAATGGATATGTGTACAACAGCGTGAACTGCCTGGCATGCCACAAGAACGGGAACGGGGGTTAGAGCGATGCGCTATCAGTTATTACTTCTCCTTGTTCTCGCGGTCCCGGTTTGCCGTGCCCAGGAAGCGGATCCTTCGGCGCCGGCCGCGCCTCCTCCGGCCGCATCGCCCGCGCGCACTGATTTTCACATCAAGTATGTGAGCGGTGCGAACGTCTATATCGATGGCGGCACCAACTCCGGGCTGGAGGAAGGCACGGAACTGATTCTCAGGCAGAATACGGCGTTATCGGATAAGGAGTCAGAAAGCACCAATCTCGAACCCGGCGTGGTCGCGCGCCTGAAGGTGATTTCCGTTGCCAGCACGTCGGCGGTGTGCGAAGTAGTCTCCAGCAAGCGAGACCTGGCGGATAGCGATGTGGTGTCGCTCCCGGATACCGAAGTAAAGAAGATCGTCGACAAGGATGCAATCAGCAACAGCCGCCATTATCCGATGGTGATTAGCTTCAGCGACGGCGACCCGATGGACGAGGAGGTGCGCGACAACGTTCCTCGCCCGCCGCTTCCGGAAGTGAATGAAATGCGCGGCCGCTTCGGATTCGACATGAGCAACATCCAGACGCTGGGCCAGTTCGGCAGCAGCAGCAGCGAATACGGCATGGTGGTTCGCGCCGATTTCACGCGGCTGTTTGGCACCCACTGGAACCTGAACGGCTACTGGCGTGGAACCTTCCAGCACCAGCCGGCGGCGGTGCAGTCCATCCAGGACACGATGAACCGTACCTACCTGATGGCTTTGTCGTACATCAATCCCGATTCCATGTGGTCGGCCTCGATCGGCCGCATGTACCTGCCGTACGCCAGCAGCCTGGAGACGGTCGACGGCGCGTATGTGGGGCTGAGGTTCACGCCCAACACGGTGGTCGGCATGTTTGCCGGATCCACGCCCGATCCCACCGCCTGGAACTACAATCCCCAGCGCCACATTGGGGGAGGCTTTTTCAACTACCACGGCGGGAGCTTTGAGAACTTCCACTACTCCACCACGTTTGGCGGCGGCGTCGAGATGTTGAAGTGGACCGTCCAAAGACCGTTCATCTTTACCCAGAATGACTTCTCGTTCAAGCGTTACTTTTCGCTGTATCACTCCATGCAGCTTGACAGTCCTACGGCGAATCCGGGCACGCCCGCGGTAGGCGTTGGAGTGGGGCAGAGCCTTCTCTCGCTGCGGGTGCAGGTTCATCCGCGCGTGATGCTCGATGTTACGGATACCTATTTCCGCGATGTTCCCACGTACGATTCAGTTCTGGTGGGAACCGGACTTCTGGACAAGTACCTCTACCAGGGATTGACTGGAGGAGCGCGGGTGCTGTTCCCGCTACACATCATGGCTTATGGCACCATAGGCCAAAGCAATAACTCCACTGACAAAAAGAACTCGCTCAATGAGCTGATCGGGGCCGGCATCACCAACATATGGAAAACCGGCATCGGGGTCGATGCGCGTTATTCGAAATTCGACAGCTCGTTTGCATCCGGCACCTACCGCACCGTGAGTGTTACCAGGGACCTGGGACAGCGCTTCCGCCTCGATCTCATGGGCGGCCGCTACGACTACAACTCGTCACTGGCGCAGACGAGCAACTCCTACTTCGTCAACAGCATGTTCGACATGGACTTGGGCGCGAAGATGTTCGTCCAGAGTGCGTTTACAACCCAGCGCGGCGGGACGACGGATTACAATCAATGGACTACCACGCTAGGTTACCGGTTCGACAACCGGGAGGCCATGCGCAAGGCGGAAAAGGGTAAGCAGCCATAGCTCGCATCAACTCCAGTCTGTTGCGGCGAGTGCGCCGTTCGGTTCGCCTGCCCCAGTGCCGGGGCAGGCTCTGAGCCTCCCCTGACGAGTTGAATCCCACAACCCAGGCCTTCGAGTGCTATTTTGGTGGAGCAAGGCCGAACCACCGGCCGCTGCTGTGCGTCGGTCTGAATAGGAATTCCCAGGACTTTCAATGAAGATATGCAGTGGTTTGATTTCCCGAATTTTCGCAGGTTGCTTTCTGCTGGTTGCGGCGCTGGCACAGGCGGCAACTGTCACCGGCACGGTGACTAATAAGACCACCGACAAACCTTCCGCCGGCGACCAGGTCGTTCTGGTGGACGTGCAGGCCGGAATGGCGGATGCAGCCACGGCCACGACCGACTCCAAGGGGCAGTATTCGCTTCAATTGCCGGCGGGCGCGAACGGAGGCGCATTTCTGATTCGCGTGACCCACCAGGGAGCAAGCTACTTCATCGCCGCGCCGCAGAGCGGGACCGGGGGCGACGTGACGGTGTACGACGTCTCTCCCAAGGTGGACGGCGTGGCCATCGATGCCGACATGCTGCTCTTTGAAGGATCGGCGGGCGAACTGCGCATTTCGGAGCGCTACCTAGTGCGGAACTCGAGCAATCCACCCAAGGCCCAGTTCAGCGAGAAGACATTCGAGATCGCGCTGCCGGCGGACGCGCAATTGGACAGCGCCTCGGCGACCCGGCCCGGAGGGTTGGGGACCACGACCCGCCTCATCCCGCTTAGCCCGAAAGGCCATTACAGCTTCAACATTCCCATCCAGCCTGACAAGGGCCAGAAGGAAACGTTATTCGAAGTGCAGTACCACATCTCCTACAACGGCAAATACACATTTAAGCCAACGCTCATGATGCCCGCGGAGAATTTTGTTGTCTACACGCCCAAAAGCATGACTTTTGCGAACCCCTCGGGCGCGGAATTTCAAAGTGTGCAGGACGATCCGCGGGTGTCTACGAATATCGCCAAGAACGTGCGTCCGGGCCAGGCCATCGCATTTACCGTATCGGGCGAGGGCCAGATGCCGCGCAACGCGCAGCCGGGAATGAGCCCGCAAGCCATGATGGGCGGCGGAGGCGGGGCGTCCGAGACGAGTGCGGCTCCGAGCACACCGGGTGGAGGGATTGGTAACCCGATTGGAACGCCCGATCCACTCACGCGCTACAAGTGGTGGATCCTGGGCGGGTTGACTCTGCTGCTGGTACTGGCAGCCATTTACCTGCTGCGGGGCAGAAGTGGAAGCTCCGATGAGTCACCCGTGCCGATTTCCGAATCTTCATCCGACCTGACGGGACGGCCATTGCCTTCCGTGCCGCGTTCGATTGCGCCGGTCAGCGATTACACGCCGCCGCCGCCCCTGCCGCGCCGTGTCCCGGAACCAGTATCCACCGGGCATTATGTTCCCGCGGGAAACTCAGCGCCGGCCGGCGGCAAAGCGGCGTTGCTTTCGATTCTAAAGGATGAATTGTTTGCCATCGAAAGCGAGCGGCTGAGCGGCACACTGTCTCAGGAGGAATATGCCGACATCAAGGTCGGGCTCGAAGCGGTGCTGAAGCGGGCGCTTAAGAAGCCGTAAGGAAATTTCATCGTGCGAGATTGGTTGTTCTGACACGACCCTTATCCATGGGTGAGCAAATCTCGAATCGTAGTTTCGAGCAAATGGCACGCCTCAGGCAGCGCATGCTGCACGCTGTCGGTGAACGTCTCGCCTAACTCGGTCGAACCGGCACCAATGGTAACCAGCAGCGCATTCCGGGGCAGGGAAGCGTACAGTTCTTTGCTCAGCGACAGCAGTTCCGCTGCTTCAGTGTGATGTGTCGCCAGACCGCCGGCAGGGCGGGCGGGCTCGACGTGCGCGACTCGCACTGCTCCCGGCTTCTGATCCATTGCACAGTCTAGAAAGAGCACTGATTCGGCGTGCGCGATACCTTCCGCCAAGTCAGGTGTCCATTGGAAGCGCGAAGTGACGCGGACGGCTGGCTCGTCGGCGAAGCGCTGTTCGACCCATGCCGCCAGCCACGGGCCCACGCCATCATCGCCGCGCAGAGTGTTGCCGCAGGCGAGTATCAGGCAGCGGATTGGGATCTCATTCATGATGCGAGTGTAGATCGAGGGAAATGAAAACCCCAGGTCTCGTTTTTGAGACCCGGGGCATCCTAATGCGAGGAATTAACGGACGATGCGGTCGACCTCCTCGCGGTCCTCATTGAGCAGCGAGATCGCCAGAGGCATCTTGCCGAAGGCGTGGGTCGAGCAGCTCAGGCACGGGTCGAACGTGCGAACGACAGCTTCCACACGATTGAGAATGCCCTCGGTGAATTTGCCGTTCTTGATGTAGTGTTTCGCGGCCTGCGCCACGCCCTTGTTCATGGCGTGGTTGTTGTTGCCGGTGGCGATCACGAGATTGGCCCAGGTGATGAGCCCGTTTTCGTCCACTTTGTAGTGGTGGTGGAGCGTGCCTCGCGGCGCCTCGGCCTGACCCGCGCCTTCCAGGCGATTGACTCCGGCCGTGGCACGCACATGCTTGTCGAGGATCAGCGGATCGCTGAGGATATGCTCGATCTTCTCAATGCCGTAAATGATATCGACCAGCCGCGCATGGTGGTAGTAGAACGAGCTCTCGACGGGGCCGGCGGAGAGTTGCTTGAATTCCGCCAGTTCGGCATCGGCCAGCGGAGTGCCCATCGACTTGGCGATATTGAGCCGCGCCAGCGGGCCCACACGATAGCAACCGGCGGGATACCCAAGAGGCTTGTAGTACGCGAATTTCGTGTAGCTGTAGGGCTCGACCGCTTCGCCGATCACCTCGGTGAAACGGGTCGCGGTGATTCCGTCTTCGATGATCGCGCCAGAGGGGTCGATTAACCGCAGGGCGCCATCGGTGAATTCGACGGAGTCGTCGTCGTTGATCAGACCCAGGTAATTCGACGGGAAGTTCGCGAAGACCTCGATTTCAGGGCGGAATGCTTCAGCCAGCGGTTTGTAGGCGGCCAGCGCCAGCTTGATGCTGTGGAAGGCCTCCGGCAGCATGGCCATGATCTCGTCGCGCTTGGCCGCGGTGAGCGGTTCGGTGACGCCGCCGGGGACGACCCATCCAGGATGGATGCGTTTGTTGCCGAGCAATTCGATGATGTGCTGTCCGAAACGGCGCAACGCGATGCCGGCGCGGCCCAGTTCCGGTTTGGCCGCCACCACGCCGAAGATGTGCCGTACCTTGGGGTCGGCTTCCATGCCCAGGAGCAGGTCGGGCGAGGACAGGTAGAAGAAGCTCAGAGCATGCGACTGCACCATCTGCGCCAGGTTCAACATGCGCCGCAGTTGCGCGGCGGTGTGCGGAATGCGCACGGACATGATGGCTTCGCAGGCCTTGGCTGATGCGATCAGGTGCGATACCGGGCAGATGCCACAGATGCGCGCCATCAGGCTGGGCATCTCGTAGAACGGACGACCTTCGGAAAATTTCTCGAACCCGCGCACCTGGGTCACGTGAAAATGCGCATCTTCCACTTCGCCCTGGGCGTTTAACTGGATGGTGATTTTTCCGTGCCCTTCCAAGCGGGTCACAGGATCGATGGTAATGGTCTGGGACATGATTCGCTCCTTGGATCAGGCTCCAAAGCGGGTGAGCGCCGGGATTTCCAGCGGCCCGCCGGTTAACAGCGCGGTGAGCGCCTCGTGGAAGGTGTCGGCCGAGGGCGGGCATCCGGGAAGAAACACGTCCACACTGACGAACTCGTGGATCGGGCGCACCTTCTTAAGCAACTGGGGCACCACGATGCACGGGATCTGCGGCTGCGCGCTCACGTTCTCGATGTAGGCGCGGTTCAGGATCGCCTCCGGCCCGATGGGATTGCGCATCGAGGGCACGTTGCCGGCCACCGCGCAGTCGCCCATCGCCACCAGCATCTTCGAATGCTCGCGAATCTTCTTGATTTTCTTTTCGTCGTCCACGGACGCGACTGCGCCCTCGACCAGGGCGATATCCACTTCATCCGGGAATTCCTTGGTGTCGACAATGGGGCTGTAGACCACGTCCACGAGTTCGGCAAGCTCAAGCAGCCGTTCGTCCATGTCGAGGAACGACATGTGGCATCCGGAGCATCCGTCAAGCCAGACTGTTGCCAATTTCACTTTGCTCATTGCGCTTCCCTCATCAGGTTCAGGTAGGGCAGAAAGTCGGGGTACTTGGGGTGGTCGGTGCCGATTTTGCTCTTGTCGAACAGTGCTCCCGTCGGGCACACCTGAACGCACTTGCCGCAGCGGGTGCACGTTGACGATCCCCAGTTCTCATGCAGGTCGGTGATGACCATCGAATTGATCCCGCGGCCCATCACGTCCCAGACGTGCGCGCCTTCCACCTCCGCGCATACCCGCACGCAGCGCGTGCATAGGATGCACCGATTGTGGTCGGCGGTGAAGCGCTCGTGGGAGGCATCCACCGGCAGCTCCGGATTGCGATAGGGCAGCCGCACGTGCGTCAAACCCTGCTCCTGCGCCAGGGACTGCAGTTCGCAGTGCCCGTTGGCAACGCACACCGAGCAGATGTGATTGCGTTCCGCAAACAGCATCTCCAGGATGTTCTTGCGATAGCGCTGCAGGCGGGGCGTGTTGGTGTTTACCTCCATGCCTTCGTAAATCTGGGCCACGCACGCCGGCAGCAGCTTGTTGCTGCCCTTGATCTCAACCAGGCACATGCGGCACGCGCCCACATCCGAGAGGCCGTCGAGATGGCAGAGCGTAGGAATGTCGATATTATTTTCCCGCGCCACTTCCAGAATGGTCTGACCGCGGCGAGCGCTTACCTCATGCCCATCGACGATTAATGTTTTGACTTCGGCAGTGTCGCTCATGCTAGCACCTCCACGGCGGGTTCAGCGGAAACAGGAGCTTCCATGGTGCACACGCCGGCCGGGCAGCGCTTGTGCACGATGTGTTCGATGTACTCGTTGCGGAAGTACTTGAGTGTGCTCAGTACTGGATTCGGCGCCGTCTGCCCCAGACCGCACAGGCTGGCGCTCTTGACCGTGTCGCACAGTTCCTCGAGCAATTCGAGATCCTGCAAGGTGGCCGTACCGGTGCAGATGCGCGTGAGTAGCGTGTGCATCTGCGCCGTGCCCGCACGGCAGGGAATGCATTTGCCGCACGACTCGGTCATGCAGAACTCGATGAAGAAGCGTGCCACGTTGACCATGCACGACGTATCGTCCATGACGATCATGCCGCCCGAGCCCATGATTGAGCCGGCCGCCATCAGCGCGTCGTAGCTCACACCTATGCCCAGCATGTCGGCGGGAATGCATCCGCCCGAAGGCCCACCGGTCTGGACCGCTTTCAGCTTGTGCCCGCCCGGCACTCCCCCGCCGATGACCTCAATGATCTCCCACAACTTGATGCCCAGTGGGACTTCGATGAGGCCGGTGTTCTTGATCCTGCCCGTCAGCGCAAAGACCTTGGTGCCCTTGCTGCGCTCCGAGCCCATGTTGAAGAACCACTTGCCGCCGTTGCGCACGAT
>Ga0070717_10002701_pt1 | contig 12501 bp, 11 predicted proteins | sample LARL113metaG_FD_71366 | JGI IMG/M metagenome (GOLD analysis project Ga0070717, IMG submission 71366) | Corn, switchgrass and miscanthus rhizosphere microbial communities from Kellogg Biological Station, Michigan, USA - LAR L11-3 metaG | ecosystem: Host-associated > Plants > Roots > Rhizosphere ...
CGCAACCCGCTCGACGTCCTCGCGCAGCACATCGTCGCGATCTGCGCCGACGAGGAGGTCGAGGTTGCGGAGCTGCACGAGCTCGTGCGCCGCGCGTATCCCTTCGCCGACCTCTCGCGCGCGCAGCTCGAGAACGTCCTCGACATGCTCGCCGGCCGCTACCCGTCGGACGAGTTCGCCGAGCTGCGGCCGCGGATCATCTGGGACCGCACCGCGGGCGTTCTCCGCGGGCGGCCGGGGGCGCGGCGCCTCGCCGTCACGAACGCCGGCACGATCCCGGATCGAGGCCTCTTCGGCGTCTTCATCGTCGGAGAGGGCGGCCGCGTGGGCGAGCTCGACGAGGAGATGGTCTACGAGGCCCGCGCCGGCCAGGTGATCGTGCTCGGCGCCTCGTCCTGGCGGATCGAGGAGATCACGCGCGACCGGGTGCTCGTCTCGCCGGCGCCGGGAGTCCCGGGCGCCGTGCCGTTCTGGAAGGGGGAAGGCGTCGGGCGGCCGTACGAGCTCGGCGAGGCGATCGGGAAGTTCGCGCGCGAGCTGCTGGCGGCGAGCGATCCCAAGGTCGCGGATCTCGACGAGCTCGCCGAGCGAAACCTGCTCGCCTTCCTGCGCGAGCAGGAGCGGGCGACGACCGCGGTTCCCTCGGACCGGACCGTCGTCGTCGAGCGGTTCCGCGACGAGATCGGCGACTGGCGCGTCTGCATCCTCACGCCGTTCGGTGCGCGCGTGCACGCGCCGTGGGCGATGGCCGTCGGCGCGAAGCTGCGCGAATCCCTCGGGCTCGAGGTGCAGTCGATCTGGTCGGACGACGGGATCGCCTTCCACCTGCCGGACGCCGACTCGCCGCCGGCGACCGACCTGCTGCTGCTCGATCCGGACGAGCTGGAGGACCTCGTGCTCGCGGAGGTGGGGCAGACTGCTCTCTTCGGCGCGCGCTTCCGCGAGAACGCCGCTCGCGCCCTCCTCATCCCGCGGCGCCGCCCGGGCGAGCGAACGCCGCTCTGGCAGCAGCGGCTGAAGGCGCAGGGGCTGCTGCAGGTGGCCCGCAAGTACTCGAGCTTCCCGATCGTCCTCGAGACCTACCGCGAGTGCCTCCAGGACGTGTTCGACCTGCCGGCGTTGAAGCGGCTCCTCGCCCGCCTGCGCGCACGGGAGCTCGACCTCGTGGACGTCGAGACCGCGAGCGCGTCGCCCTACGCCTCGTCTCTCCTGTTCGACTACATCGCGACCTACATGTACGAGGACGACACGCCGCCGGCGGAGCGGCGTGCGCAGGCGCTTTCGCTCGACCGCGACCTGCTGCGCGAGCTGCTCGGCCAGGAGGAGCTGCGCGAGCTGATCGACCCGGCCGCGCTCGCCGAGGTCGAGGCGTCGCTCCAGCCGAAGCCGCGCAACGCCGACGAGCTCCACGATCTGCTCCGCCTGCGGGGACATCAGGTCGCGTTCGATCCAGGTTTCGCGGAGACCCTCGTCCGCGAGCGCCGCGCCTTCCGGTTCGGCGACGCGCTCGCCGCCGCGGAGGACGCGGGCCGCTATCGCGATGCGCTCGGCGTCGTCCCGCCGTCGGGCCTCCCGGAGGTCTTCCTCGAGCCGGTCGAGGACGCGCTGCGCTCGCTCGTCGCTCGCTGGGCCCGCGGGCGGGGCCCGTTCACGACCGCCGAGGCTTCCGCGTGGTTCGGCGTCGACGTCGAGGAGGAGCTGCGCGAGCTCGAGCGCGAGGAGAAGCTCGTCCGCGGCGAGCTCCGTCCCGGCGGCACCGAGCGCGAGTGGTGCGATCCCGAAGTCCTGCGGCGGCTGCGCCGCGCCTCCCTCGCCGCGCTCCGGCGCGAGGTCGAGCCGGTGGAGCAGGCGGCGCTCGGGCGCTTCCTCCCGAGCTGGCACGGCATCGACCGCCGCGCGTCGCTGCGCGAGGCGCTCGTCCCGCTGCAGGGGCTCGCGCTGCCGGTCGCGCTCTGGGAGTCCGAGGTGCTGCCGCGGCGTGTCCCCGGCTACCGGCCCGAGCAGCTCGACCAGCTGTCCGCGTCGGGCGAGCTCGTCTGGGTCGGTGCGGGGCTCGACCGCGTCGCCGTCTTCTTCCGGGACGACGCGCCGGTGCTCGGGCGGCCGTCCGCCGCGCCTGCCCCCGAGGGCGAGGCTCACGACGCGATTCGTGCCGCGCTCGCCGGCGGGGCACAGTTCTGGGACGGCCTTCTCGCCGCCACCGGTCTGGAGGCTGCCGAGGCGCTGCCCGCGCTCTGGGATCTCGTCTGGAGCGGCGAGGTGACGAACGACTCCTGGTCGCCCCTGCGCGCCGAGCGGCGCTACCAGCCGCCGCGGCCCGACCGTCGCGCTCGCCGCTTCTCGCGCGCCCGCGCGCACCGCCCGACGGCGACGCAGGGACGCTGGACGCTCGCGGCCCAGCTCTTCGCCGGCGCCGAGCCCGATCGCCGCGCGCTCGCGGAGCTGCTGCTCGAGCGGCACGGCGTCGTGACCCGTGACTCGGTCCGCGCCGAGGGCATCCCCGGCGGCTACGGCGCCGTCTACGGCGAGCTACGCGCGCTCGAGACGCTCGGCTCCTGCCGTCGCGGCTACTTCGTGGAAGGGCTCGGCGGAGCGCAGTTCGCGCTCGGCGGCGCCGTCGAGCGGCTGCGGGAGCTGAGGCCGCGCGAGGACGACGAGCCGGAGCCGCTCGTGCTCGCCGCAGCCGACCCGGCCCAGCCCTACGGCGGCGTCCTGCCGTGGCCGAAGCGGGCAGGAGCGCGAGCCGCCCGCGTGGCGGGAGCCCATGTCGTCCTTCTCGGCGGGCAGCCCGCTCTCTTCGTCGAGCGCGGAGGCCGCTCGCTCGTCCCGCTGCGGGAGCCCGACGAGGAGTGGCTGCGTCCGGCGCTGGCAGCGCTCGTGGACTTCGTCAAGCGGGGCGGAGCGAAGCGCCTCGCGGTCGAGCGCTTCGACGGCGAGCCCGTCGCCGACACGATCGTCATGCCTCTGCTCGTGGAGGCCGGCTTTCTCGCCGGTCCCCGCCGCGCGGTTCTACGGGCCTAGCTCCGGAGCTCCCAGCCCGCGGCGGCGTACGTGTGGCACAGGTCCGTCCCGATGCGCCGCCCCTTGTCGTCGTAGACCGCGGCCGTGAGCCGGCCCCGCGCCAGCGCGCAGATGCGACCGAGTCCGTTCGGGTCGCCGCTGTCGGGAGCGAGCAGGCGCGTGCCGGCGCGATACGCCCACGCGTCCCCCTGGGCCGAGAGCGACTCCGCCTGCGAGCGGCAGAAGGGGATCGCGCCCACGCCCGAGACGACGAGGTTCGCGTCGTGGCCGAACTGCGAGAGGGCGCAGCGCGTCGGGACGAGATGGGGACGTGGAGGCTGCGAGCCGGCGAGCTTCCGTCCGAGCACCACGCCTCCCGCGGTCGCCGGCGCGGCGACGGCGAGCGCCGCGAGCACCGCGACCCCGACGCGCCAGAGCCGTGTGCGTTGCGTGTGACGCGCCGGCGCCGCGGCTGGTGGCCGTACGCCGGATGTCGTCCGCGGTGGAAGCAGTCTTCGCCGCGTCGGTGCAGGATCGGCGGCCAGCGCTTCCCGAAGCGCCGTCACGAACGCTGTCGTGGTCGGATAACGACGCTCCGGCTCCTCGGCGAGCGCATGGTCGAACACCGCCTCGACCGCTGGTGCCAGACGCCGGCGGCCCGCCGCAGGCAGGCGGCCGGTCAGGAGCTGGTACGCGACCACGCCGAGCGCGAACCGGTCGCTCGCCGCGGTCGCGCCTCGGCCGTCGAGCTGCTCGGGCGCGAGATAGCCCTCCGTGCCCACGACTTCGCCGTGAGCCGTGAGCGCGGTCTCCCCGGCGAGGCGGGAGACACCGAAGTCGGCGACGCAGAGGTTCTCGTCCGCGTCGAGGAGCAGGTTGGCCGGCTTGACGTCCCGGTGGACGACGTTCTCCGCATGCGCATGGTCGAGTGCGTCGGCTGCCTGCGCGAGCCAACGCAGGGCGTCCTCCTGGGAGGCCGGGATCCGCTCGGCGATGCTGCCGTTGGGCAGGTGCTCGAAGACGGCGTAGGGCCGCTCCTCCCACTCGCCGGCTTCGTAGGCCGTGACGATGTGGGGATGCCCGCCGAGCCGGGCGGCGAGTGCCGCTTCCCGCGCGAAGCGCTCGCGAGCCACGGGGTCGTCGGCGAGCTCCGGCGTAAGGATCTTGACCGCCACGTGCTTCGAGAGCTTGCTGTCCCACGCGAGGAACACGGCGCCCATCCCGCCGTGACCCAGCAGCCGCGCGGGCTCGAACCGCGCCGGCAACAGCGACCCGCTCACGCGCGGAAGGGTATGCCAATGGAGCGCCGACCGTGCCAAGCTGGCCGGGTGGTCACCGTGCGGGAGCTGACTCCGAGCGAGCTCGCCGACGTGGACCGCCGCCTGCCGCTGAACCGCGTCGACCAGCAGGCGGAGGAGGGATCGACCTACCTGATCGCCTGGGAGGACGACGAGCCGGTCGGGCACGCGCACGTCGCCTGGGAGCGGACGCACGTCGGCGTCCCCGAGATCCAGGACGTCTACGTGCTGCCGGAACGACGCTCTCGCGGGATCGCGACGCTACTCAGCGAGGCTGCGGAGGAAGAGGCCCGAGCGAGAGGCTGGGAGAGCATCAGCCTGAGCGTCAGCCAGGAGGGAAACCCGGCGGCGCGGAGGTTGTACGAGCGGCTCGGCTACGTCGACGCGGGCCTGGAGCCGGTGCGTGTCTGCGGCTCGATCATGCTCCGAGGGCGTCCGTTCGAGGTCGACGACACGCTCGTCTACCTCAGAAAGCCTCTCTAGCGCTCGCTGCGGCGCAGGTGAGCGAGGGCGAGCGCGAGGAACGTCCTTGCCTCTGCCTTGGTGGTCGCGATCACTGCGACCGCGAATCTCCCCACCGCGACCGCCCGCGTGTGCAAGAGACCTCCCGTATTGAAGGACGCCTCCCTTCGCGCGAGGCGACCGGCCGCGGCGTTTGTCCGCATCAGCGCGTAGCTCGCCGACTCGGAGCCGCGGCTGTTGCTGAAGTCGATACGGACGCCGCCGAGGGTGTGGATCTTCGGATTGGCTCCCAGGCGCGTGATCTTGACGTGGGTGAAGCCGGCCGGCTTCTCGGATGCGAGAACCGGTGTGGTGGCGATCCGCTCCAACGCGGGGGGCAGGTTCGGGGCTTGAGCGAGCATCACCTCCATATCGCCCATTTCCCCGCGTTGGATTTAGCCTCGATCGGGCGGAGTAGAGTCGCACCCCGATGTGGGTCGTGCGTGAGCTCCTCCGGCTGCTCGTGCGGATCGCCGTTGCCGTGGCGATCGCGCTCGTCGTCGCCGGCGTGAAGGTCGCCGTGTCGGGGGGCGACGTGACGCACGCGTTCAAGGTCACGCTGTTCGTGCTCGCGGCGTTGATGCTCCTCCTCGCGACGGCCGGCGCGAAGGGCAGCGCCGGGAACCGCCGGCTCAACCTGGCGCTCGACGAGAGATCGAACTTCGTCATGCGGATCCCGGGAGTCCCGCCGAGGACAGAAGGGCCTACGCTGACCGCGAGCGCCGTCTTCGTGGGGAGCGCTCTGGTTCTCCTCGCACTCGCGATCGTCGTCTAGCCGAGGTGGGGGCCGGCAGGCTCGCGCCCGCCGGAGCGCGTGGCTGGCCCGGTTCGTCGCCACGTTCCGCGATGGCTTCACCGGCCGCTGGCGCCTGCTCGAGGCGACGACCGAGCGTTGGACTAAGCGGCGACGAGCTTGTACCCCTCGCCGCGAACGGTGACGAGCCGCTCCGGCTGCGTGGGATCGCGCTCGATCTTGCGGCGCAGGTTGGAGATGTGCACCTCGCACGCGTGCTCGTCGCCGACGTGCTCGCTCGCCCACAGATGCTGCATCAGGTCGCGCCGCGAGACGACCGACTCCGGCTGCGCGGCGAGGAGGGAGAGCACCTTGAACTCGGAGAGGGTCAGGTGGACGCGCTCCCCGTCGACCAGCACCTCGTGGCGGCCGAGGTCGATCTGGAGCCCGCCGAGCTTCCGCACCGTCGTGCCGCGGTCGAGCTCGCGTCGCCGCAGGATCGCGCGCACGCGGCTCAGCAGCTCCGCGCTCGAGAACGGCTTCGTCACGTAGTCGTCGGCGCCGAGCTCGAGCCCGAGCACGCGGTCCGACTCCGCGTCGCGCGCCGTGAGCATGAGGATCGGGACGTCGCTCTCGGCCCGCAGCGCGCGGCAGACCTCCACGCCGGAAAGGCCCGGCAGCATCACGTCGAGCACGACGAGGGAGTAGCGGCCCGAGCGGCCCGACTCGAGCGCCGAGGGCCCGTCCCTCTCCTCGTCGACGTCGAATCCCTCGCGGCGGAGCGTGAACGCGACGACGTCGCGCACGCCCGCATCGTCGTCGACGAGCAGGATCGTCTCGCTCACGCTGCCGGCACCTCCTCCCGCACGCGCGCCGGCGCGAGCAGGATCCGGAACACCGTTCCCTCTCCCGGCGAGGAGTCGAGCTCGATCCGGCCGCCGAGCGTGCGCACCGACTCGCGCACGATCGCGAGCCCGAGGCCGAAGCCGTGGGCGTCGCGCTCGCCGCGGTAGAACCGGTCGAAGACGTGGCGCTGCACCTCGGGGCTGATACCCGGTCCGGAGTCTTCTACCTCCACCGTGACGGTGTGGCCGTCGCCGTGGGCGCGCAGGGAGATGGAGCCGCGTGCGGTGTGCTTCGCCGCGTTCTCGCCGAGGTTGCGGAGGGTCTGCTCCAGGAGGTCGCGGTTCGCGTCCACCGAGAGCCCGGCAGGCGCCTCGACGTCGACGACGACGCCCGAGTGCGGGCGGAGCCCGGCCGCGACGTCGCGGAGGAGAGGTCCGAGCTCGACGGCCTCGATCCGCGGCTGCTCCTGTCCCGAGTGCGCCCGGGCCAGCGTCAGCATCGCGCGCGCGAGCCTCGCGAGCCGGCCCGACTCGCGCTCGATGTGGCCGAGGAACCGGTCGCGCTCGACGGGGTTCTCCTTCGCGCCGGCCTGAAGCACCTCGACCGCGCCGATGATCGTCGTGAGCGGGGTGCGCAGCTCGTGCGCGGCGTTGGAGACGAACTCCCGCTCGGCGAGCTCCCGCCGCTCCTGCTCGGTGAGGTCGTCGACGACGAGCAGCGCCCAGTCGGTTTCTGGCTGGGACGGGATCCCGGTCACGGCGTAGGCGTGCTGCTCGTCCGGCGTCACGTGCACCTGCGTGACGGTCGCGCGCTCGTCGAAGAGGCGCTGGGCGAAATCGCGCAGCTCGAAGCCCTGCCACGGATCCGGGAGCGCGTCCCCCTCGCTGAGCCGGCCGCCGAGCAGCCGGCGCGCCTCGGCGTTCGCGAAGTGGACGACGAGATCCTGGTCGACGAGGAGCACGCCTTCGTGCAGTCGCTCGAGCAGCAGGCGGAGGCGGTCGCGTTCCGCTTCGAGGCGGCGGAAGGAGCGGCGCAGCTGGCGGCGCATCCGGTCGAAGTTGTGGGCGAGGATCCCGAACTCGTCGCGGAACTGGTAGTGGAGCGGCGTCTCGAAGTCGCCGTGCGCGATCGCCTCGGTCGCCGCGCTGAGACGGCGCAGCCGCAGCGCGATCAGCTGCGCGAGCAACAGGCCGACGATGACGCCGATCACACCGGCGATCACGCCGGCCCGGAAGGCCTCGCCGTGGACGGTGCCGATCGCGGCAGCGACGTCCGGCCGGTCGCTGATCGCGACGAGCGCGCCTCCCCGGTAGGGGACGGCGGCGACGTACGTCCTCCCGTTCGCCGTCCCGCCGACCGACTCGTGACCGGCGAGCGCCGAGTGGACGGAATCCCGTACGAGCTTGAGCGACCGGTCAGGCGCCGGAGCGTGGTAGACGCGGAGCTCGACGTTCTGCTGCTTCCCCACGCGGGCTAGGGTCGCCGGCCGGGCGCTGTCGGCGTGGCGCACCGCGTTGAGGGCGACGTTCTCGGCGTTGTGGCGGAACGCATGCTCCGAGGAGTCCGAGAACTGCGAGACGACGATCGCCGTCGAGGTCGCGGCGACGACGGCGAACGCCGCACCCAGCCACCAGCGCACTCCGACCGAGGGTCTGAACATGTCGGAATCGTAGGCTTCCGGCGATGCCGGAAGGCGATTCGCTCCATCGCGCGGCCCGCCGGCTGCAGGTTCTCGTCGGCGAGCGGGTGGAGGTCGAGACGCCGCATCCCCGTGCCGCGGTCAAGGGTCTCGCGGAGCGGTTGAACGGACGTCGCCTCGAGGCGGTGGAGGCGGTCGGCAAGAACCTCCTGCTGCGCTTCGAGGGCGGGCTCGTCGTCCGGAGCCACCTGCGCATGACCGGCCGCTGGCGCGTCGAGCGGCGGGGAACGCCTCGCAGCGGCAGGCCGTGGCTCGTCCTGCGCGGCGCCGAGCACGAGGCCGTGCTCTGGAGCGGGGCGGTGCTCGAGCTGGTGGGGGGGCGCGGAGCACCGCGGCTCGGGCCCGACATCCTCGGCGAGCCGCCCGACTTCGGGACGATGCTCACGCGGCTGCGCTCGGACCCGGAGCGCGCGGTCGGAGACGCGCTGCTCGACCAGCGGCTCGTGGCCGGGATCGGGAACCTCTGGAAGGCCGAGGCCCTGTGGGAAGCGCGCGTCTCCCCGTGGCGCCGGCTCGACGACGTCGGCGAGGACGAGCTGCTCGCAGTCCTCGAGGCCGCGCACACGCTGATGCGGACGTCCGTCGAAGGCGCCCGGCCGGCGCGACGCGTCTACCGGCGAGCGGGACGCGCCTGCCCGCGCTGTGGGGGCATCGTCCGGTCGGCGCCGCAGGGCGACAACGCGCGCACGGCCTACTGGTGCCCCGGTTGCCAGGTAGGAGGCAGCCCGCCGCCGTCGTAGTCGTGAGCTCGGCCCATGCGCGCGCCGCACCTCCACGACACCCTCCGCCGCTTCTGCCTCGGCGCCTTCGCCGTCTTCACGCGCGACCTCGAGGACGGGGCGGATCTCCCCTTCGCGTTCGAGGAGCACGGCTCCTACGGACGGCCGACGCTGTACGAGTACCGCCCCCTCGTGCGCGGGTACGTCGAGGCGCGGGCCGAGCGCCTCTTCGCGCGCGTCGACGTCCAGGACGCGGTCGCCGATCTGCTGCGCGAGCCGGCGGCGCGGATCTTCGCGCACGCCCACGAGGGCGAGGTGCGCGACGAGCGCCGCGCCGTCTATCGCAGCGTGCTCGTGCCGCTCCTCGTTCGCACCGCCGAGGGCTGTGGCGGCTTCGACTGGGACGACTCGGCCTACGCACGTGCGTACGAGGAGCTCGAGGCGTCGCTGTTCGGCGAGGGTCATGCGTACGGCGCGGTCGCGCCGCTGATCGGGCTCTCCGTCGGAACGCAGATCGAGCTCGGCGACGGGATCCGGGTGCGCGTCGCGGCGACCGGCGAGCTCTCCGCGATGTGGCCGGAGGCAGCGGGGCTGCTGCCGCGGGACTTCGGCCGCGAGCCCGACCGGATCTGCGTGCTCGAGCTCGAGCGGTCGCTGCCGGGCGGGGCAGCCGAGGCGCCCGACGCTCCCGGCGAGCTCGCGGACGCCGTCACCGCGATCCGTCTCGCGACCGCCGCGCCTGTCGCGGCAGGCCCGGTCCTGTTCGAGCGCCTCGACTGGCGCCCGTACGGAGTCCGGCCCGTCCTCCCGATCGCGGCGACCGCTCCGCCCGGCGAGCCGACGCGGCTCGACCCGTTCCGCGCCTCGGTCGCGAGCGACGTCCGCGTGCGGCTCGCGACCGCCGACGACGATGCGCGGCTCGGCGACGCGCTCGACCGCTGGGAGCTCGCGCTGTTCCAGTCGGATCCCTTCCGCGGCGAGCAGCTTCGCCACGCGCTCGATGCGGCGCTCGGCGAGGGCGACGGGACGTGGGCGGCCGCAATGCGCGGAGCAGCGCTCCTCGGGGCGACGCCGCAGGAGCGGGCCGGGCTCGTGGAGAAGCTGCGGGAGCCGAGCTGCGAGCTGCTGCGACGGCTTGTCGTCGCCGTCCTCCTCCACGGCGACCGCCGCCGCCTCGTCGGCGAGCTCGACGAGGTGCTGCTCGGCAACCCCGCGCGGACAAGTCTCCAGCAGCGCGCGAGCTAGCCGGCACAGACACGTCACGACTTGCCGCCTACCTTCGAGGCATGGAGGAAGCGCGTGCGGTGCTGGCCCGGCTGGAGCGGATCGAGGCTCTCGAGCGCGAGGGTGCAGGCGTTCCCTCGGTCCTCGCCGAGCTGCGCGAACTCGTCCGCGAGGCGACCGTCTGGGCGGAGCGCGAGCGCGATCCTCGCGCGAGCGAGGCCGCGGCGACCCTCGCCGGGAGATGCCCGTGAGGCTCGCGATCTGCGCTCTCGCGGCGGCAACGGCCCTCGCGTCGGCGGCGACAGCCGCCGCGGCGCCGGCTGCGGTCACGGCCTGGTACATGTACGGATCCTCGGCGAGCGACCTCAAGTCGTACGCCTACGCGCACGGCTGTGCGTTCGCGCAGGCGCAGCCGGGTTCGGGAGTCCGGCTGCTGCTGCTCGACTTCGGTGCGGCTCGTAAGCTCGACTCGAGCACCTGGGGCGCGGTCGACTTCAGCAACACACGGTTCTCCAACGCCGACATCCTGGCCGCCCTCGAGCGAGCGGCCGACGGGTACCACAACTGCCATCTCAGGGGCGGGGTGGACATCGCCTACGGAAACACGAACAACAACCTGTCCAAGTCCGGCATGTCCGGCACCGATGCCTGGTACGCGGGCTATCACCAGGCGGAACGGGCCGAGGATCTCTTCCGCTACCAGGACGCCAAGGGCTACACGAGCCAGACCTCGGACGCCGCCTCCGACATCGAGCCGAGCTGGGAGAGCGCCTCGATCACGAAGCAGCTCGTCAACGGCAACCAGGCGCAGGGCTGGGCGCTCGACTACGACTTCGGCTCAGCAGACGGCTGTCCGCAGAGCGGCAGCGCCGACGGCACGTGCAACAACGGTTGGCACGTGAGCGACGTCGGCTACGTCTCCTTCCACGGGCTCGCCCTGCCGTTGCCCGAGATCTACTACTCGGCCAACGCCTCGCAGTGGACGGTCGTCCGGAAGCAGTGGGGCGGCCAGTACTTCTTCGCGGGCGTGACCGGATCGACCGGAGTCGGACTGTCGCCGGCTTCTTCCTGGAGCACGCTCGACTCCCTGAACAGTGGTCTCGTCGACCCGGAGCTCGTGTGCTTCGGCTGCTGAGCGGGCTCGCGGTGCTCGGGCTCGGAGCCGGCCTCGCCGTCGCCGCCGCGGGCGGCGTGCCGGGCCCGGCCGAGAAGTCCGCGGCGCTGGCCCGCCTGGCGTCGGTCGCGACGACGGACTCGAACACGGCCCCGGCACCCGTTCCCCGCTTCGCGGCGCACGCGATCCCTGCGCGGATCCTCGGGCCCGACGCCCCGGTGCCCGTCTCGCCGTCGCTCCTGCGGGCCGGCAACGGCTGGCTCATGAGCGACGGTAAGACGCTCGTCGCCGTCTACGCGGGCGCCGCCGGTGACGACCCGGCGGTGGGCCGCGTCGTGGTCGTCCGCCAGAACCTCGTCGCGGGCCGGCAGACGATGGAGCAAGTCGACGCCGGCCGGACCGGGGCGCTGTCAATCGTGGGAGCGCAGACGGGAGGTCTCCGTCTGCGGACGGCCGGCGGACGATTACTGCTGCTCGAACTCGGAAACAGCACATCTCACATCGTCCTTACGGAGCCCGGCTACGGTGACCGCCCGCTGCCGCCCCGAACGAGTGACTCAGCTTCCCATTCCCCACGCCGATAGCACCGTTGCGACTGCGGTGAGGCGGCATCTCTCAAACCGGAAGGTTCAACTGGTCCTGAACGGCGGCTTCGGGCTGGTGCTGCTCGCCGTCGCGTTCTTCAGCGTCCGCCACTTCGTCGGCGGCGGGTGGCCGATCCACCACGCCGACCCCGTCCTCGTCTCCGCCTCGGCTCTCCTGTTCCTCGCCGCCTATGCCTTCAAGGCCTGGGGCTGGCAACGGCTCTTCCACGCGCACGAGCGGCCCGGCGCGGGCGCCCTCGCCTTCGCGGGCGGGGCGGCGTGCGTCGGCGGCATCGCCCTTCCCGGACGCGTCGACGACGCGATCCGCATCGCCGTCGTGAAGCGCTTCCCCGGCACGAAGGCGGGACTCGGGACGCTCGGGCTGAGCCTGCTCGTGCTCGGGATGCTCGACAACGCCGCGCTCACGCCGATGGCGTCGGTCGCGGCCGCGGGCTCGAGCCACTGGACGACACGCGCCGGCTTCGCTCTCGTCGCCGCGGCTGGAATCGCAGCCGGCGGCGTGGTCGCGTTCCTGCCCCGGCTCGCGTGCCGGCCTTTCGTCACCCGCTGGCGGTTCGGCCGCTGGATCGCCGACCACACGCACTGCACGAAGGAGGCCTGGATGGCGTGGCTGCTCGTCTCCGTCTCGTGGAGCCTGCGCGGGCTCGCCGTCTTCCTTCTCCTCAACGCGCTGTCGATGTCCGGCTCATTCGTGCTCGCGCTTGCGTTCCTGGTCGCGTCGGCGGCGTCGGCTGCACTGCCGATCGCTCCCGCCGGCGCTGC
>Ga0070717_10002702_pt1 | contig 12500 bp, 15 predicted proteins | sample LARL113metaG_FD_71366 | JGI IMG/M metagenome (GOLD analysis project Ga0070717, IMG submission 71366) | Corn, switchgrass and miscanthus rhizosphere microbial communities from Kellogg Biological Station, Michigan, USA - LAR L11-3 metaG | ecosystem: Host-associated > Plants > Roots > Rhizosphere ...
GCCGCGTAGACGGCGAAGGATCCCCTGCCCACATACGCGTCTCTCGCAGAAAGGCGGGGGATTCCTCACCGTCTGCGCGGCTCGGAATGACACGGACGCCTTGTGCAGAGCTTCCCTAACAATCGCTCCCGTCGCCGTCGTGGCTGCAGCAGCATCGCAGCGTTCACGTCCTCATGCAGCGGGATCGCTCATCCGCCGCTCACCGCCGGCAGGATGAAAATCTCCGCGCCGTCGCGGACGCGCGTCGACAGGCCGCCGCCGTCGCGGATGCTCTCGCCGTCGACGAAGATATTGATGTGCGGCCGGACCTCGCCGCGCTCGGTGAGGACGCGGTCGCGTACCGCCGGGCACTCCGACCACAGCTGCGCCAGCGCGTCGGAGAGCGGACCCGCGGCCGCGGCGACGCGGACCTCGGCGCGGTCGTGCGCGAGCGGCCGCAGCGGGCCGGGGATCATGAACGTGACGGACATTTATTTTCGGGCGCGGCCGCGCGGCAGCGACACGCGCGCCGTTTTCACGCAGACCACCGGCGGCAGTCCGTCGGCGATGGCGCTCCAGCTCTTCCCCTCGTTCGCGGAGCCGAACAGCTTTCCGCTGCGCGTGCCGAAGTAGACGCCGACCGGATCCTGCGCGTCGACCGCCAGCGCATCGCGCAGCACCGTCTCGTACGCGTCCTTCTGCGGCAGCCCTTTCGACAACGGCTCCCACTTCTTCCCGCCGTTGCGCGTGCGATAGACGCGCAGCTTCCCCTCGGGCGAGCAGCGGAACATGTCCGACTCCATCGGCACGATCCACACCGAGTCGGGATCGTCCGGGTGCACGGCCATGCAGAAGCCGAAGTCCGACGGCACGCCGTTCGCGACGTCCTTCCACGTCTCGCCGGCGTCGTCGCTGCGGTAGAGACCCCAGTGGTTCTGCAGGTACATCCGCTGCGGCTTCTGCTTCGCCTGCACGACCTTGTGCACGCACTGGCCGAACTCCGGATATTTGTCGGGGAGGAACTCCGCGCGCACGCCGTGATTCGACGGGCGCCACGTCGCGCCGCCGTCCTCGGTCACGTACATGCCGGCGGTGGAGACGGCGATGCGGATCTTCTGCGCGTTCTTCGGATCGAGCGCGATCGTGTGGAGACAAAGCCCGCCGCCGCCCGGCATCCACTTCGCGCGCTGCGGGTGGTTCCAGAGTCCTTCGACGAGGCGCCACGTCTCGCCGGCGTCGGTCGATTTGAAGAGCGCGGCCGGCTCGACGCCGCAGTACATCGTGTCGGGCTCCGACTCGCGTCCCGGCGCGATCTGCCAGATGCGCGTCAGCGCGGCGCCGGCGCTCTCGGGGAACTTCACGTTCGCGCTCTCGGGGTTCGTCCACGCCTTGCCGAAGTCGTCGCTCGACTGCAGCAGCGCGCCGAAGTGCATGCTGTGCGGGCCGGCCCAGATGCGGTGGCGTCCCTCGCGGCCGTCGTAGGCCATGGCGTAGACGGCGCTGCCGGGGAAGTAGGGGCCGCCGACGTCCCACTTCTTGCGCGCGGCGTTCGCGCGGAGAACGAAGGCGCCCTTCATCGTGCCGACGAGGAGAAGAACATCGCCGCTGCGCGGCGTCACGTTGCGTGTCTCAGGCATGCGCCGATTCTATCGCCGCCGCCGCGCGAACAGCCACGGGATCAGCGGTCACGCCGGGTAGCTCAGCGCGTAGAGGCGCAGGTTGACCATCGACGTCCAAGTCGCGGCGATCGCCGCGATCAACACGAAGACGCCGCGCTGCTCCGTCGCCGCTTCGGCGAGCGCCGGCACGACGACGAAGAGCGCCACGATCAGCGGCGTGGCCAGCATCGTGTCGAAAAGATACGGATGCATGGCCACGTGCTGGCTGAAGACGGCGGCGTAAACGACGTACGCGCCGAGGAGCGAGAGGAGCGGCACGGCGATGGCGCGCGGCACGCGGCCGCGCACGTACGCCGCGAACGAGACGCTCGCGGCGGCGGCGCCGGAGAGAAAGAGCGCCGGCCAGTGGAAGAGATATTGTCGTTGCCGGCGGACGATGGCGCGCCCGAAGGCGATGTCGAGGTGCGTGCGATAGAGCGCGGCGTCGCCGTCGAGGCCGGTGCGGTAGAGGAACGCCGAGCCGGCGAGATCGTGGATGCCGAGACGCTGCAGCGCGAAGAGCGCCATGGCCGCGGCCCATGGGACGGCGACGAGCTTGGCGAGGGGCCGCAGCGACGGGCGCTCATCGCGCAGCAGCAGCACCGTGGCCGCGTACGCAGCGAGGAAGAAGGTCGCGTAGATGTACTCCATGTACGTCATGGCGAAGACGGCCAGCGCCTGCATGACCGGCCGTCCTTCCTCCTCGGCGAGAAAAAAGCAGAGCGCGAAGAGCAGCCACCACACGTGCGGCCGGTTCTGCCAATAGAGGGCGACGTTGTCGGGAAAGGTGAACTGCACCATCTGCGCGCCGGTGGCGAGCGCCGCGGCGTGCAGCTGCTCGAGGCCGAGGCGCCGCGCGAAACGGAACGCCAGCACGCCGAGAAGCGCGGAGACGACGAGCGCCACGAAGACGTTGTGCAGCGCGAGGAGGCGCCAGCTGTACCGGCCGGTGACGCCGATCCAAAGCCGCTCCGCGATCAGCGACGTCGCGAAGTACGCGCCCGACGACCAGCGATAGAGCCGCGTCTCGCCCGGCACGGCGTTGAGCAGCCCGTGCGTGGCGAAGTAGCCGTCGCGCATCCAGTGCATGACGATGGCGCGCGTGGCGATGGCGCCGTCGTGCGTGGAGAGCTTCTCCCCCGCGCCGCGGTAGACCGTCTTCCCGAGGTAGGCGAAAGCGATCAGGCCGGTGGCCAGGAAAAACGCGAAGAGGACGAGAAATCGCGGTCGCTCCGGCAGCACGGGGCGATCGTATCAGCCCGCTCCGGAATCCCGCCGCCGCTGGGCGAACATCCACGGCATCAGCTCCGGCTCGGCGTAGGCGCGGTCCCAGGAGTTATGGCGGACGCCCGCGTACTCGGTGTAGCGGACGGCGGCGCCGGCCGCGCGCAGCGCCTGCACCATGACGCGCGACTCGTCGACGGCGATGACGTCGTCGGCATCGCCGTGGAAAACCCACTGCGGAATGCCCGCGAGGCGCCGCGCCGCGCGCGCGGGCGTGAGGCCGCCGGCGCCGCGATCGAGGCCGCCGCAGACCGGCACGAGCGCGGCGAAGCGCTCCGGCTGCTGCACGCCGAGGAGCCACGTGCCGTAGCCGCCCATGGAGATGCCGGTGACGTAGACGCGCTCGCGGTCGGTCGTGAACTCGCGCTCGACGTCGTCCAGCGCCGCGACGGCCGCGTCGAGATTGAAGCCGCGCCACCCGTAGCCGCGCGACGCCTGCGGAAAGACGACGAGCGCCGGAAACCGCTCCGGCGCCGCGTCGATGGCCGGCCCGATGCCGACGGTCGTCGGGAGCACGTCGTCCTGCCCCGACTCCCCTGCCCCATGAAGAAAGAGGATGACGGGAAGCGGCGCCGCGGCCGCTGGCGGGACGTAGACGCGGTAGCGGGTCAGGATGCCGTCGACGAGGACGGTGCGGGGGACGAACACGGGGCGGAGTGTACGGGGAACAGGGAACAGGTCGTTCGTCGCGAGAACCCAACCTGTCGCCCGTGACCCGTTCCCTGTTCCCTGCGTTACTATGGAGCGATCACGAAGAAAACATCATATACGGGCCGAGTTTTAGCATTGGCTCCGTTACCGATCCAAACCAGCGCCTCGTAACGAAACTTGTTGCCGGAGGAGTCGCGCCTGCCGGTCCAGTGATATCCGAGGCCGATCGCTTTCAACGGGCTCGCGGCGACAGGCGAAAGTTCCGATGTTTGCGAGATACCATCGTGGTTCAAATCGCGCCATAGCAGAAGCCGCGACCAGACCGCGTCTCGATCATCAATGAAGCCGTCACGATTATCGTCGTACTCGGCGAGCGCGACGAAGCCGTTCGGCGCGCGAGAGCCACCGCCAAGGCGCGTAGCGGTACCAAATAGCTCCGAGCCATCATCAATTTTACCGTTTCCGTTACGGTCCAGACATAGGAACGCCTCATCGGCACCAGCCGCTGTCCAACCGATACGAAGCGGCAGACCAGATGCTTGAATGTCGAACGCCACCGGATCGTCATTTCCGGTGAGCCTGTAGTCTCCGCGTTCGAAGTTAATGACGATCGGTGAATTGGGCGGGTTGCCGTCGATTGGCGGAGTACCCACGCATTCAGGATCCCACGGGTCGCACTGCCCACAGTTGGGGTTGACGTCAGGATTGCAAGGACATTTAGGATCGGTAGCCGGATCGCACGGTAGTGCTTCGAAATAGGCAGTCTCGGAACGATCACCGCCATCGAGACACACGGTTATTACCGGAGCGGACGAGCTGACATACCCGTACCAACCGACAAATTCGAATCCCGTATTTGGCAAGGCTACCAGCTCGACGCAATCGCTGCAGTGATAGTCGCGGTTAGGATCAGCACCCTCTATGAAACCGCCATCGATGACGCCCACCATTAAATGGCACACATACTGATGCCAACACATTCCGTCATGGACGTACTCGGAGTTGAACCGCAACATCGTGGATGCCCACAACTCGCCGGTTGCACAGCCACCGCGGCTATCCAAAGGAAACGTGTATTGCTGCTCGAAGTCATACCGGCCCGGTGACGGCGGAATCAAAGGCGGCGAACCCCAATCGAATTGATCGACCTCATATTCTTCTTCGTATTCGAACACGAGGTCCATGTCTGTGATTTTGAAGCTGCAGCCCACGCGATCCCACTTAGGGTCGGTGTCGGAATCAAAGTCTACGTGACCTACGGCGGTGTAAACGCCGACCGACTCCTCGAGCGCATCAAGACTGACCGACGTATAAAGCGACTCGGCAGATATCGGCACCGCGACGACAAATGCAAACAGTACTGCCACCAGCAATGAGATCCGATTCACTTGCAACCTCCCGCCTGGAAGCGCAACTTCATGGCCAGGTCCGATGAGGGTTTGCCGGTCGAGCTATGTCTCATGCGCGGCGCAATCACCGTATACAACAAACGATCGAAACGTCGACCACCGAAGGCCTGCCGCGTAGCTTCAAGTGCCGATATACGCGCACCACAGACGTCGCGATCGACCGGTACCAACACTTTATGGTCGCCGGCTGTGATCAGAGTCGTATAAGAACGTTGGGCATTTCGAGTTTTTCTCAGCCTGATGTACGGTTCTGCCTTGACGCTTACAACCCTCCAGAACGAGTCGACATCGAATCCGAGCTCACGAATTTGGGGATCGTATTTTGCATGAGCGCTTTTGTGTAGTTCCACGTCATCGCTCAACCCCCATAAAAGAAAGTCGTAGAGCTCGAAGCGCAGAAACAGCTCAGGATTTTGCCGGCCTTCAATGCTCTCTTCCCGCTGATCTGCCTGGTTTGGCGTCACCGCGGCACGCCGCCGAATTCGCTCATTCTCATCCATCTCCCAGATTGAGGACGGGATCAGCGTGACGGTTGCGCCCGTCTGTTTTGGAACTTTCGAATCAGCCGCCGGCGTTGGTTGAGCAAAGAGCATGGCAACCGGAAGAACCGTTACCGCGACAACATTTTGCAGTCTTCGCATGGAGACTACCTCCGGGTGTATCGACTTAAAGCCATAGGTGTACGTCGAACCTCCTGACAATGCAAGCGGTGAACTATGGCATGTATGTATCGACACAAGATGAGGTGACGATCAGCACGAGGTACGCGTTGCCACAGTGGCCACATCCGCATCGATTATGGCAACATTCAGCGACGAGCCGTATCAATCCAGGAGGGGATAGTCACCCTTTTCAGGTAAGGCATGGACGAGGCAATCGCGAATCCGACGCGCCTCGAAGCTCACGGCAAGCCCACCCGAACATGCGAGCAGCAAAGTGCCGACCGTCAGAATGGCTGGCTTGTGAAAAAAAGTCACTGCAACAGCGATGATGACGCAGGAAAGCGATAAGCCTGTGACGAAGCGCGTAACGGCCGCCGATATCGTATTCTCACACGCACACTCGAGCCGGCGGCGCTTGCGCGGATGCGACTCTCGATTTCGATATTCGTCTATGAAATGCTACGCTCGGTTCCTGCCTTAACGCCGCTCCGGCTGCACGTGAAGCACATTGCTCCGACAATAGTCGGACGATGATGCCATGTACATCGGGCGGCAAAGCGGATGTCGTAATCACGAATGAGCTATGAGGTAACCAACGCTCGACGGTGACGGTGCGACGAATCTTCGCTCGCAACCACCGCTCGCGGCGCAGGCGTTGAAGCAAGTCCGGATTTCGTGTTGCCGATTCAAACGTAACTATAGACTACCACAGGGATTGAGCCGGCCAGTTGCACTTGCAGTTTCATCGCTATCGTCGTTTGAGCCGCGCTTTTGAGGCGCGACAGCCGGCACGGGGCTCGCTGCTCCCTGCGCCCTAAAATCAATTCAATCTCGCCCCATCGATGATCACCGGATACTGATACCCCGCGCCGAAATCCTTATCCACACGCACCGTCCCGGTCAGCGTCACCACGCTGCCGACCGTCGCCGTGTCGTCGCTGATCACGGCGATGTCGTCGTCGCCTTTGCCGCGCGAGCCGGAGCCGTCGCGGACGTGCATCCAGTTCTTCCCCATGATGCTCGGGAGGAACTTCACGACCTTGCCGCGCACGACCACGCGCTGGTCCTTGAGCGCCGCGCGCGAGGCCCACACTTCCGCGACCGTTTTCGCGTCCGCGCCGCCGGCCTTCTCGACCTTCACGTCGCCGACGTCGGCCATCGGCGACGGTGCCGAGGCGTGGGCGGCCGACGGCTTCGCGCCGTCGATCGTCCCGAAGATGATGTTGTCGAACGTCCGGTTCAGCGACTTCGACTCGAACTTCTCCACCACCATCCCCGAGCTCGCGCTCACCTTCTCGCCGACCTTCACCTCGACCGGGCTCGTCACCAGCCAGCGGTCGCCGGCCGCGGTCCGGAGGCGCAGGTACGTGAAGCCGCCGGCGTCGAGGCGCTCGGCGACCTCGCCCTGGATCGACTGATTCGAGCCGACCGGCGCGTGCGGCGCGGCGGCGACTGCGGGCTTCTGCGCTGCGGCGAGCGGCGCCGCGGCGGGCTTCGCGCAGGCGGCGAGCGCGGCGGCGGTGAGGAGAAGGGCTAGCGTTTTCATGCTCGCATGGTGCCGCGGGCGGCGCGGCGGGGCGCACCGAGCCGCTCACACGCGCGTGTGTTGCGCGTCACACGAGGCGAGCTCGGCGAAGACCGGCGCCTCGATCATCGCCAGCACGGCGCAGCGGGCGCGGCGGATCACGCTCTCCATCTCGCCGGAGCCGACGATGATGAGGTCGGCCTTGAGCGTGCCGGCGTAGGCGACGAGGCGCTCGGCGGCGCCGCCGCGGATGACGAGCTCGCGGGTCTGGCAGCGCGCGCGCAGCTCGGGCGGCAGCCACGACTCGAGCTCGCCGGCGGCGTGCGCGGGCGACTCCGGCTCGATGACGTTGACGACGTTGACCTGGGCGTGGAAGACGTCGCCCCATTCGACGGCGGAGTGCAGCGCGTAGCGCGCGGCGTCGCTGCAGTCGACGCCGCAGACGATCGTGTGCATGGCGCGCATGCCGCGCCGGACGGTGAGCACGGGGCGCGGCGACTCGCGCAGCAGCCGCTCGGCGAAGTGGCCGAGGTAAAGGCGCTCGATGCCGTGCCGCGGATGTGCGCCGAAGACGATGAGGTCGGCCGCCACGTCGTCGGCGGCGGCGAGCAGCGCGTCGACCGGCGGGCCGTTGGCGACGACGCCGCGGACGTCGCTGCCGGCCGCGTGCGCTTCGAGCCAGCGCTGCAGGCGCATCTCCGCGTGGCGGCGCGCCAGCGGGTGCTCGACTTCGTCGGCGTAGACGACGGTGAGGTCCGCGCCGAACGCGTCGCCGATCAGCGTGGCCGTGCGCAAGGCGTCGGCGGCGGACTCGCTGAAGTCGGTGGCGAGAACGACCTGCGTCGGGGCGAGAGAGCGCATCACGCCTGGCACGGTACGCATCCCTCCGGACAAAACGGTGTGATGGGGGCCACCCGGCGAACGTGACGGCGTCGCTCGCACCTCCGTCCGTGTGGAACCACACTCACCGGCGATGCGGACTCCGCCCTACGGCTTCGAATTCTTCGAGAACTGCACGACGTGCAAGTGGCGGACGGACGGCTTCTTCTGCAGCCTGCCCGATGGAGCGCTGACGGCGTTCGACACGATCGCGTTCACCAACGTCTATCCCGAGGGGGCCGTGCTGTACGCCGAGGGGCAGCCGCCGCGCGGCGTCTTCGTCCTCTGCCGCGGCGCGGTGAAGCTGAGCATCTCCTCCGGCGACGGCAAGACGCTCATCACGCGCATCGCCCAGCACGGCGAATGCCTCGGCCTCAGCTCGGTGCTCACCGGCAACGCGTACAAGTCGTCGGCCGAGACCATCGAGCCGTCGCAGGTGAACTTCATCAAGCGCGAGGACTTCGTCCGCTTCCTCCAGGAGCACACCGCCGCGTGCGCGAGCTCGAGCCGCCAGCTCAGCATCCAGTGCGAGGCCGACGCCGATCACATCCGCGCCCTCGGCCTTTCCCACTCCGCCGCCGAGAAGCTCGCCCACCTGCTGCTGTCGTGGGCCACTGAGAACGGCAAGCCGGTCGACAACGGCACGCGGCTGCAGCTGCTGATGACGCACGAGGACATCTCCCAGCTCATCGGCACGTCGCGCGAGACGGTTACGCGGCTGCTCAAGGAGTTCCGCGAGAAGAACATCGTCTCGATCAAAGGCTCGTCGCTGACGATTCACAACAAGCAGGCGCTGGAGGCGCTGGTACTGCTATGACGACCGAGGCCATCGCACCCGAGCTGACCGTGGCGGAGATCGCGCGGCTGATGCCGCAGGCGGTCGCGGTGTTCGAAGCGGCGGGCATCGACTACAGCTGCCGCGGCGCGCGCTCGCTCGCGGACGCGGCGGCGGGAGCGGGCTTCACGGCCGAGGAGCTGGCCGAGCGCATCGCCGGAACGCCGGCCGACGGGCTGACGGACTGGAACGAGATGCCCCTCGGCGAGCTGACGCGCTACCTCGCCGCCGACCACGAGGAGACGATCCGCACGACGCTCGGCGCGCTGCGCCAGGCGGTCGAGCGCTGCGGCCCCGAGGCCAGGCGCGTCGCCGTCATCTTCGCCGGCTACGCGACCGCCGTCATCGCCCACATGCTCAACGAGGAGCGCGACCTCTTCCCCTGCATCCAATACTTAGAGGATGCGCTCAACGGTGCCGCCGGCGGGGTGCGGCCGCGCATCGGCCCGCGCGTGCTCCGGGAGATGGTCGAGCACGAGACGTTCCGCGAGACGCTGCGCACGATGCGCGAACTGGCCTGGCAGCTGCCGCCGAACGAGGCGGTGCTCGAGCTGCGGAGCCGGCTCGCCGCGGCCAGCCGCGAGGTCCACCAGCACATCCACCTCGAGAACAACGTGCTGTACCCCCGGGCCATCGCCGCCGAGAACGCGGTCAAGCGCGCGTAAACGATAGGCGACGTTGCCGCAACGCCCCGGCCGGAGGCCGCGCCGGCCGTGGTGTTTGTGTGCTAACGTGCGCCCCTCCTCGAAGTTGGCATCAACCCTGAACCGAGCACGGCATTCGTTATGTTTGACGACGTCCTGATCGAATCCGCCGGGAAAGATCGCAAGAAAGGCGGCTGGGTCACCGCGCTGATCTCCGCGGTGCTCCACATCGCCATCATCGGCGGCGTCGTCGCAGCCGGCCTGTACGTCAAGCAGAACCCGCAGGTCGTCGAGAAGCCGATCCGCGCGTTCGTCGTGCAGTCCGCTCCCCCGCCGCCTCCGCCCCCGCCGCCGCCCCCCGCGGCCTCGCACGCGTCGACGCCGCACGTGCAGCAGCAGACGCCGCGCGAGGTGCCGCAGTTCCACCAGCCGACGCAGGTTCCGAAGGAAGTGCCGCAGGTCGTCGAGAACACCGACACGACCGGCGGGCAGGAAGGCGGCGTGGTCGGCGGGCAGCAGGGCGGCGTGGTGGGCGGGGTCGTGGGCGGCGTGGTCGGCGGCGTGATCGGCGGAACGCTGGGCGGACAGCTCGGCGGACAGATCGGCGGCACGGGCGACAAGCCGATGCGCGTCGGCGGCGACGTCAAGCCGCCCGTGGCCACGAAGCGCGTCGATCCGCAGTACACCGAGATCGCCCGCAAGGCCCGCATCGAAGGCATCGTCATCATCGAGGCCATCATCGACAAGGACGGCAACGTGACGGACGCGCGCGTGCTCAAGCCGCTGCCGATGGGCCTCGACCAGGCCGCGGTCGACGCGGTGAAGCGCTGGAAGTTTTCGCCCGGCACGCTCAACGGACAACCGGTCCCCGTGATCTTCAATCTGACGGTGAACTTCCGTCTGCAATAAAGAGGAGAAGGCGCAATGCAAGGAATGGAAACGAGCTTCAGCCTGATCGGAATGTGGCACTCGATGAACTGGGTGGCCAAGGGCGTCGTCATCGTCCTCGCGCTCATGTCCATCTGGTCGCTGACGATCGCCATCGAGCGGCTGTGGCGCTTTCAGAAGGCCAAGCGCGAGTCGCTGCAGGTGGCGCTCGGCGTGACGCCGCTCCTCAAGCAGCACAAGCTCGACGAGGCCATCCGCTTCGCCAGCGACAAGCGCTACCGCCACAGCCACCTGGCGCGCGTGCTCCGCGCCGGCCTGACGGAGTTCCAGTACGAGGCGAACGAGCAGCTGCCGGAGGACTTCGACATCGTCGAGTCGGGCAAACGCGCCATCGACCGCGAGACGCTGATGACGACGGCGGAGATGAAGAAAGGCCTCGGCAACCTGGCCACGATCTCGACGACGGCGCCGTTCGTCGGGCTCTTCGGCACGGTCGCCGGCATCATCCACGCGTTCCAGGGCATGGCCCTCACCGGCTCCGGCGGCCTCGGCGCGGTCTCGGCCGGCATCGCCGAGGCGCTGGTCACGACGGCGTTCGGCCTCTTCGTGGCCATCCCGGCGGTCTGGCTGTACAACTACTTCCTGAACAAGGTCGACCGGTTCCAGGTGGAGATGTCGAACTCGTCGTCGCAGCTGATCGACTACTTCATCAAGAACGAAGCGCGCGCCAGGGTGCAGGCGGCGGCGCGGTAGCGTAGCGGAAGCGGAGGCGACATGGCATTCGGGCCCGGCGGCGGCAGCCCCGACGAGATCAAAGGCGACATCAACGTCACGCCGCTCGTCGACGTCTGCCTGGTGCTGCTCATCATCTTCATGGTCGTCACGCCGATGCTGCAGTCGGGCGTCGACGTGCTCCTGCCCGAGGGACCGCACGCGGCGAAGAAGCCGGGCAAGGAAGGCGACCTGGTGATCTCGATCAAGCAGGACGGCACCGTCTTCGTCGGACAGGACTGGATCCCCGACCGCGACCTGCCGCGCTACCTCAAGGCGGAGCACGACAAGGACCCGTCGCGCAACGTGATGATGAAGGCCGACAAGCGCATCGCCTTCGGCCGCGTGCGCATGGTGATGAAGGCGGCCAACGACGCGAACTTCAGCGGCGTGTCGATCCTCACGCAGAACCAGCAGGCCGGCGAGCAGATCGCCAAAGGGAGAAGTTAGCGATGGCGATGGGCGGCGGCGGAGGCACGGGGGTCCGGAGCGAGATCAACATCACGCCGCTCGTCGACGTGGTGCTGGTGCTGCTGATCATCTTCATGGTGGCCACGCCGATCCTGCAGATGGGCCTCGACGTGGAAGTGCCGCCGAAGGTGGAGGTGACGGGCGCGCCGCCGCCGTCGGAGCAGAACCAGCTGGTGATCACGATCAAGTCGGACGGGATGTACCTGAACACGCAGAAAGTGAGCTCCCCCCAGGAGCTCGCCAACCTGATCGGCGCGCAAATGCGCACCCGCGCGACCGCCGACAAGGTGGTCTTCATCAACGCCGAGGACAATCAGGCGTTCGACAAAGCCGTGGTGGCGATGGACGCGGCGCACGAAGGCGGGGCGATGAAGATCGGGTTCCTGACGGAGCCTCCGGGGAAATAGAGTTTTATCCGGTCCCGGATCGCTTGCACTGTCCTCCAGGCGAGATTCACGCAACAAAACGTCGCATGAATGCGATCGCGGAACAGATAAAAGTGTCCCTGGATCAGATTAAAGCGATCGCCGAACAGATAAAAGCGTCCGTCGATCGGATTAAAGCGATCGCCGAACACTTAAATGTGATCTCAGCTCACATTTAATCGATCCCGCGAGCCCGTCGTGGCGATGGACGCCGCGCACGAGGGAGGGGCGATGAAGATCGGGTCTTGACGGAGCCTCCGGGGAAGTGCGGTTAGGGATTAGCGGTTGGCGATTAGGCCCAATGGGGGGAAGTGTCAGCGCCAAAAGGTCACCTGGGTGTCAGCGCTTCGAGGTCACTTCGGTGTGGTGGCGTTGGCTCGGTGAGCGTGCAAGATCGCGGTAGCGGCAACCCTTCCTCA
>Ga0070717_10002703_pt1 | contig 12498 bp, 5 predicted proteins | sample LARL113metaG_FD_71366 | JGI IMG/M metagenome (GOLD analysis project Ga0070717, IMG submission 71366) | Corn, switchgrass and miscanthus rhizosphere microbial communities from Kellogg Biological Station, Michigan, USA - LAR L11-3 metaG | ecosystem: Host-associated > Plants > Roots > Rhizosphere ...
CGAAGGCGACGCTGCTCACACCCGCTGCCAGGAATGCCGAAGCGAGAACTGCGAAACCGAGCTTGGAGCGCATAAAGCGCATTGAACCTGTGGGTCGCATTGTTAAACCTCCTCGCGGAACCATAGCACTGGCCATCTAGGCATGCAATCACGGGCGCAATTAATGACTTAATCCATATATTACCCATGTCCGGTAATGGTGGAGATGTGCACCTTTCACTTTTGAATGGTCCTGCCGGGGGCGCCTGGCGATTCATTTGGCCAACCTTGTTGCAATGAGCTAAGGGGTGATCGTAAGCTCTCCCGATCATCTCCTTTGAAATGCGATAGGCCCCCTGCTGATAATCGGGCGTAGCGGCGTTACCTGGGCACTTGTGTCCCTTTCGCGCGCGTTGCTGCCAGGTTGGCGGGGGTTAGACGGGGTTTCCAGACGTAAATTCCGACCTGCACTAGAGGGGTCATCGAAGGGATTTCTTCCGGGTGCTGCGAGTAGCGGCTCCCCGGCAGGGCCTGCCTGGCGGAGGGTGTTTCTTGCGGATTCTCATTGTCAGCCGGGGGGTTTTGCCTGCCGGCCGGAAGTCCGGCGGTGCCGAGTTTGTTGCCTTTGAGCTGGCAAAGCACCTCGCGGATCGTGGTGAAGAAGTCGTCCTCGTGTCCGATATCGACTTTCCGCTTCGTGGGCACCTGCCCGTAACACTGTCGATTACGGACGTTGGAAGCTGGCGCGGCCTGGCCCGGCTGGTGAGGCTGGTTCCGGTTGGCTTCCCCCGGTGGGTTCTTCAGCACCTACTGGGCAACATCCGGGTCGCCAAGCGTGCCTGGGCGCTGCTTGAGGCCGACGGACAGGACTTCGATGTAGTCCACGTGCATGGCGCGCTGGCGACGATCCTGCTTCGCCGGATGGTGCGCAGCCTCCCTCGGGAGGTCCCGCTCGTGTACACCGAGCATGACTCCACGCCGTGGTCCTGCCGCTATCGCCGGGTACTTGAGCGCACCGTGCGGCGCTGGGTCTATCGCCATGTGAACCTGCGGGCGTGCCGCGCGGCGACGACGGTCGTGGTGAACTACCCGGCGCTGGCCGACGAACTGGCCAGGCGCACGGGCCTTGCCCGCGCCCGGTTCACCACGATCCGCAACGCGACCGGGCCGGCCCACCCGGCCGGGCCGGTCCAGCGGGCCGGGCACCGCGCGGCCGACCATGTGGCGACCAAGCATGGCCTGGACCGCTACTACCTGTTCGTTGGTGCGCTGGTCGATCGCAAGGGTCCCGACATCCTGCTGCGCGCCCTCGCCCAGGTCGGCCTGCCCTGCATCTTCGTCGGTGATGGGCCGATGCGTGCCTCGCTCGAACGTCTCGCGGCACGGGCAGGGGTCGCCGACCAGGTGGCCTTCACGGGCGCACTCGAACGGCACGACGTGCACCTCTACTACCGGGGTGCCGAGGCGCTGGTCCTGCCGTCGGTGTCCGAGGGGGTTCCTTTGGTCGCCCTCGAGGCACTCGACGCCGGTGTCCCCGTCATCGCGAGCAACCTAGCCGGTGTGGCTTCCGTGGTCCGCGACGGCGAGAACGGGCTGCTTGTCGCCCCTGGCGATGCGGTGTCCCTGGCCAGGGCGCTGTCGGCCGTCGAGGCAGACGAGATCCTGCGGGTGAGGCTGAGGGATGGGGCGCGGCGGAGCAGCGACACCATCACGTACTGGCCGGACGTGGCGAGTCAGCTCTGCGACCTCTACCAGCAGCACCCGGCGGACGAGCGGGTGCTGGGCGAGTCGGTGCCGAGCGTGGCCATCGGCCGGGTGGAGCTGTCCGTAGCCTACGCCCTGAGCGCGGAGGGCCTCGCGCTCCGGCTGTCGCCGTCGATCCCAGGCCCCCGAGCAGAGCAGGTAAGCAATGTCTGAAGCCCAGCCGCCGGTGCTTGTGTTCCTCGTCGACGCGTTCCGGCACGACTTCCTCACCGGGCAGGCCGCGCCGCAGCTGTCCCGGCTGGCGGAGGCGGGTGTCCGGCGCCCGCTCAAGCCGATCCTCGGTTACAGCGACGCCATCCGGGCCACGTTCTTCACCGGCCGGTACCCGGATGAGACGGGCTACTGGATGGAGTACTGCTACCGGCCGGAAGCGAGCCCCTGGCAGGGCCTTGCCCGCCTCGCGCCGCTCGACAGGGTCCCGAGCGACCTGGCGCTGCGCAGCCTGAAGCTTGCCGGTTCCGCCACGGCGATGCGGCTGCTGGCCCGCAAGAAGGGCCTGCCGCACCTCAGCATGCGGCACATTCCCTTCCGCGCCCTCGGCAAGTTCGACTTCACCCTGCATGAGCCGATGACCGTGCCTAAAGCGCTCGGCTGCCCGAGCATCTTCGACAGATGCGCGGCCACCGGCCGGCCCTGGGCCTACCTCGACGCCGCGAAGACCAGGACGAGCGGTGAGCTGATCAGGCAGCTCGACGACGTGCCCGATGGCGTCGGGCTGATCTTCGTCTACCTGCATCACGTCGACCAGGCGGCGCATCTGTTCGGCCTTGACTCCCCGGTCTTCTGGCGCCGCGTCCGGTCCACCGACGAGCTTGCTGGGCGGATCCTGAAGCGGGTCCGGTACCGCTTCGGCGCCGTTACCACGCTGGTGTTCTCCGATCATGGCATGTCCAGGCTGTCGCGCCAGATCGCGATCCCCGAGCTGATCCTGCACCCCGCCTTCGGGGAACGTTTTTTCGTCGCCCTCGACGCGACGATGGTGCGGCTCTGGTACTTCGACGACGACCAACGTCTTCGCCGGGAACTGCGGGACCGGGTCGCGACCAGGTTCCCCGGCCATTTCCTTGACTCCGGCGAACTCGCCGCCCACCACCTGGAGTTCGCCAGCCGGCTCTACGGCGATGAGTTCTACCTGCTCCCTCCGGGGACCGCGATCTTCCCCAACTTCCACTCGTTCATCAAGCCGAAGGCGATGCACGCATATGACCCGGCTGACCGGGACCAGTGGGGGATCTTCATCGGGCCGCCGGCCGCGGCCTCGCGCATCTCCGACCCGGTCGACCTGACTGAGGTCACCAGCCTGGTCACGGATGCTCTTGACCCAGATGGTGCAATCTGATGCGCAGCCCGGCACGCTCCGTAGACGTGCCACGCCCGCGGGCAGCTGGCCCACCGTCACGAGCCGCTCCGGGAGCTGGCTCGTGGGCCGCCCGGGTGGGGCTGCGGCGCTCGCAGGCCAACGCCACGGGGCGGCTCGCCGGGCTTGCCGCGGGTGGAGCCGGGCGAGCTACGGATGGCCGATCACCCAGACGGGTGCCGCTCCAGCTGAGACGGTTGATCAGCGGGGCCACGCTATTGCTGGGCGGCACCATGGTCGGCCAGGCGTGCAGTTTCGCCTTCAACGCCGTAGGGGCGCACGCACTCGGCCCGGCGCGATACGGCGTACTCGCTGCCAGCATGGCCCTGCTCAGCTTCGTGGTCCCCCTGCTCGCCGCAGTTCAGGCGGTCGCGAGCCGCAAGGCGACGTCGCTGGTGGCGCGCCGGGAACTAGGGAAGGCGGTACCGCTGCTGCGCCACTACGGCGTGCGCGTGACGTGCGGCGCGCTGGCGCTGGGCGCGACGGCCGCCGCCGCCAGCAGATGGCTTTCCGGGCTGTTCCACCTCGGCTCACAGTGGCTCGTGGTGATCGTGGGAGCGACGATCCCGTGCTATGTCGTCGGCCACCTACTGGGCGGCCTGCTGCAAGGCGTGGAGCGCTTCGGCCGCTTCGCGCTGGAGAGCGTCGTCGAGGGGCTGGCGAAGGCGGTCCTCGGGGTTATCGCCATGGGCCTGCTCTGGGGGTCGGTGCTATCCGGTATGGCCGCCGTCAGCGTGAGCTCCGCCATCGGGCTGGTGACCTATCTCTTGCTCACGTTGCCGCTGCTCGCGCGTGGCCGGCTCGCGCCGACCGCCGCCAGTGCACCGGCTAGGAACGGGGAAAGGGCCGCAGCCACCGCCAAGGGCGTGACTGGCGTCGCAGGAGGGGAACCTGGCGTCGCCCGGTACTCGGTGACCGCACTGGCGACCTACGGGCTGCTGGCTCTGATGCTCTCCTCGGACACCCTTATCGCCAAGCACTACCTGTCCGACCACCAGGCCGGCCTGTACGCGGGCATCTCACTGACCGGAAAGATCGCCTACTTCGCCGCTTCGTCGCTGTTCGTGGTGGTCTTCCCCATCTTCTCCCGGCACCACGACGAGGGAATCGGCAGCGGCAAGTGGATTCTCGCCGCGGCCGGAATGGTGTGTGCGGTCGCCGGAGCGGTTGTGATCTTGTTCGCGGTTGAGCCCGCATGGGTGGTAGGGCCACTGCTAGGCGACCGCTACGGGGCCGCGGAAGGTTACGTCCCATGGATGGCCGCGGTGTTCGGGCTCTACGCGCTCAGCTATCTGGTGTCCACCTACCTGCTTGCCCGCAAGAGCCGAGGTGTCATCGCTGTGCTGGGTGCCGCACTTGTAGTTCAGTTCACCGGGTTTTTCGCCTTCCACTCGACGATGACCAAGCTGATGGGTGTGCTGGCGGTCTCCTTCGCGGTCACTGCCGCCGGCGGCATGGTGCTGATCGTGCTCGGCGAGCGTCGGCCGGGCGGGACACGGGATCGCGGCACCCCGCGGCATAGGCGGACGGAGGCCGGCGGCGCAGCCTGGCATGCCGGTGCCGGGATCCACGGTGCCTCGGTCGGCGCAATGGCGGGCTCCAGCACCGGCGGGGCGGCCCGGGTTCCCGCTGAAACGGCGGCGGCGCGGATCGTCAGCGAGGTGACGCGAAGGGTCGGTTCCGTCCCGGTGCTCCTCGCGGGTAGCCGTGCCATCGGCACCGCGCACGCCGACAGCGACTACGACGTGGTTGTGGTACTGCCGCTGCGGCGGGTACCGCGCGCGGCGCCCCGCCTGACCGAGGCCGCGAAGGTGCTGAGCGCCAGCCTCGCGGTTCCGGTCTCGGTGAACCCCATCCCAGCGTTCCGGTTGCGGCGGCCCGGCGGCAACCTGTTCGCGGGCAAGCTGCTGGCCGAGGCGGTTGTCCTCGCGGCACCGCCCGGCTGGTCACTGGGGCGCCAGCCACTGACCGGCGTAACGACGTTCGCCGCCTGCTCGGCACTGCTCTCCGCGGTGCGGGGCTTGCTGGAGGTTTTCGATACCTCGGTAATGACAGGCGGCCCTGCCCCGGCTCAGGCACGCGGCGCGCTGCGTAAGGCGGCGCTGCACATCGCCCAGGTCCGGCTGTTGCGCTCGGGCCTCTACGCATCCAACCTCGACGAGGCGCTCACTCGGCTGCGCTGCGCCCCACCAGGCCGGGGCAGCGATGCTCCGGGCAGCGAACTGACCGTCGCGCTCATCTCCGGCCTGATGGCGGCCAGCGCCGTGGAGGGCTTCGTCCGGATGCGCCAGTGCCTGCTCGGGCAACTGGCCGAGATCGACGCCGTACCGTTCCGGCTGTCGGCCGTCAAGGCCCTGGTCCGCAATGCCCAGTACGCCGCGCTGGCAAGCCTTCGCGGGCGCAACCGCTGGCGCGTAGCACTCCGGCGGGCCCCCGTTGAAGGCACCCTGGCCGCGACGCAGGTCGCGCTCCTGCGTGCGCTGGAGCCAGGCGCCGCGGACGGCCTGAATGCCGGCCAGTTCCGTCTCGCCCTGCGGACCCTGCCAGTGCCCGCCGGTGAGGCGGAGTTGCGCAGCTGGGAAGGGGTTCGGGACTGGGCCCTTGCCGAATGGTGCGATGCGCACCCGCTCGTAGGGCTGCTGGCGTGAAGGCACTCCTTGTCTACTCGGGACTGAAGCCGGGCGGGATCACAAGCGAAATTCGCCTTCTCGAGCATGGGCTGCGCTCGCGTGGGGTGGAAGTAGCCGCTGCCGGAGACATCGCCTCGGTGAACCGCCACACACGATCGGGTGACCCGCTGGTCCACGTCTTCTCCTGCGTGCCCTCGGTCGTCACCGCCGCGACGATGGCCATGGCCAGGGCCCGCCGCCTCCCGCTCGTCTGGAGCCCGATCATCCACCCCAGCCGGATGCATAGCTGGCGCGGCTACGGTTTGATCCGGGTGGCCATGTCGGTGTTCGACCGAGTGGCACCGCAGGCCGCCCGCTTCGTGGACGGCGTCATCACCGCGACCGAAGCCGAGCAGGACTTCTTCCGCCGGGCCGGCGCGCGGCGCGTCGAGCTGATCCGCCCACCGGTGAACAAGACCACGGCACGGCCTGAAGGGGAGGCACTGGCCAGGGTGCGGGCCAGCTTCGGCATCGGCGACGAGCCGACGGTGCTTTTCGTCGCGCGGCCCGGCTCCTCGAGGCGTAAGGGGGTGCCATTCGCCCGCGCCGCGTTCCGGGAGCTGCGCCAGCGGGTGCCAACAGCGCGGCTCATGCTGCTTGGCCAGGACGCCGACAGCGACCTCGCCGCCGAGCCCGGCGCGGTACCGACGGGATGGGTCAGCATTGAGCGCGTGGGCGATGCCTACGACGCCGCGGACGTGCTGCTGGTCGCCTCGGTGTACGAGTGCCTGCCGCGGGCTGTCATCGAGGCCTGGTCCCACGAGATGCCGGTAGCCGTCACCGAGGGGATCGCGCTCGCGCCCCTGGTGCAGGCCCGTGCGGGGATCGTGGCGCCCTACGGGGACGTGTCGGCGATGGCCAGCGCGATGGAAACGATCCTCGCCGATCCTGCGCTTGGCCGTGCCTACGGCAGCGCTGGCCGGGCACTCGTCGATGACGGATTTCTTCTGTCCGACTACCTGAGCCACACCCTGGAGTTCTATGGCACCGTGGGCGCATCGTGACCCGGGTGCGTCTGAGGCCACATCTGGCCGGCATCGCAGTACTGGCAGCGGTGACCATCTGGACGATGCGCCGGTTCATCTTCACCAGCGGTATCCCGGCGGGTACGGACATGCTGGGCTTCGTCTCGAGAGCATCCGCGAACGCCTCACCGGCCCGGCTGATCGACGCATGGAGCCCGAGCTCGTTCGGAGCGCGCCGGATCTTCAGCTTCGACAACATCCTCGGGGCGATCGCGCTGCTGATCAGGAACCCGATGGTGACTGTGCGCCTGCTCGACGTGCTGACCCTGTTCGGCGCGGGGCTCGCCGCCTACGCGCTGGCCTGGTCGTGGTACCGGCGCCCGCTGGTTGCCACCCTCACCGGCCTGTTCTTCATGGCGTCTCAGGCGTCGCTCACCCGCTGGGGCAGCGGCCAGCTGAACGTCGAGATCGTCACCGCGCTTGCCCCGGTCATGCTGCTCACCTGGTCCAGTTGCCTGGACCGGTTCACGCCGGGCCGCGCGGCGCGGTTCACACTGGTCATCGGGGTCGGCTGCCTGGTCCGGCCCGACCTGGTGCTGTACGTTGTGCCGTTCCTGATCCTCTACGCAACTGTCGTGCTCACCATCCGAGGCGGGTTGCTGGCGGGGCTGGCCCGCGCGGCCAGCACGCTCGCCATCGCCGTGCCCGGGGTGCTCCTGCTGAACGCCGCCTGGCTGGTGCCCACGCTGACCGGGTACAAGGCGCAGTACGAAACGCTCAGCCAGATCTTCAGCTCGGCCCAGCTTTCCACCCGGAGCCTCGACCTCTATCCCTCGCTGCTGGGGTTCGGGCGGGAGATCGGGTACTTCGGCTTCACCGGAACCGAGACCTGGTACTACTATCCCGGGCTGCCGCTGTGGGCCTACTATGCGCTTGCCACGACAATCCCGCTGCTGGCGTACTCAGCGCTGCGCTGGCATCGCGGTCGCCGCGCCGCGTTCCTAATGCTCGCTGCGGTAATCGCCACGCTGGTCGCGCCGGGCAGCCGTGCGCCGCTCGGCCAGGTCTACCTGTGGCTGGTGCGAGTCGTTCCCCTGGTCGGCAACCTGCGCGACCCCAACAGATGGCTCATAGTCCAGGCGCTCGCGTATGCGCTGCTAGCCAGCCTGACCATCGAGCGCATCGTGACAAAGGTCGCGGATCCCGTCGGCCACTGGCTGCTGCCTGCGGTCAGCCGCACGTGGGCCTCGATTCTCTCCGGCGCCATGGTAATCGGCATCGTCGGCCTCGCCCTTGGCCCCGTATCGCCGACGCTGATCATCGGGCTGCGCACCTGGCATGTGACTCCCGCACAGCAGGCACTGCTCGACCGGCTGCGCAACGCACCGGTACCGGGCCTGATGGCATCGATTCCGTTTGACCAGGACTACAGGTTCGTCGTCCAGGGCTCCTACCGCGGCTACGAGCACGATCTCGGCTACGAGAGCAACCTGTTCACCGGCCAGCCGGATATCGCCGACGGAAGCTGGAACCAGCGCTCGGCGAACTTCGTCGCCTATGAGGCCAGCTTGCTGGCGCGGCGCGACCCGGCATTTGTCGGCCTGCTCGCCAGTGCGGGGGTAAGCCACCTGGCGAGCTTCCAATATCCGCTGGTCGCACCGCAACTGCTCAGCCGCTCGGTTGGCGCCTTTTCGCAGCAATACGCAGCCTCGGGACTGGCGGGGCTCGTCCCGTTGCTGTCGAACCGGGCGGGAACGGACTACAGGGTCACCGATGCCGCACCGCCGCTCAGCCTGCGGCGGAACATCGCCGTCGTGCTCGGTGGCAGCCAGGGCGTGGCGGCACTTGCCGACCGGCCCGGAATCAGGCTGGCCGACTGGGCGGTCTTCACCGCGGACGATCTCATCGACTCCGAGGGCTACCCCGAACTCCTGGCCATGATCCGCCGGGCCGGCCTGATTCTGCTTGCCGACGAGCGACCGGCCGACATCGCCGTGGAGGGGACCAGGCCACTGGCCAAGCTTGCCGGGATCACCAGCGATTCCCAGCTCGACCGTTTGGAAACCGACGTTCCGACGGACCAGAGCGCGCAGACCGGATCGCTTGCCGATGTGACAACCCCCATCCCGCTGCCCGGCTCCACCCTCAGCAGTTCGGTGTTCTCGGTGCGCTCATCACAGCAGGTCGAGATCTGGGCCCGGGTCATGGCCACACCGCTCGCCGCCACCATCCAGGCACGCGTGGACGGGCGACTGGTCGGCTCGGTGACTCCAGTCACCCTGGGCCACGGTGGCTTCGAGTGGCTCCGCGTGGCAGCCGCCTACGTGGGGCCCGGGGTGCACCGGGTAACGATCTCCGCCATGCCATCGGAGTTCGGCGACGGCTACGAGGTGGCGGAGGCACGAGTGCTCGCCCCGGCCGCTCTTCGTACCGCCGAGCGCCAGCTCAACCAGGTGCTTGCCGCCCAGACCAGCAAGATCGGCTACGCCTTCCAGCTTGCCGACCTGGCCAAGTGGTCGTGGGCCGCGCTGGAACACCGGCTGCGCCCCGCTAAGGTCCCCGCGTTCGCGACGCCGGCGTGGCGGGTGCCGGCCGGTGCCGGAACGCTGATGACGGCGCAGCCCGTGCCCGGCGCTGGGATGGCGACGCAATTCACCGCCTCGGGAGGGCGTTCGGTCTACGCCGTGGCCGAACTCCGCTACACCAGGCCTCTCGACTGGGCGAACAGGCCGTATATCTACCTCAAGTTCCAGGGAAACGGCAGCGGCAAGACCTACGTGGTCATCTTCGACTTCGGTGCCGGGCCGAAGAACCAGGCCCGGTACCTGATCAGGGACGATTCCAGCTCCTGGAAGACCTTCGCCTTCTCGACCGCGAATCCGGGATCGGGCAGCGGTACGACGGACTGGGCGCGGGTCCGGTCGGTGCGAGTCGCACTGTTGTCTAAGCAGGAACCCGGCACGTTCGCTGTAGGCGTGCCGCGCCCGTCGAGATCCGTCAGTGCCCTACCGGTCCGGCTGCCGATTCTCCGCGGTGCCAGGAAATTCGGTACCGCCGTGCGCAAGCCCGAGTGCGTCGGTGGTGCCCATGCCCGCCCGCTTGGCTGGCTCGCGTCACAGAAGATGCTGCAGTTGCCGGTGTCGGGCCTGAGTGCCTCGTGCCGGATCTATGACGGCTCCCGGGCGGGTTACCACCAGGTTCCCGCGACGGTGGTGCCGTTGCACCGCACCGGGATCGAAAGCTGGTCATACGCGGCGTCGCCCGGGTCCGGGGTCCTGGTCTGGGCCCAGGCCTATGACCCGCTGTGGCGGCTGTCGGGTAACGGCCAGGGGGGACGGCCGCTGCCGGTCCAGTCTCTGCTCGACGGCTACCTCCTCGGCGCAGGCCAGCACCGTGGCAGCATCGCCTTCACCGGCGAGTCGAGCACCGCGGAAGGGACCGCCGTCACCGTGTGCGCCGCCGTGCTCCTGCTGCCGATTGCGGTGATCCGCCGCCGCAACGGCAGGCACACCCTGGCCGTCCAGCGGGTCACGCCGCCAGTGCCCCACCGGCCCGGGGGCTGGCTGCTGAGCCGGTGGCGGCGGCTGCTGCGCCGCACGATGGACTTCTGTGTAAACGCAGGGCCGGGGCTGCTCGCGTTGTGCCCAGCCGCGACCATGGCGGGCCACAGCGGCCTGCTGCTCCTGCTTGGCCTCGGCGCGCTGCTGGCAGGCAGTGCGACGGCGCTGCTTGCCCCGGCGGTCCCGGTGGCTGGACCGACTCAGGATTCCGGTACCGCCGGGCTCGGCCAGGACGCCAGGGACCAGGCGGAGCCCGGCATGCGCGAGGATGGCGAGAACGGGCCTGGGCCGCGCGAGGGCAACGAGCCGGCCGGGCCAGGCGAGGGTCCCGGGCCGGATGGCGAGCAGACCGGGCCGGAGGGGGACCCGGCCGGGCCGGGCCGGGAGTGGGTCCTTGACGGCATCCGCGGCTGACCAGCCGTCAGCTCAGGCCGTGGCACCGGGCGGTCCCCCTCCCGGCGTCAGGGCATGGGCCGCCCGGCTCGCGCAACGCCCAGTGAAGGGGGAATGGGGAGGCAGGTGGGGCCTCGCTGCGCTGGCCGCCGTCCTGGAATTGGCCATCGTGGCCCCGCTACTCGGCCACGGCAGCCTGCAACTGCTCGACCTCGGCGACTATCCGGCCGGGCCGCACCCGCCGTTCGCGCCCTCGGCGTACGGGTTCCCGCCGGGCCTCACCAGCCGGGCCCCGGTCGAGGCCGCGCTTTATTGGATCTTCCAGGCGATTCCCTGGGCACCGGTCCGGCTGCTGCCGTTCGTCTCCGTGGCTCCGCTCGGATGTGCCGGCTTCGCGCGGCTCTTCCCTGGGCGTTGGCTGGCCATTGGGGCCGCCACGGTGCTCTTCACGGTCAACCCGTTCGTCTACGAGCGGATGGCGAATGGCCAGGTATACGTGGTACTCGGCTATGCGTTGCTGCCGCTTCTGCTGGCGCTGGCCGTCCGGCCGTTCCGCTCGCTGGCCGCGACCGTGGCCCTGGGCGGCCTCGCCTTTGCCCTCGATGTCGCCGTGTCCGTGCACTATCTGTTCATCGGCGGCCTGCTGCTGGCGCTCGTGGCGTCGGCGCACCTGGTCATCCGCCATGTGAAGGCCGCGGCGGCGGGCGGCGGCATTCTGGCCTGCGGGCTGGTGCTCAGCCTGTACTGGCTGATCCCCGCGACCCGGGCGGTGCGCACCGTGCGGCCACACGTGACGGGCCTGGACCTGACCGTGTTCCAGACGCTAGGGGACCGGGTATGGGGGCTGGCCGCCAACATCGCAGGGCTCTACGGGTTCTGGCGGCCAGGGCCGCCGCTGGTGAAGAACTACCTGTCCGGCTGGCCGTTCCTGCTGCTGGCGATTCTCGTGGTGGCCGGGTTCGGGCTCCACGAGCTGTGGACGAGGGGCGGCGTCACAGGCCGGGCGTTGGCGTTGTCGTGCGCCGTGTTGGGCTTGGCCGGGGGACTGCTCGCCGCCGGCGCGCAGGGCCCGGCTGGTGGCCTGTATGCCTGGTTGTTCACCCACCTCCCCGGGTTCAAGGTGATGCGGGAGCCGGAGAAGTTCTCGTCCCTGCTAGCGCTGGCGTACGCCGGCGGCTTCGGGGCAGGTGCGGAGGCGGTGCTGCGCCCGCTGGCCCGTAACGCGGCCAAGGTGCTGTGCGTGTGCTGTCTGGCCGCCGTCCCGCTGGTATACGGTGGCACCGAACTGTGGGGCTTCGCGGGGTACGCCGGGCCATCGGCATACCCGGCGAGCTGGGCGGCTGCCGACCGGGCGATGAGCCCTGGAGCCGAGGCGCTCGCGCTGCCATGGCTTGCCTACATCCGGGTGCCGTGGATCGGTGACCGTGTTGTCGCCGACCCGATGCAAGGCTATTTCGACCGGCCGGTCATCGCCGCGGATGATCTCGAGGCCGGGCCGATCGTGACCGAGACCAGCAACCCGCGGTCGCTGTTCCTGCAGTTCTGCCTGAACCATCCGAACCGGTTCACCGAGTTCGGCCGGATCCTCGCGCCGCTGGGCATCCGCTACGTGATCCTCGCCAGGGTGCCGGGGGCGCAAAGTTTCGCCTGGCTGGACAAGCAGCGCGACCTGCGCCGGGTGTTCGGCTCGGCTCAGGTGGTGATCTACCGGAACACCGAGCCAGTGCGGGCCGCGTACGAGCCGGCCCGGCACCTGGTGCTCCGGGACTGGGGGCAGGTCGCGGCGCTGGCCCAGCGTGCTCCCCTCGCCG
>Ga0070717_10002704_pt1 | contig 12496 bp, 12 predicted proteins | sample LARL113metaG_FD_71366 | JGI IMG/M metagenome (GOLD analysis project Ga0070717, IMG submission 71366) | Corn, switchgrass and miscanthus rhizosphere microbial communities from Kellogg Biological Station, Michigan, USA - LAR L11-3 metaG | ecosystem: Host-associated > Plants > Roots > Rhizosphere ...
GTTGGTACGTGAGTTGATGCCATAGGCAGAGAGTATCACAGATCGTCCCTGCGACTTCTCCTCTGGGTCCGGAAGCGGCAGTTCGATGGGGCCGCATAGATGACCGCTTTCGGCGCAGCCTCCTCATCGGCGCACGCGTGGTAGCGCCGCAGCTCCACAGCCCCCGTCGGCACGAGGCGCTTACGCGAGACGGTGTCTGTCGTGGTCCAACGCAATGGCCCGGCTGTTCGAGGCCAGATTGTCTGGGAACGGCCTCTGACGCAGAGGCGAGCGCACTGCCTCGTGCCCTTCAACGGGGACCAGGTTCGGAGTCGGCTCTTATGGCAACCCCGGGTGACCGGTCAATGCCTCGCCTTCCGCCTGCATCTCGCGGGCCTTCTTCTTCACGATCGGGAGAACGGAGGCAATTTTTTCCGAGTCCAGATCGGCCGCGACTCCGGGGTAACCAGCCCGCTCGATCATGGGTCCCAATTTTCTGTTCTCGAACTGCTCAAAAACCCACCCGAGCGGGTCGTCGACCAATGTCGTGTCCCAGTAGATGCGATGGTTCTTGTTGCGCGGGCCATAGTGGTAATGCGGGGCTTGCCAGAAACAGTCGAAAGCTAGGATCTCCGTTTCTTCCACGTACGAATTTGCCGTCGACCCGCCCAGGTCCGCCAACACGTGGACGGCTAGGCCACCGTCTCCCATCCGCTGCCGCCGCATCTCGAGCCCAAATCTGATATTGCCCGCCTCGAAGACGTGCGTGCCCCGATTATGTTTGACCGTATTCCGTTTGGTGGCAAACAGCTCCCTGGCGCAGGCTTCCACCTCGGGGAGGAGGAGCCCCACCTCTGCGAGATCAGTCGCCGCGGCGACGTCCGGATATCCGGCTCTTTCCAGCATCCTCGGGAGCTTCTTCTCCAGAGTCCTGATGGTCCAACCAATGGAATTCCCGTCGGCTATCGGATCCATTCTGTAAAGCTGGCCCACACCGGCGAGTGTTGGGGCCGGGCCATCCAGCATTCCGGGCCCGGCGATCTGCGGATCAGAGTTTTCCGGCCCGTAGATGTAGCTTTTTTCATGGTCGAAGCAATTGAACCGCAGCAGGGCGGTTTCTTTGCCGGCAACCTGCGCCGCCACGACGATGGAGACACCCTGGTCCGCGTGGTCGTGAATGTTGCCGTCCCAGAGCTCATGCCTGACGATGAACGTCAACGGACCTGCTGTAAATCTCGTCCTCTGCGACGCTTCTATCATGTCTGGACAGTCCTTTTGAGAGGTTGGTGAAAGCGTATATGACCTCTGCGATCATTGCACCAATTCGTGGGCGGCCATAGGTCGAGCCTTGCTGGTTGCCGACGGCCGGACGAACGGCCCGCTTCCGCGCAGAGGCGTCATCCGACAAGCAGCAGGATCGGCCCGCCACCCGTAATGTTGGCGGCTGTCCGACTGCGCGTCAGAAGCGCCGGACGTGGTGGGCGGCGCGACAGCCCCAAGCGCCGACGAGGGAGCGTTATGGGGCCGGGGCGGCATGTTTTCAATGTGATATGTCAGAGGAACTGAGCAATCGCTGGAATCATATATTTTCAGAAAGCGGCAAGGCAGGGTTAACCAGCCGCAATCCAGTCGACGACACGTTCGCCTATCATGATCACCGTTGCATGGGCGCCACCTGACCTGGGAATGCGCGGCATCACCGACGCATCAGCCACCCACAACCCTTGGATGCCCTTGACTCTGCAGTATTGGTCAACGACCGCCATCGGATCTGTATCCGGTCCCATCTTACAGGTCCCGGACACATGCCTGGCTGTGCCTACGGTTTGGCGTATCCAGCAGTCCAAAGCGTCGTCGTCGGCCAGGATGTCATCCGTGGGGTGGATCCGGCGATCGGCCACGTCTTTATACACGTCGGATTCCAGCAGTCTCATCGCCAGTCGCAGGCCTTCCCGCACCCGTCGAATGTCGTTTGGATGCTGAAGATAACAGTAGTTAAAGGATGGCTGGACGCCGGGGTCGGCGGAGGCCAACCTGACGTATCCTGAGCCGTCGGGCAATCCGAGTGTGCACGAGATCCGCGCCACCTGTTCGGGGGGAACGTCACCGCTCAGGTACTTGGTCCGTACACCGGGGAGGCGCTCCTGCCGCTCGTCGACGACCGGGCTGCTCCTTAGCACCATATCGTTGATGGCGCTGGACCCTTCGGCGGTGTAGTGCAGACAAAAGTGCACTGCATCGCGATCAGCGGCCAGCGAGATGCCGTCTTTGACCTTGAAGGTCATCTGGGCGCTGAGATGGTTCCAGAGGTTCTGGCCGACGCCGGGGAGATGACGAACCACGGGTATGCCAAATTGCCGAAGTTGGTCCTCGGGGCCGACGCCCGAGAGCATGAGGAGGTGGGGCGATCTGATCGCCCCGGCGCTCAGCACCACCCGGTCGGCTTCGACGTGGAACACCGTTCCCCCGCTTTCGGCTTCCACGCCGACGGCCTCGCCATCCTGGATCACGATCTTCCGGACGAACACCCCGCCCCGCACTGTCAGGTTCAGATAATGGCGTACCGGACTGAGATGCGTCATAACAGTGCTCATTCTCACGCCGTCCAGGTTATTCGACGGAGACACACCAAGGCCAGCGGGGTGTAGGCCATTCTTATCCTTCGTGGTGCCGAACCCCGCCTGCACACAGGCCGCATGGAAAGCCTGTTGGATGGCAGGCCAAGCACCTGACTGACGGCGCCTGACGGGCATCGGCCCGTCCGAGCCATGGCAATAATTATCCTGAATGTCGAGATCATGCTCCGATTTGCGAAAGTACGGCAGGACCTTGTCATACGACCATTCGTCGTTGCCGAGAGCCGCCCAGGAGTCAAAATCCTCGGGGAATCCTCGTTGCATAGCTTGACCGTTGATGGACGACCCTCCCCCGATCACCTTGCCCTGTGCGACGTGGATCTCCCCTTGCTCCTCGGTGATGGTGCCCCGCAAGGCCCAGTTGTGTTGTGAGTCTGGGGCTTCGGCAAAGCGTGTGTGGCCGAACTTGATTTCGTCCGGAAGATTGGCTGGGTTAACGTAATCCGGCCCGGCTTCCAGCAACAGGACGGAAGTATGAGTGTTTGCCGCCAATCGGCTGGCCAATACACATCCAGCCGCTCCCCCGCCGACGATCACCACGTCATATTTCATGGGTCCTCCTTCATTTAATTATTCTCTCGCGCTGCCGGCCCGTAGTGCTGTTCTCGCTCGCGTCGCTGTGTCTGGGTCCAGCCGATGCAGCGGCCGGAGGCAATGACGATCGCGGCATCCAGCCAGGTCAGTCCATCGGGCAGATCACCAAACAACCCGACCAGCACTGAGCCGAGCATCTGCACATACTGGAACGGCGTCACGATATTGACCGGCGCGAACCGCAGCGACAGCGCGATGAAGTAGTGGCTCATCGCGCCCAACACGGCCAGGCTGCAGAATAGTGCGACATGACTCATGCTGGACAGTGTTCGCCACACGAACGGCAGCACCAGGAACATGCCGAAGGTGCCGACGACGGAACTGTATGTCGCCGATGTTTGCGCGGCTTCGCTATCCGCGATTCTCGCATGAAGATCTGATAAAGCCCGTTTATCATCGCACTGAAGTCGATAATTAGTGCCGCCCACTGGAACACCTCGGAGCCGGGGCGGATGACGACCAGCACACCCCGGAAGCCGGCGAGCACCGCGATTGCCCGCTCTAGGCTCGTCCGCTCCCGGAGCATTGGCGAGGCCAGGGCTGCAACGATGAGCGGCCGACCATGTTGATGGACGCCGCCTTGCCAATCGGAATGAAGCCGATCGCGAAGAAATAGGCCGCATTGGAGATTGGGGTCCCATTGGCGCCGCGTTGGGGACATGGTCGTTCTTCCTCCCGCCGGCCTCAATCCAGCAGACCGAGAGGAGCATGCCTCGATTCGAATTGAATTAGCCCCGACAGGCGCGCTTGGCTGACATGCGTGGTCGCATGTGCGGGTGCACGACCGCCTGCCATTTGCCACACTGCGTCCGAATTAGGGAGGAGAGGGCAACATGCTGTTCGCCTTCAATGGACGCGCCACTAGGAATTTCCTAGGTCTCCTGGTCGTGATGCACTTCATCCTCTTTGTCGACCGCGTCAACTTGGCCGCCGCTGCGGGCGTGATCCAGAAGGACCTCGGCCTCAGCAACATCGCGTTGGGCCTCGCCTTCTCGGCCTTCAACTACGCCTACGCCCCGTTTCAGCTGGTCGGAGGCTGGTTTGCGGACCGGTTCGGCGCGCGGCGCACGCTGACTGTCTGCGGACTGGTGTGGTCGACCACGACCATTGTGACCGGGGCGGTCACCGGGCTTGCTTCCCTCTTTGCAGTGCGCCTGGTGCTCGGCATGGGCGAAGGCGTCACCTTGCCAGCGGCCACTCGCGCGTTAGCCAATTGGACCTCGCTTGCGTCGCGCGGCGCGGCGGTCGGCGTAACCCATGCCGCCGGGCGTCTCGGCGCAGGAGCGGCGGCGCCAATCGTGGCCTTCCTGATCACCTGGTTCTCCTGGCGATTTTCATTCGTCGCGCTCGGCATCGTGTCGGCCTTTTGGGCGGCCCTGTGGTGGTGGTCGTTCCACGAGGATCCGCAGCAGCATCCCCGCATCACCAGCGCGGAGCTGGCCGCATTACCGGCGGCTGATCCCGCGAAGAAGACCGGTTCCGGGCCGGTGCCATGGCGGCGCCTGATCCCCCGCGTGGCGCCGCTAATGATCATTTATTTCTGTCAGGGCTGGACCGGCTGGCTCTATGTCACCTGGATGCCGTCCCTGTTCCAGAAGAACTACGACCTTGATCTCAAGAAATCATCCTTCTCTTACGCTGCGATGCTGTTCTGTGCGATGATCGCAGAGCTGCTCGGCGGCGTGGTCACCGACTATCTATTGCGCCGTACCCAGAGCAAGCAGATCGCGCGCTCGCTGCTGATCGCGCTCAGCTGGATCCTTGCCGTGGCGGGCCTGGTGCCGGCGATATTCGTCCACGATATGATTATCGGGCTGGCCGGCTTCACGGTCGCGTTGTTCTTCCTCGGATTTGCGATTGCGCCGCTCTGGATCGCGACGATGGACATTGCGCCGGATTACGCCGGCTCCTCGAGCGCGCTGATGAATGCCGCCAGTGCCGTCGCCGGCATTCTATCGCCGGCCGCCTTCGGCTGGATGCTTGACCGCACCGGCAGTTGGACGACGCCATTCGCCGTCTCCGTCGGGCTGCTGCTGTTCGCGATCGTTATGACCTGCCGGATCCGGCCGGACCGCCCGATCGATGCTGTTTCGAGCTTCGGCCGCCTGGCGGTGGCGGGGGAGTAGAAGGCCGTTTTCTCATCGGCCACAGGGAGAATTCGACGTCATGCTGACCATAGATTCCCAGGTGCACGCCTACGAACGCAACCACCCGGGCCGCCCCTGGGCCGGCACTCTCCATGGGCCGGCGGAGGTTACCGGCGACCAGATGGTGGCCGCGATGGATGCCGTCGGTGTCGACGGCGCAGTATTGGTCTCACCTTTCAGCATGTATCGCTACGACGCCAGCTACGCCCTCAAGGTTTATGCCGCGCATCCCAGCCGCTTCAGGTTGGTCAAGCCGGTCGATCCGACCGACCCCGCGGTGGCCGATACGATCGCGGATTGGGCTGCCACCAACGGCACGGTCGGCATCCGGGTCTTCTTGAGAGACAACGTTTCGACTGACCCCGCCGACCCCGGCATCAACCGTGTCCTGGCCACGGCGGCGCAGCACTCCCTGCCAGTCAACCTCGCGTGTACGGGGCGCTTGGACCAGGCCGCCCAGTTGGCGTCCCGAAATCCCAATACGCGGCTGGTGATCGACCACCTTGGCCTGTCACAACCGCACGAGCCGCCGCCCCCCGTGGAGCCGTTCGCGGATCTGCCAAAGCTGCTGGCCCTGGCAGCCCACGACAATGTCGCAGTGAAAATCAGCGGCGCCTGCACCTTGTCGCACGTGCCCTTCCCTTACAAAGACATCTGGGACCCGCTCGGCCGCGTGTTCGATGCTTTCGGCTTCGATCGCTGCATGTGGGGCACCGACTGGACTCGAGCGGTTGGCTTGCTGACCTACGAGCAAGGGGTCGAGGCGTTTCGCGTCACGGACCGCCTGTCTGACAGCGACCGGGCCCTGCTTATGGGTGAGACGCTTCAGCGGGTCTATAACTGGTCGCCCTCACCGCCTGATCGGCCCTAATGGAGGTGCCAAACGGCAGTCACGGCAATGACGGTAGGACGCTTGAACAGCGGCTTCGCCTGATCGCGGGGCGATCGAGCAGGGGATCGCGCATTTTGCGGGCTTGCCCTATGTGCGGATCACCGGCGACACGGCGTTCGCGATCTCCTATTTGCAGATCCTCGTGCCGGACCGCGTCGGCCCGCTATTCGATGTCCCCAATCACGGCTCGTCGCATGGCTTCCACGTGCATCGCTTTTCGACCAATCGCTGGGAGTTCGTGCGCACCGACGCAGGCTGGAAGATCAAGCGCCGGACCTTGCGTCCGCTGGACGGCACTGAGCCCGCACGCGAGATCTTGGGTGGCGCGCTGGAGCCATAAAGGCGTCACCCGACCCGGCCGACGCACCCGCGGTCTCGACATCGACCTTCGCCGCCGCGATCACGTCGAGCGGGACGCGTCGGTCGAGGATGGGCGGGGTAGCTTAGGCCATTCGGCATCGCTCCATTTCCCATCCCCGCTCATCGAACCGGACGCGCGGTGCTACCGCATCCGGCTCTCCAACTGTTTTCACCGCGTGGCACACGACGGTGCATTTAATGGCAGGGCTCGCGCTCATGACGCTGAGCGCCTTCGTCATGGGGGGATCGGGATTGGCGTATAACGTGCACCTCGTCGCCCGGGCGATGGATAGCGTGGCCTCCGACGAACATCGCAGCACTGCGTCCGCCGTGGCCTCGGTACGCTCGATCGGCACCGCGTGCGGCGCGGCGATTGCCGGAGTGGTGGCGAATGCAGCCGGGCTCGGCGACGCTACCGAACCGGGGGGTCGGCAATGCAGTCACCGCGGTCTATATGTTCTGCTGCATACATTCGGGCTCACCGCGCTGCTAATGTTCCGCTTTATCCGCATCGCGCTCGGCAAGCCGGAGGCGGTGTTGTCGGCGGGTGGTGGATTAGCGGGCGCGCATGGTAGGTGCCGATCCACCGGTGTCCGAGGAGAACGACGCCATGTCTTGTCCGCGAGCTCTTGAAAACGTTCGCGTCGTGGACTTCAGCTGGGTACGGGCCGGGCCATGGGCCACCCGCTGGCTGGGGTCTCTTGGGGCCGAGATCATAAAAATTGAGTGGCCGGAGAATGAGCGCGGCAGGCTACCGAGCACCACTACGCCTCAGAATCTCGAGGTCAATCTGAACACCTCGGGAAACTTCAATGACACGAACGTCAACAAGAAGAGCCTCAGCCTGAACGTCAGAACCATCAAAGGCCTGGAGATCGTGAAGCGGCTGATCACAATTTCCGACATCGTGATTGAGAATTTCAGCTCCCGGGTATTGCAGAACTGGGGCCTCGACTATCAGGAGCTGTGCAAAATCAAACCGGATATCGTCTATGTGTCGATGTCAGGCTACGGCCATACCGGTCGGCATCATCATTACACAACGTTCGGTCCTGTCGCCCAGGCGGTCTCAGGCCTGACCCATATCTCCGGCCTGCCGGACAAACCGCCGGCTGGCTGGGGCTGGTCGTATATGGATGATACCGGTGGCATGTACGGGGCAATGTGTGCGCTCACCGGCCTCTATCAACGCAACATGACAGGACGAGGTCAGCATATCGATCTATCTCAAATGGTGTCGAGTGTTCCCCTCAACGGTCCGGCGCTGCTGGACTTCACGGTGAACGGGCGCGGGTCGCGCCGGGCTGGCTATCCTCCCGGCAATCGGGCGCATTGGCCGGGTACGCCGCTGGTCAATAACTACCGTGGGCCAACAGTTGCGCCCCATAATGCCTATCGCACATATCCTGGCGAGTACAATGACTGGTGTGTGATTGTCTGTCACACCGATGCGGAATGGCAGCGATTGGTGCGGGTACTGGACGCGCCATCCTGGGCTGTCTCGCCGAAATTTGCCACGGTCGCTGGACGCTTGGATCACCAGGAGGAATTGGACGAACACATCGAAGCGTGGAGCATGACGCTGGGCAAGTACGAGCTCACCGAGCGCTGCCAATCTGCTGGAGTTCGTGCCCTCCCAGTGCAAAGTGCCGAGGACCGAATCGAGCATGACCCTCAGCTGCGCCAACGCGAGCTGTATATGGAGATGGAACATCCGGCGCTTGGACGGCACAAAGTGCAGAATGCCCCGTTCAAACTTTCGGAAACCCCGGCGTCGAATCACCTGCCGAGCCCGCTGATCGGTCAACACACTCAGGAGATTGTGGAAGGCTTGCTGGGCTATAGCCGCGAAGAGCTGCGGGCCGGCTTTGCCGATGGCACTTTCTGGCCGACAGAGCGGGCGCGCTTTCCCTATATGGAGGAGATGCTGCGGTGAGCGATGCCCCAGGGACCGATGCCCAGAATCTGCCGGGCCCGCTCGTGGGCCTGAGGATCCTGGAGCTCGCGGACGAAAAGGGCCAGTTCTGCGGCAAACTCCTCGGCGATCTCGGGGCCGATGTGGTCAAGATCGAACCCCCCGGCGGCGTGCGCAACCGCCACCTCGGGCCTTTCCTCGACGACATCCCGCACCCGGAGCGCAGTCTGTCCTTCTGGTACTACAATACGTCCAAACGGGGCATTACCCTAAATCTGGACACTGCCGACGGCCGCCAGCTTTTCCGGCGTTTGGCGGCGACAGCGGACGTCATTCTGGAAACCTTCCGACCGGGCTTTCTGGCGTCCCTGGGGCTCGATTACGAGTCCCTGCGCACCCAAAACCTGCGGCTTATCATGTGCGCCCTGACCTCCTTCGGCCAGACCGGCCCGTGGCGGGATTACGCCTCCAGCGACCTGCTCCACATGGCAGCGGGTGGCGAGATGGCCTCATCTGGCTATGACGAGGCAGATGCGCCTAATCCGCCGCCGATCGCTCCCGGTGGTGGCAACGCCTGGCACATGGGCTGTCATTTTGCGTACATGGCCATCATGGCGGCTCTGGTCTACCGGACGGTTTCCGGGCAAGGACAGTATATCGACGCGTCGATCCACGAGGCCTGTGCGCTGACGACCGAGGCGGCAATCGCCAACTACATATACCGGGGAGAGGTGTTGCGACGTCAGACAGGTCGCCATCATGCAGCCCGTCCGACACCCCGTACACAGTTCCGTGCCAAAGACGGCGCCTATGTCTGCGCGCTCGTGGCGGGTAGGCTCAATCCCAAATACGTCGGCGAGCTGGCAGACCTACTGGACGGCTACGGCATGGCCGGAGACCTGAAGGACCCCAAATATCAAGACCCGGCAGTCATTGCGGCGAACACATCTCACATCATCGATGATCTCGTCGCCAACTTCATCTCCAGCCTGCCGGCAGAGGAGGTTTACCACGCCGCCCAGGCACGCGGCTTCACCTGGGGAGCGGTGCGTGCCCCGGAAGAGCTGCTTGACGACTCCCACCTGCATGACCGCGGTTTCTGGAAAGAGGTGGAGCACCCGGAGCTCGGGCGCAGCTTCGTCTACCCAGGCGAGGCGGCGATCTATAACGGCTCCCCTTGGCGGATCTCCCGACGGGCACCGCTGATCGGTGAGCACAACACGGAAATCTTCCGCGACGAATTGGGACTGTCTCGCGCGGAGCTTTCGGTTCTGGCGGAAAATCGTGTGATCTGATCTCTCATCGGGCGACAGATTCACGGGGTCATCCGGCTGAGCCGGCGAGACCAAAACGCCGAGCGGGCTTCACGCTCATTTGACAGCATACGGAGCACACCCCTAGGCTTCGCCGACTTCAATGCAGGAGATCGTTATGCCGCCCGACGGGACCGCGAACATTGCTCAAAGCCCTGAAGATCTCCGCGTCAAGGTCAAGGCGCAGGTCGTCGAGGGAAAGCCGACCTTCTTCAAGCTGGAGGCTCAGCTTCCGCAGCAGGGCCGCACTGACACACCGGTTGCCGCATCGGACAAGATGTGGGTCGTGCTGAAGACCTATGCGGCAGACGGCGAGAACGGTCTGCATGCTCACCCGAACGAAGACCACACCTTCGTCGTCCTCCAGGGCGAAGCGACTTTCTATGGCCCAAACGACGAGACTCGTACGATCGGCAAGAACGAAGGCGTATTGTTGCCCCACGGCGCGTTTTATTGGTTCAAGGCGACGAGCGAGGAACCGCTGGTGATGGTGCGCATCGGCGCCGCGGCGTTCGACGGTGTCGACCGTTACGGCCGCATCAACCCGGATGGAAGCGAAATGCGGGGTGACTCGGTCGAGAACAAGCAAGTCGAACTGATCATGTCCGACCACTGGTTCCGCTGATCTGGTGAATCAGCAAGCGAAAACCCTGTCGCCGCGGCGACGGGGAGTCGGACGTTTTCAGTCCCCTTGATCGCGCTTCTGAATTTTCGTGGCGGAGCGCTGGCCGGGCCTCGACATTAACGCCGGCGCATTCTCTGGAGGACGGGATGGATTGCTGCGGTCACGGGCACGCCCTCACGCCTCGACACTGGATGTCGAGCATCGCGCTAACCTCGGTCGGCGCGATGCTCGCCGGCGATGTTGGACCGCGGGGTTCGACAGCCGCCGCCCAGACGGCCGAGACCGCCTCCGCCGCGCTCGATGTCCTGCGCAAATCCATCTCCGTCGATGTCCATACGCATGGGGGTAAGACCGGGATCACGTCGAAAGCGCCGCCGAACGACGACCTCGCGAACGCTATGCGGGCGGGATTGCTCGCGGTCGCATGCCTGGCCGACGTACCGGACGGCCCCATCCTTGGCAGGAATTCGGAGGGCGTTCTCGCCGCGCTGCGCACACCCGAGCCGGGCCAGCTCTATAAGCACCATCTCGAGCGCCTCGCCTGGATGGATGAGATGGTCGCCAACCATGGCCTGCGCCGCGCCCTTACCGCGGCCGATCTCGAAGCCGCCCATAAAGCGGGACAGCCCGCGATCATCGCTGACGTGGAAGGGCTCGACTTTCTCGAGACCAAGCTCGAGCGGCTTGAGGAAGCGCATCAACGCGGCATCAGGCATGTACAGCTCGTGCACTACACGCCCAACGACATCGGCGATTTCCAGACTGGCGCCATCATGCACCAGGGGCTCACCTCATTCGGCGCCGAGGTGATCCGCGCATGTCATCGACTGGGGTTTGTTTGCGACGTCGCGCACGCGACCGAAGATATGGTGAACCAGGCGGTCAAAGTCGCGACGAAACCCCTGCTGCTGTCGCATACCGCTCTCTTCGGGTCGCAGGCCATGGGCCCAACCCCGTTGAGCGGGCGGCAGATCAGCCCCGACCATGCGCGGGCGATCGCCGAGACCGGCGGCTCAATCGGCATCTGGCATTTCTTCCCGAGCCTCGACAAATACATCGACGGTCTGAAGGAGATGGCAGAGATCGTCGGGGTCGATCACGTCAGCATCGGCACCGACCAGCATGTTTCGCCGGGGAGCGTGCCGGATTACACGCAATGGGTGCACCTTGTCGCGGCGATGCTCCGCGGCGGCTTCACCCCCGAGGAGGCTGGCAAGATCGCTGGCGGCAATTATATGCGCATCTTTCGCGCCGTGGTCGGTTGACGGAGAAGGACGATCGATATCGACCAAACTCAGGCTCAGCCTGATTAGGCTTCGGTAGCTGCGGCGCTCGTTGTACTCGATCGCTTCATGGCGGCGCTGAATGCCGGCGACGAACCGGCCTTGCTCGCGACACTGCATTTCCCGCATTACCGATTAGCCGGGGGCAGGATGCGGGTGTGGGATCAGCCAGCCGCCTATTTGGGCGATTTTCTCGCCTGTGCCGGCGCGGACTGGCACCACAGCGAATGGGATTTTCGCAAGGTAATCGCCGCCGGAGCCGCCAAGGTGCATTTGGATGTACAATTCACCCGCTATCGCGTCGACAATTCGGTCATTGGCTCATTCCGCTCATTGTGGATCGTCACCGAGGGGGGCGGGCGCTGGGCCGTGGCCGCGCGGTCGAGCTTCGCGGATTGAAGTCCAGGACTTTTGTGTCGGCGAGCGGTGTCGCGGACATCAGGCCGCGGCGCGGCGGCGGAATGCGTCAAGACTGCCGGCGTGGATTAATTCGCCCGGCAACTGGTGCCCGACGATCTCCTCGGCCATGCGGCCGACCTCAATCAGCGCATCGAGATCGATGCCGGTATCGATGCCCATCTCCTCGCAGAGCAACACAAGCTCCTCGGTGCAGATGTTGCCGGCTGCTTTTGGTTGCCCGGCGAACGGACAACCGCCCAGCCCACCGACCGTCGAATCGAATTGGGTCACGCCCATCTTGAGCCCGGCATGCGCGTTGGCGACGGCGAGCCCGCGGGTATCGTGCAGGTGCA
>Ga0070717_10002706_pt1 | contig 12495 bp, 3 predicted proteins | sample LARL113metaG_FD_71366 | JGI IMG/M metagenome (GOLD analysis project Ga0070717, IMG submission 71366) | Corn, switchgrass and miscanthus rhizosphere microbial communities from Kellogg Biological Station, Michigan, USA - LAR L11-3 metaG | ecosystem: Host-associated > Plants > Roots > Rhizosphere ...
TGACGCGGCAGTTCGCGCGTCACACCCTGAAGTTCGGCGCCAATTATGACGTCAATCTGTTTAACAACCGTCAGAACGGCCCGGGACAGTTTGGCTTCACTGGCGCGTTTACGACGGATGCCGCAGACACCGATGCCCATCCTGGTGTGAGTGGCGATGCGATTGCCGATATGCTGCTGGGGACTGGAAACGGATCGGCGACCATCACCATGGATCCGGCGATGAGCGTGCATGTATTGGGTACATACCTGCAGGACGACTGGCGCCTTACACCGCGTTGGACCATCACGGCGGGCCTGCGCTACGAGAACCAGCGGCCCGCGACCGAACGTTACGACCGGGTCGCCTACTTTAACCCCCAAGCAATCAATCCCATCAGCACCGCTTTCGGTTCCAACCTTAACGGTGCATTTGAATATGCGAGCGTTGACGGGCGGGGCAGAAACGCATGGCAGTCTGACAACACGAACTGGGGGCCGAGGCTTGGCGTGGCCTACCGGATGACGGACAAACTGGTGGGAAGAGCGGGCGGAGGCATTTTTTACGGTCCAGCTTCTGCCATGCTCGGCTTCGATGACAGTGGCCAGTCACCAGGGTATGCGCCCAACACATCCTGGAATGGTTCCGTGGATGGACTCGGGTACGTTCCCAGCAACCTGGCCAGCAATCCGTTCCCGAACGGGCTCAATCAGCCTACTGGAAATTCGGAGGGCGGCATGACCGCGGTGGGAGGCTGGATGGGCCAGGTGTGGCCGAAACAGCCGCATCCCGTTGCAACCATGTACCAGTGGAGCATGGACTTCCAATACCAGGTGACCCCGCATTCGATTGCGCAAATCGGCTACACAGGCGTCCGTGGCCGCAAGCTGGCGTTTGGCAACCCCAACCTTGACCTCGACCAGTTACCCACCAAGGATCTGGCCCTGGGAGATGCGCTGGATCAAACCATTCCAAATCCGTTCAAGGGGATCATCAACGACGGCGGCGGCCTGAGCGGCGATACCATCTATGCTTTTCAGATGTTGAGGCCGTTTCCTGAGTACCAGATGATGCAGGCAACCCGGTCTCTGCCCGGAGCGCGTTCCCAGTTTGACGCACTCAACATGAAGTACACCTACTCGTTCCACAACGGTCTCAGCTCGATCACGACCTATCGCTGGTCGAAGATGCTGGACAATGGCTCCGAGGCGTTGCTGGGCTGGGCCATTGGCGGCCAGTGGCGCGACTACTACCATACAAAGCTTGACTACGGCGTGAGCACGCACGACCTTCCGAGCAGCTTTGCCGAAATGTGGCTGTATCAACTGCCTTACGGCACGGGCCGGCGTTGGGGGGCGACTGCTCCGGCGTTCGTCCGCCAGACCGTCGGCGGATGGAATGTGTCGGGCGCGATTCGCCTTTCCAGCGGCTATCCTTTGCCCAACCCAGTGCAGTTCAACACCAGCAATCCTCTGGGTAAGTACGGATTCCCGGGTCCGCCGCTGCCGAACCTGGTGGGCAATCCCAAACCGTCACACCGCACGATCGACAATTGGATCAATCCGGACGCGTTCCAGGGACTCTCGTCATCGGGCGACGGCAGCCTCGTGACCTGTGGTCAGGACCCGAATTGTCAGCCGTTCCAGCACATGTACGGAAACGAGCCCCAGCATATGGGGAATCTGCGTGAAGCGGGAACCAAAAACCTCGATCTCGGCCTCGGCAAGGAGTTCCAGTTCGAGCGGGTACGGGCTGAGCTTCGGGGAGATTTTCTCAACGTATTCAATCACCCGATCTATGGCGGTTCATGGGGAAATATCATGAACACGTTCGCGAGCTGGGCGCCGTTCGGTGCCGTCACCGGTACCCGCAACGACCCGCGCAACATCCAGGTCGGACTGAAAGTGATGTTCTAACCTTGAGCTGTAAGCATGGGTTCCGGTTCCTGCGGGACCGGAACCCATTATTTTGTTCATGAATAAAGCGGAGCAAAGATGAATAAATCTCCATTGACATGGATTCCAGTCATTGGTCTCTTCCTCGTATGTCTTGGGTCTGCGTTTGGACAGGCGACGCCTGCGGTCCCCGCTCCCGACGAGCGATATAAAGCCGACATCCTCGTGATCGTTGCGCATCCGGATGACGACACCGGCGTTTCCACCTATCTCGCCAAAGCAGTGTTGGATGAAGGCAAGCGGGTGGCGGTGATCTTCACCAATCGCGGCAACTCCGGCCCCAACGCGGTAGGCATGGAGCAGAGCAAATCGCTTGCCGATGTGCGCGAGATGGAGGCGCGGCGGTCCCTTGCGACGCTGGGCATTACGAACGTCTGGTTTCTGCGCGGGCAGGATACGCCCACCCAGGATGTGCTGCATTCGCTGGAGACGCTGGGGCACGGCGAGGCATTGGAAGAAACGGTTCGCCTGATCCGGCTCACGCGGCCGGAAGTGGTCCTTACCTGGATGCCCGCCTACGTTGCGGGCGAGAATCATGGCGATCATCAGGCCTCGGGCGTGGTTGCCGTGGAGGGATTCGACCTGGCCGGCAATGTGACTGCCTTTCCCGCGCAGTTGACCGCACCCCGCTGGCATGGCGGCATCGGCAATTACGGCGAAGGACTGCAGCCCTGGCAGCCCAAGAAACTCTATTTCTTTTCCGACGCGAGCCATCCAGAGTTTCTTAAGGGACATGGTCCCACGTACCTGGCCAGCGATATTTCGCGGACCAAAAAGGTGAGCTTCTCGGACATCAATCGGGCATTGTGGAAAGACTATGCGACCCAGATTGATTTCGGCGACAAGGTCCTCAGCTATTACATCAACATGCCGGAATACCTGGTCCTGGGGAAATCTCTGATTCCCGCAGAGACCGAGGCGGACGTTTGGGCCGGCGTCGGAAATAAGCCGATTGCATACGTCCCTCCGCCGCAATATCAAGAGACACCGCGCACCGGAATCACCCTGGAACTGGGCGGGCCCTGGGCATTCTACCGGGAGTTCTATCGCGCGCATGGGCTCGGGTCGATGAAGAATCTCGTTCCGCCGCAGAGCGCGCTGGGAGAGTCGAATCAACTGTGGGTGCCGCTGTTGCTGCGGAATGATACTCCCGCCGCTGCGAACATTACCGTGAGCGCCGATGTGCCGGCGGGATGGAGCGGGATAAAGAGGGACGGGATCTACCATCTGGAGCCCAACAGCGTTTACCCGATCCAGGTGTTTCTCACGGCACCGCCGGTATCGAACCAGAATTCAGCGCCAACTCAAAGTGCGCCCCAGATGCTGACCTGGACGGCAACGAAAGACGGCGCCGAAGTGGGCAAAGCCGGCCTTTCCGTATCGATGGAATTCAATGGGGTGCCGCAGTAGATTGCAATATTATTCGGGCCTCGACCATTTACGGGGTGATGTGTGACATCGAAAGAGAGAATGCTTGCGGCGATCAACGGCACCGGGCCGGATCGTCTTCCTGTAACCACGCATCACATCATGCCGTACTTCCTGGATAAATGCTTGAACGGCATGTCGGAACGGGCATTCTGGGACGAGTTCGGACTGGATGCGTATTGCTGGACAATGCTGCACAAGCCTGCGGCGGGTTGCAGCGATTATCCTGATCCGCTGCAGACCAAGATCGGTTTCCTCGAAAGCCATCGGGTGGCAAACGACTCATGGCGGGTGTTCGAAAACGACATCAGCGCCGACGGACGGAAACTCACGCGATACAACTTTGTGACCCCCGCCGGCACACTCACCATGGTGATCGAGAACGCCGATTACACCGCATGGGTCACCGAGCCGCTGATCAAGCAGAAGCGCGACATCGAACTGATCGGTTCCTACGTCACCACGCCGCACTGCGATGTGGAGGCGTTGAACAAAGCTGCGGCGGAGTTCGGCGACCGCGGCCTGGTGCGCGGAATCATCTGTCCCTTCGATGTATTCGGGCAGGCCGGATGCTGGCAGGACGCGTGTTGCCTGGTCGGATCCGAACGCCTGATCATGGAGGCGCACGACGATCCGCTATGGGTGCATGAATTGCTCGCTATCCTGCTGCGCCGCAAACTGGGGTATGTTGAATCGCTGGCCGGCGCGCACTACGACGTGATGGAGCACGGAGGCGGCGACGGCTCCGCAAGTGTGATTTCGCCGCGTCTGTTCGATACGTTTGTCGCGCCTTACGACAAGCCGCTTGTCGATGCCGCTCATCGCGCGGGGCAGCGCGTGGTGTATCACCTGTGTGGCAAGATCATGCCCATGGTCGAGAAAACGGTAGCCATGGGCGTGGATGCCATCGAGACGTTCACCCCCAGAGGAATGGGCGGGGATACGGATCTGAAGGAAGCCCATCGGCGCATTGCCGGCCGGGCGTGCATGATCGGCGGATTCGATCAACTGCATTTCTTTACGGGCTGCGACGTACAGGCCACCCGGGCCGAAGTTCGGCGTTGTTTTGGGGAAGCCGGCGCAGGAGGACGATACATGCTGTCCCCCTCGGACCATTTCTTCGAGGCACGGCCGGAATTGCTGCACGCCTTCAGCGATGAAGCGGCCGACTGCCGGTACTGACGCCCCGTATTACCGGCTTCGGCCGTGGCGAATCGGCACTCATATGTGCGCCGCGCTACATATGGTGGTTCTTGCGCCCGCGCAGGCAACTCTTTCGTGGGTAGTTGGCTTCCAACTCTGGCGCGAGAGTACGTCAAAAACACGGTTATAAATCGATTTTGGTTTCGGCCGGCTTCCCCTCGCGCAATCAGCCAGGAACGCCCGGCTGTGCTTCGCATTTGTTTCCGCTGCCTATCTCTGGTTAAGCAAGTTAGTACGTATGGAAGTACCGGTTTCGGCCGGATCTTCCCGGCCGAATATACCACTCACAAAAAAGCAAGGCCCAACCTTTTTGGAGGCAGAACATGCGATTCCCCAAGTGCAGGTTTACCCTGCTCTGCACGTTTCTGCTGTTGGCATTTGTCCGATTGTATGCACAGCAGAACTCTGATATCACAGGAATGGTTACCGATCCGCAAGGAAATGCCATTTCCGGCGCACAGGTGAAACTCACTGAAAGCGCCACCGGGTACGAGCGCACCGCAACTACCGACGCCAGTGGATTGTTCAATTTCCCCAATCTGAACGTCGGCAGCTACTCTCTCGAAACGACCGCGCAAGGATTCCAAAAGCACTCCGCCAAAGGCATTGTGCTCGACGTCTCGCGCACGCTGCGCTATGACGTGCACATGTCGGTGGGCGCGGCCGCGGAGACGGTAACCGTGGAGGCCGATGCCCTCACGGTCCAGACCGATTCCAACGTCGTGAGCAGCCTGATCAATTCCGAACAGATCACCCACATCGCCACGGAAAACCGCAACTTTGCGGCGCTGGCTGCGTTGGGTCTGGGCGTGAGTTCGGCTTTGCCCGACAACAACACGCCGACATCGGTCGCGGCCAATTTCACCATCAGCATCAACGGCCTGCGCCAGAGCCACAATATCTGGCTCATCGACGGGTCTGAAGCCGATGACCGCGGCGGAGCGGGCGGCATGGATATTATGCCCTCGCAGGATGCCATCCAGGAGTTCCAGACGCTGACCAGCAATTACCCGCCCGATTACGGCATCTCTTCCGGCGCGACCATTACGCTGGCGTTCAAGAGCGGCGGTCAGCACTATCACGGCGAATTATTTGAGTTCAACCGCAACACCGTCTTCGACGCCAACAACTATTTCAACAAAAACTCGTCCCCCGCTACTCCGCGCCAGAAGCTGAATTACAACATCTTCGGCGGAAATATCGGAGGACCGCTTCTACCCTTCCAGCACCCGCGCAAGACGTTCTTCTTCTGGAATGAGGAATGGCGTCGCCTGATCCAGGGCAGCACGCCCACGGTGGTCAACACACTGCCGGCAGGCGATTTCCCCACCGCCGGCACCGACCTGCATTATGTGGCGCCGGCCTTCGCTTCCGACACAAGCCTGATCGTTCCGAAAGTGACCGATCCGGCCTTCAATGCCAAACTCGCTACGGATGGACTCACGCCCGGGGCTCCGTTCCCCAACAACACCATTCCGGCGAACCTGTTTGATCCCAATGCGGTGCTGTATTTCTCCACCGGCGTAATTCCCCACCCCAGCAACTCCAACGACCAGGTGGTTTCGCAGGCAGAAACGCCGATCGAGGTGCGTGACGACATCGTGCGCGTCGATCACCAACTCAGCAGCAAATGGCAGATCATGGGCCACTTCGAGCACAACGCCGTGACCCAGGGCAGCGCGGCCCCCATGCTGGGATGGCTGTGGTACAGCTACAACACCATCACCAGCACGTTATCGAACCCGGCCAACTCCGCGGCCATCAAACTCAGCGGTACCATCAGCCCCAATCTGCTGCTGGAAGCGAGCATGAACTACGACGGCAACGTGATCAATATCGTCAATAGCAAGAACTCGCAGTTGCCCAGCGGATGGAATGTGAACAGCTTCTTCAACAACGGTTCCAACTCGCTGCCGGGCGTCGCGGGCTTCGGCGCCCCCTACTTCACGGCAGAAGACACTGGTTCCGCTCCGTGGCACAACGCCGCCCAGGACTACGATCCGAAAGTCGACATCTCCTGGACGCGCGGCGTACACGCCTTCAAATTCGGCTTTGGCTACAACCGCTACACCAAAAACCAACAGCTCTTCGGCGATCCCCAAGGCAGCTACAATTTCGGCTCGCTATCGAACGACTCGATGATGGATTTCCTGATGGGTATTGCAGGAAGCTACTCGCAGTTCCAGGCGCTGCCCATCCGGCACTATGTCAACCAGACCGTCTCGTTCTATGGCAATGACAATTGGCATGTGAAGAAGAATCTGACCCTGCAGATCGGTTTCCGCTACGACGCTCTGCCGCATGCGTGGGAGCGAAACAACGACGTTGCCAATTTCAATCCGGCTACGTATTCGCCTACCGCTACTCCGCTATGGCTGCCCAACGGATCGATGGATCCAGCCGGCCCGGGGTTTGCGACCGTGAATGATACGCCGTTCTACCTCAACGGCATGCAATTGGCCGGGCGTAACGGCACGCCGCGCGGACTGGTTAAGAACGATTACATGACATGGCAGCCTCGCGTCGGCTTCTCGTGGGATATTCATGGTAATGGCATGAGCGTGTTACGTGCCGGTGCCGGCACCTTCTACGAACGCATGCAGGGCAACGATATCTACAACGCGGCCACCACTCCGCCGTTTGCCTACAACCCCAGCGCCTCCAATGTGTATGTCACCGATCCCCACACCAGTTGGGTTACGGGCAGCACGGCGGCACTGCCGTTCTATCCGTCGTCGCTGACCAATCTCTCGGAGTATTACCCGGCGCCGGCAGTCGCCCAGTACAGCCTTGGATTCCAGCAGCAGGTTGCGCCGTCCGTCGTCTGGGTTATTCAGTACGTTGGAAATGCGGCATGGAACCAGAACATCGAACGCCGGATCAACAACTTTCCTTTGAATACGCCCATGTCGGTCCGCGCCAATGCCGGCGATCCGAACAACAAGAGCGGCACCAATCCGAACGGGACCAACCTTTCCAACCCCAATCTGTACCGCAGCTTCCAGGGATACGGCACCATCACCCAGGAGGAAAACAGCACCAACGGCGGCTACAACGGCTTTCAGACTGGAATCCGGGCGCAAGGCAAGCACGGCCTTACCGGCGAGCTCGATTACACCTGGTCGCATGAAATCGACATCACCACGTACGATCTGAACCAGGTCAGCAATCCGTTCGATCTGAAATATGACAAGGGATCGGGAGCGCTCGATCGCCGTCACATCCTCAGCGCCAACTACGTCTACTCGCTGCCGATCTTTGCGCATAGCAACGGGTTCACGGGCGCGGTTCTGGGCGGCTGGCAGATTGCCGGCGTGGCCACGGCCGAGTCGGGCACCCTCATCGCCAACCAAGGTCCGGGGCTCTCATTGTCGTACGATCCCATCGGCCTGGGCGGCGATTACAGCAACCGCCCTGACGTCAGCAGGAAGCCCCGCTACATCAAGAGCCCGCAACAATGGTTCGACACGTCGGCGTTCTCCGCTCCGGTTCCCGCGTGGGCCGGCGGCCCCAACAACGGGTTCGGCAATGCCCGCAAGGACATCGTCATCGGTCCCGGACGCCTGAACTTCGACACCTCGCTGTACAAGACCTTCAAGATCCACGAGAACATCAACTTTGAATTCCGGGCGGAGTCGTTCAACACGTTCAATCACACGGAATTCAACAACCTCAGCGCCAACTTCGGCGACAGCAAATTCGGCCAACCCATCAATACGTGGGATCCGCGCGTGCTGCAGTTCGGAGGCAAGTTCAACTTCTAGACCCACAGGCCGTTGTTATCAGCGGGCGCGGCGGTCTTGTACCGTCGCGCCCTTTCTTTTGCGACGAATAACTATGCCGCGATCGCAATTTGAATTCAGCTTTGGCAAAGAAAGGGCCGGGCACCCAGGTTGGGTGCCCGGCCCGAGGTTTTGGTCAGTTAGTTAGCCGTGAAGTTCGCACTGGTCTGCGTTGCGGTCGCTGCACCCGTATCGTTGATTGTGACGTTGGCAGTGGCCGTTGCCGTACTTGCTCCGGGAAGGTATTGCACCAGGATGGTGCAAGAGCCTCCGGCCGGGATAACGAAGCCCGACACGCAGGTTCCACCAGCGATCAGGGAGAACGTTCCTCCCGTAGTGCCGACCTTCGCGATCGATGGACCGGTAGTCAGGTTCACGGGGCCCGCACCGGTTCCAGTAGCTGTGTTGCTCACGGTAATGGTTCCGGTTTTGGTTGCCGTGTTGGGGGTAGTGGTGGTCAGTGCAGGAGTGGGCCCAGCGAAGGCTACCGCTCCTAGCATGGTGGTGAAGCCCACAGGGTTGGTGGTGCCGATCGGGGTAACGACGTTTACGTTCCTGGTGCCCTGGGTTGCAGTTGGCGCAACCGACAGAGTTGCGTTGATGGTGGTCGCGTTCACCACCGTGAACGTGCTCACGGTGACTCCGGTTCCCGTTACCGTAACCGCAGTTGCACCGGTCAGTCCATTTCCGGACAGAACCACCGGAACGTTTGTGGTGGTGACTCCGCGCGATGCGGAGCCAGGCGTGATGGAGGTCAGGGTCGGCCCCTGAACTGTAAACGTCACGGTGTTGGTTGCACCATCCGGCGTGGTAACGCTCACGGTCCGTGCGCCTGTCAGCGCGGTTGTCGCGATTACGCAATTGGCCGTCATGAGGGTTGTGCCCGAGGTTCCGGTTCTTGTACAGGTGACGCCGGTACCGGATACCGCGATCGCCGATGCCGCGGCCAGGTCAGTGCCGGTGAGCGTGACCGGAACCGTGGTTCCCAGAAGGCCCGTTGCCGGGGTGATGGTGGTGAGGGATGGACCCGCCAGTGTCGCGAAGCCGACCGGGTTGGTGGTGCCGAGCGGAGTTACGACCTGTACGTTCCGGGTGGTCACTGCAGCGGTCGTTGCGATCGACAACGTTGCATTGACCGTGGTCGCGTTCACCACCGTGAATGAGCTCACCGTCACGCCAGTTCCAGTGAGTGTGACCGCAGTCGCGCCAGTCAGGTTGGTTCCCGTCAGAACTACGGGAACGCTCTTGGTTGTGGTTGCCAATGTTGCCGAAGCAGGAGTGATCAAGGTCAGCGTCGGCGCCAGCACCGTAAAGTTCACGGCGGCGGTGATCCCGTCCGGTGTGGTAACGGTCAGCGACCGAACCCCGGCTGCGGCGGTAAGCGCGATAGGACAGCTCGCGGTCACGCTGGTGATCGTCGGTGTTCCGGTAATGGCGCAAGTGACACCTGTGCCGGTTACCGTAACCGCCGATGCGCTGGCCAGGTCAGTGCCGGTGATCGTGATGGGAACCGTAGTTCCCACTAGACCGGTCGCCGGGGTGACCGATGTGAGCGATGGACCAGCCAGTACAGTAAAGCCTACCGCTGCGGTTGTGCCGCTGGGAGTTACGACGGCCACGTTCCGGGTAGCCACTGTAGCCGTCGGCGCGATGGACAAGGTTGCATTGATGGTGGTTGCACTCGCTACCGTGAATGAACTCACCGAGACTCCGGTGCCAGTCACTGTGACCGAAGTCGCCCCAGTCAGGAAGGTTCCCGTCAGAACCACGGGAACGCTCTTGGTGGTGGTGGCCAAGGTTGCGGAAGCGGGAGAGATGGAAGTCAGGCTGGGCGCCAGAACCGTAAAGTTCACGGTGTTGGTTACCCCGTCAGGTGTGGTAATACTCACCGTCCGTACGCCTGCTGTGGCCGCCGCGCCGATCACGCAGCTTGCATTCAGTGCGGTGGTAGTCGGAGTTCCGGTGATGGTGCAGGTGACGCCGGTGCCGGATGCCGTAACCGCCGATGCGAGAGCAAGGTCAGTGCCGGCGAACGTCACCGGAACGGTAGTTCCGACAACGCCCGATGCCGGGCTCATGGAGGCGAGAGACGGACCAGCGAGTGGGGTGAAGCCGATCGCGCCGGTGGTGCCGTTCGGTGTTACGACTTGAACGTTCCGGGTGCCCAGTGTTGCGGTAGGCGCCAGGGCGAGCGTTGCGTTGATGGTGGTCGCGCTCGCTACCGTGAACGATGCAACCGTCACTCCGGTTCCGGTGATGGTTACCGCGGTCGCGCCGGTCAGGTTGGTTCCCGTCAAAACCACGGGAACGTTCTTGGTGGTGGTGGCCAAGGTTGCCGAAGCAGGAGCGATGGAGGTGAGCGAGGGCGCCAGAACCGTAAAGTTCACGGTGTTGGTGTTGCCATCCGGTGTGGCCACCGTTATGGTTCTTGCCCCGGCTGTGGCCGTACTTGCGATAACGCAGCTCGCGGTCATACTGGTGGCAGTCGATACTCCGGTGATGGTGCAGGTGACGCCGGCGCCGGATACGGTGACCGAGGTTGCGAGAGCAAGGTCGGTGCCGGTAAGCGTGATCGGGACGGTGGTACCGTTAAGACCCGAGGTGGGACTGACCGCAGTCAGCGAAGGCCCGGCCAAGACTGTGAAGCCGAGCGGGTTGCTGGTGGCGACCGGAGTCACGACCTGTATATTCCGGGTGCCCACGGTGGCCGTTGACGCGATGACCAGGTTTGCGTTGATGGTGGTCGCACTCACCACCGTGAAGGAGCTGACAATCACGCCGGTTCCGGTCATGGTGACGGCGGTGGCGCCAGTCAGGTTAGTTCCGGTCAAAACTACGGGAACGGTCTTGTTGGTGGTGGCCTTGGCTGCCGAGGCCGGAACCATGGTGGTCAGCGTCGGAGGCGCGATCCCGGTACCGGTCAGGGTTACCGTGATCGGCGAATTGACCGGGTCGTTTGAGGTGATCACAAGGTTCGCCGTCCGGACGCCGGGGGCGGTAGGCCTGAAGGTCACGTTGATCAGGCAGGAGCCATTGAATGTCATGGCTGCGGGCGTGAGCGGGCAAGTCGTGGTGAGGGCAAAGTCGCCCGGATTGTTTCCGCTGATAGTGATCGCGCCGATGACAACATTCGCCAGGCCGATGCTTCTGACGGTGATGGCTTGTGCAGGGCTGGTGGTCAGGTCAAGCCGAGCCGCGTAGGTCAGTGTCCTGGGGGTAACCTGTATCACCGCGTTGGCCACTGTCATTGCTGCACTCGACCAAGCGGAGACCAGGTTTGGAAGCGTAGTTGGAACCCCTTGTCCTGGCCCGGAGAGCGGGCCAATGAGCGGAGTCCAGTAGCTGGCATCGGGTTTGTACGATTGCACCTGGTAGTAGTACGTGGTTCCTCTCACCGCACTGGTGTCGGTCCAAGTGCCGGGTTTATTCCAGCCGGCGACAGAGGGAACGACGGCGTTGAAATTGGTGACGTTCAGGGTCATCAGAGCGTCAGTGGCGCGGCGCACGTTGAAGCCCGCTTCGCTGAGCGACATGTCGGTAAAGGTCAACACGTTTCCGGAAGAGGTCGCAACCGCCGTGACGTTCATCGGCGTCTGCGGAGGAACCTGGAAGATCTGTTCCCGCATCATGTCGTTTTCTTCGTGACCGAGCAGGTGGCAGTGCCAAACGTATTCCCATCCCATGGGCTGAATCTGGTTGATCTGCGGAGCGGCGCCGTTCAAAGGATCGAACGCCGACATGGTGAGGTCCGCACCCGCGGGCTTGGTTACGTCGAAGAGGCGCGCGCTGTCCGGCACCGGGAAGGGCAGGCTCTGGGACATCGGCCGCAATGCTACAAAGGCGAGTTCCAGAGGATTCATGCGCACCGTGTCTTTCCATCCCAGTTCATCCGGGAACGGTGCCCGATTGGTGCCGTCCCAACCAAAGCGGTTGATCAGTTGCACATCGTAGAGATGGAAGTGGATGGCATGACTGTCCACGCCATTGTGAATGACGAACCAGATCTGGCTTCCGTCAGCGCCGAATCCCACCGGCGTCGCCTGCACGTTGGCCGAGTCGTAAATGTCCTCTGAGAATGGATCGATGTAGCCCAGCGGAATCGTGGTCTGGGTGTTGAAGTTGGTCAGGGGCAGCTCGGTTCCGAGAGT
>Ga0070717_10002707_pt1 | contig 12494 bp, 12 predicted proteins | sample LARL113metaG_FD_71366 | JGI IMG/M metagenome (GOLD analysis project Ga0070717, IMG submission 71366) | Corn, switchgrass and miscanthus rhizosphere microbial communities from Kellogg Biological Station, Michigan, USA - LAR L11-3 metaG | ecosystem: Host-associated > Plants > Roots > Rhizosphere ...
CATGTCCAGCGCCTCGCCGCCGCGGCACTCGCCCACGACGATCCGGTCGGGCCGCATCCGCAGCGAGTTGCGGAGCAGCGCGCGGATCGTCACCTCGCCCGACCCCTCGACGTTGGGCGGCCGCGACTCCAGGGTGATGACGTGCTCCTGCTGGAGGCGCACCTCGGCGGCGTCCTCGATGGTGACGATCCGCTCGCTGGCCGGGATGAACCCGGACAGGGCGTTGAGCAGCGTGGTCTTGCCCGACGACGTGCCGCCCGAGACCAGGACGTTGAGGCGGGCGCGCACGGCCGCGGCCAGGAACTGCATCATGTCGGACGTGCAGCTCCGCGACCGGGCCAGGTCCTGGACGGTGACCATGCCCGTCGAGAACTTGCGGATGCTCATGCACGCGCCCTTGAGCGCCAGCGGCGGGATGACCACGTTGACGCGGGAGCCGTCGGCGAGCCGGGCGTCGCACATCGGCGAGCTCTCGTCCACGCGGCGGTCCACCGAGCTCACCACCCGGTCGATCACGAGCTTGAGCTGGCGCTCGCTCTCGAAGACCACGTCGCTGAGCTGGAGGCGGCCGGCGCGCTCGACATAGACCTGGCGCGGGTGGTTGATCAGGATCTCGGTGATGTCGGGGTCGTCGAGCAGCGGCTCGAGCGGCCCGAGGCCGAGCACGTCGTCGAGCAGCGACTCCACCAGGAGGTCGAAGTCCGCCCGCGTGAGCGCCTGCCGGGTCGCCCGGACGTGCGTCTCGGTCAGCTCGACGATCATGGCCCGGACCGCGTCCCGGTTGGTCAGGTCGATGCCCCCGGCCGAGAGCTCCACCAGGTCCGCGTGGATGATCGCCTTCGCCTCCAGCAGGTCGGGCCTGAGCTGGCCTCTGGCCCTGCGCTCGGGCTCCGGCAGCGTGGCGGCGGGCGCGGGACGGCGGGGCTGATCCCGACCCGACCCGCCGATCCGCTCCAGCATGCTCACGTCAGCGTCCTCCGGGCGCGGCCGGCGGGGAGCAGGCGGCGCAGACCGCGCGACCGCGCGTCCACTCGGGGGCCGGCCGCCACCGCCGGCGCCGGGGCCAGGGCGCCGAGCCGCCGCAGCGCGCCGCGCGCCGACAGGCGGGCTCGCGGGCCGGGGTCGAACAGGGCGTCGATGAGCAGGGGGACGACCTTCTCGTCGCCCAGGGCGCCGAGGGCGTGGTAGGCGGCCGTCCGCTCCGGCTCGGAGCCGCCGGCCATCTCGATCAGCAGCGGCTGGATCGCGATGGTCCGCCCGCGCAGGCCGGCCGCGAGCGCCAGCAGCGGCCGGACGCCGCGGTTCCCGGCCTGCTGCAGGGCCGCCTCCAGGTAGTGGTCGGGGGCGCAGCGGGCGAGCTCCCGCGCCAGGCGGCCGGCCGGGACGCGGCGCGTGCGCGCGGCCCGCACCAGGGCGTCCGCGGCCCGCGCCCCGCCGACCTGGCCCAGGGCGCGGGCGGCGGCGGCCCGGACCCGGGGGTGGGGGTCGAGCAGGCGGTCGGCGAGCAGCGGCAGAGCGGCCTCCAGGCGGGCGGTGCCGCAGCTGTGGATGCTGGCGGCGCGGACGTCGGGGTCCGGGTGGCGGAGCCCGTCCAGCATGTCGTCGGAGACGCCGGAGGTCGGGGTGGCCCGCCGGCGGAACCAGCTCATGAGTCAGTCCTCCTCCTTGCGGTTGCGTGCCCCTTCCACGATGTCCGCCAGCTGGCGGGCGGCCCGCGCGATCTCGCTCTTCGGCGCGGTGGTCACGAGCATCGTCCCGGCCAGCGCCGCCCGATCGGCCCGGCCGCCGTCGTGCCGCACCTCCACGGCGGGCGCGATGCCCAGGGTGCGCTCGACCGACTCGCGAGGGACCGCGGCGTCCGCCTGCCGCTGGTTCAGCACGATGGTGATCCGGTCGTCCGGGATGTGGAGGTCCCGGAACAGCTCGAGAGCCTCCCGGGCTCCCTTCAGGCTCTGGAGCTCCGGCGAGACGACCATCACCAGGTGGCGGGCGAGGTCGCACACAGCGAGCGTGAACCCGCCCAGCGTGCTCCCGAGGTCCACGACGATGTCGCGGAACGCGCCGCGCACCGTCTGGAGCGCGGTCGTGACCTGCTCGGTGGTGAGCAGCTCCGACTCGGCCAGCCGCAGCGTCGCGGGCAGCAGCAGGAAGCCCGACTCGTGCGGCATGGCCGCGCTGGTCAGCGCGTCCCGCAGCTCGGTGGACGTCCCCAGCGACCCGCTCCAGGAGGCCCGGGCCAGGCTGTCCGTCGGGACCAGTCCCGCGAGCAGCGCCGCCGGCGCGTAGGGCAGGTCGAGGTCCACCATGAGGACCTGGCCCGGGTGGCCCTGCGCGAGCTGCGCCGCCAGGTTGAGGGCGATCGTCGTGCGCCCCACGCCTCCTCTGGGCGAGTACAGGGCGACGATCGGCGCGTCGCCGGCGGGCAGCTCGGCGTCGCGCCGCACCCGCTCGGCCATCGCGCGGTACCCCGTCTCGCGGTTCACGACCTGCTGGCGCAGCTCCACGGCCACCGGGTCGTCCGCCGGGACGACGGCACGCAGGCTCGGCAGGTCGAGCGCCAGCACGCGACAGTCGGTCGCCGCGATCACGGCGACCGGGCTGGGCTCGCCGAGCAGCGCCGAGCCGCCGCACATGTCGCCATCGCGCAGGCTGGCCAGGCGGGTCGGCGCCCCGCCCTCGTCGCCGTCCGTCACGTGGCAGGCGCCGCGGTCGATCAGGTAGATGCTGTCGCCGGTCGTCCCGCGCTGGACCAGCGTGGCGCCGGACGCCAGCTCCACCGGCCGTGCCCGGCGGGCCAGGCGGCGGAGCGCGTGGTCGGGCAGCGCGAAGAGGGCGGCGGCCTGCTCCAGGACGCCCAGGTACCGGATGATCTGGCTCGGCCGGGGCCTCGCGTCAGGGGCCCGCGCGGGCCGCGCGTCTCCGGCCGCGGGCGCGGCGGCGTCGTGGCGGAACGGGATCGACACGCGCCCTCCTCAGGCCTTCGTGAACCCGAACTTCCCGTTCACCTCCGCGGGCCCGACCGGCCCCGGCGTGCTGCCCACCGGGCACGAGGGGTCAGGTCCCTCCGGCGCCGGCCCGTAGTCCTTCCACGAGCGCAGCGTGTAGCGGAGGGTGCCGGCCGTGATCAGCCAGGTGAGGTACGGCGCGTCGCAGGGGGTGACCAGCGCCGTCAGGCTGGTGGCCACCGCCTGCGCCTGTCCGACCTTGGCGGCGGCCGAGCCGACCTCGATGACCCGGACGCCCGGGTAGACGGTCCGGGTGAGCTGCCGCGGGTTCGCCGCCGAGGGGGTGAACGCGGTCTCGGTCACGGTCGCCTGGATGTCGATGACGTCGCCGGCCGCGATGTAGCCGCCCACCGCCTGCAGCTCGCTCGCCGGCAGCGTGTACGCGACCCAGCCCGCCGGGATGGGCAGGTACGCGGGCGCGCCGGCGCCCGCCTTGGCGACGAGGTTGGTGGTGACCGGCTGACCGGACAGCACCTGGACCTGCGCCACCCGACCGGTCAGGTCCCCGGCATGGAAGACCGCGCCCGGCGGCACCGCGGTCGCGGGCAGGCGCGCGGTCGCCAGGTCGGCGGCGCCGATCACCTGGCGCTGCGCGATGTCGTGGGAGGCGACCACCACGCTGACCTGGGTCGTGCCGGCCGTCGCCCGGCTGGCGATGGCGCTGCCGAGGACCACGACCAGGAGGAACGCCACGATGGCCATCCCGATCCCGATCAGGAACAGCGGCCGGCGCATCGCCGGCTTGCTCTGGGCCGGCTGGCGAACGGGGGCGCTGACAGCCATGTTTCAGCGCTCCGGATGCGAGACGAGCTGCACCGTGTTCACCACCAGCACACTGGGCCCTCCCGGCGTCACGGCGGGGGGACGCCTCGATCGGCGCGGCGTCAATCGAACGCGGGTTGACGGTCGCGGCGCTCGCGCCACGGGTGGGGGAGGAAGCGCGGCACCCGCCGGCGGTACTCCACGTACTCGTCCCCGAACGCGGCGGCCAGGACGCGCTCCTCCGCTCGCACCCGCACGAGCAGGAGGACCACGTTCGCGCTGAGCGCCAGCAGGCCCGGCCAGGCCATCGTCGGGAGGTAGACCGACCAGCCCGCCACCACCTCCGCGACGTACAGCGGGTTGCGGCTGAGCCCGTACGGGCCGCCGGTGACGAGCCGCCGCGCCTGCGGGAGGATCGCGAAGGAGCGCCGCAGGTACGCGAGCGACCACAGCGCGCCGCCGATGCCCACCAGGGCGACGACGTCGGCGGGGAGCAGGAGCCAGTCGCGGGGCGCTGCCGCGGGCAGGTAGGGCACCGCCATGACCATGAACGTCGAGACGAACGACGCCGCGACGATGGCCGGCCGCCGGTCCGTGCCGCGGGCCGGGAGGCGGAACAGGTACAGACCGGCGAGCAGCGCGAGGTAGGCGACGATCAGCACCGCGTTCGCGGCCCGCAGCATGCCCGCCGGGGGAGCCCCCTGCGCGATCGCCGCGACGATCGCGTCCCGCGCGCGAGACGCCTGGTTGAGGAGCAGCAGCGCGAAGACGGCGGCCGGGACCACGTGGCCCGCCAGCAGGTCCCAGAGGCGGCCGGCGAGGCGCGGCGCTGCCGGCGGTCTCACCGGCGGGGCCGCTCGAGCCGGTAGCCGTAGCCCGGGACGGCGACGATCCACTCGCCGAGGCCGAGCTTGGCCCGGAGCCGCCGCACCAGCAGGTCCACCCGGTCGGTCTGGATGTCCTCGTACCCGTGGACCTCGTGGAGGATCTGCTCGCGCGACAGCGCGACGCCGGCATTGTGCACGAGGTACTCGAGCAGGCGGAACTCCAGCAGCCCGAGCGGAACGGGCCTGCCCCGCACCCGGGCGGTGCGCGCCGCGAGGTCGATCTCGACCTCGCCGACCATGCGCGTGCCCCTCGGCTCGACCTCGTGCTCCCCGCCGGGTGCCGGCGGCAGGGTGCCGAGCTTGCGCAGGTGCGCGTCGAGACGGGCCACGAGCTCCTGCGGCCGGAACGGCTTGCTGATGAAGTCGTCGGCGCCCGCGTCCAGGCCGCGGCTCACGCTGGCCTCGTCCGTGCGCCCGCTCACGAAGACGATGGGCACGACCGGGTCGAGACCGCGGATCACCCGGCACAGCTCGATCCCCGACCCGCCCGGGAGCACCCAGTCGATCAGGATCGCCACGGGCTGCAGGTGGCGGAACGGGCCGATCGCGTCGCGCGCGTCCGAGCAGACGATCGGCTGGAAGCCCTCGTCCTCGAGCACGGCCGACAGCAGCTCCGCCGACGAGGGGTCGTCCTCGACGATCAGGACCGAGCCCCGCCCGCCGCCACGAATCCCGTGCCGGGATCCGGGCTCAGCTCTCCACACCGTGAAGGAGGAGGTCCGCCACCTTCCGCATGAGGTCGACATTGGCGGGCTCGTCCGGCTCCAGGCCGGCGGTCACGAGGTTGCGGATCAACATCAGCGTCGCCCGCTGCGCCACGATCGCGCGCAGGCTGAGCCGCGGCTCGAACTCCTCCAGCTCCTCGCCGGCCTCCACCAGCCAGTAGCCGCGGTAGCACGGCTCGCAGAGGTCGAAGCAGTCCCCGCACCCGGTCCGCACCCGTACCGCGGTCAGGCGCGTGCCCAGGTCGACGCGGCAGAACGAGCACGCGAGGCTCTCGGGGTACTCCTCCATCAGGCGTAGTCCACGATCTCGACCGGAGACGAGGCGTTCAGCGGCTCGACGCACGTCTGGAGCTCGGCGACGGCGCCCGGCAGCCGGCCCGGGTAGCGGGAGCCGGAGTCGAGGACACGGCGTCCGATCACCCGCCATCGGTGCGCGGCGCCCGCGCCGTCCCAGTACGTGATCCGGTCGGCGCTCAGGATCGCCCCGAGGATGGCCGCGTGCCCGATCCAGTATGGGGATCCCATGCACACGTCGTAGTACGCGCCGTCCCAGCCGACCGAGGCGCGTCCCGTGCAGTCCCCGTACGTGCCGACGACGCTGATCCCCGAGCGCCCGACCTGGAAGGCATCGTGATGGGCGACCGGAACGAGGCCGGCGCTGCGGCCGAGCGCCAGGAGGCTCGGCGCCGCCATGCCGACGCCGGCCGCGACGAGGATCCCCGCCACCCCGACGAGGAGCGGGTTCCCGCGTCTCCACCTGCGCTCCCGACCGGCCATCTGCGCTCTGGTACGAACCACCGGACCGTTCGTCTCATGAGCCGCGAGGCCGGGCGCCACGCCCCATCCCGGGTCGCACGCCATCACGGGCCTGACGCTATGCAGCGGCCCGGTCATCGCGGCGTCCGGCCCCGGTCGGCCCCACGTCGAAACGGCGGCACCGCGATCGCAACCTGATCGCCCGGGGGGAGGCGGAGGAACCCGGCCTGGTCGCCCCCGGTCAGTACGTTGGCTGGCGGACATGGACGTCGCGGCGTGGCGCGCGCGAGGCAGGATCGCGCTGCTCGGCGTCTGCGTCGCGTACGCGGCGCTGGCCATCGGCCGGAGCGATCGCCAGCTCGTGGACAGCGACTGGACGGCCTTCGCCACCGGGGCCAGCCTGGCGGCGGGCCCGCGCCCGGAGCTGCTGTACGACCGGGCGGACCAGCAGCGAGCGCAGGACGCGATCACCGGCGGCGGCAGCTTCGACCTGAAGGGCCAGGGCCGGCTGCTCCCGTTCCTCTCGCCGCCGTGGGTTGCCCTCCTGGCGATCCCGTTCGGCGCCGCGGGCTTCGGATGGGGAGGTCGGCTGCTGCTCCTGGTCGGTCTGGCCGCGCTGCTGGCCGGGGTCGCGCTCGCCGCGCCCGCCGATCGCTGGGCGCCCGTGGTGGTCGCGGCCAGCTTCCCGACGCTCGTGCTGCTCCTGAACGTGCAGCTCGACGGGCTGGTCGCGCTCGGCCTGGGGGCCTGCATCGCCGCGGAGCGTTCCGGACGGCCGGTGGTCGCGGGCCTCGCGCTGGGCCTGACGCTGGTGAAGCCGCACCTGGTGGTCCCCGTGGCCGCGGCGCTGCTGCTGACCAGACGGTGGCGGCTGCTGGCCGGGTGGGGCGTCGCCGCGCTCGGCCTCGTCGCCGTGGCGAGCGCGCGTCAGGCGAGCTGGATGGGGTCGTGGCTCGGGGCGACGGCCGCCACCGTCGGGCGCAACGGGCGCGAGCTCGATCCGGGGACCTGGCCGTGGCTCCTCGTGGGATCGGGGCCGCGTCCGCTGCTCACGCTCGCGCTCTCCCTCGCCGTGCTGGCCGCGGTGCTCGCGGTCGCGATGCGGGGGCACGGGGAGCCGTGGGCCGCGCTGGTGGCCGGCGGCGTCATCGTGGCCCCGCACGCGCTGCCGAGCGACCTGGTGCTGGTCGGCCTGGCCATGGCGATCGACGGGCGCTCGGGGGTCGGGGCGTGGGCCGTCTTCGCGGCCGCCGCGGCCGCCGCGGCGGTCGCGCCCGACCCCTGGCCCTCGCTGATCGCGACCGGGCTGGTCGGGAGCCTGCTGCTCAGGATCGCGCTGCGCCCGCCCGCAGGTAGATCACCGCGGTGGGATCGGCGTATGCCAGCCTCCATCCGGGCTGCCCTGCCAGCGCGACGTCGAGCGGGCAGCCGCGGCTGACGACGACGTAGTCCACGCCGGCCTGGTCGATGACCTGGCGCCACCGGGGGCCGAGCGTCACGACCTCCTCGTAGCGCTCGAGCTGGGAGTCGCCCATCACCACGCCCTCGCTGTAGACGAACACGCGGCGGTTCGGCTCCGGGGAGAAGCGGTACGCCAGGTAGTCGCCGTAGCCGTACTCGTTGAACACGCGCGTGCCGGCCTCGGGATGGCCGGCCAGCCAGTCGGCCGCGCCCACCGGCGCGACGCGGCTGGTGACCTCCGGCTGCAGGGCCAGGTTGGTCGCGATCCGGGCGGCGACGAGGCCGGCGACGAGCGCCAGCAGGCCGGCCGTGGCCGCCGGCAGCCAGCGAGGCGCGACCCGGCGTCGCCGCGCCGGGGCGCCGCGGGCGGCGGCCCGCCGCCACACGTCCGACCAGGTCACGATCAGCACGGGGGTGGCCGCGGCGACGAACAGCGCGATATTGCGGACCGACTCCAGCGCCAGCGCGATCCCCGTGAGGACGAGGAGGACGTCCAGCAGGTTCGGCCGGCTCGCGGCGAGGCCGGCCACCACGAGCAGGAGCATGACCTCGAACCCGCGGAAGATCGCCTGGTGGAAGTCGGGGGACTGCCACTCGGCGATCAGGCCCTGCTGGGCGGCGCTCGCGATGGTCTGGAGCGGATAGACGTACACCGGGAGGCCGTTCGGGTTGACGCCCACCGCCAGCAGGGACACGGCCGCGACGGCGGTGAGGCGCCTGACCTGCGCCAGGTGGACCGGGCTGGCGCGATCGGCCAGCCAGCGGGCGGTCTCCGCCGCGATCGCCACGGCGAGGAAGAGCAGGCCGGCCGGCCAGCCGCCGTGGAGGTTGCTCCACAGCACCATCAGCACCGGGAGCAGCAGGATGGCGCGGCCCGTCCCTTCGATCGACCGCCGGATCCACAGCAGCTCCAGGCTGAGCAGGAAGAACGTGACGACCTGGGGCCGGGCCTCCCAGACCGGGAGACCGGCGACGACCGCCAGCGCCAGCCCGGCCGCCACGATCACGTATGGCTGGCGGCCCGGCCGCGCGGCCAGGACCGCGAGCACCACGCCGCCCCACATCAGCAGCCCGAACACGGCGCTGACGCCGGCCAGCCCGGTCGTCGCGTGGATCAGCGACATCGCCACCTGGGACAGGTACTCCGCGTCCGTCCAGCGGTGGGCGGGGACGGTGTACGTGAACAGGTCGTGGTCGGGCAGGCGGCGATGGGCGACGATCCAGCCGCCGGCGGCGAGGTGCATCCAGACGTCGGGGTCCGACACCGGGCGGACCAGGACGGCGAGGCTGGCCAGCAGCACCGAGCCGAGCAGGAGGACGCGCGCGCTCAGCCGGATTCCACCGAACAGTCGGCGACTCGGCGCCACGTCCGCCTCCGTCGGTGGAATCCGGCTCAGCGGACGATGGTCAGGCGGGGAGCGCCGGCGTCATGCCGGCGAGGCGGGCCGCCAGCCGTGGCCCGCCCGCCGGGGAGCTCGATGACGCCCCATTCGACGAGCAGGCCCAGGAGGCGTGCCCGCGACTCGCGCAGCTGTGCAGGAGTGCGGCCCTCGGCAGGTATCGCGTCCTCCAGGAGCCTGGCAAGTCTGGTGTCCATCTCGCTCACGTCAGACGATCTCACCGGCGCCCGTCTCGGGTCGGGCGCCGCCGGGGCGGGCCGGCGTCATCGCGGCGTCAGCCGGTGATCAGGTGCGCTCGGCGTCCATCGGGGCAGCTGCCGGCCACCCGAGACCGCTGCATTGCCGGCAATGCAACGTTTCAGTCCCACCCGGTCCGAGCGGCGCGGTCGGACGCGAGCGGGAATCTTGACACCCGCTCCGCGCCTGCCCGAGATTTGGCGTGCGGGCATGGCACGGATCCTCGTGGTGGACGACAGCGTGGTCGTCCGGCGCATGCTCGGCCTGGTCCTGGAGCGGGCGGGCCACGACGTCAGCTTCGCCGTCGATGGCGAGGAGGGCCTGCGGGCGACGGCGAGCATCGCGCCGGACCTCCTGATCACGGACCTGGAGATGCCCGAGCTCGACGGCATCGGCCTGGTCCGGGCCCTGCGCGCCGACCCGGCGCTGGCGGCCATCCCCGTCGTCCTGCTGACGGCCAGCGCCGACGAGGCGCACCATCGCGCCGCCGGCGAGGTCCAGGTGGAGGGCTTCGCGACCAAGCCGATCCGCTCCACCGAGGTGGTCGACCTGGTCGCCTCGCTGCTCAGGGGCCGGTGACCCGGCGCCCCCCCGACCGGGACGAGGAGCTGGACGCGCTCGCCTCGGAGCTCATCGAGGTCCAGGACCAGCTGCTCGCCATCTACGACCTGGCCCAGGTCATGCGCGGCCAGCTCGAGCCGGAGCCGCTCCTCGACGCGCTGGTCGGCGAGGCGGGGAAGCTCGTCCGGGCCGAGGGCGGGTTCGCGGCCCTGGAGCCGGCGGCTGGCGTCTCCCTCCTGGTGCGCTCGCCCGGATCGCCGCTCGACGCGACCAGCGAGCGGGAGCTGGCCCGGGCGTTCGGGGCTGGCCTGGCGCCGGCGGTGAGCGCGCTCATCGATGGGCGCCGGGTCCTGATGGTCCCCATCCCGCTCCGCGCTCGTCCGAGCGGGGTCCTCGGGCTGGTGGCGGCTCCCGGCCCCGGCTTCGACATGCCGAAGCAGAAGCTGGCCACCGCGCTCGCCGCGCTCGCGGGGGCACAGCTCGAAGGGGTGCTGCTGTACCAGGAGACACTGCGCCGCACCCGCGTGGAGCTGGAGTTCGAGCTGGCTCGCTGGGTGCAGGCCGGCCTCACCCCGCCCCCGCCGGCCCGCGTGCCCGGACTGGACGTCTTCGCCGAGTCGCGCGCCGCCCTCGCGGTGGGCGGCGACTTCTTCGACTTCCACACTCGCGACGACGGCCGGCTGGTCTGCGTGCTCGGCGACGTCGCCGGCAAGGGCGTGCCGGCCGCCCTGCTGGTGGCGATGGCGCGCGCCAGCATCCGGACCGCCTCGCGCGACCCGGCCAGCGACCCGGCGGCGGTGCTCGGCGCCGCCAACGCCGAGCTGGGCGAGGACTTCGGCCGGCTGGGCCTGTTCGCGACGGTGTTCATCGCCAGAGTCGAGCCGGGCGCCGCCTCGCTGCTGGTCGCGAACGCCGGGCACTCGCCGGTCGTCTACCGGCCGGCGGGGGGCACGGCGCGGCTGGTCCGCGCCCAGGCGCCGCCCCTCGGGATCCTGCCCGAGTGGAGCGATGCCAGCCGCTCGCTGCGCCTGGGCCGCGACGACATGCTGGTCGCGGCCACCGACGGGTTCAGCGAGGCGGAGCGCGAGGGGACCGGCGAGCTGTTCGGGTACGACCGCGTGCTGGAGCTGACCGAGCGCTGCGCGGGCCTCAGCGCGGCGGAGGTCGCGGCCGCGTTCTTCGCGGCCACCGACGAGTTCAGCGCCGGCGTGGCGGGCGACGACCGGACGGTGCTGGTGCTGCGCGGCGTCTGAGCCTGCTCAGCCCAGGAACCGGGCGCCCATGGCCGCGGCGTCCAGCACGAGCACCAGCTCGGCGCCCGCGTCGAGGATGCCGGTCACCAGGCCCGCGTCCTGGCCGTCCGGCGGCGGACCGAGGCCCCGCTCGTCCACATGGGCCACCGCGCTGACCTCCTCCACCAGCAGCCCGTAGCCGCGCCCGCCCGCCTCCAGCATCAGCACCTGCTCGGCCGGGCTGCCCAGGACGGACAGCACGGGCAGCGCCGCTCCGCCCTGGCGGATGACGCCGGCGACGCCGGAGCGCGCGGCCGGCAGCGCCGACACGTCCGCCGCCGGCCGGACCTGCCGCACGTCGCTGACGGGAACCGCGTAGCGGGCACCGCCGGCGCGAAACCGGACCACCGCGATCATGCCGGCGGCATCGCCCGCAGCCGGCGCTCGATATGGCGCGCCAGCTCGGCCGGCGTGAAGCCCTCCAGCTGGACCATGACGGCCGTCTCGCCGCCCCGGCGCAGCGCCGCCAGCGCCGCCGCGTAGGCCCGACGCGCCTCCCCGAGTGAACCCCCGCGCTCCAGGGCCACGGCCAGGTGGAAGTGGCAGAGCGGATCGTCGGGCTCCTGGTAGCAGGCCCGGCGGAAGGCGGCGGCGGCGCCGCCGGGGTCGCCCGCCGCCAGCGCCGCCTCGCCCTCGGCGAGGTGGTCGGGCGCCTCGGGCCGGCTCGCGCCCGCCGGCGCGGCGAGCGGGGGCGCCGCTCGAGGGGCAGGCGCCCGCCGCCGGGCCCGAGGCGCGCCGGTCGGGCGGTACAGGTACGCGTCGCCGGTCACGGCCGGCTCGAACCGCTCGGTCGCCCCCCACAGGGACTCGGTGGCGCCCACGACGAGCACCTCGAGGAGCGGCAGGTGCGCGGCGAGGCGGTCGAGCAGGGCGCGCTGCGCGGCGGGCTCCAGGTAGATCAGGACGTTGCGGCAGAGGACCGCCCGGGCGTCGCGCACGGCCTGGGGCACGTCCTCCATCACGAGGTTGTGACGCAGGAACGTGACGCGCTCGCGCAGGCTGGCCACGATCGTCCAGCCGCCTTCCACGCGCTCCAGGAACCGCCGGCGGCGGCGCGCGTCCAGGCCATCCAGCTCGCGCTCCCCGTAGCGGCCAGCTGCGGCCCGTCCGAGCGCCGCGCTCGAGATGTCGGTCGCGACCACCCGCCAGTCCGCGACGCCGGACTCGGCCAGGAGCATCGCCATGCTGTACGGCTCCTGGCCGTTCGAGCAGCCGGCGCTCCAGACGATGACCGGCGGGGGCAGGCCGGGCAGCAGCCGCGCCAGGCCGTCCAGCTGCTCGGGATGCCGGAAGAAGCTGGTCGTGGGCACGACCAGCTTGTCGATCAGCCGCTGCCGGGTCTCGGCGTCCTCCTGGACCAGCACCGCGTAGCGTTCCGGCGACAGGCCGCGGGCCCGCGCCTCCTCGT
>Ga0070717_10002708_pt1 | contig 12494 bp, 10 predicted proteins | sample LARL113metaG_FD_71366 | JGI IMG/M metagenome (GOLD analysis project Ga0070717, IMG submission 71366) | Corn, switchgrass and miscanthus rhizosphere microbial communities from Kellogg Biological Station, Michigan, USA - LAR L11-3 metaG | ecosystem: Host-associated > Plants > Roots > Rhizosphere ...
GCGTCGCCGGCATGTACCTCAGCGATGAACCCGTGTAGACAATCGCGCTACCAACCGGTGCAAGTGATTTTTGCCCAGCGACTTGTCGTCGAGGATGGTTCTAACCGCCGAGAGGATCGAATTGTCCGTCGATGACCATCAGGACGATGGAGATCGTTTCCAGAGGTCGCCGACCGGCCCTTGGGTCACCCCGCCGCGCAAGCCTGTCGACCAGCCTGCGGCGCCGCCGCTTCGTACCGCCGGTAATAGGCGGCGCTTGTTGTCAGTCGCCATCTTTATTCTATTGATGTCGAGCCTCGGCATCCGCGCCTACCGGGACCTGTCGCGGCCCGAGGCCTGGGCCTATTGGAAGGATCTTTATTTTTCGCCGAGCATGACGTCGTTGCTGCTCGCAAGTTCCGACCTCGGCGGTTCAGGCCATTCCCGCCCCGCCCTTGGCATCAGCGGGACGATCGGCGCCGCCAGCGCGAGTTGGTTCCGCGAACGGCTTGACGAAGCCCATCTCGTGGCTGGCGACGTCGTATTGCTGTCCTCTCCGGGCGGCGATTTGAATCAGGCGATGATCATGGGCGAAGTCATTCGATCGCGCGGGCTTTCGACCGCGGTCGGCGCCGCGGATTCCGCGGGTCGCGTCACACCCGCGTATTGCGCCAGCGCCTGCGTGCTGGTCTTTGCCGGCGGCAAGCCCCGCCTTGGCATCGACGGCTCGATGCTGGGCGTCCACCGGTTTGTGACACCGGCGCCGGGGCGCGACCCCGTCGCCGACACCCAGCGGACCGCGGGGATGGTTTTGAGCTATATGACCAAGATGGGCGTCTCCTCCACCGTCGTGGAAGCCATGTCCGAGACCAGGGAAGTCCGCTGGCTCGGCGCGAGGGAAGCCTCCGCGATGAACCTCATCACCGAGCCCATTCACAGGCCTTGAGCGCGCGGCTTGTGCGTTAATCTGAATTTTTCACCACGTCGAAAATTCGTAAGGCCAGGCGGCAAAAAAAGCCGGCGCGTGCGGATTCTTTAGTCCCTCAGGGGAGCGATTTCGGTTATGCAAGGGCGCGGCAGATCATCTGTGCCGCTCATCGAAAAATGGTGCCGTGAGCGGTTTCGGCCAGCCTCAGGGCTAACATCCGAAACGAATCGCGCGTGCAGCTTTATCTCCCGATCGCCGACCTTCCGGTCAATATTTTCCTCATCCTGGCGATGGGCGCGGCGGTCGGCTTCGTGTCGGGTATGTTCGGCATCGGCGGCGGCTTCCTGATGACGCCGCTGTTGATCTTCATCGGAATCACGCCCGCGGTCGCCGTCGCCTCGGTCGCGAGCCACATCGCTGCTTCGTCGTTTTCAGGCGCCATATCCTACTGGCGCCGCCGCGCCATCGACCCGGCGCTCGCGGTCGTGCTGCTAAGCGGTGGCACCGTCGGCACCGCGCTCGGGGTCTGGACTTTTACGCAGCTTCGCGCGCTCGGCCAGCTCGACCTGATGATCGCGCTATCTTATGTGGCGCTGCTCACCACCGTCGGCGGACTGATGTTCTGGGAAGGCCTGCGGGCGATGATGCGGACGCGGCGCGGCGTGGCTGCTCCGCGCCGCAGCCATAACTGGATCCATGGATTGCCGCTGAAAATGCGGTTCAAGCGTTCGAAAATCTACCTCTCTGTGATCCCGGTTGTTTTCATTGGCGTCATCATAGGTTTCATCGGCGCGGTGATGGGCATCGGCGGCGGCTTCATCCTGGTGCCGGTCATGATCTATCTGTTGCGGGTGCCGACCTCGACCGTGATCGGCACCTCGATGGTGCTGACGCTGGTCACCATGACCTTCGCCACGCTATTGCACGCCGTCACCAACCATCTGGTCGATGTCGTGCTGGCGCTGATCCTGATGGTCGGCGGCGTCACCGGGGCCCAGTTCGGCGCGCGCGCGGGACAGAAGATCCGCGGCGAGCAATTGCGGCTGTTGCTTGGGGTTTTGGTCCTTGCCGTCGGGATCCGCTTCGCGATCGAACTGGTGATCCGGCCTGAAGATCTCTTCACGATCCGGGAAACCGGAGTGGACGGATGATGGAACGGCATCATCTGGCAGGCGTCGCCGTGCTCTTGCTGGGCACCGCCTTCGCCGTGCCGCCTGCGCGCGCCGAGCGGTTGATCGTCTCCGTCTCGAACCACCGCGTCACCGTGACGCCGAACTATTCCGGCGAAGAGCTGGTGCTGTTCGGCTCGGTCGAAAAGGACGCCTCCACGCCGGCCAATCGCACCAGTTATGACCTCGTGGTCACGATCGCCGGACCGCGCGCGGACATGGTGACCCGGCGCAAGGAGCGCAAATTCGGCATCTGGATCAACACCGACTATCGCCAGTTTTTGCAAGTGCCGACCTATCTCGCTTTGTTCGCCAACCGCCCGTTCGCCGACATCGCCTCGCCAGAAGTCGAGCGGCGGCAGCAACTCGGCCTCAACAATGTGCTTTTGACCCAGCGCGTCGGCCCCGATTACGCCGACGTCGTGCCCAACGATGCGTTCCGCAGCGCCTTCGTGCGGCTGCGCTCACAGCGCGGGCTCTATCGCGAGGACACTTCGGCGGTGACATTCCTGACGCCGACGCTGTTTCGCACCGGGATTCCGCTGCCGGCCGAGGTGCCGATCGGCACCTATGATGTCGAGATCAAGCTGTTTGCGAGCGGCGCGCTGGTGACGCGGACCGAAACCGCGTTCGAAATCGTCAAGGTCGGATTCGAACAGTTCGTCGCCAACACCGCGCGCCAGAACGGCCTGATCTATGGGCTCGTCACCGCCGCCATGGCGCTGATGACCGGCTGGATGGCCTCGATCGTGTTCAGGAAGGATTGATGAGCGGCGCGTGCGTGTTTCCCGTCATTGCGAGGAGCAAAGCGACGAAGCAATCCAGTCGCTGATTCCTCGATCGGGATTCTGGATTGCTTCGCTCCGCTCGCAATGACGGCGCAGATCCTTCGTTCGTGTTGCTATCATCTTCTCAGGATGAGGCCCGTGCGCGCGGCGCCTCGATCGCGGTTGCGATACCAGGCTCCAGAATCTTCAGGCGCTTGCCGAAGCCGAGCGTATCGAACGACGCGCGCAGATCCTGTGCGTTCTGCCGGAAATGCGCCCATCCGTCGGTATGAACGGGAACAATCACCGCATCCGGGAATGCGCGCGCCGTCTCGATGGTGTCGTTGGTGTCCATCGTCAGGTGAAAGGGCCCTCGGGTCTGCGCCGCGCCGGCAAACGGCAGCACCACGCCGCAGCTGAAGCGGCGCGCGACTTCGGCGACGCCGTCAAACCAGGTGGTATCGCCGCTGACATAGATTGGGCGGCTGCCCTCTTTGTTCGACGCCACGACAAAGCCGATGACATCACCCGACAGCGGCTCGATGCCGGCCGGGCCGTGACGCGCCGGCGTTGCGGTGATCACAAGCGTGCGGCCATCCTTGCCCTTTAGTTCGGTGCTCGCCCATGGCGCAAAGCCTTCGGCGTGACCGCCGAGACGCTTGGCGCCGGCTTGCGTCGTCAGCACGCGTTTTGCTCGCCCAAGAAAATCCTTGCCGGAGTGATCGAGATTGTCCGAATGCTGGTCATGGCTGAGCAGCACCGCATCGATTTCGCCGATGGCGTCAGGCTTGAGCGCGGGGCCTGCGAGCTTCTCCAGCTTCACATGCGGCAATTGATAGGCGCCGGGCCCATCGAAGGTCGGATCGGTCAACAGGCGAAAGCCGTCGATTTCGATCAGCGCGGTGGGGCCGCCGATCAGCGTGATCGATAGGGTCATATTTTACTCCTTTCTACGGGCGGGCTCACCGCGGCGGTCGGACGCGTCACCAGATAGATGCCGAGCGCGACCGGAACGATCCCGAGCAGATCGCGGAATTCGACGTGCTCGTCGAGCACGAGGAAAGCGAACAGCATGCCGAGCGGCGGCATTAGAAAATGATAGGCGCTCGCAGCGGTGGCGCCACACTCCTTCAGGAGATGGAACCACAAAAGATAGGCCAGGATCGAGCCGCCAAGCACCAGGAACGCGAACGCGCCGAACAGGCCCGCGCTCGGCACGATATCGTGGACGTCGGCGAGCGTGAACGCGAACGGCAGCAGCGCGAGTCCGCCAGCCAAATTCTGGACGCCATTGCCGACCCAGAGGCTGCCCTTTGGCGCCAACAATTTGAACAGGATGGTGCCGGCGACGATCGAGGCCAATGACGCCAGCGTGAACAGGATGCCATGAAAACTGTCCGATCCGACCGACATGCGATGCCAGACGATGAAGCCGACGCCGGCGATCCCAAGCAGGAGGCCCGAAACCTTGCGCCAGGTCAGCGCCTCGCCAAGGAACAATGCCGCCAGCGCCGCCGTGAACACCGGATTGGCCGATACGATCAGGCCGCCGAGGCCGGCAGATACGGATTTCAGCCCGGTATAGCCGAGGCCGAGATAGAGCGCGTTGTTGGCGACGCCGAGGATCGCGAACACCGCAGCGTCACGCCAGGTGAGTTCAAAACCCTCGCCGCGAACTACCGAAATGCCAAGGATCAGAAGGCCGGCCAGCGAAAACCTCGCGGTGAGCAGGATCAGCGGCGGGCAATCGGTGACGCCGATCTTGCCGGCAACAAAGGCAAAGCTCCAGAGCAGGCAGAACAGGCCGATATAAAGCGGCAGCGGATTGAAACGGGCACGCGGAACCGCAATCGAAGGGGCAAGCGACATGGAAGTCTCCTTTGCCGCTTGATCTAGGGCGCTGCGTTGCTATTTGGAAATTAAATGATAAACTTATAATCAGTGGCTTTGTGAATGGAGACGTCCATGCTCGATCTTGAGCTGTTGCGCAGCTTCGTCTCGGTGGTCGATGCCGGCGGCTTCACCCGTGCCGGCGAGCGCGTCCACCGCACCCAATCGACCGTCAGCCAGCAGATCAAGCGGCTGGAAGATGATATCGGCCAGCCGCTCCTGGTCCGGACGGCCAAGGACGTGACGCCGACCGAAGCCGGCGAGCGGCTGCTGTCCTATGCGCGGCGGCTGCTGTCGCTCGCGGAAGAAGCCCGCGATGTGGTGACGCGGCCGGGCAATGAGGGCGCGGTGCGGCTCGGGGTTCCCGAAGATTTTGCCGCCTACCGGCTGGCGAAATTGCTGGCGTCGTTTTCGCGCTCGCATCCCACCCTGCGGCTTGATATCCGCGCGGATCAAAGCGCCACTCTGAAGCGCGATCTCGAACGCGGCGAACTCGATCTTGCGCTGTTCAAACGCGCCGCGGGCGAAAAGGGCGGCATCGCAGTGTGGCCGGAGCGGGTGCATTGGGTCACTAGCAAGAGCCATCCGCGCGACACGCGCACAGGCTCGGTGCCGTTGATCGGTTTTCCGGTCGGCTGCCTGTACCGGGCGGGCGCGATTCATGCGCTGGAAAGCGCCGGCCGCGCCTGGCACATGGCCTATACCTCTTCCAACCTCGCTGGCATTCAAGCCGCGGTCGCCGCCGGCATGGGCTTGAGCATTTTGGCCGAAATCGCGATCCAGGCCGATCACCGCGTGCTGACCGCAAGGGATGGCTTTGCGCCGATCGACAAGACCGAAGTAGCGCTGGTGGCCTCGCCCGACGCCAGCCCCGCGACGCTGCGGCTGGCCGATCGGCTGGCAGAATTCTGCGGCACGGTGCAGGCGAAGGCGGCTTGAGCGGGCGCGGTGTGCTCCCTCGCCCCGCTTGCGGGGAGAGGGGGACTCTCCGCATCACCGGTCTTGTGGAGAATCCCCCGGATTTTTCGCTTCGCGTAAAATCCGACCTCTCCCCGCAAGCGGGCGAGGTGAAAAAAGCGCAGATCTCTAATAACACCGTGACGCGGTGATGGTGTGCACGCGGTTGTCGCCGAGCACGTGGGCCGTGAAGCGCGACTGGAATATTTTTGCAAACGCCGCGTCGCGGATGCTCAAGCCGCCGGTATAGGCGCCGAATGCCGGCATCACCGCGCGCTCGCCGTCGCAGGCGAAACATCGCCGCTCCATGGTGCGGCCGCGCGTCGGCACGCGCGCCTTGGGGTGCAGATGGCCGGCGATCTCGCCGAAAACCCCGGTCGGCTCGTGACGGAAGGCGATCGGGCCGATCGCAACTTCACTGGCCACCACGCCGCCGAGATCGGGCGGCAGAACTGGGTCGTGATTGCCGGAGATCCAGATCCAGTCGCGCCGTACCTGTAGCGCTGCGATGGCGTCGCGATCGGTGTCGGACAGCCGCGCATGCGCGTCACGGTCATGAAAGCTGTCGCCGAGCGCGATCACCATGCCCGGGTCATGCCGCGCGATCACCGCCGCAAGCAGGCCGAGTGTCGCGACCGTATCGTATGGCGGCAGCAGCACGCCGCGCGCGGCAAAGCTCGAACCTTTTTCCAAATGCAAATCGGAGACGACCAGCAGGTTTTGTTCTTCCCAAAACAGCGCGCCGGAGAGATCGGCGAGCAGGGAAACGCCTGCAATCGTAACTGTCGAAGCGCGCATGGTATGGCCATTTCTGGAAGATTGCGCGCTTGCCGTCACGTTCTATCCTGTCGCCTCTTTGACGAGCTCGTCGGCGGCTTCCGCCAGAAGCTCGTCGGATGCTTCGCCATAGACTGACTCGCGGCCGATTTCCAGCATCACGGGCACCGCCAGCGGCGAAACATGGTCGAGTTCCTTGTGGGTGATTCGCCCATGGATTCGCGACAGCATATCACCAAGCCTGCGAAGGTCGAGCAGCCCGCTGGCGGCATCAGCGCGCGCGCCGCGCAGCAGCACATGGTCCGCCTGATGTTTTCGAAGCACGTCGTAGATCAAGTCGGTCGAAAACAGCACCTGGCGCCTGGTCTTGTCTTCATCGGTAAAGCGCCGCGCGATCAGGCCGGAAATCAGCGCACAATTGCGAAACGTGCGTTTCATCAGCGCGGATTCGGCAAGCCATGCCTCGAGATCGTCACCGAGCATGTCGGAATCGAACAGCGCGTTGAGATCGATCTTGCCATGCCGGATCATGAACGACAAATCGCCCAGTCCCCAGATCGCCAGCGCATATTCATTGGCGACGAAACCGAGCGGCCGGGCGCGGGCGCGCTCGAGCCTGCGCGTCAAGAGCATGCCGAGCGTCTGATGCGCGAGCCGTCCCTCGAACGGATAGCAGACGAAGTAGTGCTTGTTGCCGCGCGGAAAAGTCTCGACCAACAGTTCGCGCACGCCGGGCACGCGCGAAAAATCCTTTTGCAAGCGTAGCCAGTCGCGCACCTGGTCCGGCAACGCGTTCCAGGCTCTGTTATCGTCGAGCAATTTGCGGACGCGTTCGGCAAGATATGTCGAGAGCGGAAACTTGCCGCCCGCATAGGACGGCACTTTTGCGTCCTTGTCGTTGGCGCGGGAAACGTACACCTGGTCTTCCACCAAGGCTTCGTAGCGCACCACCTCGCCGCCGAACACAAAGGTGTCGCCGACCACGAGGCCTTCGATGAAATATTCCTCGATCTCGCCCAGCATGCGGCCGGCGCGTGCAATCGCGCCGGTCGAGCCGGCTCCGCCGCCGCGCGAGCGAACCAGGCGCACCTTCAGCATCGCCTCCTCGACGATGGTGCCGACATTGAGGCGGTAGCTTTGCCGCACCCGCGGATTGGTGACGCGCCAGCGCCCCTGCTTGTCCTGCTTGATGCGCGCGAAGCGCTCGTAGGTTTTCAGCGCGTAGCCGCCGGTCGCGACGAAATCGACGACGTCGTCGAAGTCGGTCCGCGTCAGCTTCGAATAGGGCGCGGCGTTGCGCACTTCGGCATAGAGTTCGTCGGCCAAAAAAGGCTCGCCGCAGGCGCAGCCGAGCACGTGCTGGGCCAGCACATCCAGCGCGCCGGTGCGGAGCGGCGGGGTATCCTGCGCGTTCTCCGCGATCGCATCGATCGCCACCGCACATTCCAGCACCTCAAAACGATTGGCCGGAACCAGCACGGCGCGCGAGGCTTCATCGATACGGTGATTGGCGCGGCCGATACGTTGCATCAGCCGCGACGAACCCTTGGGCGCGCCGATATTGATGACGAGATCGACATCGCCCCAGTCGACGCCGAGGTCGAGCGAAGACGTACAGACCACACCGCGCAATTTGCCGGCCGCCATCGCGTCCTCGACCTTGCGGCGCTGGGCGACATCGAGCGAACCGTGGTGCAGCGCGATCGCAAGGCCATCATCGTTCATGCGCCAGAGATCCTGGAACAGCATCTCGGCCTGGCTTCGGGTGTTGACGAACACCAGCGTGGTCTTGTTGCGCTTGATCAGGTCGTAGACCTCGGGGAGCGCGTGGCGCGCGGTATGGCCGGCCCAGGGCAAGCGCTCACGCGTATCGAGCATATCGACGATTGGAGCCGCGGCGCCGCCGGCGATCACGATGTCGGCGGCCTCACTCCTGCCGTCGTGCTGCGGCACCAGAAACCGCGCGAGCTGCTCCGGCTCGGCGACGGTCGCCGACAGCCCGATGGCGCGCATTTGCGGCGCCAGCCGCCACAACCGCGCCAGGCCAAGCGACAGCAGATCGCCGCGCTTGGACGTCACCAGCGCGTGCAATTCATCGAGCACGATGCGTTTCAAGGACGAAAACAGAAACGGCGCGTCGTCGGAGGACAGCAGCAACGCCAGTTGCTCGGGCGTGGTGAGCAGGATGTCCGGCGGATAGCGCCGCTGCCGCTGCCGCCGCGACACCGGCGTGTCGCCGGTGCGGGTCTCGATCTTGATCGGCAGCCCCATCTCGGCAACGGGCGTTTCCAGGTTGCGCGCGATATCGACCGCGAGCGCCTTCAATGGCGAGATGTAGAGCGTGTGTAGGCCGCGGCTTCGCTGCACGCTCCGGCCGGTGGAGATGAAATCGCTGCGCAACGGCTGCGCTTCGGACGCGACATTTTCTTGTGCCGTGAGTGCGATCTGCTCCCCTCCCCCCGCGCGCGCAGCGCGTGGCGGGGAGGGGTCGGGGGTGGGGGGTCTCTCCAGTCGCGCTTCTGCTCGCAGCGAAGTTGCGGAGCCACCCCCCACCCCCGACCCCTCCCCACCGCTTCGCAGGAGGAGGGGAGCAGAGCGCAGCGCAGTAGAGGGGGAGGATAATTCCACGAGTGTCGGCAGAAACCCGGCCAGCGTCTTGCCGGCGCCGGTCGGGGCGATCAGGAGCGCTGAGCGGTCCTCGCGGGCCTTTTCGAGTAGCGCAAGCTGATGCTCGCGCGGCGACCAGCCGCGGCCCTCGAACCAGTGGCGAAAGCGGTCCGGCAGCACGGCCGTCCCGGCCGATGGTTCGGGTAAGTTAAGCAGCGACACGGCCAAACAGGTAAGCCGTCGGGGCCGCTTCGTCGAGGGGACCAACGATCGGGATCAGCCCTTGACCGCAACCACCACGAGGCCCGGCACCGGCACATTGTCCTCGTTGCGCGCCGACAAATCCTCAAGATGCGCCAGTGCCAGCCCGGCCGCTGCGATCGCTGAGCGCACATAGCTGGCGCCATGGGCGTAGCGCAGCCCTGCGCCGATGACGACGCCGTCGCCCTCATGGGTTTCGGCGGTGAAGGCCAGCAGGCCACCGGCGGCGAGCACGCGCCTCGCCTCGTTCAGCACCGGCGCAAGATCGGACAGATAGACCATCGCGTCCGCCGCCAGCACAAGATTGGCGCTTGAGTCCGGCTGGCTGCGCAACCCCTGCACCATGTCGGCGACCTCAAGCTCGGCATAAAGCGAGGTCGCACGCGCGCGCTCGATCATCTTCGGCGACAAGTCAAAGCCGATGAAGCGGTCGACCTCCTTGGCAAACGCGCCCGCGGCAAGGCCAGTGCCGCAGCCGAGATCGATGGCGCGCTTGAAGAAGGCGGGTTTTCGCGCGGCGGCACGTGCCGACAGCACCGCGCGAAACAGCAGCGACGGCCCGCGATAGCCGAGATTGTCCACCAAAGCGGTCTCGAACCGCGGCGCGTATTGATCGAACAGCGCCTGCACATAGGCCTGCGGCATCGCCGCAATCGCTTCGGCGTCGAGCCGCATCAGATGCAGGCTGGCGCCATGACGGTCATCGGGATCGGCGGCGCGCGCCTTTTGAAACGCCGCGACCGCCGCGTCTTGCTGGCCGAGCTCGATTCGGATCTTGCCGAGCGTGAACCAGGCGGAGGCAAAATTCGGCGCAAGCTCGGTCGCTTGCACGAGAAGATCGGCGGCGGCGACGAGATCGCCCTTCAATTGCAGATCGCGCGCGAACTCGAACCGGCGGTCGGCGACGAGATCGCCGGAGGACAGGAACAGGCGCGCGGGCATTTTCGAAAAACCGGATGGGGGCGAAAAGGAGAGACTCGAACGAAGCTGACGCCGAACCTATATGACAAAAATGCGTCCGCAAGATATCCTGATGCCTGTCCCTGCCGGCCTGTGCTGCAAGGCGGGCGGCTTCCATATCGATCCGGTCAGGCCGGTGGAGCGCGCCGTGATCACCCACGGCCATTCCGACCACGCCCGCCCCGGCCACGGCGCGGCGCTGGCCACGCAAGAGACCCTCGACATGATGCGGCTGCGCTACGGCGACAATTTCGCGCGCAGCACGCAGGCGATCAGCTATGGCGAAGAGATCAGGCTCGGCGACGTCAACGTCAAATTCCATCCCGCCGGCCATGTGCTGGGCTCGGCGCAAATTGCGGTGTCCTGCAAGGCGACCAAAATCGTCGCCTCGGGCGACTACAAGGATGCGCCCGATCCGACCTGTACGCCGTTCGAAGTGGTGCCTTGCGACGTCTTTATCACCGAGGCTACCTTCGGCCTGCCGGTGTTCCGCCACGGCAACGCGGCCGACGAGATCAAGAAACTGCTCGCGTCCGTGGCGCTGTTTCCAGAGCGTGCGCATCTGGTCGGCGCCTATTCGCTCGGCAAGGCGCAGCGCGTGATCGCGCTGCTGCGCGAAGCCGGTTACGACGCGCCGATCTATTTGCATGGCGCGATGGAGAAGATCACGCATTATTATGAGAGCCGCGGCGTGGCGCTCGGCGAGTTGCGCGCCGTGAAGGGCACGAAGAAGGCCGATCTCGCCGGCACCATCACGCTGGCGCCGCCGACGGCGACCTCCGATATTTGGACGCGGCGTTTTCCCGATCCGGTCACGGCGTTTGCCTCCGGCTGGATGCGGGTCCGCGCTCGCGCCCGTCAGCGCGGCGTCGAGCTGCCGCTGGTGATTTCCGACCATGCCGATTGGGACGGACTGACCGCGACGATCGACGCCACCGGCGCCGGCGAGGTCTGGGTCACCCACGGCCAGGAAGACGCATTGGTGCATTGGTGCAAGGCCAAGGGTCTTGCCGCGCGGCCGCTCGACCTGGTCGGTTACGGCGATGAGGAAGAAAGCGAGACGTTGCCTGACGGCGAGGACGAGGCATGAACCGCTTTGCCGAGCTACTCGATCGCCTCGCCTATGAGCCCGGCCGCAACAACAAGCTGCGGCTGATCTCGGCATATTTCCGCGAGGTTGGCGATCCCGATCGCGGCTATGCCCTCGCCGCCTTGACGGGGGCGCTGTCGTTCAAGCATGCAAAACCCGGGCTGATCCGCGACCTGATCGCCGCGCGCACGGATCCAGTGCTGTTCGCGCTGTCCTACGACTATGTCGGCGACCTCTCGGAGACGGTCGCGCTGATGTGGCCGAAGGCTTCTTCTCCCCTCCCCCCGCGAAGCGGTGGGGAGGGGTCGGGGGTGGGGGGTCTATCCGCTGGAGCCGGTGCATCCGTGATCGCGGCAGCACCCCCCACCCCCGACCCCTCCCCGCCACGCGCTGCGCGCGTGGAGGGAGGGGGGATGAGCGGCCACAACAACCCGCCGCCGCCCACCCTCACCGAAGTCGTCACCACGCTCCGCACCCTCGGCAAGACCGAGTTACCAAGGCAACTTGCGCGCTGGCTCGACGAGCTCGACGAGACCGGCCGCTGGGCGCTATTGAAACTCGTCACCGGCGCGATGCGGATCGGCATCTCGGCGCGGCTCGCGAAAACCGCCGCCGCCGCACTTGGCGACAAGGACCCGCACGAGATCGAATTGATGTGGCCGGGGCTGACGCCCCCCTATATCGACCTGTTCGCCTGGCTGGAGGGCCGCAGCGAGAAGCCGGTCAATCTCGATCCCGCCCCGTTCCGCCCGGTGATGCTGGCGCATGCGATCGAGGATGCAGATTTTACCAACCTCGACGCGTCTGACTACATCGCGGAGTGGAAATGGGACGGCATTCGCGTCCAGGCAGTCTCCGGCCGCGACACGCGCGGCCATACCGTGGCGCGGCTTTATTCGCGCAGCGGCGAAGACATCACCAAGAGCTTTCCGGATCTGTTGCCGTCGCTGCATCTGCCGGGTGCGATCGACGGCGAATTGTTGGTGGTGCGCGACGGCCGGGTGCAGACCTTCAACGTGCTGCAGCAGCGGCTCAACCGCAAAGTGGTCTCGGCAAAACTGACAAAGGACTATCCAATTCACTTACGCGCCTATGATCTGCTTGCCGAC
>Ga0070717_10002709_pt1 | contig 12492 bp, 10 predicted proteins | sample LARL113metaG_FD_71366 | JGI IMG/M metagenome (GOLD analysis project Ga0070717, IMG submission 71366) | Corn, switchgrass and miscanthus rhizosphere microbial communities from Kellogg Biological Station, Michigan, USA - LAR L11-3 metaG | ecosystem: Host-associated > Plants > Roots > Rhizosphere ...
GTGGGCCTCGATCGCATCGTCCATCTGACGCATGCCATGGAAGACCGCTTTGTCGCGGCGCAGGGCGGCCGCGGCCTCGAGTCTGCGGAAATCGACCGCATGCTCGCGGCGACCGATTGGCTGTCGAAGTTGCAGGCGCTTGCGGAAGGCGAAGTTTCGCCCTGGCTCGACTCAAATGCCGCGGCCATCGATGCGTGCGGGGCGGCTTTTCGAGATGAGCCGGCACCCGCAACGGAGGAGACCCTGGCCGCCGACCCCCCGAACGGGCTGATCCCCGAGCCGGGAGAACCAGTCGCGACCCAGACCGAAGAGCCACCCAAGACAACTTCAGATCGCCCGCCCGCAAAACTTCCAGCCACGGCCCCGGCCTCCGCGTCGGTAGGAAACCAGGAGGATGGGAAATCCGACGGCGATATCTTCTCGCAGGCGGGCAGCAAGGAACGCGTCACCCGCGAGCGCACCGTGCGGCTTACCTCCGACCGGTTCGATCATATGCTGTCGCTCTCGGCGGAAACGCTGGTATCGGCGCGCCAGCTCGCCGGCTGGGGCGATGTCCTCAATCGCAATCACCGCGCCATCGGCAAGGCTCTGCAACTGCTCGAAGAGGCCGCCGAATCGCCGCAGGCACGCTCCCTCGCGCGCGGCGAACTGGAACGCCAGGCCGCGGTTCTGGCCACCGAGATAGCCGATCTCGACCAGGTCTCGCGTGCCAATGAGCGCACCGCGGAGCGCCTCTATCGCGCCGTGCTGGGGGGCAGACTGCGGCCCTTTTCTGAAGGCATCACCGGCGTCTCGCGCCTGGTGCGCGACACCGCCCGCGAACTGGGAAAGTCGGTCAAGCTGGAACTCGACGGTGAAACCACGCGCGTCGATCGCGACATTCTCGATCGTCTCGAAGCTCCCCTTTCGCACCTGGTCACCAACGCCATCGATCACGGCATCGAATCCCCTGCCGAGCGCATGGCGGCCGGCAAACCCACTGAGGCGCGGCTCCACATTCACGCCGGCCATGAAAACGGACGTCTCGTCATCACCGTGCGCGACGACGGCAAAGGCATCAATCCCGAGCAGATTCGCGAGCGCGTCAAGCGCCGCAGTCTTGCTCCTCCTGAAACCATCCCCGGCCTCTCCGAATCGGAATTGCTGGAGTTCCTCTTCCTGCCCGGATTCAGCACCCGCGACACCGCATCCCTGCTCTCCGGGCGCGGTGTGGGCCTCAACGCCGTGCAATCCATGGTGCAGGAAGCCGGCGGTGCGGTTACGGTCACCAACAATCCCGGAGCCGGCACCATGTTCCGCCTCACGTTGCCCGTCACGCGTTCCGTCATCCGCGTGATCCGGGTATTGGCCGACGGCGAATTGTTCAGCGTCCCCATGGTGCGCGTCGACCACGTAGCTCGTCTCGAACCCGACGGCGATCCCGAAAAGCCCGAGGTCCGCTGGAACGACCGCGCGCACCCCGTCATCGTTCTGGGTTCAATCCTGGGTCTCAGCGACCAGGCACTGCCCAAAGGGCCCGTTCCACTGCTCTTCTCCGGCGGGTTTGCTTTCGCCGTAGACAAATTCGTCGATCAGGCGGAACTCTCGGTCCGCAGGCTCGATCCCCGCCTGGGAAAAATCCCCGGCGTCAGTGCCGCTTCTCTCGACGAAAACGGATTCCCGCTTTTGATCCTGGACATGGACGACCTGATCCAGACTGCCGCCGGCCGGCCCTTGTCCACTGCCACTTCCGCGACGGACGAATCTCTCGCGCCCCACATCCTGGTCGTCGATGACTCCCATACGGTGCGCGAAATGGAGCGCCGCCTGCTCGTGCGCGCGGGCTACACCGTGGGCACCGCGCAGAACGGCCAGGAAGCGTGGAACCTGCTCCGCCTGAAGGAGTACGACCTGCTAATCAGTGATGTCGACATGCCCCAGATGAATGGCATCGAGCTCGTCACCCGGGTACGCGCAAACCCGCGCCTCGCGCGCCTCCCGGTGATCATCCTCTCGTACAAGGATCGCGAAGAAGACCGCCGCCGCGGCCTCGATGCCGGCGCTGACTTCTACCTGACCAAGGGATCGTTCGATAATGGTACTTTCCTGCAAGCTGTGGTCGATCTCGTTGGCGATGCCGCGGCTGTGCCCTCGGGAGAGGAAGCATGAACGTGGCCATTGTGAACGATTCGAAGATGGCGGCCGAGATTCTGCGCCGCATCCTCGCCGAACTGCCTGACTTCACCCTCGCCTGGACCGCCTATTCCGGCGAAGAGGCCCTGAAGTTTTGCGCCCAGTCCCGCCCCGACATCATTCTGATGGACCTGATCATGCCGGGCATCGACGGCGCCGAAACCACACGCCGTATCATGCAGTCCACGCCGTGCGTCATCCTCGTTGTCACCGCTACCACCGTCGGCAATCGCGACAAGGTATTCGAGGCCATGGGATACGGCGCGCTCGATGCCGTCAACACGCCCGTCCTCGGCCGCAGCCAGCACCTCGACGGGGCCGAGCCATTGATTCAAAAGCTGCGCACGGTTTCGCGGCTGGTCGTCGGCCGCGAACCCCGCCCACAGCCTGTTTCCGTTCAACCCCAAGAGGCCGACACCTCCAGCGCCCAGGTGGTGGCCATCGGCGCGTCCACCGGGGGCCCCCAGGCGCTGGCCGAAGTTCTCTCGCATCTTCCCGCCCAGTTCCCTGCCGTTGTGCTGATCGTGCAGCACGTGGACGAGCAGTTCACGCCGGGACTGGCCACCTGGCTACAACACAATTCGAAGAACCCGGTGGCCATTGCCCGCCACGGCGAAATGCTCGCGCCCGGTCGCGTCTGGCTCGCCGGGACCAATGAAAATCTGACCTACCAGAACGGCATGGTGGCCTACAAAGCACCGCCTGAAGACGCCACTTACAGCCCCTCGATCGACGCTCTCTTTTTCAGCCTCGCGCATCCGCATCGCGCGCGCCGGATCGGAGTTTTGCTCACCGGTATGGGCCGCGATGGCGCCGCCGGCCTGCTGGCCATGCGCCAATCAGGCGCGCACACCATTTCCCAGGACGAAGCGACCTCGGTGGTTTACGGCATGCCCAAAGCGGCTGCAGACCTGGATGCCGCCTCTGAAATTCTGCCGCTCTCCGCCATTGGTCCCCGGCTTTGTGAGGCCGTCCTCGGCGGAAAGCTGCCCCAGCAACGACCGCCCGAAAGACATCTCCAACATCACGGCACTGCCAAACCCTCGGCCTCCCCCGGGCAGGGACAATCCCCAAAACCTGGAACATCGCACAGCAGTTGAACCCGGAGGTACGACACCATGGAGCTACAAACGCAGTCGCCCATAGCACTCACCGAACACAACATCAAAGTCTTGCTGCTCGACGACCAGCGCATCGTCGGGGAGACCATCCGGCGCATGCTCGCCGATGTCCCCGGCCTCGAGTTCCGTTTCTGCGCCGATCCCGCCATCGCACTGCAGGAAGCTGACGCATTCGGCCCCACCGTCATCCTCCAGGACCTGGTGATGCCCGGCGTGGATGGAATCGAGATGGTGCGCGCCTTCCGCAGCAATCCCTCTACCGCCGTCACTCCCTTGATCGTTCTCTCGTCGAAGGAAGAGCCCACCATCAAGGCCGACGCGTTTGCCGCGGGCGCCAACGATTACCTGGTCAAGCTGCCCAACAAGCTCGAGGTCGTGGCCCGCATCCGTTATCACTCCGGCGCCTACATTCTTCGCCTGCAGCGCGATGAAGCCTTCGCCGCATTGCAGGCCCAGCAACAGATCATCGCGCGCGAGCTCGCCGATGCCGCCACCTACGTCCGCTCGCTTCTGCCCCTGCCCATGGCAGACAACACGCCGGTTCCCGCGGACTGGCGATTCATCACCTGCTCCAGCCTCGGTGGCGATTCTTTTGGCTACCACTGGCTGCAGCCGGATCAACTCGCAATTTATCTGCTCGACGTGTGCGGACACGGAGTGGGCGCCGCCCTGCTCTCGGTTTCAGCCATCAACACCATCCGCAATCAGACCTTACCCGGCACCGACTTCGCCGTGCCCTCGCAGGTGCTCGACGGGCTCAATCGCGCCTACCCGATGGAGAAGCAGGACGGGCGTTACTTCACCATCTGGTATGGCGTTCTGAACCCGCAGACGCGCGAGCTTCGCTATGCTGCCGGCGGCCATCCGCCGGCTATCGCAGTGGCGCCCGATGGAACCATCAACCGTCTCGGCTGCCCCGGCATGATGATCGGCGCATTCCCGTTTGCGGAGTACTCCGACTCGGCGATGACGCTCGTTCCGGGCTCGCGGATTTTTGTTTACAGCGATGGCTGCTACGAAGTGACCAACGCGGCCGAAACCATGATGACCATCGAGGATTTCTGCGCGATTCTCGCCGCCGCGGGAAAGCGTCCCGATCAGCTTGACACGGTCGTCCACGAGGTTCGGCAATGGCAGCAGCGTTCCGATTTCGAGGACGATTTCTCGCTGGTGATGCTGCAGGTTTAACGCGGGATTTTCAGTCGAGCGCCTGTCGCGGCGAAGCGGGTGTTTTTCGAGAATTTTGTCGCTGTAAGTAGTTGAACATAAGTTTTTTAAGTACCTCTACACAGCCACACAGTGGGGGAGGGGGTATCCATCGTTTTTGTCCCTCAAATTCGAGAGGAACGCGGCCTGCTGCGCTGCCGGTTCAGCCCCTCTTTCCAGCGCTACAGATAGTATGCGCCAAAGGGTAGTAATTATATGCAAACCAAAATGCGGCTTAAGTCTTCGCATTCAGCAGATCAAAAAATTCGCGGCGCGGTGAGTGCATCGGCAATCATGCGCTCGCCCAGAACAGCGCGGGCCAAACGCGGTTGCTCGAACCGTGCGTTCAAAGTAATACACCGCCATCTTTACCCGCGATTCACTGCCATTTACTTGGGATGAGAGGTTGTGAGCGTCCGCATGAGCAGATCAGCCAGTTGATCTTCGTATTCGTTGGCCTTCCATTTGCGCTGCTTCACGAGATCTTCCCACATACGGAGAGAGGTCAGGGTCCAGAGAAGGTCCGTGGCGACGTTCATGGACAGGTCCTTGCGCAAGGAGCCTTCCCTGTCGAGACGCTTGACGATCGCCTTGCACCCGAGGTGCCGATCTTGAAGCCGATCCTGCCAGGCTTGTTCGACCGCAGGGTCGGTGCGGCGTATGGCGTCGGAGGCGCGCGCCAGGGGCCAGATGTCGGGGTTAGTTCTGGCCTGCAAAGAGGCCATTGCTCGTAAGCCGGCGATACCGGATGGCGCGGCGCGGATGCGTTCCACTTCGGCAGCCAGGCCGCGCTCTTCGTCGACGTAGCGAAAGAGCGCGACGAAGAGATCTCCCCGGTCGGCGAAGTGAAGGTAGACCGCCTGCCGGGAGACGCCGGCGGCTTTGCCGATATCCGCCATGGAAACTTCGGCGCCTTGCCTGCGAATGAGCAAGTTGGCTGCCGCCTCGAGGATGCGCGAGCGGGTATTTGACTCGGGCTTGCTGGAAACTGCGTGTTTCCCCATGAGTCATTTGTACTCTCTTTACACGCTGTAAACAAATATGCGTTCGACTGTGGATTTCTACTTGACACGACGTCAAGGTCGCTGTACCTTCACTTTACATGATGTCAAGCGGTGCCGCCCGGCCGTCCTTGGCTCCCTCAATTCCCCATAAGAGAGGTCAAGTATGAACAGTTTGAGAATTGTATTGATTGTGACGGGTTTCATCGCATTGGCGTGGTCGGCTGGATGCATCGTGGACCACGTCAAGCCCGAGCCGCCAGCGCCAGAGTCCTACTATCCCGCTGCGGGGCAGGTGATTCACAGCCGCGCCGAGGGGTTTACATCGCGGGTGATTCAAACCGACCGCGAAAGGACCTGGCTTGAGTTGAGATTAGCGCCGCATGCGTCGGGGCCGCCTCCGCATTTGCACACCGGGTTTGCCGAGCACTTCTACGTAGAAAAGGGAAGCCTGTCATTACGCGTGGGAAAGAAGGTGATGGTCCTGCATGCGGGGGAGGAGTTCAGGGTGCCTCCCGGGGTTGTGCATCAGCCTTTCAACCCGACCGATGAGGAAGTGATTGTGCGTGGGCCACTGACCGTGGAGTATGCGCTACCGCGGAGTTTTGTACTTTTTCTCTGCCAAATCTACGGGTTTATCGATGAGTCGCCCGCACATGCAAAGCCGCCCGCGGTTGTGCTGCAGATGGCGCTCTTCGGACCTCGGTACGACGCCTGGATGGCTTCGCCTCCGCTTGCCGTGCAGAGGATGCAAACGACGCTGCTTCGACCGGTTGCGCGCCTGCTTGGATATCACTCTTACTACGAGCGCTTCGCGCCGACCCCCGAATCGAGCCCAGAGTCAGCGGCGGCGGCGGCGGCAATTGACGAGCCGGTTGAGATGGCGCCAATGAACAAATTGGTTTCGAAGGGAGATGAGAATATGACACATACTCACGATGAAGAACAGATTCGCGGGCTCGTCGCCACATTCATAGACGGATGGAACAGCGGCGACGGGAAGATCTGCGCACGTCCATTTGCTCACGACGCCGATTTCACTGCGGTGACGGGACAGCGCGTGGAGGGGCAGGAAACGATCGCCAAGGCCCACGACGAGATTCTGAGCACGGTGTTTCTCGGCACTCGCAACAGCGCTGTCGTAAATGACATTAACTTTCTGCGGCCCGACGTGGCAGCTGCAGATGTGACCTTCCGCATCGCTCCGATGCCGGACAAGCCCTGGCTTCCTGCCTACACCACTGCGGGCTTGATTGCTACGAAGGAGAGCGGACGGTGGAAGATAGCGGTGTTTCGAAATATGGTGCCGTTTGCAAGACCAGTGGCCGGATCTCTGGACCGAGAGTTGCTGAACCGGCGAGAAGTGGCTCTGAAGCATACCCATGCATGATTACCCAACATTCGATTCGAATGCGGATAAGGAGACAGATGGAAATGAGTACACAATCGACGGCGACCCAGGCATTCAAGGCGGTCTTTCCTGAAGACGGCACGCCCCTGAGGATGATGAGCGAGACAATCCGTATCCGGCTGAGGGGAGAAGACACGGGCGGCGCGTACTCGGTGATCGAAGACGACACGCCGCCACAGGCGGGGCCGCCGCTGCACGTTCATTCTCGTGAAGACGAAACGTTCTATGTTGTGGAGGGCGAGTACGAAATACAGATCGGCGAAGCGATTGTATGGGCGACGCCCGGTTCATTATTGTACGCACCCCGGGATGTGCCGCACCGCTTCAAAAACATCTCAGAGCAAACCGGACGGCTGCTCATCGTTTTCTCTCCTCCTGGTTTTGAACACTTTTTCGAAGAAGTGGATGCGATTGCGAGCGCGGGGCCACCGGCTTTCGAACAAGTAGTGGAACTGGCAGCGAGTTACGGGAACAGAGCGCTTTAAAAAAGGGTTTGGCTTTGCGCGAGATACGTGCATCAACATGAAGCCGCAACTTTCAGTGAGGCGCAAAAATCATCAGCTTATGAGTTCAGGCCGTAGCACTCATTGACAGCACCTTGGAGGATGGTCGGCGGAGGGTGGTTCGCCTGCGAAGCCACAAACGGCTTGGATTCTATCTGGTCAAGGGACATGGGCCGCGCCTCCCATAAATTGCTCGCATCCCGGCGCTTTCGTTATAGACTCGTCTGCGACGCGAATACCGTCTGTGAAAGGGCGCGAAGATGCGAGCCGAAAAGACTTCCCCGGAACACGCGGCCAGCCTGGTGCAATCGGGCATGTGGCTGGACTATGGCGCTTGTCATTGCCAGCCCGATGTGTTCGATCGGGCGCTGGCCGCACGCAAAGAGGAACTGGAGAACGTCAAGATCCGCTCCTGCCTCTCGATGCGCCCCCGCGCGGTGATCGAAGAGGATCCCGAAGGCAAGCATTTCCACATGTTCAGCTGGCATTTTACGGGCTACGACCGCAAGAAGCACGATGCCGGCCGCTGCAACTACATCCCGCTGAACCTGGGAGAGGTGCCGGATTATTACCGCCGCTTTCTCGCTCCCGTGGACGTCGCCATTCTGAAAACCTGTCCCATGGACGACGGAGGTTACTTCAACTTTGGCCCCACCAATATCTGGCAGCGGGCGGTGGTGGAAAAGGCCAAGGTGGTGATCGTGGAGATCAACCGGGAGATGCCGTACGTGTTCGGCAGAGAGAACGGCGTGCATGTGACCGAGGTGGATTTCATCATTGAGGGAGACCACCAGCCATGCGCGGAGCTACCCAACCCGGAGCCCGGCGAGATCGATCGCACGGTAGCAGGGCGCATCGCCGCCGAGATCGAGGACGGAGCCTGCCTTCAGATCGGGATCGGGGGCATGCCCAACGCCGTTTGCTCGCTGCTGCTCGATAGCGGGGTGAAGGACCTTGGCGTCCACACGGAGATGATGACTGACGGCCTGGGCCTGCTGTACCGTTCGGGCCGCATCACCGGATCGCGCAAGATCCTCGACCCAGGCAAGGTGACGTATACGTTCGCGCTGGGCTCGCACGCCCTTTACGCCACCGCCAACCGCAACCCCGATATGTACTGCCACCAGGTGGACTATACGAACTCGCCGCACATCATCGCCCAGAACGAGAAAGTGGTGTCGATCAACAACACCACTCAGGTGGATCTGCAGGGACAGGTGGCATCGGAATCCGACGGTCACCGCCACATCAGCGGCACGGGAGGCCAGTTGCAATTTGTGCGTGGGGCCTATGCGTCGAAGGGCGGCAAATCGTTTATCTGCCTCTCGTCCACGTACGAGAAACGAGGCGAGCGCCGCAGCCGGATCGTGTTCAGCCTGACGCCCGGCAATATCGTCACCACGCCCCGCTCCGACGTGATGTACCTGGTCACCGAGTACGGGATGGTGAACCTGAAGGGAAAGTCCGTCTGCGAACGCGCCCAGGCGATCATCTCGCTGGCGCATCCTGATTTTCGCGAGGACCTGGAACGGCAGGCGTACCAACACCGCTTGCTTCAGCGCGGGGTTACGTTTTGCTGACGAGGAAATGCGGCAGACGAAGCGATCAGGCCTCCTGCACCTTCAGATCTTCGCGCATCCACAGCGCAATCTGGCGCAGCAGCCACACGTTGCGCTCGAAGAGCGTGGTGGCATAATGCAGGGCGGCCACATCGCTGGTGCTCTGCTTGTCTTTGAGACGATTGCGGGCGCGCAGGCGCTCCATCATGCTTCCGCGGTCGTCGGTCATGCTCACCAGAAGATCGACATCGATCGGGTCCTTCGATTTCAAGGCATCGGCCGCCGTAAGCAGGATGGTGTCCAAGGCCTCCAAGAGATTTGCGTTAAGCTCTTCGGCGTAATGGCTGTCGAGCGTTTCCGCAAACTGGAATACATTCTCTTCCAGAGCGCGCATCAGTTCCTGCTTTCGCTGGAAGGAGATGATGCGCGCCGCCAGGCCGCTCGCCATCGGCTCTCGTAACAGCGATTGAAGAAACCTGGCAATCTCCTGGCCCAGCGCCACCGAGCTCACGTGAAGCGTCTTCAATGGGTGTCGGGCAGTTCCCCGCGCCGCCTCCAGATACTCCGTCAAAACCAGCACCAGCCGCATCTGTTCCAGGGCCACCAGGTCGGGAGCCGTTTCCGGTGAGTGCAGCGCTTCGGAGTGCAGATACTGAGGACGCGAAAGCCCTTCTTCGTGCGTAGGCGGCGACATCCTGGCGAGCCACCCCGGCGCCCATCGCAGCCCGCCAATGGCGAGCGAAGCAATGGCCAGATTCAGAAACAGGTACATGATTGCGATGCGCCCCGAATTGGAAGCAGTGATGGTGTTGGCCAGCGCCAGCAGAAGCGGAATGCCACTGATCCGCTCGACCAGCAGCAGGGCGCCCAGCAGCAGCCCCGCCGACACGTTGGTCGTGGCTTGATAGAACGCGATCTGGCGGGGAATTCCGCGCGCGTTGCTGGAAAGAAAGTAAGCTGCGATGGCCGTGCCAACCCCCAGCCCCGCCAGCAACATCATGGCCGGGAACTCGCTCAGCATGCCGCCATGATTGATCGTGATGGTGATGGCGGCGCACGCGGCAGAGGAATGGACGAAACTGCGCACCACCGCTCCAAGCAGGAACGCCACGTCAGGCCAGCGATGAAGGAAATTCGCCAGGGCCACCAGGCTCTCAGTTGTGGACAACGGCTGGAAGGCGCGCTTCATCATGTCCAGCCCGAAGAACATGATGCCGATCGAAAGCAGACCGCCGATTCCGGGCTTCACGTGGGCGAATACCTTGAATGCCAGGAACAGCCCGCTGACTCCCATGAGGAAAAGAATGGGAAGATGCAGGTCCACCGCGGCCACAAACACCAGCGCGGCGGTTCCGATGTTGGCGCACGCCAGAACCACGAGCGCGCGGCGCAGCGGCACCAGGCCGCTGGCGATCATGCCTGAAAGCACGAACGCCACCGCCGATGAGCTCTGCAAAACCACCCCGGCGGCCACGCCCAGCAGCCCCGCGCGCACGGGGTGATTGGTGGCCCGGGTCAGCAGGACGCGAAACCGGTAGCCGGTAAGCTGGCGCAGGTTCTCGGCAATGCCCGTCTTTCCTGTGAAAAACAAGCTGAGGCCGGCGATGTACAAAGCGACCAGTTCGACCATCGGGAGAAGAAACCTCGGATCGGAGCGACAAATGAGTGCTTAACCCATTGTCTACGACAATCCGGTTTCTTTAACCAAACTTTAATTTGAACAGCTTGGGCCGTGCGGTCGGTTTTCGCTACTGCGGCGTCACTAACTGGTGCGCGATCGCGAACAGCGCCAGTTCCAGGCGCGTCGACACACCCGTCTTGTCGAAGATATTCGACAGGTGCCGCTTGACCGTCTCCTCGCTCAGCCCAAATTGCTTGGCGATATCGCGGTTGCTGCATCCTTCCACGATCGACCCCACCACCTCGAGCTCGCGCGGCGTCAGCCCATAGGTCTTGCGCTGCGGCACGGCGGCCTGCTGCATCAGGTCGTGCAGCGCTGAAACCAGGTTCACCACCCGCTTGCCGCCGATCCAGTAATCGCCGCTCATCACCGTCCGAATCGCGATCTGCAGGTGCCCGGCCAGCGCGTCCTTCAGCACGATGCCGCGCGCCCCGATATGCAGCGCCTCGATGATTTGCTGTGTGGTGATGGTCGAAGTCAGCAGCAGAATCTTCACCGTGGGCGTGCCGTTCATGATCGCGCGCATCGCCTCCAGCCCCGGCAGCCGCGGCATCTGCACATCCAGCAGCAGGATGTCGGGCTGCAGTTCCAGCGTCTGCGTAATGGCCTCATCGCCATCGGAAGCCTCGCCCACCACTTCGAAGCCGTCCTGCTCGGCAAGCATGTTGCGCACGCCGATGCGGACCACGGGATGATCATCTGCCAATATGATTCGAATCGATCGTTCCACGGGAAGATTTTTCCTCCGTGCCAGGGCACGAGTGATACTTCAGGGGCCTCAGAATCGACGCCAAAGCCGTTTGATCAATGCGGGCTTCAGCGCCTGACAAGCTTCGCTTTCGAGCCCGGGCATCGCCGTTCTCATGATTTTCCCTGGGCCGGAAACTCAGCCTCCAGCATACGCCGCAGGTTCCGGCCGGCGGCTTTCAATTCCAGCAGCAGCGCGGGAACGTTATCTAATTGGTCACCTCTGGCTTCCAGCCGCGCACCCAGCCGCGCCGCCTGCAGCGCCCCCGCCATCCCGCAGCCACCTTTGATGGAGTGGCCGATGCGCTGGATCTCCTGTGTGTCGCCCGCGGCCATGGCGCGTTGCAGCGCCTGGGCGCGCTTGTCCAGATCCTCCACCACCGCGGCATAGATCTCGCGCACCGCCGCGTCCGGCATCATCCCTCGCAACTGCGCCAGCGTTTCCTGGTTGATCACCGGTGCGTCGTCGTCGGGCTCGCCCGCCGCTACCGGATGATGTTGTTCCATCAACTGCTGCAGCGCTTCCGCGCCAAACGGCTTGGAGAGATGCCCGTCCACTGCCTTCCTCAGGTCGTCGGGGACGTCACTGCCGCTCATCGCGTAAATGCTCGCCTTGCTCCGTGCCCGCAACTCCGTCACCAGCCGCGCGCCCTTGAGCCCCGGCATCTGCGCATCCATCAGGATCACTTCCGGCGTGCACGTCCCTGCGTCCAGCAGCGCGACCGCCTCTTCACCCCGCGCCGCCGTGTGGATGGTGTACCCCGTCATGGTCAGTACAGTCGCCATCACCTCGCGGCTGACCATGTCGTCGTCGATAATGAGAACCGTAGGCAGATCGCGGCTTGCACCGATGCCGAGCATGGCATTAGTGTGCCACTTCCCGCCGCTTCCGTCGCAACTTACTGGGGCTGAACCCGTATCGAGTCAGTTTCCGACAACAAGCACCCGGAAGCTTCCGTCCACCGGGTTCAGCTTCAGGCTGCCGATGCCATTCAGGGGCTGGTTGCGCAGATCCGCGCCGTAGAGTGTGGTCACCAGGTAGACGATGCCCGTGGAGGGGTCCACGGTCACAGTCCGCGCCTGCTGCATGG
>Ga0070717_10002710_pt1 | contig 12488 bp, 9 predicted proteins | sample LARL113metaG_FD_71366 | JGI IMG/M metagenome (GOLD analysis project Ga0070717, IMG submission 71366) | Corn, switchgrass and miscanthus rhizosphere microbial communities from Kellogg Biological Station, Michigan, USA - LAR L11-3 metaG | ecosystem: Host-associated > Plants > Roots > Rhizosphere ...
GAGGACGAAAAGAAAGAGCTCATGCGAAACCAGCCTTTCTAAGGAACCCGGACGGTTTCCGATTCTTTCGATTTATTTCGACTTTCATCTTTTAGTCTCATATGAATGCAACTGTCAAGTGCAAGGATCGGCAGGACTGGCGACGCTTTCATATCTTCGAGCCCTTGCACAGTCCGAATCGCAGGCTTACGATAACTGACGTTTACTTTCTAATACAAACCCACATTTCTTCGGGAGGCTGCTTGAAATTCTACTGTCGGTACGTGACCCTCGTTTTCCTCGTTCTCCCGCCTATTGCCGCGATCGGCCAGATCGGGTATGAATCCGATCCCAATGCCAAGGCAAAAGAAACTCTTCTTCTGCGCGATTTCCAGCCTGAGTCCATGCTGCACGTGAAAAGCACCTCGGTGCTGAGGGCGAAGTTCCCGGTGTTCGACGTTCATCAGCATTTAAACGACGCGCGGGGGATCGGCACCCGAATGGATCCAAAAGACGCCGTCGCGCTCATGGACAAATTGAACATCAGGTCAGTGGTCATTTTGACAGGCGGCTGGGGCGCTGATTTGCAGAAGCTGCTCGATACGATGGTGAAGCCGTATCCCGGTCGATTTTACGTTTTTCAGCAGATTGACTGGAGCAAAGTAGATCACCCGAATTTTAGCCAGCTGATGGTCCAACAATTGGATGACTCAGTTCGGCGCGGGGCGCGCGGGCTCAAGATTCTGAAGGAACTTGGACTGGGTGTTCGTCTGAAAAATGGCAAACTGCTAACCATTGATGATCCGCGACTGGATCCGGTATGGGAAGAATGTGGGCGGCTCGGAGTTCCAGTCAGCATTCACATCGGCGATCCGGAAGCATTCTTCAAGCCAATTGACGGAAAGAACGAGCGCTATGAAGAATTGATCTCCCATCCTGACTGGAGCTTCTACGGCCCGCAGTTCCCTTCGCTTGAAGAGTTAATTGCCGCAAGGGACCGGATGATTGCCAAGCACCCGCACACGCATTTCATTGTGCTCCACGTCGGAAACTGGCCGGAAAATCTGGACAATATAGAGGCGCTGCTGAGACGCTTCCCTAACGTTGATATCGAATTTGGAGCGCGCGAGGCTGAGTTGGGGCGGCAGCCGCGTCGCACATACAAGTTCTTCACCGACTTCCAGAACCGTGTGATGTTCGGCACTGACAACAGCTTCGAAGCCGACATGTACCAGAATTACTTTCGCTGGCTGGAAACCGATGACGAGTATTTCGATTACTACGATGCACCGGCGCAGGGGCGCTGGAAGATTTACGGCTTGCAATTGCCGGATCAGGTGCTGGAGAAGATTTACCACGGCAATGCGGATAGGCTATTCAGTCGCGTCAATGCGCAAGTGGGAGGGCAGAAATGACATCCAAGTCAAAATTGCGCCTTAGGGCAATCATCGTTTTCACCGCGTTCGGCGCATTCAACGCGTGCAGCAAATCTCCACAGCCAAAATCAGAGACCAAGTCGAATGCGGCCTCGAACGTTAAAGTCACAAAACATGACGACGGTTCAGTTCTAATCAGGACTGCCGCGGCTGAATTCAATCTCTCGCCGAAGACGTACTTGTCGGCGTCCATGATCGCAACCGGTGGCAAGAGTACGCTTGATGAACCGAAGGCAGATCAGCCCGGCAGTAACGTCGCGGTAGATGGAAAGTCGGTAACCGACTTCACCATTGATCCCGCGAGCATTTCAATTTCGAACGCCAACGGAAAATTGGGGCCGGCGGGCAAGCGCGTCGTGGCTACAGCGACAAGTAAAGAGTCGGATCTAAGCGAGGAAATCGCGATCGAAGTCTATGACGATTTCCCCGCAATTGCGATCTTGTCTTCATCTTTTCAAAACAAAGGAACGAAGCCGGTCACACTCAATGGTGTGGCAATTCAGCAGCATCGCATAAGCGCCTCACTGGCCGATGCTTCAGCCAAGCCTCATCAATTGTGGTCATTTCAGGGCGCAAGCTACGAATGGGGACAGGATGAAATCCTTCCCGTTCCGGAGCATTTCTCTCGCGCAAATGTCATGGGACAAGTTGTGCATGAAGGAGTCGGTGGCGGAGTTCCTGTGATTGCCTTTTGGACCAGGAATGTGGGAATGGCGATCGGGCACATCGAAACCATTCCCGAAGTGCTCTCAATGCCGGTCGAGGTCGCGAAAGATGATCGCATCAGCACGAGCGTGGACCTGAAGCCGGAGCTTACGCTTGAGCCCGGCCAATCCTTTGCCACTCCGCGGACATTTCTCGCTGTTTATCACGGAGATTTTTATGAGCCGTTGCACTTGTGGTCGCAGGCGTTGCAGAAAGAAGGATGGACGCTGGCAAAGCGAAATCAGGAAGACTACGGCATCGCCTGGTGCGGATGGGGATACGAATTCAACGTAACGCCAGCACAGATGCTGGGCACGATTCCGAAACTCAAGGAGCTTGGCATCCACTGGGCGACGCTTGATGACCGCTGGTTCAATACTTACGGCGATTGGGAGCCGCGTAAGGAAACCTTCCCCGGCGATTCCATCAAGAAGATGGTTGATGAATTTCATACGCAAGGAATCAAGGCACAAATTTGGTGGTATCCACTGACCGCGGAGAACGGTACTGGGAGATGGGAGTCGCACAAATACGTGGTTTCGCAGGTTGCGAAAGAGCATCCGGATTGGCTTGTGCTCAATAAGGACGGCAAGCCAGCGCACGTTTTTCGCGATCTGGCGGTAATGTGTCCGGCTGTGCGCGAAGTGCAGGAATACCATAAGAAACTGGTTGAGAAATTTATTCGCGACTGGGGGTTTGACGGAAACAAGTTGGACAACATCTACACTGTTCCAGCCTGCTACAACCCCGCACACCATCACAAATCGCCGGAAGATTCCATCCGTGCGGTGGCCGACCTGTACCGAGTGATTTACCAGACCACTCGCGAGTTAAAACCGGACAGTGTCACGCAGATTTGCCCATGCGGCACAACTCCCAACCTGGCGTGGCTGCCCTACATGGACCAGGCGGTGACGGCAGATCCGGTGGGCGGAGTGCAGGTCCGGCGCCGAATTAAATGGTACAAAGCGATTCTCGGACCCGACGCAGCGATCTATGGAGATCACGTCGAGCTTTCAGAAATGTCTAAAGACGCTCGTGGGCAATGGACTGAGCACGGCCGCGATTTCGCTTCGACGTTGGGGACGGGAGGAGTGCTTGGAACTAAATTTACCTGGCCATCCGGCAATCCCAAGTTTTCGAACGTCGCACTGAGTCAGGACAAAGAACAGCACTGGAAGAAGTGGACGGACCTGTACAACTCAAAGATGCTTTCACGTGGTGAGTTCAAGGATCTTTATGTTTATGGGTACGACGTTCCGGAAGCGTACGCAATCGAGAAGGATAGCAACATGTACTACGCCTTTTATGCCACCGGTCCTCAAACTTCGTGGAAGGGAAAAATCAAGCTGCGCGGCTTGCAGCCGGGAAGATACAAAGTCAGAGATTACGTGAACGATCGCGATCTGGGGGAAGTCGATGCGTCTTCACCTGTTTTGACAACCGAGTTCAAAGGCAGCTTGCTGATCGAGACAGCGCGCGAAGAGTAGGACCAGAGGAGAGAGTGAACTTGTAGCCATCTCGTTTAACGTTTCTCGTCGTCCGAGAAGCGGAGGGCTTTGGTCAATGGGAAAGTGCGAAAGCGAAGATGTCGCTCCGCGCTGCGATGGCTACATACTGCACGCCCTCCACCGAGTAGGTCATCGGCGAAGCGGTAAACTTTTGTCCCGTGTTGAAGTGCCATAGCGGACGGCCCGTTTCCGCATCTACCGCCTCGAACGATTCGGCATCGTCGCCGAAAAACAACAACCCACCCGCGGTCGTCAGTGTTCCGCCCCACGAGTTAGCGCCGCCAACTTGGGGGTACCGCCATACTTGCTTCCCATCAGGCACAGATAGCGCCATCAGGATTTTCTGCCAATGTTCGTTGCGGGGAGTTTTCGTGCCGGTGTTGTAGAAGGTTTCGCCGTTGATAAAGCGCCTTGGCACAGCGAAATAGTTGTCGCAGCTTTCAAGAGCCATCACGTAGAAGAGCTTCGTTTCGGGATTGTAGGAAGGTGAAAACCAATTCGTCGCCCCGGTGATTCCCGGGCAGATGTACGTTCCTTTCGCGCTTGGGATGCGGCCGGTGAGCACAGGGCGGCCGGAGGCATCAGTGCCTTTTGCCCAATTCAATTTCTGAACAAATGGTGTCGCGCGCAGGAATTTGCCATTCGTGCGATCGAGGACGTAAAAAAATCCGTTGCGGTCAGCCTGCAGAAGAAGATGACGCGTGGCGCCGTTTTCTTCAACGTCCACCAGCACCGGAGTTTCAGTTGCGTCGTAGTCGTAAAGATCGTGCGGCGTGAACTGAAAATACCATTTCAGCTGTCCACTATCGGCATCAAGCGCCAACACGCAGGCCGTGTACAGGTCATCGCCGGGGCGCGTGTCTCCCAGATAATCTGGCGCGGCATTGCTCGTAGTCCAATACACGAGATTGAACTGCGGATCATAAGTGCCCGGCAGCCACGTCGTACCGCCGCCGTGCAGGTACGAATCGCCCGGCCAACTCGACGCGCCAAATTCCCCCGGTCCGGGAATTGTCCAGAATCGCCATTTTAAATTTCCAGTCTCCGCATCGTACGCGGCGACAAATCCACGCACTCCGGAGTCGCCACCCGAAGTGCCAACGATGACGGAATCTTTCACCACCAGCGGAGCGCTGGTGGCGCCGTATTGCTTGCGCTTGTCCGCGTATTCGACGTCCCAGCGCAAACCGCCGGAGCGGGCGTCAAGGCAAAGCAGATGAGCATCATCAGTTTCGGCGTAAACGGAATTGTGCCACACTGCGACTCCGCGACTTTTGTGCGCCGCCGCATCGTCCAGCAATCCTGCACTCACCGGGCGCTCGTAATGCCAGAGCGTCCGCCCCGTACCCGCATCCAGTGCGAATACGTTATTGGCCGAGGTCACGAACATGACTCCGCGCACCACGACCGGTGTCACCTCAAGATTTTGCGAGTTGCCGGCATGAAATACCCAGGCCGCACGAAGTTGAGCAACGTTCTGTTTGTTGATTTCGCGCAGGCTGCTGTACCGGCGTCCAGTGTAGTCGCCGTTGTACGAAGTCCAGTTCTCGGCGACAGGCTGGGTCAGCAGATCGTGAGGTTGCACATTGATGGTCGAGGTTACAGCACGTTGAGTCTGCTGCCCCGCTGTGAGGAAAACAAGCTTCAGCAGAATTAGCAGTAATGCTACGTGCGACCGCCGCATGTCAGCGGCTGCCCTCGGGTCCGATTTGCACTTCGCCCAGAGATCCGCGATCGAGCCCCTTTTCGTCCTGCAAATGCAAAGAAACTCGCGCGGCTTTCGCAGGCGGGGCAACCACACCGTCGAGCATGACAAGTTCAGTCGGACTTACGTCGCTAACCGGAACGGAACCGATAAACGAGCCGTGCTCATCATAAAAGCGAGCAACCAGCTGGCCTGCAAAGAATATTCCGAACGAACCTGAAAGTTTAATGTTTGCGCCGTCTTGCCTCGCTTGCAGTGGCGTATTCAAAACGCCCGCTTCGGTCACGCCGTGGAATTGTTTTCCAGTGCGCGTCGGAAACCACTCAGTTGTCAAGCTGCAACTCTCACCCGGATGCAACTTGCACATTGGGCTGTTAAGTTCCGCCTCGAGGTAATACGGGCCAGCATCGGCATCGATGCTCATGGACGGTATTCCGTCATTACTGAGTTTCATTTCTGGACCATTCGTCCACAAAATGACAGAGGCTTTGCCGGGATACGGTCGCCTTTCCTCATACTCGAAGCGCTCAACCATCGCGTATTGGCTGTTGCCATCCGCAACCGCTAACCAGCCGTCGCTTGAATCGAGCCACAACTCGGCCGCCATGTGAACGTAATGAACGGTGAACAGCCCATCTTCTCGAACTTTAACGGCGGAATTCTGTGCCGGGCCGAAGCGAACGTGATAGCGATTGAGATAGCTACTCGCGGGATTGGCAGGAGTAAAGGTCCAGAAATTCTGGTTAAATCCAGTCGGAGAATTTGCGTCAGCAGTGTTGTATTGCGAAACCGACTGCATCGACCAATTGACGGTGTGGCCGGAGACGTTCTTCATCGACGCGCTGAATCGGATCTGCGGTGAGTCACTGTCCAGTTCAATCGTGCGGGAAAGCTGAATTCCCGTCTGCGGATCATCCGGGCCCGTCAGCTGGACCTCGCAGCGCTCGCCTTCGGAAATCTTTTGAAACCTGAAAGGCCCATCATCCAAAAGGTCAGAGTTGCCAACCCAGTGTTGTTCGTCGTCGTTCCCTTCGGGCAACAACCAAAGCTTGTCGCCGCCATAGTTGAACCACTTGCCGTTTGTTGGCGGAAAGTACTTGCCTGCAAGCTGAGGATTGACGAAGAGATAAGCATGTCCTTCGAAGGTGACCTGAATGAGGCGGCCGCCATTCTGCGGGAGGAAAATCAATTGCACCCAGCGATTGGATAGCTGCTGTGCACGCCAGCCCTTGTACTCGACCGCTTCAACGCGGCAGTTTGCTTCTGGTTTTTTTTGATTCTGGATCTGCGCGAGCGTTGGAGGGATCGAAACCGATGCGAAGAGCAATATGAAAGCCAAAAACACGGGCCTGCTATTAAGAGCGGAATGTTTTCGCATGATGAATTCCATGAACGGCTTGAGCGTAACACCGTTTTGGCGCTGGCACACGTCGCCACAATCGCAAGTATTCGAAATAAAAAATAATGAAACGAAAGATTTCGATTCTCGTCAAGCCCAATTCTGTGATATACCCGAAAACTGCCATGAAGAGGTGCGAGCGCAGCAACGACTTGGCATCTAGAATTTTGTTACTGCTGACTTTGCTTACATCAGCACTGCACGCCGAGGACAGACATATCGATCCCACGTGGCTCCATCGCTACCTCCCCCAGGTGAACTCAGCGCACGTTGATTTCAGCTCGGCACCCTGTGTTTACAAAGCGATTTTTGGTGAAGGCGATGCTGAGAGCCGGGCGATGATCAGCGTTGCGCGTTTCGGCGAAGCTACGGTCAACGAACACGGTGCTTGTGAAAGCGTCCAATACGAGCGTCAGGAAAATCTTTATTTTGTTCTCGAAGGCAAAGGCATTGTGCACTATGCAGATCGAACCTATCCGCTGCGCCCGAACGATTTCATCTACGTCGCGCCCGGGGTGAAGCACTCGATCGAAAACAACTCGGACCGAACCTTGCGGGTCGTAATCATGGGTTTCAAAATTCCTTCGACAACTTCCATCAGCGTCGCCAACGCGGAACCGAGGATCGTCAACATGGAGGACCTTAAAGAACAGACAGTCGAAGGTCATCCGACATCTGTTCAGTACAAGCTGTTAGCAGGTCCCCGCACCGGGAAGCGCGATGCCATTGATCAGGCTTATGTCGTGGTGAGTCTCTTCTGGATGAACTTTGCCCCGGGCGGCACGAACTTTCCTCATCACCACGAAGCCGCCGAAGAAATTTATCTCGTTGTTGATGGTGAAGGTGAAGTGGTTGCCGGCGGTGGCATGGACGGCATCGAAGGACGTCATCCTGCTAAGGCCGGCGATGCGTATTACTTTCGGCCGAACTGCACGGTAGGTTTTTACAACCAGAACAAAGCCGGAGCCAAGGCGCACATTCTGGCCGTGCGTTCGCGGGTTCCGCTGCCCAAGGATCAAGACTAGAAACGCTTTCACTCTCCTGACGAGGTGCTTTGATGCGTCTTCAGAACTCCAACCGGCGCTCGTTCATGAAACTGGTCGCGGCAACGCCGCTCCTTACCCAGATTGCGGCGCACGATCTGTATGCACAGGCTGCGACGGCGATGGGCAAAGATCCGCGACGAAACATCTATAGCCAGCTCGGGGTGAAGACGGTCATCAATTGTCGAGGTACGTGGACGTATCTGAGCGGATCGCTGGAATTTCCTGAAGTTCGCGAGGCGCAGTTGGAAGCCGCGCGACACTTCGTCAACATTTTGGAGTTGCAGCGGGCAGTTGGCCGCCGATTAGCCGAGTTGACGGGCGCTGAGTCTGGGATCATCACATCCGGCGCGGCCGGTGCTATGGCAGCGGCCACTGCGGCATGCGTCGCAGGCTCCGACGATAAGAACATCTGGCAACTGCCCGATACCACCGGTTTGAAACACGAAGTCGTCATGGTCGGGGGCCGCAGCGCATTCGACAGCGCCATCCGGCTGGTTGGCGCGAAGCTCGTCCTCGTTTATTCGCCGGAGGAGTTGGCAAACGCGATCAATGAGAACACGGCGATGATCTACACCACCGATCTAGGCGACAAGCTGCAAAAAGAATTGACCATTGCCAAGGACCGCAAAGTTGCAATGTTGCTGGATGACGCTGCCGGCATTCCTCCCGTGGATAACGCAAAGCTGTACGCGAAGATCAAAATTGATCTTTATTGTTTTTCAGGCGGAAAAGGTTTAAGTGGGCCACAATGCAGCGGCCTGCTGTTAGGCCGCAAAGACCTCATCGAAGCGGCACTGTTGAATTCCGCCCCGCGCGAAGGCGCCGTGTGCCGTCCGATGAAAGTGGGAAAAGAAGAAATCATCGGGTGCCTGACTGCGCTTGAGACCTGGCTGAAGCTGGATGAAAAGAAGTTGTACGCCGAATGGAATGCCCGAGTGGATCGCATTCGCAAATTGGTGGACACGGTCCCAGGAGTTAAGACCGACATTCACGTCCCGGAAGATGGAAATCGTTATCCCACGCTGCGCGTGTATTGGGACGTGCCAGCCTGGCGCTACAGCATTTCCGATTGCGTGAACGAGCTGCGGGCGGGAGATCCAGTCATTGAAGTTCTGGGCAACGACAACCCAAGTCTTGTCACAGCCGTGCGCGAAGGCAATCCGAGCCCGACGCCAAAGGAGCGTAAAGCTCCCGATCACATTGAACTGGTTTCAATGACGATCAAGCCTGGCGAAGAAATGATCGTCGGGCAAAGGTTGCGTGCGATTTTGGGAGCGGCGCAGAAGAAATCTGCTGCGTGAGTTGGCAGAGAAATGACAGCGAAAAAGTACATCCTGCCCTGGCTCGGAGCATTTGCTCTTTCCTTTTTGCCACTTGCCGTGCCTCTAATTCGGGCCGTGAATCCTACGAAGAATTCCGCGCCGAATCACATCTCGTCAACGGGCGTCGATGCTGGAGATTACATCTACGTTTCCGGCCAAGGGCCAAATCGGCCTGACGGAACTCTACCTGAAACACTCGAGGGCCAAGTTCGTCAAGCTCTCGATAACATCAACGCGATTGTTGAAGCGGCAGGTTTGAGCCGCTACCATATTGTCTACACGCAGGTTTATCTCGAGGACATCAGTAAGTACGACGAGATCGACCACGTCTTTAAGGAGTACTTTGCGAAGACGCCGCCGGCGCGAGCCGTGTTGGGCGTCGCGCGCGTTCCCGAGTCACCGATCGAGATCAGCGCAGTTGCAGTGCGTGATTTGAGCGGAGTGCGCGCGATCATCCCGGGAAATTACAAGGCAAAGGACTCCGCATCGCCGGGCATTCTCACCCGCGATCGTGTCTTCGTCTCCGGCATGACTGGAGTTGATCCGGTGACCGGCAAAGTTCCGCAAGATCCGGCCGCACAAGTTGATCTGGCTCTTGATCGCATGCAGGCAGTGCTTCAAGCTGCAGGGCTCGATCTGAAGAATATGGTTTTCGTCAATCCATATCTCACATCCGAAATACCTCACCACACAATGAACGAGCGCTATGCCCGCCATTTTGAATTCGGCAACACACCCGCCCGCGCCACGATCGACGTCTCAAGCCTTCCTGATGGCGCGCACATCGAGTACACCGGAGTCGCGGTTCGCGACCTGGCGCAACGCAAGGCCATACGGCCAAAGAACATGCCGCCGAGTCCAACAGCGAGCCCGTGCGTTTTTGCCGGCAACACCCTGTATTGTTCGGCAAAAGATGGCTTCATTCCCGGGCCGCACGGCGGCATTTACGCGACCACCACACAACATCAACTCAGACAAACGATGCGCAATCTCCTGGACAACCTCGAAGAAGCCAATATGAAATTCGATGAGGTCGTCTCGACAAATATTTATTTGGATAATCTGTCAGACAAACAACTTTTTGACCCGATCTACGCCGAATACTTCGGTCCCATCCCTCCTGCATCCACAACCACCCAGCAGATCGCGCCGACTGAACGCAAACCTGACAACGAGGACCACTTCCCAGCATTGGAGCAGGTCTCACTGATTGCGGTTAGAAAATAAGTCGAAGATTCAAAGCAGGGGGAAATGGGAAGCGACACTAACGCCGGCGTCATCATCGAAGTGGGCGTGTTCCTGCTTGTTGCTCAGGCTTTGGTTATCAATCGGCTCGCCGGATTGCCCTACCCATGTGGAACGCTGCGGCCTCGATTAACCCAGTGAACGAGGAATGAGATTAGCCCACGCATTAGCTCAACCGATAAAATACAGAATAGGAACGCTGCCTAAAGAGATATTGTTTGCGAACGAATTGAGTCTGTTGTTTTAGGCGGCTTTTGGATCATGGGCTGTGCTCCCTTTATCTTGGGGATTGTGCCAGCCGCCGACATCCAGAGCTAAGCGGTCAGCCTCACGAGGTCCCCACGAGCCTGGCTCGTATTGATGCAAGGCAACTTCATTCGCGAGTATGGGGTCGACGATAGCCCACGCAGCTTCCACCGCGTCTTCACGAACGAACAGCATGCCATCTCCATGCATAGCATCTAGCAAGAGGCGCTCATAGGCATCAACCTCGTCCGCGGTCGGCTCCTCGACTATGGAAAGATACGCGGGCTTGGAGACAAGTTCTTCGCCTGGTTGCTTCACTCGGGCGCTGAGACTAAGCGAAATTTCTCCTGGGCCCAGACGAAAGCGGAAATGATTGCTCGATTCGTTCCCCAAAATCTCGAGCGGAGGCTTTCTGAGTTTGACCAGTACTTCCGTCGTTGTAACTGGCAGGCACTTTCCGGCGCGAATCAGGAAGGGGACACCTGACCACCGCCATGATTGAACCTCCAACCGCACAGCGGCAAACGTCTCCACCTTGGAATCAGATGCGACTCCTTTTTCTTTCTTGTAGCCATTGAATTGACCTCGTACCAGATGCTTCGGCGCCAGCGGGGGAATGTTGCGGAATACTTTGACCTGTTCATCGCGGATAGCGTCGCAATGCAGCCCAGTCGGAGGCTCCATCGCCAGAAAAGCCACAACCTGAAGCATGTGGTTTTCGACCACATCGCGGATTGCCCCGGTTGCGTCATAAAACTGCCCTCGCCCCTCAATGCCGAACTTTTCCGCCATCGTGATTTGCACGCTCTCTATGTAGTTACGATTCCAGATCGGCTCCAGAAAACTATTGGCGAAGCGAAAGACCAGAAGATTCAGGACTGCTTCTTTACCGAGGTAGTGGTCGATCCGAAAGATTTTCGATTCCGGAAGCACGGCATGAAGTGCCGCATTCAACTGCTGGGCCGAAACAAGATCGTGTCCAAAGGGCTTCTCGACAATGACCCGCGCATTTTTGATGCAGTTCGATTTGGCGAGAGACTCGACGACACTTGTAAAGAGATTGGGGGGAATTGCCAGATAATGTGCAGGGCGACTGGCGGAGCCAAGCGTTTTCTTCAACAGGTCAAAGGTTCCAGCTTTCTCATAATCGCCGCCCACATAGCGAAGCAACGTCAGCAGCTTGGCCAAGGCTTCTTGATCGATCTCGCCTCCTGGCTGCTGGATACTGTCGCGCACGCGCTCTTTGAGATGTTCGTTCGTGCGTCCGGCTCTGGCAACGCCAATCACAGGCACATCCAGTCGGCCGTGCTGGACCATATGATAAAGAGCAGGAAATATCTTCTTGTGAGCCAAGTCTCCCATCGCCCCGAATAGAACGAGAGCGTCGGCTGGCGCTGTATCTTCCGCGCTCTTTGCTGTCGAGCATTCTTGTCTGAGATCTGGCATGAACCTCTCCTCATCATGTTTCATGGCAAGACTCGCATCGTGCCATTCTAGGTGCCCAGCATACGGTCAAGATTGAACGCGGCACTGATTAACGCAAGGTGTGTAAAGGCCTGCGGGAAGTTGCCCAACGCCTCGCCTTGCGGCCCGGTTTGTTCGGCGTAGAGTCCGAGGTGATTGGCATACCCCAGCACCCGTTCAAAAAGCAACCTGGCCTGATCCAGTTTTTCGGGAAATGCCAATCCAGCGCGGGTCAGCGCCTCCACCAGCCAGAAGGAGCACATGTTGAAAGTGCCTTCCTCTCCCGGCAGACCGTCAATGCGGGGTTGCGGCGGATAGCGATATACGAGGCTGTCGCTCAAGAGTCCTCCATCACGCGGATTCTTGAGAATCGCGTCTATGGTACCGATCATCCGCGGATCGGTCGGAGCCATGAAGAAGACGAGAGGCA
>Ga0070717_10002712_pt1 | contig 12487 bp, 16 predicted proteins | sample LARL113metaG_FD_71366 | JGI IMG/M metagenome (GOLD analysis project Ga0070717, IMG submission 71366) | Corn, switchgrass and miscanthus rhizosphere microbial communities from Kellogg Biological Station, Michigan, USA - LAR L11-3 metaG | ecosystem: Host-associated > Plants > Roots > Rhizosphere ...
CCCCGACCTGAAAAAGATTTCCTCGTTCAAACTAGCTTTTATGATGCGGGAGTAACTCAGTTGGTAGAGTTCCTGCCTTCCAAGCAGGCTGTCGCGGGTTCGAGTCCCGTCTCCCGCTCCCATCTCTAAACCGTCGCTCTCGAAGTGCTTCACAGGCCGCTTGATAGGAAGCGAGCAGTGATGACAGATCGAGACGGCGGTTTTCTTGTGCCTCATAAGGCGTCCAACGAACACCTGCCTTCATTTTCTGGCAACCACCTGCCTCGCGTTTCAGTTGCTGACAAAAGTGTTCGCAACCTCGCATAGGCAGGTTGTTCGTCACTGGAACTGCTACTAGAGCAAATATAAACCATGCCTTCAGAAAAAACAAGGGAGGCAGGTGTTCTCTCAGGGGCTCTGAGGGAAACTTTAGAAAGATCTGGCTTAAGTACTGATTGAACCGCCCTTGCTTATACTAACTTTCTCAGCTCTTCGGTCAGCTTTACGACAAGTTCGGCAAGGTGGCTTATCGCTCCCTCTCGAATGACAAGCCGCTGACCAACGGTATAGGTAGTATCTCCCGATTTGATGATATAGTCCTGGTCAACAATGCCTTCACTGTGGGCAAGTTTATGGCGCTGCTGAAACAGTCGCACGAGGTCAGCAATTTCCGCAGGGGTCAGGAGATCTTCATATCCCTTGCCGGTCGCTGCACGCCATAGGGCTGATCCTTCGGTCAGATTCTGGAAGACGTTCTTCCTGTGCCGCGTAGTTGTGGCCACAGGAGTGCGATCAAAGAGGACTTCTGCTAGCCGCTGGAAAGCTCCTACTAGACGCCCCATGCTGTTTTCAAGGATTTCTCGCGCCGTGTTCCTGGCTGCATCCGCGTCGGCTGCTGCCTGCACTGCCTCTCGTATAGCAGGCAAAGCCGCTAAGGATTTTTGTACCGCTTCGATGGTCTGCGAGAAGGTGCTTTCAGCCGAATTATGGCCGCAGGCGGGACAGAAGAATGCGGCTCCGAGCGATGAATACCTGCATCCACATTGCTCACAGGTAAATTTCTGCCTCAACTCTTCGGCGGCACTGATGGGAACAATCAGCGTCGGAGTGCCTGGCTCATAAGTCATGGATATAGTAATAAAGCCAGGTCGCTGTCGGCGGTTGAAATCGTTTGCATCCTGAGAAAGCGCCTGGCCGATCATGCCCTGGATGTAGTTGATTCCAATCTGGCGGATATAATCTTGTTGCCCCGGGGTATTCCGCTCGGTTGCTTTCGCTTTCTCGCGACAGATCGGGCAGAACACTTGCGCGTCGCTGACCTTCTGCTTCCAGTCCTCCATTAGAACTTTAAAGTCCGCCTGACAAGCCTCAGAAGGACAACGCCGGTCAAAGTAGCCGTCGTTATCAATAGGGATGGAGATAGTAAACTGGCTTCCGCCTTCCATCTTTTTTAGCTCTCGGATAACATTATCAAACATTTACGCCCTCTGTCATCACTCACCGAGTGATGAGCTTATACAAAAAAATCTACCCACGCTGCCGAAGAAATAGCACTGCAACCCGAAATCACTTCGATATTCCTCTGGCAATGTCTTTGAAATGCAGCCGCTATAATTCTACCAGAATGGGGTCTCCAACGTCGCTGTCTGAGAAGTGGGAGCATGTGCCAATTTTTATATTCCGAAGTGTAATGCTTTCCTTTACCGTCGCATCATTCCCATCATAAACGAGGTAAGCGTGAGAGCGACCCCGACATGTCCAGTTTGTGACTAGGTCAACGGCTAGCCCCACGGCAGTAGATGCCAAAACGCCGTTCGGCCATACTACCTGTGGATGGTGGCCAGCATTGCCGTATAGAGCCGCTTCCTGAGCGAGCTTGTCATCGGTCAGAAAGCCCATGCATCTCATGCACAGACCTCCAGGTGAAGACAATATCACCTGGCCCCCGATCACCGGCCTTTCCTTTCCATACACGTCCATCCCGATATCGATATAGTGCATGAGGTAGCGCCTGCACGCTATTTCGAGTTCTTCACGACCTTTGTAACTGTCCACGCACCCAAACACGATCTGGCATTCGCGAAGCGGCTCTGGCTTTTCCTGCCATTTGCATGCGAAACCCCTGACGCTTGCTGCCGGCTGAAGGCCGTAAATCATCATTTTAGCGATATGGAGCTTAGGCGTTTCGGCGAGTACATCGGCGGAAGTAGCCCCGATTAAGCGATTAAGATTTGACTCCTCAACAACATCATCATCATAGAGGACGAAACGTTGGAAGCCGATATGTGCAAGCTGCTGGACAATATGCGATCCCCCACCACCCAGACCCACTATGCCAATGGTGCATCGAGAAATCATAGCTTCGGCTGAAGCCCCCAGAAATGACTGGCGCGAATACCGATCCGTACTCATCTTTTTTCTTCCTGCTCGAACACCCCAATGGGAACACCTATGATATTGATGCTATCCACCTGGCAAGGCCCCTTGTCACCGGGCAGCCAAACCCATCCTGATCCATGATCCAGACTCAAGATAATGATGCCGTGCGCGGCATCGCGGTCCATCGACTGAAATCCCGGCAGTAGCCTTGGAATCTCGTGGCTATCCACCCTACTCATCTGTGGTTCTCCTTTGTGCCCATGCAGGTGAATATGAAAAATGCCCTCACGAGTTGGACGGCATTGATAGACAGCCTGCATTGCCCATGTCAGGGCTTCCTCTCCGATACGTGCCCCAACCGCTGGATCATCCACGTATTGATCATCCGGTATAGAATGAAAGCGGTTAAGCAGTATCAGCCTTCCATGCGATCCCATGCGCCCGAATACAAATCCGACACGCTCCGCTGCAAAAGGGTGCGTGCGCGTCAAGTCATGCATAATTTCGGCGTGTAAACCGCCAGAAAGTTTGATTTCTGTACTCATTTGTCCCTCGTGAACCCTGTTAAGTGAGCGACCAACACCTGGGCCAGCGTCGGGTTTGCAAGCTCTATCCTCCGCGAGAAGGCAAACCAGTTTTTTTCTCCAATCCTGAAGTTTCTCACATTCCAGTTCTGAGTGTAGGGGGATTTAACCTCCGTAGATAGGTAGAGCCGTGATGGATAGCCGTCTTTCGGCACGGGACAGAGCAGCGCGTCACAAACAGAGGGTGTGCATCCCGCCGGAAGGCGAAGCCCCTCCATATATATGAAGTTGACCCCGCCCTCTGGCAGTAAACTCAGTTTGGTGCAATAATGCTTGAGTTCCTCAAGCTCCTCCTTCGAATATTCCACGACTAGGATGACCCTCCTGACTTCACCTGCGTGTGGAAAATTTCGCAGCCGCAGATAACGACAGGGAGGTTCGGCGGTAATGGCATAGGAGGGCCATCCTTTTCTTCCAGCAGAATGTAGCCTTCTGTTGTCTGGCCGACTTCTGAGAGGATTTCTGCCACGATGCGCTCACCGCGTTCGATTTGATAAGGATCGCCGTTGATGGAGATAGTTACGATTTCTTTATGTGCGGTTATAAACCCTTTGAGGCCGTGTTGATGTAGGTTGACCGCTTCACCCGGCTCGACGACACAGTTTTCGTGATGCACGAATTCCTCGATAAGTTCGAACGCACATGGCCGTTTTCCGACCTTGCTGAGAATCAATTCACCTGTCGGAGATGGCGTATCGACTGTGACTATTTCACCATCGATGTGAATCCGGTACTCCCTGGCGTGTGGAACTTCTTCACCGCGCTTGGCGAACTCTAGAATATCCGCCAGGTCAATTGCTGGGACAGTCCCTTCGCTCCCTGACGCCACTTGATTTTCCATATTTCACAAAACCTTTCGCCCCTACGCTGGGCAGGCTACTAATGACGCAGAATGCTGCGCCGCCATCTATATCTTTCCTTCTCATTATCCCATAAGAATAAGCAATATGTCAATCCGTATCTTACATAAACATGATAATATAGCAAACATGCTTGTAACACTTGACAGGTTGATGTAAAATGATTTATAATATCCTTCTAAGATGGGTAAAATGTCGGATAATGAGCTTCTCTACCAGGCCGTAGGAGAAAAGATACGATACATAAGAGAGCGATCGAGTCCTAAACTTAGTCAAGCGCAACTCGCCGCTCGGCTTGGCGTTAGTCGCGCCTCCGTCGTAAATATAGAAGCAGGACGCCAGCACGCCCCGCTTCATGTCCTTTGGCAAATTGCAGAGATTTTAGGTATTGGACTCTCGTTTCTTATTCCTCAACGTGACGAATTGCTCGAAACACAGACTCCCATCAAGCTCGATGAGCAAACAATCAGTCAAATCGAGGAAGCTGCAAACGGTGATCCAGAAACGCGACGACGGTTGACCGGCTTTATTAGTAAAGCTAAGGCTATAATAGAGACCTAGAGAGGTAACATGCCCACATTCTCACAGATCGATAGACGTGCTGAGGATATTCTTCGTCAAAACGAATTGTTTCATGTTCCTGTAGATGTGGAACTTGTAGCACGTCGTCTGAACCTGCGAACAGAAGCAGCCCCACTAGGCGAAAATGTTTCTGGCTTGCTGGTGGTGGAGAAAGGACACGGCGTTATCGGCTATAATGTGACGCAAGCGCTTGTACGACAGCGATTCACAATAGCGCACGAAATAGGTCACTTCGTTTTGCACGTCAGTGACAACCCCTCTGCTCTCTTCATTGATACTCACTACATCGTCTATCGGCGTGATGCGCAGTCTTCTACAGGTGAAGATCAGCACGAAAGGGAGGCCAACAGGTTCGCGGCTGCTCTGCTAATGCCTGCTACCCTTCTACAAGCTGAGGTTCAGAAAAACCCTCTTGATTTTGGTGACGAAGAAATGCTCACAGATCTCGCGAGTAAGTTCCAGGTAAGCATTCAGGCAATGTCAATTCGACTGAGCAGTTTGGGCTTCAACATCTGGCAGGAAGAGTAATAGGCGCAAAGTATTGGTTACATTACCCCGCCTGACTCCTGTTTCAGTATCTCTCGGCCAGCATAATCTTGAGTGCCTTGACAGTCTGTTTCGGATCGGCGGGGTTCTCGCTGCCGTGCATCAAATACAGGGCGTAGTAATCAATCTTCCAGAAGACGCGGTCTGACAGTCGTTGGCTTTGAGCCAGTCGCGCAGACGATACAGATCGTTGAGCGTCGTACTAGACGTGCGGTTCTCTTTCTGCACCCCCTGCGATGTCCAGATCAGCAAACAGGCGACAATCAGCTTTTTGTGAATATCTAGTCCGCAGCACCGTTGATACACAACCCGCATTGTTCCCTCCATCACTTGTCATCAGCATGACATTTCCGCGGCAACCAAGCCAGGGGGAGACCAACTACAAAGAACTTCTTCTGCGTGCTGCTCATCCGAGCGCGACATTTGGTGGTGGCTCTAGATCTCCCCAGTCAGTTTCCTCTTCAGGCTTGGAGCGCTAGCTAGATGTTCGACCTGGGTGACCTGGCTCGGTTCCCTCTCGGATTCTATCGTTTTTGCCAGTGTGTGCTACCCCCACTGTGGCGTGTTCTCAGCCTATTTTCATGCTTGGTGTTGCCCCGCAAGGGGCATGAGGTTTCAGAGGAAACCTGGCATCCTCCTTTGCGTGTCCACTGCTTGCCCTACGCTTTTGGGAGAGCCTGGTACGGTCGGTAATCTCCCGCCTCGTCAATGGTGACTTTTCGCACCAGGCCTGTATCCGACAAGCGCGAACTGATACGAGCATCCACCGCTTGCAAGCCAAGATCATTCGTCGTAATGACGGTCGGCAAATGCCAGTTGTAGCGATGGTTGAATAACTGGAAGAGCTTCTCTCCCGCCCACGGCGTAGACTGCTCTGCTCCTAGATCGTCGATGACCAGCACCTCCGCCTCCCGCACCAGCCAAAACAGCTGATCATAGGCTACCGGTGACGTAGGGGCGAATGTCGCTCGCAGATGATCAAGCAGATCAGGAGCCGTCACGAGGAGCACCAGCAACCCCTGCAGCAAACACTGGTTGGCAATGGCTGCGGCCAAGTGGGTTTTGCCGCACCCGTTGGGTCCAACCAGCAGGAGCCAACCCGTCGGATGCTGTGCAAATGCACTGGCTTCTCGAAACGCTTCTTGCACCCCGGGGATTCGCTTATTGAAATTTACGAAGCCCTTGTCGCGAAATGCGGCCAGATTGGACAGCTCGTAGAGTTGTTGACGTCGCTTCTCGACGCGTTCTGCCTCTTTACAGGCACAGGCAATCGGCTTGCCGAATTGGGGATGGCCATAAGGGACATCGGCCCGCAGGTACCCGGCTCCCTTACAGATGGGGCAGGTACTGGCGATCCTGCTCATCAAGCACACTCCTCCTGCTCAAGCAGTTGCATCTGGGCATGATAGCACCCCCAGTCTTCGATCGAGGCGAAAAGATGCTCCACTGGGGCAATATAGACCCGCACTGCATAAATCCCGTCCTCTTCGTATAGACCTCGTACCTGGACAGACGAGTCTTCCTGTGGTATGCGCCGGGCTAGCATCTCTGCTGTTGCCTGGCACATTGGCATCCCTCTCTTGGGTCGAATGGTTCCCTGTCGTGCAGATGTGGCAGACTCCTGTCTGGCTGCCTGCATGCGGGCTTGTGCGCCAAAGGCAGCATCGATTTCCTCGTACGAGGCCAGTTCATACGTCTGTAGGAGTAACAGGATCGGCTCCGGGATAGTGTGCTGAAACTGTTGGACTCGCCGCGTGTAGTACCCACCTGGTTTTCTCAGTATCCCCCTCCCCTGTGGCCAGTGTTTGCGCAGGAGGGTAGCAATCACCCCTGCACGCAGGGTACGCGGATCATGCTGCTGGATTAGGGCGATATAGGCTCCCACATTCTCCTCGTTGCCTTCGACAAGTTTAGCCAGGGCTTTTGCCTGGTTGATCAGACTGGTATGAGCGGATTGGCGAGGCCTGGGTGATCGTGGTCGTTTTTCTTCAGAGAGGCTTACCGTCTTAACGAGAACGGAATCGGTATCAACAGAGAGATATATATTATTTATACTTTTTTCCGCGTTTCCGTTCCCGTTCCCGTTCCCGTTTAACAGCGGAACCCCAGAATCTACTTTGAGGGGTAGATTCATGCTCGCAAGCTCGGGAGCGGCCTGGGGAGCATCTCCCGCTTGCCGGTTGGTGGGTAGATTTGGGGCGGGGAAGCTACCACATTCGGGAAAAGTGTGTCCTACGACCTCACTCGTTTGTTGAGAGGGAAGTAGATTCGATGTCAAGAATCTACCACACTTTACCGAATGCGTTGGTATTTGGGGAGCATTGACATGTGTGCTTTCCCCTTTAGGCAGTACAGTGGGCAGATTTTGTACAGAGAATCTACCATGAGCTCTCGGTTGCTCAGTTTCCTGGAGTACCGATCCTTGCTCGCTCACTTCCTTAGAGCAAGGAGTCGGTAGATTCCCTATCTCTCGTTCTTCATCAACTCGCTTTTCACTTCTGAGGAGGGAAAATCTCTGAATCTCCGCCATTTCTCCCTGCTGGTCTTTCCGGCAGGTTCGTGAGTGATCTGCATGCATCTCTTGCTGCACTGAGGGTGGTGAGTAGTCCTCTGTGTGGGTCGCTACAAAGGGGATCAAGGCCGTGGTCATGCCGTCGGCAATCTGTCCGCTCGGATCCGCAACACCCTGAGCGGCGAGTTCCTGCTGGATGCGTGTCAAGAGCTCGGCATATACTAATGGGTGATCGTGTTGCAGCGGCGTTGTTCGATTGCAGGACTCTTGCTCACTGTCTAGCTGGATGAAGGCTGCGATCCGTTCGATGATTTTGCTTACTAATCGGCCAACCTTGGGACGCCGGGAGCGATAGCGTTCTCTGAGTTGTAGCAGGGTCTCGGCTAGTCCCGCAGGAGGATGGTAGGCACCCAGCGGTATGATGATAGTAGTTAGTCCATCATACTTCTCTATGTAAAGCAGCCCCAGTGCACGGTAGATGAGCATGTACATGTGGGTGGTATCATAGGATAAGCGTAGACGCAGACGCAGCTCAGCATAGCCTTTGATGCTGACGACAGCGGCATCTCTTCTGGCCTCAGTAGGATTATCGGGCAGCGTGCACTGCTTGACGATTGCATTCCTCAGCAGACCTGTGTAGAAGGCGAAGCCGCAGGTATGGGACGGAAATAGGGTATGTATAACGCGGCGAGTGGATGGATCGACTCGTTCATAGTCCACACCCAGCAGACCCATCGGCGCTACTGTGCGTGGCTGAACCTCTATTCTTGCAACAAGGGATGTATTCATGACTCACTCCTTCTCCTTGATACGACAACCACAAGATAACTGAGCATTTCTTTCTGGCAAGATGCACTCTAACGTCACTCATGGGATGACGCGCATTTCCAAGCCATGCCAAGTATCACTACAGTTGCACTTGGTTGGAGACAGAGGGAGGCGACTCGATGAACAAGCTCAGCGAATTAGAGCGCGTCCACGTCTGCCTGAAGTTGCGCTGCCACCTGCTCCAGACGGGCGATGGTCAAATGGTCGGTGGTGCCCAAGTGGTGCTTGTAGTTGCGCCCATGGAAATAGCGATGAGCCCTCCAGCTGCGAGTGCGTTGCCCGCGCTCGGAGTCGCGGTAGGCGGTCAAGCGTCCCTGTGGCCCAATGAAGCGGAACGAGGTGAGCGAGCCCAGCCAGTCAAACCACTCCGGCGAATCGGGAGCAAACGGGAGGTCCCCCTCGTGCGGACAGACGAGCACATAACACCCCTGTGCCCCATATTCGATCAGTGGGATCACGCGGGAGCGCGCCCGCAGTTCGGCAGGCAAGAGGTGTCGCCCTGGACTTGAGATGGCATCCGCAGGGCCTGCCCCGTTGGTCTTCGGCAGAGCGTCTGCAGCAGGGCAGGGTTCCAGCAGTTGTTGCACACGGGCTTCCAGTGCTGCCATGCGCTGGTCAGAGGAGCGGTGGCGTTCGCGGAGCAATTCCAGAGCGAGCTCGGTCAGGTGCTCCTGCAGAGTGGTCACGGATCTTTCCAGCCCAGCCAGGCGCTTCATGAGCTCTGCCGCTTCCGACACGGAGACAGGCGCGCCATAAGCGGTCGGAAGCGGCTTGGCCTCACTTGCCTGGTGCGGGTGGAGGTGCTGCTCCACGGGGACAGGTGCAGGGGGCACATCGGGAAGAGCTGGGCGAGCGGTGGCCGACAAGGGGAGAGGGCGACTATGCAGTGTCGCCAACTGCTGCACTTGCGCCTCGGTCAAGCATTTGAGGCGTGCATCGGTTGGATGAGCGGCGAACTGCATATGAGCATGTCTGAGCCAATTGCGCAAGGTTTTGGGATCGATGCCCAGCATCGTACAACAGTCCATTTGAGGGATGGTAGTCATGAGCACAACTCCTTTCGAGAAAGTCCAACGAGGAAGTAAACACGAATCCCAGTCCCAGGGAATTCCCTGGGACAACGGGGAGGCCGCACCGTGCGCATCCAAGCAGGAGTCTGGACGCGAGCCATGCGGATTAGCCGGCCTCAAGCCTGCGCTTGGTATGGAAATAGCTGGCCAGGCTGCGATGCCAGCGTCGCCACCAGGACCAGGCCACGACCAGCTTCACACTACTTGGAGCGGGCCAGATGAGATGACCAAGCAGATGACGCACTTCAGGAACGGTCAGGGCAAGCAGGGGTCTCGCATCCGAAGCCGCATCACGAGTCACCGGGGTCTCTGGGGTAAGGGCAGGACAAGCCAAGGGGATGTTGTGAGCGCAGATCGCGGTCAAGAAGGCATGCGCCAGCATCACCAATGTGATATGTATGTTATTCCAAATACACCATCCCCGTTTTCCATGTTAGTATCCCTTGAGTGCCTGCTTCTCCAGGACAGACCAGGCACGATCAGGGGAGACAATCAATCAAACGAGGAAGGTCTATCCATGCAGACGATCCGCTGGGAGTTCTACCCCTACGTGGCAGAAAATATCCATGCTTGTGCTTGGCTGGAGATGCATCTGCGGCAGAGCAAGCAGGCTTCATCGAAAGTGACGAAGGGCCAGCATCCTCTGGCGAGGTTTGTAGTGCTCTCGTTGATGGATGTGCATCGGGTCCCTAACGTCGCTCGCCGAATCCGGCGCTTCTCCTCTCACCCGGACGAGGCACTTGCCTGGGTGCTTTGACCTGGACAGCAACTTTTGCGAAGTCCTGATCATAGGGAAGCTGGAGCCAGCGTTCCAGCATGTCTTCCAGTGAGGGAGCTTGCAATGATATCGGGTGGCCTTCATCTTTCGTGACACCCACGCGGCAGACGCCGCCCCTCTTGCAGTCCAGGCAGCATTCGATGGCATATCCCCAATTGCAGATTGGCAGGAACCGCTCCGGCCAGAGGTGGTAGGAGAGGATGAGATAGCGAAACGTTCTCACGACCTTGTCCCTGCACTCACCAGTCACTTCCTCCCACTGGGCGTTGTAGTCGGCCGAGTCGATTAGGTGGATTTTCTCGGTAACCTAGGGCAAGATCTCCTCAGTATTAGGAACGGGCGAGATACTGATCGACGATAGTGCCACTACCGCGGCCATCGAAGCCACCAATCGCCCCACGTAAACCCTAGCCAAACCCGAAGCTGCCGTTGGCAACCTGGGCGTAGAGTGCGCGTAGCAGGAGCGGTAGCGGAAAGCCGAGGGCCTCCTCGATAGCCAGCCGTTATTCCTCCGAAGCCCTTGGGTACTCGAAGCCGAGTTTTTGTGGGGCGGGGCATCGAGTCGAGCGCGGAACCTTCCACCATAGTTGTTGGCTGGATCGTAACACTCCTCAAGCCAGTTGATGTTTTCGTCGTCAGGGCCGTACCACTGCAGCTGCCGGCTCCGCTCGCGGATACGGTCGAACGGAGCTATATACGCATCTTCCCTCATGGCAATACCTCGCCACGCAGCCAGCGCTCCAGCCAGCCCTCCAACGAAGGAGAGAGCAGCCAGAGGATGTAGTCCTCGTCGTTTTCTGTGGGAGCCGTGCAAAGGACGCGGCCCGTCTTACAATCGAGGCAGGCCTCTTGGCAGCATCCCATGTCTTCGAGTGAGAGCAGCTGCTCCGGCCAGACCGCACACGGAAGGAGCAGGTACTCCTCGCTTTTCTCTCGCTTCCACTGGTAGTCTGCCAGGTCAACGAGCCGCGCCAGCTCGCGGCCTTCTTGTACAGGTCGGGCGTATCCAACCTGTCGGTGCCAGTCGTATTCTTCCAAAATGGTACCGCTGGGCTCGTCTGTGTGGGAGCCATACCCGCCGAGTGCGCCAAGTATCCCCGCTCCTGGTCCGAAACCGCCGTTCGCGATCTCGGCATAAAGGGCATGCAGCGAGGGTGGCAGTGGGAACCCTAGTACCGCTTCGGTGGCGGCCAGTTGTTCCTCGCTCGCCGGAGGATAGGCAAAACCCGCTCGTTGCGGGTCATCGGGACGCACATGCAGCCATCTCGGAGCGTTCAGATGACCTCCATACCAACCGTCTCGCTGGCACTTCTCACGGATGCGGTCGAACAGCCCTGCATCTGTCGTATCCATACAGTCACCTTTCCCTTTTAGCCTATGTCTTTCTCATCAAGCGGACGGTCTGGCTCCATGAGCACAAACACCACACATCGCGACGATTCCTACGAGTACGCCGATGACGATCCCCGCAATACTACCCAGCACTGCACATCCGACCATCTACCCGAAAGGCCATACACACTCCTGTGATCAGACTGACGGACATGGAGACCATCATTGCTGGAACCTCTTCTCTCGCAATACTTTGTTCACTGACGAAGGAGAACACGTTCCTATTGTAGCACACATGTTCTTGGCAGCATAGACGGAAGCGCGCTCAAGCAAGGGAAGGGAACAAGCAGGGATAAATCAATGTGGCTCTCTACCCCAAAAATAGAAGCGAGGCTATTGTAAAGTATCACGATTATTGGGCCAAAAACCCATGTGCTTACCTGCTTCGTAGAAAGAGTCTGTCAAGAGTTTTGCGTAAATAACCTCAAGGGCAAGTTTTTCTCTTGCTGTGTCAGAGCTCAATCGTCACTTGCCGTTCCATCAAGCGTTTCTGAAAGGTGATGTGCTGGAAACCGACAGGATAATCCTCGGTCACGCCGCAAGCAGTGTATCCTCTGTCAGGATAAAACAAAGGAGCTTGAAAGCTATACGTCTCAACGACTACCTGCTTGCAGCCACGAGCCGGGGCCTCCTGTTCTGCCGCATTGCCTCATGGGAGAATCTTACTTTGAGAGAAGGGGATGCCTCATGAATAATCTTACTTTCGCGAGTTTTTTCTGACCTGTTGACTCATGGAAGATGGGTCATTCACTCACGGATTATCTTACTCTCCCAAGTGCTTTCTTGCAAGTGCCGATCCACCAAAATATCAGGGAGTCTGAGGGGCCGTGCTCCTCAGCAGGGGTCCAGGGGGCTGGCCCCCATAGGCGCGAACTTAGGGAGATTCTTTCCCCAAATGGCATCGGGTCATGAGACCCTCGCTCGCTCACCCAAGGCCGAGGCTTCCATCCCAAGCCAACGGCAGATCAGGCTGTAGA
>Ga0070717_10002717_pt1 | contig 12484 bp, 10 predicted proteins | sample LARL113metaG_FD_71366 | JGI IMG/M metagenome (GOLD analysis project Ga0070717, IMG submission 71366) | Corn, switchgrass and miscanthus rhizosphere microbial communities from Kellogg Biological Station, Michigan, USA - LAR L11-3 metaG | ecosystem: Host-associated > Plants > Roots > Rhizosphere ...
CGCCGCCCAGCCACCGCCGATCACGCCGGCGCCCAGCAGGCCGACCCGTCCGAGCGACGCCACCGGCTCAGGCACGACGCACCAGGTCGAGCCTGTCGCGTACCTCCTCGGGGCCGAGCACCCGCACGTTCATCGAGTCCAGAAGGGCCACGGCCCGTTCGACCAGCTGACCGTTGGTCGCGAGCACGCCACGGCTGAGGTAGAGGTTGTCCTCCAGCCCGACCCGGACATTGCCGCCCACGAGCACCGCGAGCGCGGCGAACGGGATCTGCATCCGCCCGATCGCAAACGCCGAGAAGACGGCGTTGGCAGGCAGCCGGTTGACCATCGCAAGCAGGGTGCCAGGATCGTCGGGAGCCCCGTACGGAATACCCGTGCAGAGCTGGATCATGGGCGGATCGTCGATCAAACCGTCGCGCAGCAGCTCCTCCACCATCACCAAACCGCCGGTGTCGAACACCTCCAGCTCCGGCCGCACGCCCAGCCGCTGCACCCGGGCGGCCATCGCCCGCAGCACCCCCGGCGTGTTCACCATCACGTAGTCGCCACCGGCGGCGAAGTTCATGCTGCCGCAGTCGAGCGTGCAGATCTCCGGCAGCAGCTCCTCGACGTGGGCGAGCCGCTCGGTGGCACCGACCATGTCGGTGCCGGATGCATCCAACGGCAGGGGAGACTCGTCCCCGCCCAGCACCAGATCTCCGCCCATGCCGGCGGTCAGGTTCAGCACGACGTCGACCCCACTCGACCGGATCCGCTGGACGACGTCCCGGTACAGTGCCGGGTCGCGTGAGCCGCGCCCGGTGGCAGGGTCGCGTACGTGGATGTGCACGATCGCCGCCCCGGCCTTCGCCGCCTCGATCGCGCTCTCGGCGATCGCCGCCGGGGTCACCGGGACATTGTCGCTGCGGCCGGTGGTATCACCGGCTCCTGTCACCGCGCAGGTGATGAACGCCTCCCAGATCATTCGTGCGCCAGCGAGATCTCGTGGGCAAGGCTGAGCGCGGTACGCCCCAGCGTGGGTATCCGCGCGTTGGTGACGCGACCCGCCGGACCCCAGATGTTGACCACCACGACGGGCCGTTTCATCCGGTTCAGCACGGCCGCCGAGACGCCGTTGGAGTGGTCCTCGAGCTCTCCCAGGCAGGTGCTGTATCCGCGAATCCGGATCTCCGCAAGCTCCTGGTCAAGGAGCGCGCGGTCGGTGATGGTGCGCTTGGTGTAGGCCTCCAGGTGCGGCGGCAGCACGGCATCCCGCTCGGCCTCGGGCAGCCACGCCAGGAACACCTTGCCGGACGACGTGGCATGGAGCGGGAGCGAGCGCCCGATCCAGTTCGCCGCGGGGACGGTGGGAGGATCGGCCTGGTCGACGTACACGAGGGTGAACCGGTGGGCGGCGGCCAGCGTCACGCTCTCCCCGGTCGCCGCCGCCGTCCGCTCCAGCATCGGGCGCACCCGTCGTGCCAGGCCGTCGTAGTCGGCGGCTGCTGCGATCTGGATCGCCTCATAGCCGACGCGGTAGCGCTGGGTGTCGGGGTTGCGCTCGACGAGGCCGTGCAGCTCGAGCGTCGAGAGCAGCCGCCAGACGGTGGTGCGGTTGATGTCGCAGCGGCGCGCCAGCTCCCAGATCGTGACGGGCTCCGCGCTGGAGGAGACTGCCTTCAACAGCCGCACGGCACGGTCGACGGACTGGACGGCCTCGCCGGCGACCGCCGGCCGCATGCGCTCATCATGCGAACGCTCCGTGTTCATCGTGAACATGCTCCTGCCAGAAGGGGAACGTATGCGGGCTCACTATACGCGCTGGGTCCCGCATACGCACCTACTGAACGGGCAGGTTGACGAGCCGCTCCTCGCGTTCTAGTATCGGCTGCCTCACGATTGCCGTGAACGACAACCGTTCGCATGGCGAACGCGAAAGGAGCCCCTTCCATGGTCGATACGCCAAGGGAACTGCCCGAGAACCTGGACTCCTTCTCGCTCTCCCGGCGCGAGCTCCTGATGGGCGCCGGCGCGGTGGTGCTGGGCGGATCGCTGGCGGCATGCGGCAGCTCCTCCTCGAGCTCGTCGTCGACCGGCGGCGCCTCCGGCACCCCCAAGAAGGGCGGAAACTTCCGGCTGGCGGTGACGGGCGGTGGCGCGAAGGACATCATGGACGGCCAGACCATCATCACCAAGCCCGACCAGGCCCGGTTGATGACCGCGTTCGAGACGCTGCTGGTGTTCGACACGAACTATCAGCTCCAGAATCATCTGGCCCAGGAGGTCACCCAGAACAAGCCGGATCAGTGGACGATCGTGCTCAAGAAGGGGATCGAGTTCCAGAACGGAAAGCCGCTCACCGCCGATGACGTCGTGTACTCGCTGAACAGGATCATCAACAGCAAGCTCGGGCTGTTCGGCGCGGCAGGCTTTGCGTCCCTCAAGTCTTCAGGCATCAAGAAGCTCAACCAGTCCACGATCCAGCTGAACCTGAGCTACGCCGATGCGGGGATCGGGCAGCAGCTGGGGCAGTACTACAACGGCATCGTCCCCGACGGCTATGAGGCCTACCCGGCTCCGCAGCACGGCACCGGCGGCTACATCCTGAAGTCGTTCACGCCCGGCCAGGAGAGCGTGCACACGCGCAACCCCAACTACTGGGGCGAGGGGCCGTACTTCGACCAGATCACGATCACCGATTTCAAGGACGCGACCGCGCAGGTGAACGCGCTGCTGGCCGGACAGGCGGATGCCATGACCGACCTCCCGTTCGGAGAGGTCAACGTCGCGAAATCGCACTCGGGCACGCAGGTGCTGGTATCCAAGACCGGCGGCTGGTTGCCGCTGTGCATGGCGATCGACATGGAGCCGTTCACCGACAACCGCGTGCGCCAAGCCTTCCGGCTGATGGTCGACCGCCAGCAGATGGTGGAGCAGGTGCTGTCCGGGTACGGCACCGTTGCCAACGACCTCTACTCGCCGTTCGACCCGTGCTTCAACCATTCGCTCCCGCAGCGCCAGCCGGACATCGAGCAGGCCAAGTCCCTGCTCAAGCAGGCCGGCAAGGAGGGTCTCTCCGTCGACCTCCACACCACCAACGGTGCCGCCGGCATGGTCGAGTCGGCCAACGTGTTCGCCACCCAGGCGAAGGCTGCCGGCGTCACCGTGAACGTCCACAACGACCCCAACTACTACGGCGACCAGTACCTGAAGCTGGCCTTCTCGGTCGACTTCTGGGGCACCCGCAACTTCCTGCCCCAGGTTGCCAACGGCAGCATCCCCACCGCTCCCTATAACGAGACCCACTGGCCGCCCAAGACCGGTCCCGGCTCGAACTACCTGGACCTCTACAACCAGGCGCTGCAGGAGACCGATCCGGCCAAGCAGTGCCCGATCATCCAGGAGATGCAGAGCCTCGAGTACAACTACGGCGGATACATCATCCCGTTCTTCAACGACCTGGTGGACGCGTACTCATCCAAGGTGCAGGGCTTCAAGCCCAGCAAGGGCACGCTCAACCTCGACTCGTTCGGGAATGGGTACACCACCATCTGGTTCGCCTGAGGCGGTGCACATGCCAGACGGCAGCGGCTGACCATGCACTCCGGCGGTATCTGGGGGTTCATCCTTCGCCGTGTGCTGCTGGGATTGCTGGTGCTGGTGATCGTCTCGGTGCTGGTGTTCGCCGCCACGCAGGCCCTGCCTGGGGATCCCGCCCGGGCGATCCTCGGCCGCGACGCCACACCCACCAGCCTGGCTGCGCTGCGCGCCAAGCTGCACCTCGGACAGCCGGTGCTGCAGCAGTACTGGACCTGGGTGACCGGGCTCCTGCACGGGGACATGGGCAACTCGCTCGCGAACCAGGAGCCGGTCTCGACGTACCTGCGGCCCCTGCTCATCAACTCGGCCTTCCTGGTCTTCCTGAGCGGGATCATCTCGATACCGCTGGCGATCGGGATCGGCGCCTACGCTGCGGTGCGGCGTGACAAGGCGTTCGACGTCTCCTCCTCGATCCTGACCCTGCTGCTCGCCGCGCTGCCCGAGTTCGTGGTGGGTGTGGCCCTGGTGGTGATCTTTGCGACCGTCGTCTTCCAGGTGCTGCCGGCAGTGGCCCAGATCCCGCCGGGCGGCCGTCCCTGGGATGACCTCAGCGGCATGGTGCTGCCGGTCGTCACACTGGTGATCGCGGTCACGCCGTACGTGGCGCGGATCATGCGGGCGTCGATGATCGAGGTGCTCGAGTCCGACTACGTCGAGATGGCCAGGCTGAAGGGCCTGGACGAGCACACCGTCATCATCCGCCACGCGCTTCCCAACGCCCTGGGCCCGACGTTTCAGGTGATCGCAATCAATCTGGCGTACCTGGCCGGCGGGGTGATCGTGGTCGAGTACGTGTTCAACTTCCCCGGGATCGGCGGAGCCCTCGTGGATGGGGTCAACAATCGCGACCTGCCCGTCGTGCAGGCGCTGGCGATGCTGATCGCGACGCTGTACGTGGTGCTCAACCTGACCGCGGACATCGCCACCATCCTGGTCACGCCGCGCATGAGGACGACGCTGTGAGCGTGGTCACCGACATCGCCATCACGCCCGAGCCGGAGTCGCTGACGACGACCAGTCGCCGGTCGGGATCGGTGCTGCGCGACGCCCTTCGCCTCTGGCGCACCCGGATCGGCCTGGTGCTGGTGCTCGGGCTGACGCTGCTGGCCGGTGCCGGGCCGTTCTTCGCCCCGCACTCGCCCACCGACTTCGCCGGCCCTCCGTTCAGTAACCCGTCCAGCGCCGCGCGGTTCGGCACCGATTATCTCGGCCAGGACGTGCTCAGCCGGTTCCTGTGGGGCGGCCGCGAGATCCTGGTGATGGCGGTGCTGGCAACCGCGTTCGGGATCATCCTGGGCGCGATCGTCGGCCTGCTGGCCGCGTACTCACGAAACTGGCTTGACGACGTGCTGATGCGGGGCATGGACGTGATCCTTGCCTTCCCGCAGATCATGCTGGCGCTGGTGGCGATCGCGACCGTCGGCCCCAAGCCGTGGCTGATCGTCCTGGCGGTCGGGCTGACGACGCTGCCGCGGGTCGCACGCGTCACCCGCGGCGCCGCCCAGCCGATCGTGGCGCGTGACTTCGTCGCCTCGGCCGAGGCGCTGGGCGTGCCCCGCATCCGGATCCTGGGGCGCGAGCTGCTGCCCAACATCCTCAGCCCGCTGATGGTCGAGGTGAGCCTCCGCCTGACCTACTCGATCGGACTGATAGCGGGGCTGGCCTTTCTCGGATTCGCCACCAGCACCAACGGCGCCAACTGGGGCACGATGATCAACCAGAACCGGGTCGCCGTGCAGGCGCAGCCCTGGGGCGTCGTGCTGCCGGTGATCGCGATCGCCCTGCTGACCATCGGAACGGGGCTGGTCGGTGACGGCATCTCACGAGCCGCGGCCGGCATCGACCGCGGACGGTCGACGGGATGACCGACGACCGAACCGCCCCCGACGCCCCGTCGGTCGTCGTCGCCGGACTGCGCATCGAGCTGACCGGAAGCGGCCGCGACGTCGTGGACGACGTCAGCTTCACGATCCACCCGGGTCAGGTGATGGGCCTGGTGGGCGAGTCCGGCTCCGGCAAGACCACCGTCGGCCTGGCTCTGCTCGGGCATGCCCGGCGCGGGGTGGAGATCGTGGCCGGCAGCGTGCGGATCGACGACGTCGACGTGCTCGCGCTCTCGGAGGAGCAGCGCCGCCCGCTGCGCGGGCGGGTCGTGTCATACGTGCCGCAGGATCCAGCCGCCGCGCTCAACCCGGCACTTCGCATCGGCACGCAGCTCCTGGAGGTGCTGGAGGCACACGACTTCGGCAAGAGCAGCGCTGAGCGCAACGAGCGGGTGGCCGAGATGATGCGCGAGGTCGCGCTGCCCGACGATCCGAAGTACCTGCATCGCTACCCTCACGAGCTGTCGGGCGGTCAGCAGCAGCGGGTGGGGCTGGCGATGGCGTTCGCGTGCCGCCCGCGCCTGATCGTGCTTGACGAGCCCACCACCGGGCTCGACGTGACCACCCAGGCCCACGTGCTGAACACGGTGCGCGACCTGGCCGGCGCCCACAGGGTGGCGGCGCTGTACGTCAGCCACGACCTCGCTGTGGTATCGACCCTGGCCGAGCGGGTGGCCGTGATGTACGCCGGCCGGCTGGTGGAGGTGGGCGAGTCGTCGGAGCTCTTCGCCGACGCCGCGCATCCGTACACCCGGCGGCTGGTGGGCGCGATACCGCGCCTGGCCGGAAGCCGGGAGCTGGTCGGCATCCCGGGGCGAGCGCCGTCGCCCGGCAGCCGCCCACGGGGCTGCGCGTTCGAATCGCGGTGCGCATTCGTCGAGGACGCGTGCAGGCTGGAGCTGCCGCCGCTGCGGGCCCTCGACGACGGCCACATGGTGCGCTGCCTGAGGGCCGAGGAGGTGCGCGCCCATCCGATGCCGTTCGCGGGGGAGGCGATGGCGGTCTCCGTGCCGCACGGAGAGAGCGTGCTCAGCGTGCAACAGATGTCGGCCGGCTACCGCGGGGTGACGGTGCTGCACGACATCAACCTCGACCTTGCCCCCAGCGAGTGCCTGGCGCTGGTCGGCGAGTCCGGCTCCGGCAAGACCACGCTGGCCCGCTCGATCGCGGGGCTGCACGCCGAGCGGTCGGGCCGGATCGTGCTCCACGGGGAGGAGCTCGTGGAGCTCGCCCGCCACCGTTCGCGAGAGTCGCGCCGGCGGCTGCAGTACATCTTCCAGAACCCGTACGGCTCGCTCAATCCGCGGCGCACGATCGACCAGATCGTGCGCCAGCCGCTGGAGGTGTTCGGGATCGGCGGCAGCGAGGCGAACGCGCGCGTGGACGAGATGCTCGAGCGCGTATCGCTGACGGCCGCGTACGCCTCGCGGTATCCCGATCAGCTGTCGGGCGGCGAGCGCCAGCGGGTCGCGATCGCCCGCGCCCTCGTGTCGCGCCCGGACGTGCTGATCTGTGACGAGGTCACCTCCGCACTCGACGTCAGCGTCCAGGCGGCCATCGTCGAGCTGCTGGGCGAGCTGCAGAAGAGCCTCGACCTGGCGATGCTGTTCGTCACCCATAACCTGCCGCTGGTGCGCTCGATCGCCCAGCGAGTGGCGGTCATGAGCGCGGGGCGGATCGTCGAGCTGGGAGCCGTCGACTCCGTGCTGCTCGAGCCCAGCGACGATTACACGAAACGGCTGCTGGCCGACACGCCTTCGCTGGAGGCGGTGCAGTCGTGAGTTCTCGCGGGGCGGTCGTCCAGGGGACGGTCGCCCCGGGGTTCGAGTCTGTCGGTGACGCATTCGAGCGGAACCTCCACGAGCGTGGAGACGGCGGGTGTGCGCTGGCGGCGGTCGTGGACGGGCTGACCGTCGTCGACCTGTGGGGCGGCAGCGCGGACGCGACCGGCCGGCCGTGGCAACGAGACACGGCGGCCGTCGTCTTCTCGGGATCGAAGGGGGTGGTCGCGACCTTGCTGCTGCTCCTGTACCAGCGGCGGGTGCTCGAACCGGACGCGCGGGTGGCCGATCTGTGGCCCGAGTTCGGGGTTGCCGGAAAGGATGGGATCACCGTCGCGCAGCTGTTCGCGCACGCCGGCGGTGTGCCGGGGCTGCTGGAGCCGATCGACAGGTCGCAGTTGGCGCACCCAGACCGGCTCGCCGCCAGGATCGCGGCGGAGCCTCCGCTGACCGAGCCGGGCCGGCCGTGCTACCACGCATTGACCTACGGCTGGCTGGCGGCCGAGCTGGTGCGCCGGGTCGACGGGCGCAGCATCGGCCGGATGCTGGCCGAGGAGCTCGCCGAGCCGCTTGGCCTTGACATCGCGATCGGCGTCGACCCCTCAAGCCCGCTCGCGGCGGGCCTCGCGACCGTTCGCCCCGCGGCCGACTACGCGCTGTCCGCGTACCTCAGCGACGACCCCGATCCACGGCTGCGCCTTGTCTACGGCAACCCGCCGCTGGGACCGCCTGCCTGGAACGATCCAGGCCTGCTCGCACTCGAGGTGGCGGCGGTGAATGCGGTCGCGACCGCTCGCTCGCTGGCCGGGTTGTACGGCGGCCTGGTGCGGTCGGAGGATCCACTGGTGCGGCCGGCAACGCTCGCGATCGGGTGTGGCGAGGCCAGCTGCGGAGACGATCCGCTCTCGGGGCGGCCGCTTCGGTTTGGACCCACCGGATACGAACTGGCGGGCACGCCCAGCGAGCTCGGCCCGCCTCAGGACGCGTTCGGTCACACCGGTGCCGGCGGAGGCTCGCACGGCGCCTGGCCGTCGCTGCGCACGGGATTCTCGTACGTGACCGCCGACCTGCGTCCGGAGAATGCCGACGGACGTGCACGTGATCTGCTCCGGGCATTGCACACGGCGATCGCCGGATGACGCCGCGACCGCCGAACATCCTGCTTGTGGTCGCCGACCAGCTGGGCGCCGCGGCCCTTCCGACCCATGGCAACAGCGTCGTGCACGCGCCCACGCTGACCGCGTTGGGGGCGGCGGGGGCGGTGTTCGAAGCGGCGTACTGCGCGTCGCCGCTGTGTGCGCCCGCCCGGGCTGCGATGCTGACCGGCCGGCTCCCGTCCGAGACCGGCGTGTACGACAACGCGGCCGAGCTCGCCGCCGACCAGCCGACGATCGCGCACGTGCTGCGCGCGTCCGGATACCGGACCGCGCTCGCCGGCAAGATGCACTTCGTCGGTCCCGATCAGCTGCATGGGTTCGAGCAGCGGCTCACCACCGACGTCTACCCATCGGACTTCGGGTGGACGCCCGACTGGAACCTGCCGTCCCATGATCGCCTGTCGTGGTACCACAACATGGACAGCCTGCGGCAGGCGCGTGTCACCGAGGCGGCCATGCAGACCGACTACGACGACGAGGTCGGGTTCGAGGCCGCCCGCCACCTGCGCGACACGGTCCGGCTCGGCGACGGTCGCCCGTTCTTCCTGACCGTGTCGTTCACCGCCCCACACGACCCCTGGGAGGTGAGGCGCGCGCACTGGGATCTCTACGACGGCGTGGACACCGGCCGCCCCACGGTGGAGGCGATTCCGCGCGACCGAGCCGACCCCCACAGCCTCCGGCTGAGGGACATGTACCAGGCCGACCAGGATCCGCTGACGGCGGAGCAGGCGGCCACCGCCAGGCGCGGATACTTCGCCGCGGTCAGCGAGCTCGACCAGCGCATCGGCGAGCTGCTCGAGGTGCTCGACCACACCGGCCTGGCCACGGAAACGATCGTGCTGTTCACGGCCGACCACGGCGAGATGCTCGGGGAGCGCGGCCTCTGGTACAAGATGTCGTTCTTCGACGGCTCCGCGCGGATTCCGCTGATGGCTGCGGGGCCGGGCATCCGCCCCGGACGTATCGAGGCGCCCGTGTCGCACCTCGATCTGGCTCCCACGATCGCCGCACTGGCCGGCGTCGACCCTGCGGGGGCCGAGTTCTCCGGTGTCAGCCTCGCGGCTGCACTCACCCGTGGCGACGAGCCTCCCGGGGAGGCCGCCGCCGAGTACCTGGCCGAAGCGGTGGCGGCGCCGGCGCTGATGCTGCGCAGGGGTCGCTTCAAGTACATCCGCTGCGGCGACGACCCGGAGCAGCTGTTCGACCTGGTCGAGGATCCACTGGAGCTGCACAATCTGGCGTCGGAGGGCGCGCCGCCGGCCGCGCTGGCGGAGCTCCGCGACGCGGCCGATCGGCGCTGGGACGCGAACGCCATCGCGCAGCAGGTGCGCGCCAGCCAACGTCGGCGGCGGGTCGTGCAGCGCGCGCTCGCAACCGGCGCGTACACCCCGTGGGATTATGGGCCGCAGCGCGATCCGTCCCTCGAGTACGTGCGCAGCGAGGCGTCGGCACACCAGCGGCCGGGGCAGCTACGTCCGCGCGGAGGGCTGCCCGGATAGGCCGAGATCGCGGATGGCGAGCGCGACGCTGGGAACGTCGGTGATCACGCGGCCGACCGCGGGGTCGCGCAGCATGTCGGTCAGCACACGGGGCTCGTTCACCGTCCACACCACCAGCGGCCCTGAGCTGGCTGCCGTCGACCGCAACGCGTCGGTGACCTGCGACACGTGCGGGCAGAGCAGTTGCGCCCCGCACGCGGTGGCCCGCTCCCGCAGGTCTCGCCCGTGATCATGCGGGCCGATCAAAAGACCGGTCGTGATGTCCGGATCCAGCTCACGCAACCTCGCAAGAACGTCCGGGAGGAACGACGTCAGGATCAGCCCAGCCGGTCGCGGGTCGACCGCATCCAGCACCCGCTGCTCGTAGCCCGCCTCCTTCAACTCCAGATCAAGCGCGATCCGTCCCGCCGCCAGCCGCACCAGGTCGTCCAGCGTGACCGGGGTGGCCGCGGCGGCCGGCGGATCGTGGGACAGCACCAGCGTGTCGCCGTGCAGGCGCACGTCAGCCTCGATCATGTCGGCCCCGACCGCGATCGCCGCCTCGAACGCGGCCAGCGAGTTGTCCGGAAGCTGCGCGCTGGCGCCCCGATGCGCACAGATCAAGGTCGTCGCGTTGGTCATGATGACACCCCGGACACGGTGATCGCCGCGGCCACACGCTCACGGATCTCCTGGTCAGCATGACCGCGTAGACCGACCGTCGTGCGCCGCAGCAGCACGTCGTCGACGGTGGCCGCCCATTCATTGCTGACCGCGTACGGCACCTGCGCCCAGATGTCCGGGCCGTCTGCGTGGATACGGCCCATGCCCGGATCGCCCGCTCGGTCGAGCAGCTCGAGCGCCGATGCTCCGTAGTTGCGGGCCAGGTTCGCAACGACGTCGTCGGGCAGGGCAGGGTGCCGCCGCGCGAGCGACCGTTCGACCAGCACCGGAGGCGCGGCCCCGGGCAGCGGTCGCACCGGCATGTCGACGCGCGTGCCTGCTCCCAACCGGCCGAGCGCGAGTCGGGCCGCGTCACGGCCGATCGCTCGCCACATCGTCAGCTTCCCACCTGCCACCGAGATCATCCCCGCCGGGCCGCGGCGGACGACGGTCCCCCGGCGGATGCGGCTCGTTGCACCAGTCGACAACGGCAGCACACGTAGACCCGCCATCCGGGAGACCACGAGGCTCGCATCAACCGCATCGCGATCCAGCGCGACCGCCGCCTCGTCCAGGATCCTGGCGGCGTCCTGATCCGTGGCGGCGACCGAGCTGGGGTCGCCGGCGAACTCGTCGTCGGTCGTTCCAAGCAGCAGCAACCCCTGCCACGGCACCGCGAACGAGACCCGGCCCTCGGACAGCGGCGTGGTAACTGCCGCGCTCCAGCCGTCACCTCCGCGCAGGAGCAGGTGCACGCCCTTCGACAGGCGGACGCTGGTCCCGGCACTCGGCGACTCCAGCCTGCGCACCTCGTCCACCCAGGGTCCGGCGGCGTTCACAACCGCACTGGCCGACACCATGAACGACGCCCCGCCAAGCCGGTCGACCAGGTCGGCACCGGTCAGCCTATCGCCGCTGAACCGCAGACCGACCACGTCGGCGTGGGTGAGCACGTGCGCGCCCTGTTCGGCAGCGCCCTGCAGCACGGCCAGGGTGAGGCGAGCGTCGTGGGTTACGTGATCGTGGTAGACGACCACGCCCCGGGTACGACCGACCGCAAGATCCGGCACCAACCGCTCGGCCTCGGACTGGGAGATGCGCCCGCCGCGTCCATCCATCCAGCGCGCCAGCGCCGAGTAGGCCGCGACCCCGGACCGCACCTTCCAGAGCGGCACCGGGCCGTCCTCGACGACCGGGACCAGGAAGGGCGTCGGAGCGGCCAGCTGCGGTGCCATCACGCGCGCTGTGGCCCACCGCTCGGAGTGGGAGCGAAGCACCTGGCCGACATCGCCCATCTCGAGGTAGCGCAGCCCGCCGTGCAGGAGCTTGGACGATGCGCTCGAGGTTGCGCCGGCCAGGTCGCCTCGATCAACCACCGCCACGCGAGCGCCTGCGCTGGCGGCGGCCAGCGCGGTCGACGCACCCAGTATCCCGGCTCCGATCACGAGCAGGTCGACCGTCTCACCGGCAACGCGATCCATCGAATTCTCGCGTGAAGAGCCTGCGGTCATCGCCAGCCATGGTAGTGAGGGGCCTGCCGGCGCGGAGCCGCCGCACGTTCGGCTCGCCGTCTGCTTCATCTCTGGCCGGGCTAAGGCCGCTACACGCGCGTCCTGCCCACGCGCTACTGCATCGCTGCGAGCAGCTCGTTGCACGACCGCTCACAGCGGCGGCAGGTCTCGGCGCAGATCCGGCAGTGCTCGTGGTGATGGGCGTGCCGCTCGCACTCGTCCCCGCTGGCACGGCAGGCTGCGGCGCAGGCCTCGACAGTCGCACGCATGACGCCGAGTTCGGGCTCCGTCTGGCGCGTCACCATGCGTCCGGTGGTGCCGCACAGATCCGCGCAGTCGAGACACAGCCGAATGCAACGCACCATGTCGCGGACGTCCTCCTCGGCGAGGCACGCGTCGGCGCACGCCGTGCACGTCGCGGCGCAGTCG
>Ga0070717_10002719_pt1 | contig 12482 bp, 13 predicted proteins | sample LARL113metaG_FD_71366 | JGI IMG/M metagenome (GOLD analysis project Ga0070717, IMG submission 71366) | Corn, switchgrass and miscanthus rhizosphere microbial communities from Kellogg Biological Station, Michigan, USA - LAR L11-3 metaG | ecosystem: Host-associated > Plants > Roots > Rhizosphere ...
GGATCCTCGACCGCTCACGCCCCGGCATCGCGGCGCAGGCGCTCGGCATCGCCCAGGGCGCGACGGACTACGCGCTCGAGTACGCGAAGACGCGCGAGACGATGGGGAAGCCGATCGGCGAGCACCAGCTGATCGCCGCCAAGCTGGCCGACATGGAGACGGAGTGCGAGGCCGCGCGCGGGCTCCTCTACCGCTACGGCCGCATGGCCGACGACGGGATCGAGGGGCCCGAGCTGACGAAGGCCTCGGCGATGGCGAAGCTCAAGTGCGGCGACGTCGCGATGGCCGTCACGACCGACGCGGTCCAGATCCTCGGCGGCTACGGCTACATCAGGGAATACCCGGTCGAGCGCTTCATGCGCGACGCGAAGATCACGCAGATCTACGAGGGCACGCAGGAGATCCAGCGGCTCGTCATCGCCCGCGAGATGCTGAAGGAGTCGCGTGTGTTCCTCCTCGCCGGCGTTGGCTGAGCTCTTCCGGCCGTCCGAGCACGAGCCGCTCGCGGGCGGGGAATGGAGCGATGAGCGCGTCGAGCAGGCAATCGCGGCGATCGTCGCCGACGCGGAGGCGGCGTTCGACGGCATGCGCTGGCCGTGGCATCCGGGCGACGGGGAGGAGGAGTGGGGGTTCTCGGACGTCTACATCGGCGGCGCCGGGGTCATCTGGGCATTGAGCGAGCTCGGCTCGACCGGCTGGGAGGACGCGGCCGTGTCGTTCATCGACCACTACCGCGCGCGGCCCTCGCCGTGGGACGAGGAGCCGGTCGAGACGAGCTACCACTTCGGGGAGCTCGGCATCGCCCTCGTCGCGTTCCGGTCGACCCGCGACTCGGGCATCGCCGACCGCATCCACGAGCTCGTCGTCGCGGGCCTCGACTCCGAGGCGAACGAGGTCATGTACGGAGCGCCCGGATCGCTGCTCGCCGCCGAGGCCATGCTCGCGTGGACGGGCGAGGCGCGCTGGGACGAGGCGTGGGGCATGGTCGCGGAGCGCGTCGAGGCGGCCCGCGACCCCGACGGCCTCTGGACTGCGCGCATCGGCGAGCACGCTCTCCGCTACCTCGGGCCGGCGCACGGCTACGCCGGCAACGTCCGCGCGCTCGCGAACCGGGGCGGTACGCCGCCGCTAGCCGATCTCTCGCCGTACACGCTGCGGGACGACGGCCTCGCCAACTGGATTCCCGGCGACGGGACCAGTCCCGAGGAGATCCGCGTGCAGTGGTGCCACGGCGCGCCCGGCATGGTGGCGACGCTCGGCGACCTCCTCGACGAGGAACTCGCGCTCGCGGGCGGCGAGCTGACCTGGCGGGCGGGGCCGCTTGCGAAAGGGGTCGGCCTCTGCCACGGCACGGCCGGCAATGCGTACGCGTTCCTCGTCCTCCACCGGCGCACCGCAGACGACGTCTGGCTCGACCGGGCACGGGCCTTCGCGATGCACGCCCTCGACCGGGTCGAGCGGGAGCGCGCCGCCGTCGGGCGTGGCCGCTACTCGCTCTTCACCGGCGACCTCGGCGTCGCGCTCTTCCTCCGCCACCTGCTCGACGGCGAGGAGCGCTTCCCGACGATGGGGCCGTTCGCCGCTCGGTAAGGAAGCCGCGTTGACTGTGAGCCAGGGGCATGCGACGTTCTGAGCGACATCGACCCCGGACAGGAGGACGCCGTGGCGAGCGAGACCCAGACTCGAACCGGAACGTGTCCAACGCATGGCTCGGTCAAGGGGATCCGCGAGATGCCCAGATCCGGCTTCCCGTTCCTGGTCAACGCCGTGCGTCGCCACATCGCAGCCAGACGCCCGTACCGCTGCCCCACATGTGGCGCGCCGGTGACGTAGCCTTCGGCCCGTGGAAGCCGACGACGGAGTCGTCCTGACCGTGGTTTCCGGCCAGCCCGAGGCCGAGATCGTCTGCGGCCTGCTCCGCTCCGAGGGCATCGAGTGTGCGTTCCGCGACACGGAGGAGATCGACACGTCTCTCGAGGACTTCATCGCGGCCGGCTCGCAGGAGATCCTCGTCCGGGCATCCGACCTCGAAGCCGCCAAGGAGCTCCTGGCCGCCCCCGCGGCCGAGTGATGCGCCTCGACGGCATCCACCACGTCACGTGCATCACGGGCGACGCGCCGGGGAACGTCGACTTCTACACCCGCGTCCTCGGCCTGCGGCTCGTGAAGAAGACCGTCAACCAGGACGATCCGACGGTCTATCACCTCTTCTACGCCGACGAGGAGGGCCACGCCGGATCGGACATCACCTTCTTCGAGTACCCGAACGCACGGCCCGGACAGGCCGGCGACGGGATGGTCCACACGGTCGTCTGGCGCGTCGGCTCGCCGGAGGCGCTTCAGTTCTGGTCCGACCGGCTGAGCGCGGAGGGGCACGAGGTGGAGCCCGACGGCGAGTCGCTCCGCTTCGAGAATCCCGAAGGCCTCGCGCACGAGCTCGTCGTCTCGCGGGTCGGCGACGAGCCCCTCGTCGCGCACCATCCCGAGATTCCGCACGAGCACGCGCTGCAGGGATTCGAAGGCGTCCGCGCCTACGGCAACACGAGCGCCGAGTTCCTCACGACGCTCGGCTTCGAGCAGGAGGACGGCCGGTGGGACACCCGCGCCGCCACGCGCGGCGGCTGGATCGAGTACGGCGACGCGCCGGACGCGCCGGGCATCGGCGGGGCCGGGACCGTGCACCACGTCGCCTGGTCCTCGACGATGGAGGACGAGCAGGCGTGGCACGACCGCGTGCTCGAGGCCGGCGGCCGCCCGACCCAGATCATCGACCGCTTCTGGTTCCGCTCGATCTACTTCCGCGAGCCGGCCGGCGTCCTGTTCGAGATCGCGACGCTCGGGCCGGGGTTCGCGAAGGACGAGGATCCCGCGCACCTCGGCGAGAAGCTCATCCTCCCACCGGACTTCGAGCACCTGCGAGACCGCGTGGAGCCGATCCTCACGCCGCTTCCGGACCCGAGAGCGAACTGGGTCGCACAGCAGTAGTCGTCGGCTCGGGGCCGAACGGCCTCGCCGGCGCGATCGTCCTCGCGCGCGCCGGCCTCGACGTCGTCGTGCATGAGGCGGAGGAGCGAATCGGCGGCGGGACGCGAACCGATGAGCTGACACTGCCGGGCTTCCGGCACGACGTGTGCTCGGCCATCCACCCGCTCGCGCAGCCGTCGCCCGCGTTCCGCGGCCTCGACGTCGAGTGGATCCACTCGCCGGCGGCACTCGCGCATCCGCTCGACGACGGTGTCGAGCTCGCGCGGCGAGGCCGCCCGGTGGGCTACGGGCGGGCGCTCTTCGCCGGCTGCTGTGCGCACTCGGGGCAGCCGATCGAGCGGCTCGCCAGCCGCGGCGTCGGCGTCGCGCTCCTCACGCTTGCGCACACCGTGGGCTGGCCGTTCCCGCGCGGCGGCTCGCAGGCGCTCGCGGACGCGCTCGCGGCACGGCTGCGCGAGCTGGGCGGCGAGATCCGGACGTCGTCGCCCGTCGAGGAGATTCCGGACGCAGACGTCGTCCTCTGCGACACCCCGCCGACGTTCGTCGGGCGCTCGGTTCGTTACGGGCCGGGCGCGTTCAAGCTCGACTGGGCGCTGGACTCGCCGATCCCCTGGCGCGACGAGCGGGTCGCACTCGCCGCGACCGTCCACGTCGGCGGGAGCGCGGAGGAGATCGCCGCCTCCGAGCGCGCGCCGGGCTCGGAGCGGCCGTTCGTCCTGCTCGCACAGCCGAGCCTCTGGGACGACACGCGCGCGCCGGCCGGGCACCACACCGCGTGGGCGTACTGCCACGTCCCGAACGGGAGCGAGCAGGACCTGACGGCGGCGATCGAGGCGCAGGTCGAGCGGTTCGCTCCCGGCTTCGGCGAGCGGATCCTCGCTCGCAGCGCGCTCGGGCCGCGCGAGCTCGAGGCGCACAACCGCAACCTCGTCGGGGGCGACGTGAACGGCGGGGAGATGACCGTCTCGCGGGTGCTCGCGCCCGGTCACCGGACGTCGCGGCGCGGGGTCTATCTCTGCTCGGCGTCGACGCGCCCGGGCGGCGGCGTGCACGGTCTCTGCGGCCTGCTCGCCGCGCGGCGCGCGCTCCGCGACCTTCGCGCGCGGTAGCTACTTCCCCGGCTGCGGCAGCGAGGACGTGTCGACGACCTCGAAGTCGGCCCCCGTCAGGCGGCCGAGCGAGTGCAGGTCGTCGTTCGACCAGTGCCTGTTGGGCGCGCCGGAGATGTACCAGGGCGAGCCGTTGTCGGCGAGGATCATCCCGTAGCGCTGCAGGGCGCGCAGCACGACGCGCGACTGCCTGGGGAACGAGGCGACGTTCACGCTCGCCTTCAGCCGGACGCGCAGGCCCATCGGCGGCAAGGACGGGTCGGTCGAGCTCGAGGCGTAGTGGCGCGCCGGGTAGACGTAGGCCTTGCGCGTCCGCGACGCGGTGAAGCGGAGCGCGTGGTCGATCGTCCCGCGCGCAACCTCGTCCCAGCGGGCGAGGCCCGGGAAGATCGCCAGCCCGGCGGCGTCGGCCGACGTCCAGCCGGCGGGACGGAGGTGGTTCGAGCGGAGGCTCCAGACCGCGCCCGAGCCGGCGGTCCAGCCGTGACTCGTGCGGTTCAGGTCGTAGAGCTCGTAGAGCCGGCACGCGCTCTTGTCCACGAGGATCGCGTGCCGGTCGCCGGTCGAGTGCGAGCCGCCCTCGATGTGGACGTTGCGCGGGATCGGGTAGCGGACGCGGTCGGACTCGTCGGCGTAGTCGAACGAGACGCGCGAGCGCGGTGTCTTCCGCGAGACGACGTCGAACGGGATTCCGATCGGGCCGCCGTCCCAGGTGCCCGAGCCGAAGTCGGCGTGGACCGGTGAATCGAGGCCGATCGAGGCGATCAGCTGCGCCGAGTCGGAGGCGACGGGGAGCCTGTCGACGCGCTGATTCCACGCGTTCGTCGCGGGGAAGACCGGGCAACGGCCGGCGGCGGGCAGCCGCAACGCGTGCGCGGACGAGCCCGCGAGGAGCGCGACGACGACTGCTGCGACTGCTGCGGAGCCCTTCATGGACCTACGCATCGGCCGAAGCGTGGCCGATACTGATCCCTCATGACGTCGGCACCCTTGCGGCGGGTGCTCGTCGTCGACGACGACGACGACATCCGTCTCCTGCTCGGCGAGCTCCTACGGGGGGCCGGCTACGGCGTGGAGACGGCGCAGGACGGCCGTGCCGCGCTCCGCTCCTTCCACGAGAACCGGTGCGACCTGGTCGTCCTCGACCTCTCGATGCCCGAGCTCGACGGCTTCCAGACGCTCGAGCGGATCCGCGACGTGAGCGACGTGCCGGTGATCCTCCTCACCGCGCGCAGCGGCGAGATCGACAAGGTGCGCGGCTTCCGCGCCGGAGCCGACGACTACGTCGTGAAGCCGTTCGGGCGGCAGGAGCTGCTCCTGCGGATCGAGGCGCTCCTGCGGCGGGCTCCCGAGCCGACGCACGTCGAGCACTACGAGGACGGCGCGCTCTCGATCGACTACGCGCAGCGGCTCGTCCTCTGCCGCGGCCTGCCCGTGCGCCTGACGCCCCTCGAGTTCCGGCTCCTCGACGCCTTCACCCGCCATTCGGGCCAGGTGCTCTCGGGCGATCAGCTCGTGGAGCACGTCTGGGGCCACTCGGCGGGCGTTTCCCTCGACCAGGTCAAGCTCTACGTCTCGTACCTGCGCAAGAAGCTCGGCGAGCGCGCCCCCGACTGGACCCCGATCGAGACGGTCCGCGGCTTCGGCTACCGCTACGTGCCGCCGCCGGGCTGACCGGCGGGAAGCGACACGATCACGCGCGTGCCCTCGCCTTCGAAGCTGTGGAGGGAGACGGTGCCGCCGTGGCGCTCGACGATCGCGCGCACGATCACCAGCCCGAGACCGGTGCCGGGAATGGCGAGCCGCGTCGCGGTCGAGGCGCGGTAGAAGCGGGAGAAGAGCTGGCCGATCTCTTCGTGGGGGACGCCGATCCCGTTGTCCGCAACCTCCACTCGCAGGTTGCCCGCGCTCTCGGTCGCCGACACGACGACGCTGCCGCCCTCGTGCGTGTACTTGAGCGCGTTCGAGACGAGGTTGTCGAGGACCTGGCCGAGGCGCGCCGCGTCGGCCTCCAGCGGGAGCGGCCCCTCGACGTCGAGCAGGAGCTCCACTCCTCGCTCGGCGGCGGCCGGAAGGGCCTCCTCGACCGTCGTCGCAGCCAGCTCGCCGAGGTCGGTCTGCGTCTTCACGAGCTGGAGGCGGTCCGCCTCGATCTCCGCCACGAGGAGGAGGTCCTCGACGATTCGCTGCAGGCGGGAAGTGCCGCGACTGATCACCTTCACGTAGTTGCGGCCGGCGGGGCTGAGATCTTCCTCCTCGTCGCCGAGCATCTCCACGAAGCCCGAGATCGACGTGAGCGGAGTCCGCAGCTCGTGTGAGACGGCCGCGACGAACGCGTCGCGCAACCGCTCGAGTTGTCGATCGGCCGTGACCTCGCGCAACGTCCAGATCCGGCCGACGAGCATTCCGTCGGGCCGCCGCACCGGCGCGGTGTAGCCGCGGAAGACGCGTCCGCTGTCGGTCAGCTCGAACTCGTCCTCGCTCTCGGCGGAGTCGGCCGCGAGCTCGTTCATCCGCTCGCGAAAGCGATTGGGCTCCGTGGTCCGGTCGGCGAGCGCGAGCAGCCGGTCGGTCACCGTGCCGTGCAGCGGGAGCCCGAGCTCCAGTCCGAACTGCATCAGCGGCGCGTTGCCGAAGACGATCCGGCCGGAGGGGTCGGTCAGGCAGATTCCGTCCACGGTCGAGTCGAGCAGCGCCTGCTGCAGGGCGCTCGTCGCCTGCAGCTCCAGCGCGTCCGACGAGATCCGCCGCGAGGAGAAGCCTGCGGCGAGGCCCACTCCGACCAGGGGGAGGAGCCGCAGCAGGAGGGACGCCGGATCCTCGGGGAGCCCGACCGTCTCGGCGGCCGTGAAGTACAGCGCCGTCGCCGCAACGCCGGTCATGCCGCCCGCCGCCGGACCGAGCTCGGCGCCGAGCAGCGCGACCCAGGGCACGAACATGATCGTCCCGATCGGGCCGGAGCCGCCGGTCGCCACCATCGCGGCGAAGGTGACGAGCAGGCCGACGCAGGCGACGCCGATCACGACGCTCGGCTTCCGGGCCAGGCGCCGTACCGTCATCTTGAGCCGATCGACCGGAGCTGGGCGCTCGATGAGATAGGCGTTCGTTGCTGCGCTCATCTCGAAACCTCTTGTTCGTCACCCGGGTCCGGTTCCCCGCCCTCGCCGAACATCACGAAGAAGAACACCACGCACGCCGCCAGCAGCCCGAGGAAGAGCGGCGCGTGCAGGAAGCGGAGGAGGACCCAGGCGTCGGGGATCCGAAGCTGCTTCGCCCCGAGCACGTCGTGGTTCGTCGGGTACCAGAGATCCACTGCCGTGCGGTTGTCGCCCTTCATCGTCCAGCCGGTCTTGCCGTTGCCGCCGACGATCCGGTGGATGACCACGTGGCCCGCACCGACCTGTCCCTTCGGCACGCGGTAGGCGATGACCTCGCCGACGTGGTAGCTCGACTGGTGCTCGACGAGGACGAGGTCGCCGGTGTGGAAGCGCGGCAGCATGCTCGTCCCGCTCACCATCACCCAGCCGGCGCGGCCGCCGAGAGCCTGCGGCAGACAGAACCAGAGAAGGGCGGCGATGAACGCGAGCTGGGCGGCGAGCAACGCCACACGCCTGGCGTGGGGAAGCCGCCGGCCGAGAGCCGCGCGCTGCGGGAGCGGGAGCGCGCTACTTCTCATAGTTGACGGTCAGCGAGGGGCGCTTGCCGGCCGAGTTGTTGTCGACGGAAGCCACGGCGGAGGCGGCGGTGCCGCTCGTGTCGCGCAGCTCCCAGCCCCAGAGGGTGCCCGCCTTGAACCCGGCGTCCACGTCGGCGGTGACCGTGATGGTCACCGTGCCCGGATTCGAGGGGACGAAGGTCGTCGTCGCGGTCGGGCCGATCGTGAGGAGGCCGAGGCCGTTCCAGGTCAGCGTCGAGGAGCTCCAGGCCGAGTAGACGGGGTAGAGGGAGATCGTGTCGTTCGACTTCGTCGTCACCGTCAGCGTGAGCGTCGCGTTGTCCGCGCCGCCCGTGGTCGGGACGTTGCAGCCGGTCAGGTCGAAGCGGATGAACGCATAGTCCTGCGCGCCCGCGGCGCCGCTGATCGTCAGGTTCGTGTCGGTGCCGCCGAGGGCGCTGTTCGGATTCGCCTGCTGCACGTAGGTGTCATCGGCATTTGCGGCCGAAAGGTTGCACGTTCCCCTGCTGGCGATCGTCTGGCTCCAGGCGTGGAGCTTCCCGGTCGAGAGGCCGAGGCTCGCGGCATACGCGACGCCTGCCGTCGAGCACGACGCGATGACGATCGCGGCGGCGAGGCGGAGCGGCGTGAGACGGAAGCGGCGCATCGTCCTCTATTGCGTGAGCGAGATGGCGTAGGCGTTGAGGGTCGCCGCCGGGACGGTCCCGAAGCCCGCAACAGTGACGGTGCAGCCGCCGGTGCAGGCGCCGACCGTGGTGGACGCGCTGCCGAGGCTGACGTTCAGGTTGTTCTCGAGGGTCACGGCGAGGGTCTCGCCGGCGCACGCCTGCGGAACGCTCAGGATGTTGACCTGGGTCACGTTGCCGCTGTTGTCCACGTTGCGCGTCGCCGTCAGAGACGACGACGTGCAGCCGCTGACGACTGCACTGCCGGCGGCGAGGCGTCCGCTGCTCATCCCGAGGCTGGCGGCGGCGGCGACTCCGGCCGACAGGAGCCCTGCGACCACTACCACCGCGAGAATGTTGATGAGCCGCTGCACGTGCTACCTCCCTCGGAACCTGCTCGAGCGGGGCGCCGAGGCGCCCCGCTCCGAGTCCGCCGGTACGAAGACCAGACCTACGAGACGACGACCGAGATGCCGGTGACGGCGCTTGCGTCGACGGTGGCGCCGGTGTTGATGTTCGCGGTCGTGCCCGCTGCGGGCAGCGAGCCCGTCAGCTCGGGGCCGACCGTGGCGCCGGCAGCGCCGGTCAGCTGGATCTTGTACGACTTGCTCAGGCAGCCGGCGGGGATGCTGGAGAGGTTCACCTGGCTGACCGAATAGCCGGGAAGCGCCGGGACGTACGCGGTCGTGTACGCAGCCTGGATGCCGCTGCCGCAGGAAGCGACAACCGCGTTGCCCGCGCCGAGGCCCGAAGAGCTCAGGCCGAGCGAGGCGGCGAAGCCGTAGACACCGGCGAAGACGATCGACGAAACGACTGCTGCGATCACGAACTTCGTCGTGCGCGTGGCGTGCTTGATGTTCCGCATGTCAGAACTCCTCTGGTCTCGTTCGTACCGGCCGGACGTTTTGTCCGGTGACCAGAAGATCGTTCGACGGCTTATGAAATCCAGGTTCCTCCACGTATGAGGGTCGTATGCACGGCCCATCCCCCGGAATGGGTACGAGAGGGCCTCAAGCGCCGCAGCCATGCCGAATTTCTCGGCTGAAGCGCCCTTCCCCGAAAGGGTGAAATGAGGGATCAAGGCTCACACGGAAACCGCGGGATAGCGCCCGCGGACGTCGTCGACGAAGGCGGCCAGGCGGTCGGCGAGCTGGGAATCCTCGAGCTCGAGCACGTTCTCGGCGTTCAGCTCGCCCGAGTGCGAGAGGTTGAAGCTGCCCACGAAGACCCGGTTGTCGGCGACGGTGACCTTCGCGTGCATGTAGTCGTGCACGGAGCCGGGCGCGTACGGGGTCGAGAGCTTGCCGGAGAAGGGCGCGCGCGTCAGCGTGGTGCGCAGCAGCGGCGCCTTCCACTCTGCGTTCCCGTCCGCATGCCACTGGGCGAGCACCTCGTGGACCTGGGTCGCGTCGACCACACCGGCCAGGTCGACCTTCCCGTCGGACGCGACCTGCGCCAGGGTTCCGAGGATCGGTGCGGAGCTGATCACCGGCGAGGCGATCCGCACGCGGTGCCGGGCGGAGCCGATCGCCTTCGCGATCCGGTGCGCGAGCTTGTTGCCGCGGCCGGGGCAGAACCACGCGCGGATGCCGTCCACGGGCGCGGTCTGGAGCCGGCCGGTCTGCGAGACGTCCCGCGTCGTCCAGAGCTGCTCGAAGTCGGCCAGGTAGAGGGCGGCGAGGGCGGGGGAGTCGAGGGTGACGACGACGTTCTCCTCCCGCGTCCACGAGTCGGCGGTCCAGTTCGTCGAGCCGGTCCAGAGCGACGTCCCGTCGCGGATGACGTACTTGTGGTGCATGAGGTCCGGCACGCCCGGGATCGCTGCCGTGGCGAAGGGCTGTGCCTCGAGCCAGTCGGGATTCGTTTCAGGCGGAGCCGGCACCGGGATCACCGCAGGATGGTCGACGTTGTAGGCGAGCCGGACGGCGACGCCGCGCTTCTGGGCCGCCTCGAGCTCGCCGGCGACGATCGCCTCGAGATCGGGCGTCAGGTGGAAGTCGTAGACGGCGATCTCGAGCGTGCGCTGGGCCGCCGCGAGGAAGGCGGCGAGGGCGTGGGCTGTCTCCTCGGCGGGCTGGCCGCCGTCGGTCAGCGTGCGGACTTCGACGCCAGCCACTCGGCCTTGTGGGCCTTCTTCGCCGCCTGGTAGTCGACGAGAGCCTGGGGCGAGTCGACGTCACCGAGCGTCGGATGGCCCGGGACGAGATCCTGCGCGACCTCGACACCGAAGCGCTTCGCGAGCACGGCGCCGAGCGACTTCACCTTCATCTCGCCGAAGCCGGGTAGTGCGGAGATGCGCGTGCGGAGGTCCGCGCCGTCGGCCGCCTCCGACCAGATCCGGGACGCGTCGCCGCCGTACTCGTCCGTGACGGTCGCGGCGAGCTCGCTCACGCGGCGGGCCATGTTGCCCGGGAAGCGGTGGATCGCGGGCTTCTCGCGGAAGAGAGGCTCGAGGTCGGCCTTCGCGACCGCGGCGGGCTCGAGCGTCCCCAGCCGCTGCTTGAGCCGCAGCGGGCCGAGGAACGCCTGCTGGACGGTGACCTGCTGGTCGAGCGCGAAGCCGACGAGGAGCGCGAACGGATCCTCCGCAAGCAGGCGCGACGCCTCCTCGTCCTCGGTGAACCAGAGCGCCTCGGGCACGACGTGATCCTACGCAGAGGCCTGCATCAGAGCGCGGCACCGCTCCGCAAAGGGCGTCGCCTGCTGCTCCTCGAAGAAGGCGAGCGCCGGTTCGAGCCGCGACGCGTCGCCGCGCTCGGCGGCGAGGAGCGCCGCCCACGCCTCGGCGAGCCGCGAGCCGAACGAGCCGTAGATCTCCGAGGCGCGGATGAGGTCGCCCGACGCGGCGGCCCGACCCGCCTCGAGCCAGAGGGTGCCGCGCTCCCCTTCCATCAGCGAGAGGTACTCCTCGCCGCGGCCCAACTCCACGAGGTGGAGCGGGAGGTCGTAGAAGTCCTGGTCGGGCTCCGAGGCCATCGCCTCGCGGAGCACCGACTCGGCCTCGGCCTCCCGGCCTGCGGCGCGGAAGCACTGCGCCGTGATCGTCAGCACGAACGGCGACACCTGTGCGTCGGCTCCGCTCTCGCGGAGGCCTGCGAGTGCCTCCTCGGCGTCTGCCAGCGCCTCGGCGGTCCGCCCGAGAGCGAGCAGCGCAAAGGCCCGCGTGGCGAGAACCGGCCGCAGCTGGTAGCCGAGCTCGGACCAGTCGTGCGCCAGGAACCCGTTCGTGGCAGCCAGTGCAGCCTGGACGTCACCGTGGTAGGTGGCGTCATATGCCAGCTCGGCGTCGTTCCAGCGGAGCGCGCTCGCAAAGCCGTAGCGCTCGCACTCGGCCCGCGCCTCGCGGATCCGCGCCGATCCCTCGTCGAGGCGGCCCACGGCCCAGAGCATGTTCGCGAGATTGTTGAGGGCGCTGTGGTAGTGGAAGATCGAGCCGGAGCGCTTGGCGCGCTCGACCGCGCGCTCGATGTCGTCGACCCCGCCGAGGTCGCCCGAGCGGACGCGTGCCATCCCGATCGAGTTGAAGCAGATCGCGGCGGTGAGGTCGTCACCGATCTCCTCGGCGAGCGCGAGAGCCTCGGTTGCGAGCTCCATCCCCAGAGCCGAGTCGCGGTCGATCACCTGGACTGATCGTGAGACGGCGGCGAGCGCGCGTGCCTTCGAGCGCGACGGCTGAGCCTGCCGCGCGAGCTCGAGTGCCCGGGCCCTGTTCCTTCGCACGCCCTCCACGTCGCCGCGGTAGAAGTCGTAGGAGCCGAGGAGGATGGAAGCCTCCGCCGCGCGGTCGGGCTGGCCGTGCGCGAGAAAGCCTTCGATCGCGGGCTCGACGAGCTCCCGGATGCTCCCGAAGCCGATCAGCTGGCTCGAATACCCGGCCAGGAGTCGCAGCGACGGATTCTCCGGGTCGTCGTCTCCGGTCAGGGCGAGTGCCTCGAGCGCGAGGTCGTATGCCGTCTGGCCCACTCCGAGGGAGAGCGCGCGCTGCGCGCCTTCCGTGAACGCCTTGCGGGCGGGCTCGCGAAGCGATGCGGTGTCGAGGCCGGCCGC
>Ga0070717_10002720_pt1 | contig 12482 bp, 10 predicted proteins | sample LARL113metaG_FD_71366 | JGI IMG/M metagenome (GOLD analysis project Ga0070717, IMG submission 71366) | Corn, switchgrass and miscanthus rhizosphere microbial communities from Kellogg Biological Station, Michigan, USA - LAR L11-3 metaG | ecosystem: Host-associated > Plants > Roots > Rhizosphere ...
GATCAGCGGCCCGAGAACGAGCGCTCGCCGCTGGTGGTCGACCTCAGCATGGACATCGCGGTCTACGCGACCGATCCGAGCGGCAACGCGGTGCTCACCCAGACCGTGCTCGGCGTGCAGGCCTCGGGCACCGTGATCGCGACCGCCGGCGTGCTCGACATCGAGGCCGTGATCGCGATGGACCTCGGCCTGCTCGGCGTCGCGCGCGCGCCGACCAATCTGGTGCTCGAGCTGATCACCGATCCGACCGCGCAGCGCGCCGCCGATACCGCAGCCCCGACCCTGCTCGCGTCGCTACCGAGCACCGGCGGCGAAGCCGCGGTCGACACCGGCGTCGAGCTCATCTTCAGCGAGCCGATCGATCTCGATCGTGCGCGCGCCGGCGGCCTCGCGCTCCAGACGCTCGACGGCAAGCCGGTCGACAGCGTGCTCGAGAGCAAAGGCGCGGCGGTCGTGGTCCGGCCGACCCAGTCGCTCGCGTATTCGACCACGTACAAGGTCGCGCTGACCGACATCGTCGACCTCGCGGGCAATGCGCTGACCGGCACGAGCACGATGAGCTTCACCACCCCGCAGCTGGCCGCGACCAGCGCGCCGCTCGGCGTGTCGTCGGTCCACCCCGGCGCGCCATGCGCGCTGACCGGCGCGAGCATGACCAGCCCCGGGCGGTGCGCCAGCGGCGCCGGAGGCGATGATGGCTACAAGCCGTTCGCGCTCGCCGCGAACGAGGCGATCCACGCGACGTTCACCCAGCCGCCGAACCCCGCGTCGCTCACGCTCGGCGCCGCGTGCAACGCCGGCAGCGTGCGGGTCGAGCAAGTCGATGACCAGGGCGCGTGCCTCGCCGCGGTGCCCGGCACGCTGATCCGCCGCGACCGCGCGATCGAGTTCGTGCCCGAGGCGCCGTGGCTGCTCGGCACGCGCTACCGCTTGACCCTGGTGTCGGGCAACAACGCCAGCTGTGACGCCGGTGAGATCTGCGGCATCACCGCCAAGGCAGCGAGCTTCGATCCGCTGGCCGGCGCGACGACCAGCAACGCCCCCGGCGGCCCGAACCTGTCGATCGACTTCGCCGGCGCGGCGCCGAGCGACGCCACGCTGATGATCACCGAGGCCGCGCCGTTCACCGACGTCAACGGCTCGGGCATCGTCGAGGCCAGCGAGCCTGTGCGCGACGACAACCGGGTCGCGCTGCGCATCCTGGGGACCGACGGCACGATCGTGACCGGCGCGAGCTTCGACGCCGACGACTGCGTCCCCGCGACGCCCGAGAAGGACGCGTGCATGTACCTGTCCGGCGCGATGCCAGTCGAGCTGCTGCCGGTCGCGCACGACTGCAAGCTGCCCGGCGGCGAGACCGCGGCGAGCTGCGTGCCCGTCGTGCTATCGCCGCAGGCGATGTACGCGACCTCGGTCGCGATGCACGCCACCGTGCTGGTCAGCATCGGGACCAGCACCAACATGTCGGTGATGCGGATCCGCGAGCCGGCGAACGGCCCGATCACCGGCTACCTGATCGACGACGCCGGCACCCCGACGCTCGTCCTCGCGCTCGATCTCTACCTCGACGCCCCGGACATGAGCCTGCCGCTGGGCGCGTCGCATGATCTGCACTCCAAGCCGCTGTCGGTCAGCTTGCGCGGCCCGATGCGGTTCCTGCCCGACGGCCGGATCGCGATCGCCGTCAAGAACACCGCCGACATCCCCGTCACCGTGACGATCTCGCTCCCCCTCCCCGGCGACCCGTCCGGCAACGTCAAGATGCTCATCCCGCAGGGGGAGATGAAACTCCAGCTGATCTCTCCTGCGCTCCGTGGAGGATTGCAGTGATGCGCCGACTCCTCATCACGTGTCTCACCACACTGGCATGGTCCGCCACCGCGGGCGCGGAGCCGGAGACTGCGACACTCCAGCGTGCGGATCCGCCACACCGGTTCTATGTCCGCGCCGGCGCCGCGACGGTCGCACCCGTCACCTCGTCGGATGAGATGCAGCTCGCGGACGTCGACGGCCCGGCGAGCCTGGCGGTCCACAACGGCCCGATCGCCGGGTCCGGAGCGACGGTCGACTCGGCGACGATCCCCGCGGCGATCCTCGGGTATGTGCTGCCGACGTCGAGCCGGCGCTGGTCGATCGAGACCGTGCTGGGCGTGCCGTTCACCGTGAAATTCAAGGCCACCGGAACGCTGGCCAATACCTCGATCGCACCGACCGCGCTCGGCATCCCGACGGGAGTTGGCCCGCTCGGCTCCGAGCTCGGCGAGGCCAAGGCGGTTCCGCCGGTGCTCACGCTGGTCTACCAGCTGACCGGCGAAGGCCTGTTGCGGCCGTACGTCGGCGCCGGCGTGAGCGTGTTGTTTGCATACGACGCCCACGTCACAAATCCCATGCTGACGGCGGTCGGCCAGCCCGAGATGTCGATCTCTCCGGCGCCGGGTGCCGTCGTGCAGGCCGGCCTCGACGTGCGGGTATGGAAATCTGTGTATGCGCGGCTCGATGTGAAGTTCATCGCACTGATGAAAGCGCGTGCCGAAGTTCGCCACATTCAGGTCGAGACGCCTGGGCTGCCGCTGTTCGACAATGTAGAAGTCGGAACCGCCAAGATGAATATCTGGGTGAATCCGTTTATCGTGCAGGCGGGCGTGGGCGTCGACTTCTAGTTTGTTCACCCACGGATGCATTGGTTGCTAGCTATCGTGGATCGAGCACCGATCCTCGAGAGGGACGGCTGGAAATGACGGGAGTGCGGACGCTGATTTGTGGTGTCGGGTTAGTCGTCGTCGGCGCGGTGCCTGCGGCCGCCGAGGATCGCGCGCCCACACCGGAGGCGCCGCGATCGCTGCGGATGCGGCCCGCCAAGCGCGTGGGCCAGGCGGCGCCCGATCCGGCGGTGCCGGCGGAGGACGTCGCGCCCGTGCCGCCGGACGCGGCAGCACCCGAGGCTGTGACACCGCCCGACGCTGCGCCCGCGCCCGTCGCCGTCATCCAGCGCGAAGACCTCGGCAGCGCAGGCGTGACGGGGATGTATTACCCGCCGAATCCGACCGCGGCAATCCCTGCCATCACCGTGACCGGCTCGCTGATCGAGCGCGCGTCGCTGACCTCGCCGTCGGCGCTGACCATCGTCTCACGCGACGAGCTGCTCGCCGCCGGCCGCACGATGATCGGCGACATCCTCCAGCCGCTGCCCGAGCAGGGCAACGCGATCAACGCGCAGTTCAACAACGGCGGCGATGGCTCGACCCGCATCAGCCTGCGCGGCCTCGGCATCGACCGCACGCTGGTCCTGCTCAACGGCCGCCGGTTCGTGCCGGGCGGCACCGGCGCCGACTCGACGGTCGATCTCAACACCATCCCGCTGGCCGTGATCGATCGCGTCGAGGTCCTCAAGGACGGCGCGTCGGCGGTCTACGGCTCGGGCGCGATCGGTGGCGTGGTCAACCTCATCACGCGCACCAACTTCACCGGCACCGAGGCCTCGCTGTACACCGGCCAGTCGCAGCGCGGTGACGGCTTCACCTACGACGCCAGCTTCATCACCGGCCACAGCACCGACAACCACGACGGCAACATCATCTTCTCCGCGGGCATCCAGAGCCAGGATCCGGTGTTCGCCGGCGACCGCGCGTTCTCGATGTTCGACAAGACGTTCAACTTCGCGAACGGGCAGGTCGCCAACAGCGGCTCGACCTCGATCCCCGGCGGCCGGATCGACGCCAGCCGGATCGACATCAACGGCGACGGCCAGGGCGACCCGATCAACGTCTGTGGCATCGGCGTCCAGCTCTGCACGTCGAACGGGATGGGCGGGTATCGCCCGTTCGTCGCGCCGCAGGATCTCTACAACTTCCAGCCGGTCAACTTCCTCTACACGCCGTCGTCGCGGTTCAACGCGTACACCGCGGGTCATTACAAGATCCGGGGCAACGTCTCGGGGTTCTTCGAGGCGAGCTACCTGCACCGCGAGAGCGACCAGCAGCTCGCGCCCGAGCCGTTCGCGGGCGCGGCGACGGTGTCGCGCGACAGCATCTACAACCCGTTCGGCGGCGACGTGCTCGACTACCGCCGCCGGCTCGAGGAGTTCGGCCCGCGCGCGACCCACCAGAGCATCGACACGCTGCGCACCGTGATCGGCATCCAGGGCGGCATGCCCGACGACGTCAGCGCGCTGCGCGACTGGAAGTGGGAGCTGTCCTACAACCTCGGCCGGACCGATAGCCAGCAGCGCAACACCGGCAACCTGATCCTCAGCCACGTGCAGAACGCGGTCGGGCCGAGCTTCCTCGACGGCAACGGCGTGCCGACCTGCGGCACGCCGACCGCGCCGATCCCTGGCTGCGTGCCGATGAACATCCTCGGCCCGTCGGGCTCGATCTCGCCGGACGCCGTCAAGTACGCGCAGTTCACCGGGATGGGGACCGGGTTCAACCAGGAGCACGTCGTCGTCGCCTCGGCGCACGGCCGGGTCGTCCAGCTGCCCAGCAACGGCGACATCTCGGCCGCGGTCAGCACCGACTTCCGCAAGGAGTCGGCCGAGTTCACCCCGGATCCGCTGATCGTCCTGGGCGACACCACCGGCCCGCTCAGCCCGGCGACCTCCGGATCGTTCCACGTGCTCGAGGCCGCCGCCGAGGTCCAGGTCGTCCTCGCCCGCGACCTCGACGGCCTCGAGCGCCTCGAGCTCGACGTCGCCGCGCGCGCGTTTCGCTACGCGCAGTTCGGCGGCGTGACGTCGAACGCCCGCGCGCTGGTCCGCCCGATCCGCGGCGTCACGGTGCGCGCGACCTACGCGACCGCGTTCCGCGAGCCCTCGATCCTCGATCTGTTCCAGGGCCAGGCCGAGAGCTTCCCGTCCGCGCAGGACCCCTGCGATCACTCGTTCATCCTCAACTCGCGCGCCAAGGGCATCGCGGGATCGCGCGAGGCCGAGTGCGCGCGCGAAGGCGTGCCGCCGGACGCGATGTTCGGGACGTTCCAGCAGCGCATGCTCGAGCACGGCAACCCGGACGTCAGCCCCGAGACCGCCAAGGTCCTCACCGCCGGCGTCGTGGTGGAGCCGGTCCCCGGCCTCGCGCTCAGCGTCGACTACTGGAACATCGATGTCACGCAGGCGATCGGCCACGCCGACATCAACACGATCTTCACCAACTGCTACGACCGCGGCATCCAGTCGTTCTGCGACCTGGTCCACCGCAACCCGGCGGCTGGCGGCCAGATCGACTTCGTCGACAACCCGACGACGAACAGCGGCGGCAACGCGACCGCCGGGATCGATATCGCCGCGGTGTACGACCGCGACGCGCACGCCGCCGGCAAGCTCCACGTGCGCGCCGAGGCCCAGCGCCTGCTGAAGTTCGACCTCGACAACGGCGCGAGCGTGGTGCACGGCCTCGGGGTCTACGACCTCGGCGTCTTTCCGACGATGAAGGCGAGCCTGGCCGCATCGTGGCAGCACCCGAGCGGGGCCGGCGCCGGCTTCAACCTGCACCTGGTGGGCGGCTTCCTCGAGTGCGAGAACAACGACTGCAGCGACGGCAGCGCGTCGCGCGACGTCGATCCGTACGCCAAGGTCGACGTGTTCGGCAGCTACGCGTTCCAGAGCACGCGCGGCCAGACGCTGGTCACGCTCGGCGTCAACAACGTGTTCGACCGCGATCCGTCGCTGATCTACATCGGCTTCGCGGGCGACTCCGACGCGGCGACCTACGACTACCTCGGGCGCTTCTTCTACGCGCGGGTGACGCAACAGTTCTGAGCCGAGACGGTCACGACTTGAGCTTGTGGCCGGTCTTGAAGATCCACCAGATCGCGGTGAGGCAGACCGCGAGGAAGCCGGCGGTCATCGCGATGCTGATCGCGGGCTCGACGTCTGACTTGGCGTAGAATGCCCAGCGCATGCCCGAGATCAGGTAGACGACCGGGTTGAACCGCGTGATCGTGTCCCACGGCGACGGCAGCATCTTGATCGAGTAGAACGCGCCGCCGAGGAAAGTCAGCGGCGTGACGATCATCAGCGGGATCGCCTGCAGCTTCTGGAAGCTGTCGGCCCACAGGCCGATGATGAAGCCGAACATGCTGAACGTGACCGCGGTCAGCACCAGGAAGATCACCATCCACACCGGATGGACGATCTCGTAGGGCACGAACACGCGCGCGGTGATCAGGATCAGCGTCCCGAGCATGATCGACTTGCTCGCCGCCGCGCCGACGTAGCCGAGCACAACCTCGACGAACGAGACCGGCGCGGACAGCAGCTCGTAGATCGTGCCGGACCACTTCGGCAGGTAGATGCCGAACGACGCGTTGGAGATGCTCTCGCCGAGCAGCGACAGCATGACCAGGCCCGGCACGATGTACGCGCCGTACGCGACGCCATCGATGTTGCCCATGCGGCCACCGATCGCCGAGCCGAACACCAGGAAGTACAGCGACGTCGATAGCACCGGCGACAGGATGCTCTGGGTGATCGTCCGGAACGTGCGCGCCATCTCGAAGCGATAGATCGCGCGGATCGCGTGGAGGTTCATCGCGTACCTTTCACCAAGCTGACGAAGATGTCTTCGAGCGAGCTCTCGCTCGAGTGCAGATCCTTGAAGTCGATGCCGTGCTCGCCGAGCTGCTTGAGCAGCGCGGCGATGCCGGTCTGCTCGCTCTGGACATCGAACGAGTAGGTCAGGCTCAGCTTGTCGGCGGACAGCACGAGCGACGGCCGCGCGATCTCCGCGGGGATGGCGTCGAGCGGCTTCTGCAGCTGCAGCACCAGCTGGCGCTTGCCGAGCTTGCGCATCAGCGCCTCCTTCTCCTCGACGATGATCAGCTCGCCCTTGTTGATCACGCCGATCCGGTCGGCCATCTCCTGCGCTTCCTCGATGTAGTGCGTGGTCAGGATGATCGTCACGCCGCTCTCGCGCAGCTCGCGCACCATGTTCCACATATCGTGGCGGAGCTCGACGTCGACGCCGGCGGTCGGCTCGTCGAGGAACAGGATGGTCGGCTCGTGCGACAGCGCCTTGGCGATCAGCACGCGGCGCTTCATGCCGCCGGACAGCGTCATGATCTTGTTGTCCTTCTTGTCCCACAGCGACAGCGCGCGCAGCACCTTCTCGACGTGCTTGGGGCTCGCCGGCTTGCCGTACAGCCCGCGGCTGAACGTCACCGTCGCCCACACCGTCTCGAACGCATCGGTCGACAGCTCCTGCGGGACCAGGCCGATCTTCGCGCGCGCCGCGCGGTAGTCCTTCACGATATCGCTGCCGTCGGCGACCACCGTGCCGGTGCTGAGGTTGACGATGCCGCAGATGATGTTGATCAGGGTGGTCTTGCCGGCGCCGTTGGGGCCGAGCAGCGCGAAGATCTCGCCGCGCCGGATCGTGAGATCGACGCGCTTGAGCGCGTGGAAGCCGCTCGCGTAGGTCTTGCTCAGACCGGTGATAGTGACGATCGCAGGCGCTTCCGGCATGACACCGTACTGTCGTGCGAGGACCGCGCCGGATGCAAAGCCACGAGCGGCCTAGTTTGCGCGGACCGCCCCAGATGATCGGGTAGGTGTCGCGCGACGACTCAGGGATCGTTGGTGGCGATCACCGCCTGGACGCGCGCCGCGGTCACGTGATCCATGACCAGCACGCCGAGCCGCGCGCGCAGGTTCGCCGGATCAGCGAGCAGCGCGTCGAGCCGCGGGTTGATCGAATCGGACACGCTCGGGATGTTGGGCAGGCCGTCGATCATCTGATAGCCGCTGGTGTAGTCGAGGTACAGCGTGTCGGCGTCGCCGGCGCGCGCCTCGTCGAGCAGGCCGGTGATCGCCGCCCACTTCGCGTCGTCGTCGCTCACCATGTAGGCGTCCTGGATGCGCAGCGACGCGGCGTTGTGGATCGAGAAGCCGGGGTTGTTGTCCGGCCACGCCGTGGCGTCGAGCCCGAGCGGCGCCGCGGTCGCGGCGAACCGGCGCAGCAGCACGAGCTTGCCGCGCACCGCGCCGAGCGTCGGCAGCGTGTCCGCCATCGCCCAGCGATCCGGCGCGCCGGCGACGTAGTTGGCGAACGTCGCCTCGAAGCTGCGCGTCACCTGGTACGGCATGCTCTCCTCCTGGATGCTGACGATCAGCGCCTCGTCGGGGTGCGCGTCGAGGAACGCGTACATCGTCGCGAGCACCTGGGCGAACGTCTGATCTTGATCGATCGGGCCGTGGAAGATCAGGAAGCCGTCCTGGAAGTGCCGGCAGCGCACGTCGAAGTAGCGCACGCCGGCGTCGAGCTGCTCGGCGATCGTCAGGTCCTGGGTCTTGGCGATCCCGGCGTACGGCTCGAGCAGCGCGCCGGTGTCGTGCGTGCCGGGGATCGATAGCTCGGCGAGGCCCCGACTGTCGTCGAGGCCGGCCATCCAGTCCGCGGGTGCGTCGGTGCGCGACACGCACGCAGTCACGGCGACTGCGATCGCACACCACATCATACGACAAGCCATGGTCGTCGAGCCTACCGCGAACCGGCCGCGGCCCAGCGCGTCATTCAGCGCTGCGGCGAATCGGACTACGATGCGGCATGCCCGCGCGCTGGAAGCACAGGCCCCCTGGATCGAACTGGGGCGAGTTCGGCCCCGACGATCAGCGCGGCCGGATGAACTACGTCACGCCGGCGAAGGTCCTGCAGGGCATCGCCGAGGTCAAAGAGGGCCGGACGTTCTGCCTGTCGCTGCCGCTCGACTACCCGGGCGGCCGCGTGCTCAACCCGCGGCGCGGCCCGCCGCGGCTGGCGCCGACGATGCGCGGCGAGCGCGCCAACTACAACTTCGCGCTCGCCGATACCGACCCGCTGCTCACCGACGTGGTGTGCGACGATCTGGTGCTGCTGTCGCTGCAGTACTCGACGCAGTGGGACTCGTTCGCGCACGTCGGCAGCCGGTTCGACGTCGACGGCACCGGCGAGCCCGCGCTGGTCTACTACAACGGGTTTCGCGCCGGCGAGGACATCCAGCGCGCCGCCGAGACGCCGGGCGCCGAGCCGTGGGCCCGGTTCGAAGGCTCGCGCGCCGGCGCGCTCGGCATCGAGCAGCTCGCCGAGCACGGCGCGCAGGGCCGCGGCGTGCTGGTCGATCTCCACGCCCACGTCGGGCGCGCGCGGACCGCGATCGGCTACGACGCGCTGATGCGGATCCTCGAGCGCGATCGCGTGGAGGTCGAGCACGGCGATCTGGTGTGCTTCTACACCGGGTTCGCCGACGTCGTGCTCGAGGCCGCGCGGGCGCCCGATCCCGACGTCCTGCACAATCGCTGCGCCGGGCTCGACGGCCGCGATGATCGGCTGCTCGCGTGGATCACCGACTCGGGGCTCGCCGCGCTGATCGCCGACAACTACGCGGTCGAGATCATCCCGGGCGGCGCGCACCGCTCGACGCCGCACGCGCTGATGCCGCTGCACGAGCACTGCCTGTTCAAGAATGGCATCCACCTCGGCGAGCTGTGGTATCTGACCGAGCTCGCCGGTTACCTCCGCGCACACGGTCGCAGCCGGTTCTTGCTGACCGCCCCGCCGCTCCGCTTGCCGGGCGCCGTCGGCTCGCCGGCCGCCGCGGTCGCGACCGTGTGAGCGACGCGGTAGGCTCGCGACCGGCCGGGGGGCCAGTCACATGACGAAGGTAGCGATTGTCACCGGGGCGTCATCGGGAATCGGCGCCGCGACCGCGGTCGAGCTGGCGAAGCGCGGCTGGTCCGTGGTCATCAACTATGCGCGCAGCGCGGCCGAGGCCGGGCAGGTCGCGGCGCAGTGCAGCGACGCGATCGTCGTCCAGGCCGACGTGTCCGACGACGCCGGCTGCCGCGCGCTGACCCAGGCGGCGCTCGATCGCTGGGGCCGGATCGACGCGCTGGTCAACAACGCGGGGACCACCAAGTTCGTCGAGCACGCCGATCTCGATGGCCTGTCCGCCGAGGACTTCTTGCGGATCTACCGCGTGAATGTCGTCGGCCCGTTCCAGATGATCCGCGCGTGCGCGGCGGCGCTCAAGGCCGCGCGCGGCGCGGTCGTCAACGTGTCGTCGGTCGCGGCGCAGCTCGGCATCGGCTCGTCGGTGGCGTACGCGGCGTCGAAGGCCGCGCTCAACACGATGACGTACTCGCTCGCGCGGTCATTGGCGCCCGAGGTCCGGGTCAACGCGGTGTGCCCGGGCTACGTCGACACGCCGTGGCACCACAACGCGCTCGGCATGGAGAAGGCCGGCCGGGTCGCCGCGCACTACGCGCAGCTCGTGCCGCTGAAGGACTACGCGCGTCCCGAGGACGTCGCGGACACGATCTGCTGGTTGATCGAAGGCGCGCGCCAGGTCACCGGCGAGGCGATCTTCGTCGACGGCGGGCTCCACATCACCCCGCCGCGCTGAGCCGCTACAGGCGCGACGCGCGGCGCGCCATCAGCTCTTCGTAGCCCTCGTTGTGCCAGCTGTTCAGCGTCTTGGCGCGCTGCATGGCGAACGGATGCGTGCGGTTGATCGTCAATAGGACTTTATATGCCTTGTCGAGCGTCGAGCGATCGACGTCTTCGTAAGCGGCGACCTGGCGCAGGAACTCGTCGCGATCCATCTCGCCGGCGAGCCGCGTGGTGCCGCCCGCGAGCTTCATGAACGTGTCGCGCGCGGGCTCGATGTCCTGCACGCACAGCAGCGCCGCGCGATCCGCGGTCAGCTCGGCGCAGCGGTACCACTCGTAGAGCGCGAACACGAGGCCCTGGCCGAGCAGCGCGCCGAGCCCCAGGGTCGCCTGGCCGATCAGCGCGACGACCGCGGCGATGTTGCGCGCCATCGTGCCGTACAGCACGTGGCCGGCCTTGATGTGGCCCATCTCGTGGCCGATCACGAAGAACAGCTCCTCGTCGCCGAGCATGTCGACCAGGCCCGAGGTCAGCGTGATGAACGGCTTGGTGTGGCCGTAGGTGAACGCGTTGGGCACCGGATCGACGGCGATGTAGAGCTCGGGCTCCGGGACGTCGAGGATCTTGCTCGCCCAGGTCAGGCTGCGGTGCAGGCGCCCGAACATCCTGGGCGTCACGCGCAGGTTCGAGGCGACGTTGTCGACGTAGTACAGCCGCTCGAGGCCGTACTCGAGCAGCTTCGCGAGCACGCGATCGAGCCCCGGGATGCGCTTCAGCGCGTCGGTCGCGCGCGCGTCGGTCGGGTGCCGGAAGTCCTCGACGTCGAGCCCGAGCAGCGGGCGCAGCTTGCGCTTCTTCGCCTTCGGGTCGGCTTTCGGATCGGTCTTCGCGTCGCCCGGCGCGTCCTGCTCGTTCACGCGGCGAGCATCCCACGCGCCCGCCGCGGCTCGCTACTTCTTCGGGGCGGGGGTCGCCGGCGCGGCGCTGTCCTTGGGCGCGGGCGTCGCCGGGGCGTCCTTGGCCCACGTGCCCTTGGCCGCCGTGCACTGCTTGTGCGTCTTCTTCATGTCCATGGAGCCATCCGCCAGCTTGCAGTGGTGCGTCTGGGGATGCATCGGCTCCTTGGCGAGCGCGACTCCGGAGCTGCCGATCAGCGCGGCGAGCACGGCGACCTGAGACCATTTCGAAGCTGTCATGGGGTTCTCCTTGGAAAGACGATTCCTGGTGTACCAACCACAACCGGTGGGCCGGCGCGCGCGATGCCGTCCACATGAAAACGTAATGAAGCTGGTCAGGCGGCTCGACGCAGTGCGGCTCGCGCGAGCGATCGCGTCGAGTCCAGCGTCGGCAGCGGCGAGCTGGTGTCGTCGAGCACCAGCGGCAGCTCGGTGCAGCCCAGCACGACCGCGTCGCAGCCCTGCGCCGCGAGCCGCGCGATCACCTGCTGCAACGCCGCGACCGACGCCGGCCGGATCACGCCGCACACCAGCTCGTCCATGATGATGCGATTGACCTCGTCGCGATCCTCGGTGCTCGGCCGCACGTAGGCCAGCCCGCGCGCGGCGAGCGGCGCGGGATACACCTCGCTGTCGACCAGCCAGCGCGTGCCGGTCAGCCCGATCCGGCGAAACCCGCGCGCCGCGGCCTGGGCGGCGATCACGTCCGCGATGTGCAGCCACGGCACCGGCGAGCGCGCGGAGATGAACGGCAGCGCTTGGTGGATCGTGTTGTCGGGACAGATCACGAAGTCGGCGCCGATCGCCGCGAGCTTCTGCGCCGACGACAGCATCAGCTCGCCCACCGCGGCCCAGTCGCCGCGATAGATGCACGCCATGTAGTCGGCGAACGAGTGCGTGTGCATCGAGACTTCCGGGTGCGCGTGCGGCCCGAGCTGCTGCGCGCCCTCGATGCAGATCGTCCGGTAACACAGCGCCGCGCCCTCGGCGGAGCACGCCACGATCCCGATGTGCTGAGGCATGGGCCTCAGCGTAGCGCGACTACGTCAGCGGGAACGGCTTGGTGCCGGTCACGGTCGGCGCCGAGATGTCGCCCGGGACGTCCTTCTTGATCGTGAAGCTGACGGTGCGCTTGACGCCGGGGCCCGCGTCGGTCGGCGCGGTG
>Ga0070717_10002721_pt1 | contig 12481 bp, 15 predicted proteins | sample LARL113metaG_FD_71366 | JGI IMG/M metagenome (GOLD analysis project Ga0070717, IMG submission 71366) | Corn, switchgrass and miscanthus rhizosphere microbial communities from Kellogg Biological Station, Michigan, USA - LAR L11-3 metaG | ecosystem: Host-associated > Plants > Roots > Rhizosphere ...
CGGGTACCGTTGAGCACCGCCGTGCAATGCTTGCATCCTTGTACGTGCTCCTCGATGGCAGCGCGCAAGTCTGGGGTAACTTCGCCTTCGAGATAGTTCGAAATTTCACGCCACACTTCCTCGCACTTGATCACCATGGCTTGACTCCCTTCTCGAAAGACAATTTGCTGCTCCAACTGCCGCCCAGTCCTGGCGCCAGCAAGTCGCGCAACATCAGCCGTGCTCGCAGCAGGCGCGTTTTGACCGATGCGGTTGAAATCCCAAGCGCCTTGGCCGTTTCTTCAATGCTCAATTGCTGCATGTCTCGCAGCAGAAAAACTTCGCGATATATCTGCCCCAGCGAGGCCAGCGCCTCGGTCAGCTTTTCCCGGATCTCTTTCCGTTCCAGGGTCTCCGAAGGAATCTCTCGCCAGTCAGCAAAGTCGCGTGGCGTGTAGTTGCCCTCCTCGTCTTGCTGATTAGCGATTGGTTCAATCATGTGAGCGTGTTCTTTCCTTCTCCGCATACGTGCCTCATTGACGGTGATCTGGATCAGCCAGGTGCTGAATCGCGCCTCCGCGCGGAACTGCCGAATGTGTTTAAACGCTTTCAGCACCGCCTCCTGGGCTGCGTCTTCGGCGTCCTCCTGATTACGTAAAATGGCGAAGGCCGCATAGTACAAGCGCTGCTCGTAGGGTCGAATGAGCTTGTAAAAAAGATCATGTTCGCCGTCCCGAACGCGCCGGATCAGTACCTCTTCGTTGAATTGTCCGGCTGGATTCTCCAGCGAAGTCGCCTCTTCCGGCATCTCTCCTCACGGCAACACTGAACTCACTGCAATCGCCAACTACAATTCTTTCGGTGTGTATTCCGGGTCCTTTTTCCATCCCGTCAACATAGATACAAAATTATTCCAACCATGCAGAACCACCATCACCAAATGGCCAAACACGAATGCCAAGATCGCCCACATGATCAGAAAATGCCAGAGTCGCGCGTAATGGAAGCCGCCCATCATCCACGCCAACCAGGAAAACTGTACCGGCTTCCATGTCGCAATCCCGCTCAGGACTGACAGCAGTCCGAGCCCGATTGCAGATGTGTACGCATGTTTCTGCAGCGGGTTGTAGGCTTCCTTGACCGGCGGCTTGGGGCCGAAGAAGAAGTAATGGCGGACCATCGGCCAAACGCCGGGAACGTCACGGGGCACGAACAGGACTTGCTTGTAATTCCCACTAAAGACTTGATAGCCGACGTAAACCAAGCCGGTGACGATGTAAATCCACATAAAGGTGAGGTGCCATTGCAGCGCGCCGCCCAGCCAACCGCCGATTGCGAATGCTTTGGGCCAGTGGATCAGGTCTTTCTGCGGGATCTTTGCGCCGAAACTGGGGAACGCACGGAAGATCTGCAGCCCGCTGCCGACTAACACGAATAGCGAAATGGCATTCACCCAGTGGCAGAGGCGCACAATAAAGGGATGCTCGTACACCGCTTCCGTCACTTCGCCAGTCTTTATATTTTCGATTTCAATCGCGCGGGTGGCCATTTCACCTCTCTTGGCAGTTACAAACCGTAGAATTCCGAGTAGCCCTGGTCTTCCCAGTAGCCGACTTTCTGGAGAACGTTGGTCACTTTCAAGTCAGTCAGATACTTCGCCTGTTTGTAGCCGACTTTCGTTGGAATAGTCAGACGCAGTGGTGCTCCATGTTCGCGAGTCAGCGGTTGGCCGTACATTTCGTAACACAGGAGGGTCTGAGGATGCAGTGCCGTGGCCATGTCCAGCGACTCATAGTAATCATCAGCGCATTCAACGGTGACGAAGCGCGCGTTTAGATCGGCGCCAATCATCTTCATAAAGTCGGGGAGGCGCACGCCGCTGAAGTTGCCAATCACATCCCATCCTTCGACACACACGTGTCGAGTATTTTGGGTGATCTTCGGGAGCGCTTGAATCTGAGCCAGAGTGTAATCGCCCGGTTTCTGTACAGCGCCGGCAACGGTCAGATTCCACTTGTCGAAATCGACTTGGGGATCGTCCACGTCGTAGTCGTTGATGGGAAACTTATTGAAGGGGGTGAGTTCGGAGTCGGCAAACGTGGATGCCAAGTGGCCGGAACGAAAAAGTCTTGCCGAAGCCCAGTCGCTGAAACCAAGCCCGGCCTCGAGAAGCGGTATCCGCAGTTTTGGAATAGCAAACGCGCCGAGCGCTACCACCGGTGCCAGCTTCAACAACTCACGCCGGTTGATGCTCTTAAATTTGCGGCTGTCAATTCGCGAGCTCATAAACGGTGTCCCTGAAGAATCCGATATGACGCAGATGGGATTCGCCGAGTGGCAAAAGGTTACAGGTTGTCGACCGGACGCGGCTATTGTACAGCGGTGAATTGCGGCGTCGCTCTCCGTCTCCCCCAGACGCCCTTTCTGGGCCGATGATGCTGGACTCCCGATACGATGTTAAACTCCCGCTTTGTGTTCAAAGATAAGTATTTGAGGAGTTTGCTATGAGCTGGGCAAGCAAGCTGTCCAAGCCTTACCGAATCGATCATGGAAAGAATTTCCGGCTAACGGATTTCGATCCCGCGACGACCGGCCACCTTCGCTCGAAGGAACATGCAAAAGAGTTGTTGGAGCAAAGCATCACTGAAATGGCCGAACTGCAGGACAAGCTCTACGCGCAGGACTGCTGGGCGCTGCTCCTGATATTTCAGGCGATGGATGCGGCGGGAAAAGACGGCGCTATCAAGCATGTAATGTCGGGGGTCAATCCGCAGGGATGCCAGGTGTACGCGTTCAAGGCGCCGTCATCTGAGGAATTGAACCACGATTTTTTGTGGCGCACAAGTAGAGTTCTGCCCGAGCGCGGACACATCGGCATTTTCAATCGGTCTTATTACGAAGAAGTGCTGGTGGTGCGAGTGCACGCCGATATTTTGAAAAATGAACGGATGCCAAAGTCGCTGGTAGGCAAGAATCTGTGGCAGGAGCGCTTTGAAGACATTGGAAACTTTGAGCGATACCTTTCGCGAAATGGAGTTGTGGTCCGGAAATTCTTTCTGAATGTTTCAAAAAAAGAACAGAAGCGGCGTTTTCTTGAGCGATTGGAGACTTCGGAGAAGAACTGGAAATTTTCCGCCGCCGATGTGCGCGAGCGCGAATGCTGGGACGACTATATGAAGGCTTATGAAGAAATGATCGCAGCCACTTCGACGAAACACGCGCCCTGGTACGTCGTCCCAGCGGACAACAAGTGGTATACGCGGTTGGTGGTTGCGGCCGCGATCGTGGACACATTGAAAGAGCTGAAGGTGGCGTATCCGGTAGTTGACCCGGAGAAGCGCAAACAGCTTGAGGCGGCGCGAGCTGAACTAGAGCGCAAGAAGTAGTCTTGTGGGGCCCGAGCCTCCCCGAGAAAAGGAAGAGGGCGCCATCAGCATTTTGTCATCTGGCCAATCTTCATGAAGCATCTGCCAACGGTCGTGGGTTTGGGCGAGATCTTGTGGGATCTTTTGCCGTCAGGGCGGCAGCTCGGAGGCGCTCCTGCGAATTTTGCCTACTGCGCCCATTTGTTAGGAGACCGTGCGGTTGTCGCCAGCCGGATTGGAGACGACGACCGGGGAACGGAAATTCGCGAATCGCTTCTGGCGGCTGGTATCACGGATCAATTTGTGCAAGTGGACCCGGTGCATCCCACGGGGACGGTGCAGGTCCAGGTGGATCAGGAAGGCCAGCCAACGTTTCAGATTGCGTCTCCGGTGGCGTGGGATTTTATGGAATCGACGGACATCTGGACAGCGCTAGCACATTCCGTCGACGCGGTCTGTTTCGGTTCTCTCGCGCAGCGGACCGCGGAATCCCGCCGAACCATCTTAAATTTCCTGGATGCGACCTCGCGAGAAGCTTTACGAATCTTCGACGTAAACCTTAGGCAAAATTTCTATTCGGCTGAAATCATTAAAGAATCGCTGAAGCGGGTGAATGTGCTCAAGCTGAATCACGATGAAGTATCCCGAATCGCTGAATCTCTTGGCGTGAATGCGAGCGAAGGATTTTCATTTTGTGAGGAAGTGCTGAGAAAGTTCGATTTACAGGTGATCTGCATTACGCGCGGAGCCAACGGGAGCCTGCTTTGTGATCCAAAAAACGCACACGAACATCCTGGATTCCAGATCCAGGTAAAAGACACAGTCGGTGCGGGCGATGCTTTTACAGCCGCGCTGGTACACGGACATCTTCAGGGACGCTCACTGGCAGAGATAAACGACTCAGCCAACCGACTTGGTGCGTGGGTGGCGTCATGCGCGGGCGCGATGCCTTCGCTACCAGAATCTGGATTGGAGCGGGCACTGGCAAGGCTTCAGATGAAGTAGTACGGAACGACCCGTTACCAGGCGAACACATCGCTTCGAGCCGGCTGGAAGAAACTCTGATGCTTTAACAGCACCTCGATCGCTTTCACGACTTCGCTACCAGTGCTCTTTGAGACGGCGCCTTTGAAGCCGGCGTGAACGGCTTCGTTGGTCAATTCCTTCGAAACCTGTTGTACCGTTAGCAGTAGCAGCGGGATTTCGGGTGTGCTCCTGGATATTTCCCGCGCCGCTTGCAGGCCGTTCATCTGCGGCATAGCCAGATCAAGGACAATGATGTCGGGACTGAGTTGCGCGGCCTTGCCAATAGCATCCTGACCATCTGATGCATCGCCGCAAACGCTCCAGCCCTCGTGGCCTTCAATCAGGCGGCGGAGAAGGCGCCTGATGGCGGAGTCGTCGTCGGCGATAAGAATGCGTACTGCCATAGGCCGAGGGAGGGATGAGCCTACGCGATTCGGGCCGCTCGCGGCCAGCGCTGGAAATGGTCAAGAACTGCGTAGAATTCAGACCCGAGCATCCTCATTATGCGCTGGAGCAATATCTTAGCCGCAATACCGTAGATACCGGATTACCGTAGTGGTTACTTGAAAGTCTGAGGACGGCCGATGGCGGGTTTATGGTTGCCTCTTTTCCATGAAGCCTAAAGTCCGAATATCGAATCGAATCTGCTTGAACCGTAGCCCAGCACGATGAGCTCGAGTCCACAAGCCCTTCCCGAAATCAATCCCTGGCTGATAGCCATTGCCGTTATGTCGAGCACTTTTATGGAAGTGCTTGATACAACGGTGGTGAATGTGTCATTGCCACACATCGCCGGGAACCTGTCGTCCACCGTGGATGAGGCGACCTGGACCTTGACCTCGTATCTGGTGGCCAATGCCATCATTCTTCCGATGACGGGATGGTTGGCTGGGCGCTTCGGGCGGAAGCGACTACTGCTGCTGGCGGTCTCTGGATTTACGGTGTCGTCATTCTTCTGCGGCCTGGCGCCCTCGCTGGGGTTCCTGATCGTCTTTCGCGTCATTCAAGGGGCCTGCGGAGGAGGATTACAGCCGCTCTCCCAAGCCGTGCTTTTGGAGTCCTTTCCGGCTGAAAAGCGTGGGCAGGCAATGGCATTCTGGGCCCTAGGGATCGTGGTGGCGCCTATGCTCGGCCCAGTTATCGGCGGCTGGCTCACCGACAACTACAGTTGGCGTTGGGTTTTTTACATCAATGTTCCGATTGGTGTACTCGCAATTCTTCTGACCCAGGCATTTATTTTCGATCCTTCATATTTGCGTCGCGAACGCACGGGAATCGATTATTGGGGAATTGGATTGCTCATAGTCGGCATGGGTTCGCTGCAAATCATGCTCGACAAAGGGCAGGAGGAAGATTGGTTCGCCTCGCATTTTATCGTCGTTCTTGCGGTGCTAGCGGTAGTAGGACTCGGCGGGCTAATTATTCGCGAGCTCAAGACTCCGCATCCAGTGATGGATCTCAGCATATTTCGTTACCGCTCGTATGCTGTGGGGACACTCCTGATGACAGCGGTTGGATTTGTGCTTTATGGAAGCACTGTGTTGTATCCGCTGATGATGCAGGAATTGCTGGGTTACACCGCGACCCATGCCGGAGTAACGAACTTTCCGCGCGGCACTGCGTCCTTCCTATTCATGCCATTTGTAGGATTTCTTACCGGAAAAGTTGATGCGCGTAAGATGCTGGCGGCAGGTCTTCTATTGACCGCAGCCGCAATGTTCCGCGTCTCATTCTTCAGCCTGGATGTTGGATTCTGGGATTTCGCCTGGCCGTTGGTTTTGCAGGGTGTTGGCCTAGGATTGATTTTTGTTCCACTAACAACCGTGAGCAACGATCAAATTCCTCGAGAACGTATGGGGAATGCAACCAGCATCTTCAATCTCATGCGCAATATCGGCGCTAGCGTGGGAATTTCAAGCGTGCAGACGCTGCAATTCCGGAATATGCAGACCCACATCAACTATCTGGGACAGCACGTGGCCGAAACCAGCCCGCGCACGCAGCAAACGCTGGCGGGGCTTCGGCAAACTTTTATAGCCAAGGGAGCGGATGCGGTAACCGCAACTCACCAGGCGCATGGAGCACTGTGGGGCATCGTCCAGAGGCAGGCTAACATGCTGTCTTATAACGATGTTTTCCGCTTCCTGGGATGGATGTTTTTGGTCATGGTTCCCCTGATTTTATTGATGGAAAAGCCCAAAAAGAAAGGTCCAGTCATCGCTCATTAACGGCCAGAGCTGGTTTTTCGATGGGCCTGATTCAAAATTTGAATGGACACTAGGTGTCGGTAACATTGACAGAACCTTAGTTGAGTCTCTAGCATCTTATGAACAATGAATCTTTCCCGGCAAATGCGGTGCCAGTGTTGTACTTGTTGTTGTATGTGTGCCCACACTGGCGCGGGAGAGCTGCTGACCTGAAAATTTTGTAAAACCGGTACAGAAAAGCCCATCGCCAGTGCAATCTGGCGATGGGCTTTTGCTTTTTGCGCTGAAACAAACGACGGATATGTTTCCAATTTTCCTAAAACTCGATGGCCGACGCGTCTTGGTAGTGGGAGCGAGTACGGTGGCGGAAGGAAAGATCCGCGGGCTTCTGGAGGCGCGCGCGTCGATCCAGGTGGTCGCGCCAGAGGCTGTCCTTCAGGTCCAGAAATGGGCTGGGGAGGGAGTGGTCGCCTGGAAAGCACGCGGTTTTCAGCCGAGCGATCTCGATCAGGTCTCGTTGGTCATTGCTGCGACTTCTTCCTCCGAGTTGAATGCGCAAGTGTTCAAAGAAGCGCAAGCACGCAAGGTACTGTGCAATGCGGTTGATGATCCAGAGAATTGCGATTTTTATTACCCGGCAGTGGTAAGGCGAGGCGACCTGCAAATTGCGATTTCGACTAATGGCCGCAGCCCCGCGTTGGCGCAGAGGCTCAGGCAAGAATTGGAGGAGCAATTTGGGCCCGAGTACGAACAGTGGGTCGAGGAACTCGGCCGGGCGCGAGAGCAATTGACGCTGAAAAAGTTGGATACGGAACCCCGACGCAAGTTGCTGCACGAGTTGGCTAGCCGCGAGGCATTGGTGAATAGAGGCAACGCCAAAGTCCAGGGAGGAAGCCAGTGATGGCAACCGGCACAGTCTTTCTGGTGGGCGCAGGTCCGGGCGATCCAGAGCTGCTGACGCTAAAGGCGGCAAAGGTGCTGCGCTCAGCGGATGTGGTGCTGCACGATGAACTGGTTAGCCAGGAAATTCTGCGGATGATTCCGGCGCCAGCGCAGCTTGTGAACGTGGGAAAACGTTGCGGAAAGAAGAGCACGCCGCAGGAAGAAATCAACCGGATGTTGGTGCAATACGGTTCACTGGGTTTGCAAGTGGTCAGGCTCAAGGGTGGCGACCCGTTCATCTTCGGCCGCGGCGGCGAAGAATTAGAAGCGCTGCGGCAGGCGGGGATTCAGGTTGAGGTTGTCCCTGGAATTACAGCTGCCCTGGGTGCGGCTGCGGGAGTTCAAATCCCCCTCACCCATCGCGAAATCTCCTCCACGCTGATATTCGTCACCGGCAGCAGCAAAGATTCAAGTCATGTTGCGAATTGGCCTGATCGCCTGCCGTCGAACGCAACAGTCGTCGTCTATATGCCAGGGCACGATCTAGCAGCTCTTCAACAACGCCTGCTCGGTTCCGGACTGTCGCCCGAAACTCCGTGCGCGATCATTTCCGGCGCAACCAGCGACTCCGAGCAAATACACATCACCAAGGTGACCAGCCTCTCTGGATCGCCGCATCTTCCGGCGCCGCGATTGCTGGTGGTCGGGGAAGTTGTGCGGCTTGCGGACCACGCGGGCCTAAAACGGCAGTTCAGCGAATTGTTCTCAACTGGGTATTTGGTCAACGTCAGTACTAGGGAGAATGCCGAGTGAAAGCCGATTTGGAGCGAGTCAAAGTTCTTGCCGAAAGCTGGAAGCCTGAGCAGGTGCTGTCCTGGGCTTTCGCAACCTATGGGAACAACGTCGCGGTCGCCACTGGACTAGGCATCGAAGGCATGGTGCTGGTCGATATCGCCTCGCGCGTGAATCCCAATGTGAAAGTTTTTACCGGCGACACCGAGTTCCTCTTCCCGGAGACATATGATTTGATTGATCGCGTGGAAGAGCGCTATGGAATTACGATCGAGAAACTTTACTCAGAATTGACGCCGGAAGAGCAGGAGCGAGCCTACGGGCCGGCGCTGTGGAGCCGCGATCCGGACACGTGCTGCAGCTTGCGTAAAGTCGAGCCATTGCGGCGCAAGCTGGCGACGCTCGATGCATGGATGACGGCCATCCGCCGCGACCAGACTTCCGAACGGAGAAGTGTACGTAAAGTGGATTGGGACGCTAAATTCAATCTGGTAAAAATCAGCCCGCTCGCCGATTGGACCAGAGACATGATCTGGAAACATGTCCTCAAGTACAATGTGCCGTACAATCCGCTGCACGACCAGAATTTTCCCAGCATCGGTTGCACCCATTGCACTCGTGCCATCCAGCCCGGCGAGGACCCGCGTGCGGGGCGCTGGTCAGGCTTCGGCAAGACTGAATGCGGCTTGCACACGCCCAGTCCGCTTCCGGCCCAATTGGTGCAGCTGGTCCCGGCCGGTTGCGAAGAAGGCTAGGCTGAATCGCTGCGCACGAAAAATCGTGACGTGAGCCGGCTCTCCGCTATAATTTCGCACACCGATGGACTTTGATCAGCTAGTCACGTTCATGGAAGTGGCGAAGCTCGGCAGCTTCTCGCGCGCCGGACAGAAAATCTTCCGCTCGCAATCGGCGGTCAGCGCGCAAATTCGGCAACTGGAACAAGAATACGGCGACCGGTTGCTCGACCGCGCCGGCAAAGACGTAACTCTTACGCCTGCGGGCCGGGTGTTGTTCGCTTACGCCGAGCGCATGTTACAGATCAAAGACGAGTCGCTGCTGGCGGTTGCCGACCAGGGCAGCATGCCTCGCGGGACAATCTCGATCGGCGCTAATGAAGCTACCTGCCTCTACGTGCTGCCCGATGTATTTGCCAAATATTGCAGCCTGTATCCGGGCGTGCAAATCAGTATTTACCGCAATTTCAGCTACAAGATTGTAGAGAAACTCGAGAACGGATCGATCGACGTCGGCATCGTCACCATGCCGGTAAAAAGCTCAAGCCTGAAGGCGCATGCAATTTTTCGCGACCAATTGATGTTGATGGTCAACCCTCAGCATCCGCTGGCGCGCCTTGAAGTTGTGCCGATAAGCGAGATTGCGAAACATCCTCTGTTAATGCCGAAGACGGGATTCAGCCGGCGCATCATGGACAAGCTGTTCCGGGCGTACGCCGGGAAATTGCAGATCCGCATGGAGCTGCCCAGTGTAGGCATGATCAAGAGCTTTGTGGCTGCGGGGCTGGGAGTCTCCATCATCAGTGCTAGCTTTGCTCGTGACCAAGTGCTGGCGGGACGAGTAAAGCTGATTCCAATCAAAGGCGAAGAACTCTGGCGGGAACTGGGCGTCGCCTACCGCCGTGACCGGACGTTAACCCGCGCCACAGACACGTTTATCAACACCGTTCGGCAGCTCGCAGCAACCTCGAAATAGCAGCTGTTGGTCGTTGACTGTTGGCGGTGTATCGGACCATCTAGGGGCGGACGCCCTCGGCTGTCCAGTCGAGCAAGGCTCGACAATGTTGCTTTCGGTGGGAACCATTGCCCAGTGCTTCGACCACGCGCTGGTAAATTGAGGACTATCTCCAGGCGGGCACCCAGCGCCGTTAGTCCATTGGTTTTGTTGATCCTTTCCATCACAATTTCTGATTTCTACTCCGCCGCCGCAATTGTTAACCTAGAGATAGCAGCCTGAGGTTTAGCTCCCGCGCCGGGCGAGGCCTGAAGGTGAGTCCAATGCGGAGGTCTTCCAATGACGGAATTGGAGAACAAGATCAATAACATTTTGGAGGAGCATCAGCATGAAAGCGGCCTGCACATGATTGGCGGCCGCCGCCGGCTGATCGACCGCCTGGTGCAGTTCTTCGAGCAAGACCTCAAGCTGGGTCAAAACGCCGCGCCGTCAACCTCGCGCGAACATTAATCGTCTTCCTTCCTCCTGAAAAAGCCCGATGCGCAAGCAGCGGGTTTTTACTTTTGTGAATTGAAATCGATCTAGTGTGGTGGGGATTGCCAGTTACGAGCAACCGCTGTCGATGTGAGAACGTAAGTCCCGAATGTCTGCCGCAGGTCCACAGTGGCCCCTCCACAGTGGACGAACCTCGTCTCCGGATGTTAGCTCGAAGAGGTCGACAAGAAACAAATGACCGAGTCCTCCCTGGTCATAATGAACGAAACATTTATTGCCAGCCACTCCTGCAAAAATTAGGCGCTTCCTAGGGATGCTTTCGTCACGAATAACGTCAGTGGCCTCGAACCTTTTCCCTGGATTGGCCATCACTGGCCGGGAACCGCCAACCTCAGTGAAAACTCGCAAAACTGGGCGAGGTGTCTTTGATAATGACAAAATCGGCATCTAGAAACCTCCGCACGGCGGCGTCTGGTACAGAAGTGCTCTGAAACAGAAGTAATGGAGACTCACCCAGAGGTTTAGCCGGACGCACCTAGCGCATGGCTAGTGCCCCCAGAACGAAAATCAAGAAGGTGGAAATGGAGACAATCCCGAGGGTCGATTTTCGGTTTGTTGACATTGGCACACCCTTGTCGAACTGATCATAAGAGAACTGGCTGTAGTAGTTCCATGGCGCTCTCGATCAGCCTACTCTCCTGAAAACAATCGTTCTTCGCGCAATTTCCCCTTGACACTTGCATAAAATCCCGTACACTAAATGAATAATTATTCATTGAGATGAATATTCATCCATGAGCAAGCTGTCACGGCACAAAGCGATTCTGGAACTGTTGGACGAGACTCAGGTTCCGAGCCAGGAGGAGCTGCAGCGGCTGTTGCGCCGGCGCGGGTTTGATGCCGGGCAGGCCACGCTTTCCCGGGACATTCGTGAGCTGGGTCTGGTAAAGGCTGCTGGCGGATATTCGCTGCCGGGTAGGGAAGCCGCTGGAGAAACGGACTTGCCGTCCGTGTCGCGCCTGGTGCGGGAGTTTGTGACCAGCGTTCGTGCGGCGCAAAACCTGTTGGTGACGAAAACCAGCATAGGCAGCGCGCAACCAGTTGCCGCAGCTCTCGACGAAGAGAACTGGCCGGAAGCCATTGGCACCATCGCGGGAGACGACACCATCCTGATCGTTTGCGAGGACAAGCGCGCCGCCGGACGCCTCGCCGACCGCATTCAAGGAATGCTGGCTTAATGTCCGCGAAACTCAAAATCGCTGTGCTGGGCGCAACCGGTTACTCCGGGATGGAGCTTACCCGTTTGCTGCTGCGCCATCCGCGTGTGGACAAGCCGGCGCTGTTGCGGCGTTCAGAAGCAAGTCAAAACCCCCACCCTCCCCAAAGAACGGGGAAGGGTGGGGCAGCCTCGGGTAATGATGAAATCAACTTGGCGGATATTTTCCCTGCGCTTTCCGGCAATGGAAGCTACCCACTGCAGCCCCTTTCCTGGGATTCACTGAAGCAGCAAGGCGTTGGACTTCTGTTTCTTGCCACACCACATGAAGTTTCGCGCGCGCTGGTGCCCGAAGCTGTGTCTGAAGGAATCCGCGTGGTTGATCTGAGCGGAGCATGGCGGCTGAAGCAGGCACAACATCGCGCGATTTACGGATTCAAGGATAACGATGATGATGCAGTCACCGCGGCGGAGCTTACCGAAAAAGCAGTGTATGGCCTGCCGGAACTTAACAGCGACCAGATTCCGGGCGCGACGGTTGTCGCAAATCCGGGCTGCTACGCGACCACCGTCATTCTGGCCTTGGCCCCACTTCTAAGAGCGGGACTCGTAGATCGCGAGCGGGGAATTATTGCGGATTCAAAATCTGGCGTGTCGGGCGCAGGCAAGGAGCCGACTTCACGCACGCATTTTGTTTCCGTGGCCGACAATCTTTTTGCCTATGGCGTGTTCACACATCGGCACCTGGGAGAGATGGCGGAGCAGTTGCAGCTCACCACAAACGAACTGACGTTCACGCCGCACCTGCTGCCGATTCCGCGCGGAATTCT
>Ga0070717_10002722_pt1 | contig 12480 bp, 10 predicted proteins | sample LARL113metaG_FD_71366 | JGI IMG/M metagenome (GOLD analysis project Ga0070717, IMG submission 71366) | Corn, switchgrass and miscanthus rhizosphere microbial communities from Kellogg Biological Station, Michigan, USA - LAR L11-3 metaG | ecosystem: Host-associated > Plants > Roots > Rhizosphere ...
GCTCGCCAAGCGCAAGCAGACACAGCCTTCGGGCGTGATGGTGCTTGAAGAAATCTCGCGCGTGCTGCCCGATACTACCTATGTGACGGAGCTGCGGGTCGAAGGCGACAAGATGCAGGTGATCGGCTTGACCCAGGACGCGCCGTCGCTGATCAGGTTGCTTGAACAATCGCCGCAATTCGCCCGCGCCACCTTCTTCGCACCGACCACGCGGAGCCAGAGCGATCCCGGCGAACGTTTCCACATCGAGGCGCACATCACGCCGTATTTTGGGTCAGGATCATGAACCAGACCGCAAGTTTGAAAAGGATTCTGGCCGCCCCCCTGCCGGGCGCGACTTTGTATCTCGCCTTGCTGATCCTGTTCTTGTTCGTGGTCGTTGGCTCGCTCGCCGATATCGTGGGCCGGCGCGCCGATATCGCCGCGTCAGGCGCGATGCTGGAGCAGTTCGAAGGCCGCCGTCCGGCCGCCGTCCGTGGCCAGGCGGCCGGCATCGCGCCGCTCGGCTCGCCGTTTCTGCAGGGCGAAACCGTCACTGTCGCCGGCGCCAACCTGTTGCAGCGCGTAACCTCTGCCGTGACAAGGCTTGGCGGCAAGGTGCTGTCGTCCCAGGTCGACTTGCAAGCTCCCCAGCAAGGCACGCAATCCAAGGCTGGATTTCTCGGCGTCATTGCCAGTTGCGAGATTGACCAGCCGGGCTTGCAGCAATTGCTCTACGATCTGGAGGCCGGTATGCCGTTCCTGTTTGTTGATCAGCTGGTCGTCGAGGCGCCCGTAAGTGTCGCCGAGTCCGGCGCCGGCAAGCTGCGGGTTCTGTTGACGGTTTCCGGGCAGTGGCAAGGCAACAAATGACGGGGCGCGAACCGATGCAGAAGCTTGCGATCAGGCTGACATTGCTGCTGGTGTCCGCGCTCGCCGTTCCGGCCTCGACTGCGGCGCTGAGCGGGGATGTCTCTGATATCGACGCCGAGGCCGCGCGCCGTGCCGACGTCCCGGCCGCGCCGTCACTGTGGGACACCCCCTCGGCGTCGGCGCCAGTGATGGTCAAGGCTGCGGCGCAGCCGCCCGCGCCGCCGGAGCGCGCGCAAAGCGCCAATCCGCTGTGGGCGATTCCGCTTGCTGTCTTGCGGAATACGCGCGATCGACCGGTCTTTTCCGCCTCGCGACGGCCTCCGCCGGCCGCCGTGGCGCCGGTCGCGGTCGCAAAGCCGCCGCCACCGCCCCCGCAGCCGCTGCGGGTCGAGCGTCCTCAGCTTTCGCTGGTCGGCACCATCGCCGGCAGCGACCAAAGCTTCGGCATTTTTGTCGACCAGGCTACCAAGGCCGTGCTGCGTTTGAAGATCGGCGAAGACTATCAGGGCTGGAGATTGCATGCGGTGCAGGGTCGCGAGGCGACCCTGATGCGCGACCAGCAGACGATCCTGCTGAGCTTGCCGCAGCCCGGCACTGTCACGTCCGAGCCGGTGCGCGTAGAGGCCGCGAATGCGGCGACGCAGGGCGTGGTCCTCACGCCGCAGCGCGGTGGCAGGCGCTAGAGCATGATCCGGAAAAGTGCGCAGCGGTATTCCGAAAAGATCATGCGCAATCAAGAACCTAAAGCGCGATGGTGATTCAACCTAATTCCATCGCGCTTTAGCCGACCCAGCCTGTTTGCTCGAGCACCAAGGTTACCAGCAGCCCGAGCGCGAGAAACGGTCCGAACGGCAGTGAGGTCTGTCGCGTCATCGTCCGCCCCGCGAGGTGCAGGCCACCCGCTGCCGCCAACGCGGCGCACGATCCGACCAGGAGCTGCACCGGAACGCCGGCGAGACCGATCCAGATGCCGGATGCGGCGAGCAGCTTGACGTCGCCAAGCCCGAGGCCCTGATACTTTCGGAACATGAAATAAAGCCGGCGCAACAGCCAGGCGATCGCGCCGACCACGATGCCTTCCAGGCCGGCGCCGAGCGCGGCTTCCCGGCCATCAAGGAGGATCGCGCGCGCAAGACCGGCGACGGCGATCGAAAGATTGAGCCAATCCGGGATGATGCCGTAGCGCAGGTCGATCCACGCCAGCGAGACGCTCGCAAGACAGAGCAGGGTGAGAAAGGTTGCTGCAATCATGCTGGGTAAGGCGAAGCGGATTTGCACTATGGCACATCGATATAAAAAAAGCCCCCGGGGCGGATCCCCGGGGGTATTTGGTTCGCGGTGTTGTTGTTGGCTTCAATCAGTCCCGATCATGATCGCGGTCATGATCGTCGTCGTCGCGAGCCGAGGTCCAGACCACGGCGCCGGTCGCCTGATCAAGGATCAGCTTGCGCGGGTTGTCCTCATTGCGGTCGTCGAAGTCGAACATGTGTTCGAGCGTGCCGGCGATCGTATCGAAGGAACCGCCCGGCTGGATGCGCTCGCCGTGCAGCCAGTTGTCTTCGACGAAGCGCAGCACCGAACTCTGGTCGGTGAGCGTGTGGTCGACATGGTTGCGTTTGGCGAACGGTGAGATCACCAACAGCGGCATGCGGGTGCCGTAGCCGCAGCGACCCGAGACCGGCTGGCCGAAAGTGCCGTTGAGCATCGGTGCCGGCACGGGCTTGCCTTGCTGGAAGCCGTTGCTGGTGTTGCAGACGCCGGGCCCGTTGAGGGTATCGACCGCGGGATTGGCCGAGCCGTTCACGACCGGCGGCATCTGGTGGTCGTACCAGCCGTCGGAGTCGTCATAGAGAATGACCACCGCAGTTTCGGCCCACTCAGGGCTCTTCTGCAGGGCGTTGATGACCTGCACCAGGAAGTGCTGCTCATCGATCGGGTCGGAATAGCCGGCATGGCCGTCCTGGAATGCCGGCGCCTTCAGGAAGCTCACCGCCGGGAGATTGTGCGCGGCCAATGCGTCGAAGAAGTCGTGGGTGTCGTAGTTGTGGTTGGCCGGTTCAGGCGTCTTGGTCCCCGGAATCACGCTGCGGCCGATGGCCTGGACCGAGCTCGGACGGGCGTGGGTCGGGTTCCGCGTCGAGGCGTAGTATTGGAACCAGGCGTGGTGCGGGATGTAATCGACCGAGGTGAAGGCGGGCGTGCCGGGTGCGGTCGGATTGGTTTCGCGTGCGCAGCCGGTGGTGCCGTTGGCGTTGACGACGTTGAGGTCGAACCCGCCCATGAACGATCCCCAGGTGATGCCCTTTTCATTCAGGAGGTCGCCGATGTTCTTGCCGGCCAGGGTCACCTGGTCCAGCGCCGGATTGGAGCACTTGTCCAGCAGCGGATCGCCGTCGCCGATTTCAGTGATGTTGCTCGGGAGGTGGGCGGCATCGCCGAAGGCTTCGTGGGTGCCGTGCAGCAGGTTACCCGAAGGGCCGAGCACGTTCAGTGTTGCGGCCATGCCGTTGGTCTGCCCCGAGATCAGGTTGATCGCGCCCGGCGTCGAGGGACCGAACTGGGTGGTGTAGTTGTTGTCGTTGAGCGCGAAATACTGGGCGTAGTTCCAGATCGCTGTGGTGGTGTTGCCGTCGAAGTAGCCCATCACCAGATTGGCGCCGACACCGGCGGGCGGCGGTCCCGAGGTGCCGACCCAGGCCGGAAAGCCGTCCATCTTGCCGTTGTCGTACGCGCTCTCTTCGGGGCTCTCGTTGTGGCCCTGGTCATTGGTGAGCGCTTGCGACGGTGCAAGGCGGAACGGATTCGATGCGCCCCCTGCATTCTGCTTGCCGTTGTTAGGTGCCGTCGGATTGTTATTGGGGTTGTTGTGGATGAGATCGACACCCGAAAGCGGTGCGAAATGGTTGTTGACGTCGAGCGGCGTAACGAGATTGTTGGCCGTCGGCGTGTCCTTCTTGGCCAGGAAGGGGGTTTCGCCGGCGAGGTTCATGGCCTTCGGGTAGGTTCCGAAATAATGGTCAAACGAAACGTTTTCCTGAAAGATCACCACCAGATGCTTGATCGGGGTCGCGGTTTCGATGCGGTGATCGTCGCGATCATGATCGTGATCTTCGGCAATCGCGCCGGCGCCGCCGAGCAATAAAGCAAGGGCGGAAACCAGACCGAGGGTTGTTGGCAAACGCATGAAGATTGCCTCCTTGTTGAGTAATAGGAAGATGCATTGATATTTGGCGCGGTGTAAAGAATCGAAGCAGTGCCGCGCGGAACTTTCCAGAGCCGCGTCACACCGCGATGAAAAAAATATGACTTCTTTGTTGAGGGGCTGAAATCGGCCTCATTTGCGCCAAGCGCGCGCAGTGCAGCATCGAAAAAAGTCTGGGAAATGCCGGAAATATTTTTCAGAGAGCGTCGGGGAATATTTTTCGAATTTCGGACTAGTGCCCATAAACAACACCTTATCCGTGGCGTCCATTATTCGGCCACCGTGTTGTCTTGCGACTGTTTTTGAACGGTCATCTTAACTGATAATCCGCGTCATCGTCGCCGCATAGAACGCGCCCGTTGCTTATTTATTCCAAGAATCCCAACAATAGGAGAGAGCTATGTTGAGAGCTTCGCTCGCGCGCAGGCTTGGCCGCTTGCTGCTTGGCGCGTCGGTTGCAACCCTTGCGCTTTCGCAAGGCGTTCGCGCCGAGAATGATCGCGATCATGACGGCGGGAACCCGATCGAACGGATCAGGACCGCCTCGCCGATCAAGCACGTCATCATCATTGTCGGCGAAAATCGCAGCTTTGATCATCTGTTCGCGACCTACGTGCCGAAATCGGACGATGAAAGGGTCCTGAATTTGCTGTCCGAGCACATCGTCAAGGCGGACGGCTCGCCCAACGAAAATTTCGCTGCTGGGCACCAGTTCCAGATCACCTCGGCGCCGAACGGCGGAAAGTATTTCATCAGCGCCGGATCGGCCCACAAGACATTGTATACGACGCTGCCTGCGCCCGATCTCGCCGGCGTGCAGAACCCGCCGGCGGCCGCGATTCTCGGCCTGCCCGGCGGCGATCCCGGACTGCCCGCTGCCGATCAGTTCCTGTTCGGAACCGGCGGCACGGGTCTGCCGAACAATGTCGGCCCGGACACTCGCATCACCAACGTGAACACGCTGCCGCCCGGACCGTTTCAGATGACCGGCCCGACCATGCCGTACGACGCCTACACGGGCGACACCATCCATCAGTTTTTCCAGATGTACCAGCAGGTCGACTGCGCGATCGACAGCGAGCACGTCTCGCGGCGCAACCCGACCGGTTGCCTGCATGACCTGCAGTCGGCGATCACGACGACCTATTCGACCCCGCCCGGCGGCACGCCGCACGACACCGGCCAGACCATGGCTTTCTTCAACATGCAGAAGGGCGATGTGCCCTTTCTGAAATTCCTCGCCGACAACTACACCATGAGCGACAACTATCATCAGCCGGTGATGGGCGGGACCTGGCCCGACAGCATGCCGCTTGGCTTTGCCGATCAGCTCTTTTATGGCGACGGTAAGGGCAACGCCATCGCGCCGCCGGCCAGCACCATCTACAATCCCGATCCGCAAGCGAACACGCTGAACCTGTACACCAAGCGCGCGCAGTGGTTCAATTGCTCCGACCCGACGGCGCCCGGAGTCAAGCCGATCCTGGATTATCTCGGCAAGTTGCCTTACGCGCTGCAGACGAAGTGCGACGCTGGCCACTATTACCCCGCGGTGAATGTCGGGCCGGCCTGGACGCCGCAAGGCACGCCTGCCGGAGCCGGCTCGGTTCCGACCGTCACCACGACCAGCATCGGCGATCTCCTGAGTGCGAAGAACATTCCGTGGAAGTATTATGGCGGCAGCTATAATGTTTCCGGCACCGGGGCTCCGCTCGACGGACTCTATTGCGACATCTGCAACCCGTTCGAGTATCAGCTGAACTACCCGGCGATGCGCGCCGACCACATGCGCGATGTCACCGATCTGTTCACTGATCTGAAGAACGGCACGTTGCCGGCGGTGTCCTACGTCAAGCCGGACGGCGCCTTGGATGGCCATCCGGCATCGTCGAAGTTCGGTCTGTTCGAGGCCTTCGCCAAGAATATCATCGAGCTTGCTCAATCCAACAAGGAGCAGTGGGAAAGCACGGCGATCTTGGTCACCGTGGACGAGGGCGGCGGATATTACGACTCCGGCTTCATCCAGCCGGTCGACTTCTTCGGCACCGGACCGCGCATTCCGATGATTGCGGTCTCGCCGTTCTCGCGGGGCGGTCACATCAGCCACGTCTATAACGAACACTCCTCGTTCGTGAAATTCGTGGAACGCAACTGGAATCTCGGCAAGCTTACCGCGCGCAGCCGCGACAACCTGCCCAATCCGCGGATGGACGATGACAACGCCTACGTTCCCGTCAACATGCCGGCGATCGGCGACCTGTTCGACCTGTTCGATTTCGGCCGGGATCACGATCACGATGGTGACGATCGCCATGGCGACCGGGATTCCAGATAACCGGTTGCAGTAGAGTAGCTCAAAAACGCTGGGGCCGGCCTGTTCGCTGGCCCCATTTTTTGTGAGGATACCGGTTTACCTTAAGCCAAGCGTTTGCGCGGAGATTGTGCTCAATAGTCAGCTCAACCGCGACCTCGCCACCCACTCGTCGGACGGGCTGCAAATCTTCCGGCAGCGAACAAGAACAAAACAGATCCACCATCGCGGGAACCTTTGTCGGCAGACTCCATTTGCTCTCTATCCAATGCGGGATTCGCATTCGCAATACCTCGCCTGGCGAAATGCTACACAGCATAACGCTGTAACAGAGAGGTAGTGATGTTCTTCCCGTTTCATTCAACCATGATGCTGGGTCTGGAATCCGGTAACGTGATCGGACTTCGCATGCTCAAGCTCACACGCGGCGGCAGTGACGCCTTGAACGAAATGCATCTGATGATCGGGGAGAAGGTCAACGCAGCGTTCGAATCGGGTGCCAATCTGATGGCAGGTGCGTCGGCCGATAGCGTCGTCGATCGGTATCGGCAGCACGTCGCTGCGAACGCTGAACGACTTTCGATCCGTTAGGTCGTGTCGGTAGTTGGTCGGTCGCAGTAAAAGGCGGGGGCCGTTCAGTGCGGGCCTTCATTGCTCGAGAGGGTCGTCCGGCAGATCTTTGGCGCTTTGGGGGCGCCATGTTGGCCGAATCTCAGAGGCTTGTCGGGCGGGTGCGGTCGGCTCCCATACATCCTTGCTTCACTTGATCCGGATTCGATGGTCGTCGACCGCAATGACTTCGTTCCGCGCCTGGAACCTTCTCATGTAGGCTTCGAAACATCCAGCAACATAAGACACCTTGTTCGCAATCTTTGCTCTATCCCGGGGTTCGAAAGGTGCTGGACGAAGGTGAGCTGCCGCTCGACCTGACCACCGCCGAGTTCGAGCTGCTGCTTGCGATGGTGAGACGGCCCGGACGATTGCTGACCCGCGATCAGCTTCTCGAACTGACCAATCGCGGGACCGAGGAAGCATTCGATCGATCGATCGACGTGCTGATGAGCCGACTGCGAAAGAAGCTCGGCGACAACGAAGAATTTCAAATGATCAAGACCGTGCGAAACGGCGGATATCTTTTTTCCGCGCGGGTCGAGACCGTCGGTGCCGAATCATGATCTCGATACGGACCCGCGTTGCGGCGATGATGGTCGGCTCGGTTCTGTGCGTCGTCATACTGTCCACCCTGGTGATGTCGCAAAACCGCTACAGCCGAGACCGCCTTGGTCACCATCGAAGATGACGGTCCCGGCATTCCCGAAAAGGATCTGTCGAGCGTATTCGAACCATTTTTTCGTGCCGATCCGGCGCCGCGAAAACATATTCCAGGGGTGGGTCTGGGCCTCGCCATCGCCAAGGAAATCATCGAATGTCAGGGCGGTGCGCTGGCGATCGAGAACCGGGCGCCCAACGGATTGAGGCAGACGCTTTCGTTCGAGCGACTGCGGGTCATATCGCCGGCCGACGCCTCGCCCATGCGGGCATATTCATAGCGACGGCAAGTGACCTCGATCACGTTCGGCAGCGGCGCTCCGTTGCAGAGTGACTCCGTAAGCTTTACAATGCGTCTTCGGTGCTCACATGGATCGATTGACCAAAGCGACACTATGGGTCGCCTTCCTCGCGCTGTTCTCTTACTTCGCTTGGTTCTTCCTCGATTGCGCGATGGATGACACCTGCCATCTTGTCTGCCGTATTAACGCTGGTGGTCGTAACGGCTGCTATACGCAGAGAACACCTAGTCCGAAGTCGTCCTAGCTCGCGTGCCCGGCAGCCCGCCTTCGCCCATTCGGCTGCGGCACTCGGGTTTCTTCGTTCACTGATCCGCTCTTTACCTCTGGTGGAGTTCACCTCAAATGCTCGCCTAATCGGCGCTCGCTTTTGTTTGGCAATGGCGAGACGCGACGCATCCGCGGCCAGCTTCGGAAAATCCGGCTAACCAATTCCGTGACGCGGAACAAAATTCCGCTTGCATCGGAAACCAGCCGAGGTTTCATGTTCGGCAACAAGAAGCTGAACTGGACGCGGCTCGCGCTGGTCATGGCAATGAGGAAGCGCGATGGGCGCGTTGTCGCATCTGCGAATTGTCGAGATCGGAAGCTCGACTGCAGCAAGCTACTGCTCCCGCTTGTTCGCGGATTTCGGCGCATCGGTTCAGAAAGTCGAGCCGCCTCTGGGTGACCCGCTCCGCCGCAGCGGGCCATTCACGCCGAAAGGACAGAGCGCTTGGTTCGCGTTCCTCAATTTCAACAAGTCGAGCGTCGCACTCGACCCGAATGACGCCAGCGCGTCGCTGCGCCTGACCGAGCTGATCGGCAATTGCGACGTCCTGATCGACGGCCGCGATATCGATGACGCCGACTGTCCGGTGCTCGATCTCGCCGCGCTCAAGCAAAGAAATCCCGGCCTCATCCATATCGAAGCAAGCTGGTTCGGCCGGCAGGGGCCGTATGCGGGCTTCGAGGCGACCGATTCGACCATTCGTGCGCTGACCGGACTGGTGAAGCTGGTCGGGCCGGCCGAGGGACCGCCGATGCACGCGCCCGACTTCCAGGCCGGCATACTCGCCGGCCTGTGGGGCTTTATCGCGGCCGCATCGTCGGCGCTGAGCCGCATGCAGAACGGGCGGGGCCGCACCAGCGCGCTGTCGATCTTCGAGTCGAGCATTGCAGTCAGCGAATACATCATGTTCGAGTCGTTTGTACGCGGGGACGTCATGCGCCGGATCGGCGTCAACCGCTTCTGGCCGACGTTTCCGGTCGGCATCTATCAAACCGCGCAAGGCTGGCTCGGTGTCACCACGGTGACGCCGGCACAATGGCGCGCCTTCTGCGACATGCTTGGGCTTGACGAGCTGCGCGACGACGCCACGCTGCTTCTCGGAATCGATCGCCTGCAGCACATGGAAGCGATCGAAAAGAAATTCATACCGAAGCTGAAGCAGCGTACCGCACGGCATTGGTTTGCGGAGGGATTGAAGCGAAAAATTCCCATGGTGCCGGTGCCCGATATCGGCGATCTCATCGCCGACGCCGAGAAGAGGTCGCGCGGGGCCATTGTGCCGGTCGCGATCGGCGACGAGCGAGGTTTTGCCCCGGGCTCCATGCAGCGATTGACCGGCACGCCACCGCGACGCGGCGGCGCTGTGCCGGCGATCGGCGAAGGGCAGCCCGCCCTGGCCGGTTGCAATGCTGCGCCGAGGCCCGCCGTCGAGCCGAGGCCGCAAGGCCCCGAACGGCTGCCGCTCGAGGGTATCCGCGTCATCGATTTCTCGATGGGCTGGGCCGGCCCGATTTGTACGCGCACGCTGGCCGATCTCGGTGCCGACGTGATCAAGATCGAGGCGATTCAATATCCGGACTGGTGGCGCGGCATTGACCGGCGCCCGGCTTACGTTCTCGAGCAGATGTACGAGAAGTCGGTGCGCTACTGCATCATGAATCGCAACAAGCGCGGCATCACGCTGGACCTGACCCGGGCGGCCGGCCTTGAGCTCGCCAAGCAGTTGCTTGCCGACGCTGATCTCGTCGTGGACAATTACTCCGTCGAAGTGCTGCCGAAGCTTGGGCTCGGCTATGACGTATTGAGCAAGACGAATCCCAGGCTTGTCATGATGTCGATGTCGGCGTTCGGTTCAGGCAGCGCGTTCCGCGATTGCCGCGCCTATGGCTCGACGCTCGAGCAGGGTTCGGGACTGCCGAGCGTTGTCGGAAATGCCGGCGGGCCGCCGGTGATGAGTCACACCGCTTTCGGCGACGCGGTCGGCGGACTGAACGGCTGCGCCGCCGTTCTGATCGCACTGATCCATGCGAAACTCACTGGCAAAGGTCAATTCATCGACCTCGCCCAAATCGAATGCATGATGCCCTTCGCCGCTCCCTGGATGGTCGTGCATTCCATCGACGGCGAAAGGCCAACAAGATACGGCAATCGTCATCCGGATTTTGTGCCGCACGGCTGCTTCCGATGCGCCGGCGACGACAACTGGATCGTGGTCGCGGTTTCCGGCGATGCGATGTGGCCAAGACTTTGCAAGGTGCTCGGCCGCGCCGACTGGGCCGCGGATGAAACTTTGAAGCGCGCTGCCGGACGCCGCGGAATCGAGGATGAAATCGAGGCGGCAATCACGGCTTGGATGTCAACATGCGCGCCGGAAGACGCGATGAACGTTCTGCAGGACGCCGGCGTCGCATCCGGCGTCGCGCGGCTGCCGATCGAACTATTGAACGATCCGCAATTGCACGCGCGGGGATTTATCCAGGAGGTCGATCGCGCCTTTATCGGCCGGCATCCGCAACCCTCCATGCCGTTCCGCGAAGGCGAAAGGCCGTTTGCGATTCGCTTTCCCCCGCCCACCCTCGGCGAACACAATCGTGAAGTGCTGGCCGGCATTCTCGGACTGTCCGATGCCGAGATCGATCAGCTCGCCAGCGACGGAATTATCGGAACCGAGATGCTGATGGAGGAGCAGCTGGTGAAAGAGAAAAAGCGGGCGGCAGGCTGATGCAGGCGGCCTGCCCGGCAGAGCAGACATCCACGACGGCGGCGCCAAGCCGCCCGCACGCGCTGATGTCGGTGCGCGGACTCGGCATTCGCTTCAGGACTTCCCAGGGCGTATGGCAAGCGACGCGCAGAGTAGACTTTGACGTCGCGCCGGGCGAACGGGTCGGAATCGTCGGCGAAAGCGGTTGCGGCAAGACCATCACCGGGCTTTCGATCCTGCGGCTGTTGCCGAACAATCTCGCCGGTCTGGACGGCTCGATCATGTTCGATGGCATTGATCTTGCCGCGTGCGACACCAGCCGGATGCGTGCGATACGCGGACGACGTATCGCCATGATCTTTCAGGAGCAGTGCGCTCGATCCGGTGTTTACCGTCGGGCACCAAATCGCCGAGACTTTGCGCGTTCACACCCGGGTCGGCAAGGCCGAGGCGCGGGCGCAAACCATCGACATGCTTCGCCGTGTCGGCATTGCGTCGCCGGAACGGCGCATCGACGATTATCCGCATCGGCTCTCCGGCGGGATGCGCCAGCGGGTGATGATCGCCGCCGCGCTGATCTGCGGGCCGCAGCTGTTGATTGCGGACGAGCCGACCACGGCGCTTGACGTCACGGTGCAGGCGCAGATCCTCGAGCTGTTGCGCGATCTCAGCGAGAAATCGAAAACCGCGCTGATGCTGATCGCCCACGACCTCGGCGTCGTCGCCCAGACCTGCACGCGCATGATCACGATGTATGCGGGCGAGATCATCGAGGATGCGGCCGTCGATGCCGCGCTGGTTCGGCCGCTGCATCCTTACACATCCGGCCTGTTGCGCTCGCTGCCGCATCTGAGCCCGCGGCGCGGCAAGCTGCCCTCGATCCCGGGCCGCGTTCCCTCGGTGATGGAAATGCCGAACGGCTGCCGCTTCAGGGCGCGCTGTCCGCATGCGATCGAGGGCTGCGAAGCCGAGCAGGAATTGCGCGATGCCGGCGACGGCCGCAAGGTCCGTTGCTGGCGTTTTGGGGAACTCGAATTGCCCGGCGTGTTGCAACACGCCGCCTCGGCGCCGATTGCGGCAATGGCAGTCCGGCCATGATGCCCGCGGCCGCTGATATCAGACCGGATCCGATCGTCTCGGTGCGCGATCTCGAAGTGCGCTTTCAGACCACGGACCGCCGTGCGACCGTAAAGGCGGTCGATGGCGTCAATTTCGACGTCCGTCGCGGCGAGACCTTTGGCATCATCGGAGAATCCGGGTCGGGGAAAACCACCATCGGACGCGCCCTGGTTTTTCTTCTCAAACCCAGCGCGGGCGCCATCCTGCATAACGGAATCGACCCGCAGGCGTTGCCGCGGAAGCAATTCCAAAGCCACCGCCGCGATTACCAGATCATCTTTCAGGATCCGAATGCGGCTCTCAACCCGCGCATGACGATCATGTCGTCGGTGCTGGAGCCGCTCGAGCTCGCGGGCGCCGGGACCAGGGCAGAGCAGAGGGCGCGCGCACAGGAGGCCATTGATCGCGTCGGCCTGCCCGGGGATGTCTATAAGCGATATCCGCACCAGCTTTCCG
>Ga0070717_10002723_pt1 | contig 12479 bp, 14 predicted proteins | sample LARL113metaG_FD_71366 | JGI IMG/M metagenome (GOLD analysis project Ga0070717, IMG submission 71366) | Corn, switchgrass and miscanthus rhizosphere microbial communities from Kellogg Biological Station, Michigan, USA - LAR L11-3 metaG | ecosystem: Host-associated > Plants > Roots > Rhizosphere ...
GAGAGCTTTGCCATCGGCGGTGCCTGCCAGTGGCTGCTGGTCATGGATCGGGTGGTGGCGCAGCGCGGCGCCTACTTCAACCTGCCGGCCCGCAAGGAGGGGATCATCCCCGGCTGCGCCAACCTGCGGTTGCCGCGCCTCGTAGGCGAGCGCGCGGCGCGCCAGGCGATCATGTTCGAGCGGGCATTCGAGGCTGACACGCCGGTGGGACGGCTGATCGCCGACGAGGTCGTGACCGATGAGGAGATCGACGCGGCGCTACAGCGATCGGCCACTCAGTTGCTGAGCGCGGGGACGACCGCCCTGGTGGCCAACCGGCGCGCGCTGCGCGCCGCCCAGGAGCCGCTGGCTCAGTTCCGCCGGTACATGAGCGTCTATGCCTCAGAGCAGGCACGCTGCCTGTACAGCCCGGCGCTCATTGACAACCTCGAGCGCAACTGGCAGGCGGCTCAGCGCGCCGGAACGATGCGGTAGACCGCACCGGCGGTGTCGTCAGAGACGTAGAGCGCGCCGTCGGGACCGGGAACCGCGTCGACCGAGCGGCCCCAGCGCGAGCCGTCGGAGTGCTGGAAGCCGCCCACGAGGGTCCGGGCCGGGCCGAGCGTGCGGCCCTTGGGCTCCCACGGCATCCACAGCACCGCGGGGGCACGCGGGGGCGTCCGGTCCCACGAGCCGTGCACCGCCACGACGGCCCCGTCGCGCCACCGCGCCGGGAGCCGGGAGCCCTGGAGGAAGTGCAAGCCGAGCGGCGCGCTGTGGGCGGGGATGCCCAGGTTGATGCGGGGCAGCCTGGCGCAGTCGAGCACTCGGCCGCCGGCATTGGTCTGGGCGTCGGCGTCGAACCGCGGATAGCGATAGTCCCTGGGGCTGCCGGCGACGCCCGGGTGCACGTCGGGGTCGGGGTCGCAGTAGGGCCAGCCCAGGTTGCGTCCGGCGGTGAGGCGAGCGACCTCGTCAGGCGGGTGGTCGGCGACGTAGTCAGCCATGACGTTGCCGTAGGCGTCGCCGCCGGTGCCGTAGGCGCGGTGGAAGGGGTAGGCGATGTCGTCGCGCATGTTGACGGCGGTCCACAGGGTTCCGTCCGGGGCGAAGGAGAGGCCGTCTCCGTTGCGGATCCCGGTCGCGAACACGCGGAGGCGCCGGCCATCTGGCCGGTAGGCGAGGACCGAGGCCCGCGGGGTGCTGCTGGGGGACTCCGGGCTGGCGTTGGACGAGGAGCCGATGTCGAAGTAGACGGTGTGATCGGGGGCCACCACCACGTTCTTGAGCGGATGCGCGCCTCCGTCCGGCAGTCCCGCGGCGAACACCGTGCGCGACGTCGCATGGCCGTGCGCCCACACGAAGCGGTCGACCTCGCTGGACCCGGCGACGTAGAGGATCTCCCTGCCGCCGACGCGGTCAAAGGCCATCCCCTGCGGGTTCTCCATGCCCGAGATGACGGTGCGCTGCGCCGGCGGCCCGCGGCGGTCGGCCGCTGGGATGAGCTCCACGACCTTCCCCGAGCCGGGCACACTGACCAGCAGGTCGCCCTCCGGCGTCCACGCCTCCAAACGGGCGCCGCTCACGAGTGCCCACACCTCCGCCTTCCACCCGCGGGGCACGACCAACGTCTGGAGGCCCTGGAAGGCACCCTGGCGGTTGGCGGCGGGGACGCTCAATGCCACGCGCGCGTAGCCCTTGGCCACGGCCGGGCGCGCCGTCGCGGCGGTTTGGTTGAGCGCGACGCCGCCGCAGCCGGCGGCGACAACGGCGATGGCGGCGATGAGGGCGGCCGTGCGCGCGGTGGGGCGGCGAGCGTCCATGAAGATCAGTTCAGCAGTACCCGTGGGGGCGATGCGCTACTAGTTCAGCGCGAGGGCCTGCAGTTCGACGCGCACGGACTCGGCGAGCCCGCTGAGGAGCCTGACCTCCTTCTCGCCCAGGCTCGGCTGCCGCTCGCGATTCAGGCAGCACAGGACGTACAGGCGCATGTCCTCGAGGCGGATCGGGACGCCGAGATAGGCGCCGATGCCCAGCTCCCGGGTCATGGGGAGGTTGCTGACGCGCTCATCAGCCTGCGCGTCGCGGATGTAGTTCTCGATCCGGCCGTCCAGCATTCGCTTGCAGAAGCTGTCCTCGAGTGGCCCTGACGAGCCCTCCTGAATCCCCGGCCATTCCCCCGCCATCCAGCGAGCGGTCTCGCGACCGCGGCTGATCTCGCTCAGGATCGCGATGTCGGTATCCAGCAGATCGCGGGTGAGCCGCATGAGCGCGTCCAGGCGCCGCTCCGACCCGTCAGCGCCGGATCCGGCGTCGCCGTTGCGAATCGCCGGCACCCCGCACTCCGGGCACGCCGCCGTCGCCGCGCCGGGCGACGTGTAGCTCAGGACACCACAGCTTCCACAGCGAACGTATGGCACCGAACTCGACCCTCTATCACACCCACCCGCGCACACATTGACGGTATCAATCCCCGTAGCGGTCCTCGCTAGTACTAACGGTCCAGGCGGCGTTATGGTTGCGCGGTGGCGCGCGTCGACTACATCGTCGTCGGTGCCGGCTCGGCGGGATGCGTTCTGGCCAACCGCCTGTCCGCGGACCCGGCGGTGACGGTGCTGCTCCTGGAGGCCGGCGGCAAGGACCGCTCGCCCAACATCAAGATCCCGGCCGCCTTCGCCAAGCAGTTCCACACCAAGCTCGACTGGGACTTCGCCACCGAGCCCGAGCCGCACGTGGACGGGCGCTCCCTGTACATCCCGCGCGGCAAGGGACTGGGCGGCTGCAGTTCGATGAACGCGATGCTCTACGTCCGCGGCCGCCCACTGGACTACGACGCGTGGGAGGCCCAGGGCGCGCCGGGGTGGGGCTATCGCGACGTGCTGCCGTACTTCCGGCGCTCGGAGGACAACGTGCGCGGGGCGTCGGAGTGGCACGGCGCCGGCGGGCCGCTGCGCGTCGCCGAGCAGCGCTCGCCCCGCCCGTTGGACCGGCGGCTGATCGAGGCCAGCGAAGCGGCGGGCATCCCCTGGATCGCGGACTACAACGGCCCCGAGCAGGACGGCGTGGCCATGTTCCAGGTCACGCAGTCACGGGGCCAGCGCTTCTCCGCCGCCGATGCGTTCCTCCGACCCGCGCGCAAGCGCCCCAATCTGACCGTGCGCACCGGCGCGACGGTGCTGGGGGTGGAACTCGAGGGCACGCGCGCCGTCGGCGTCCGCGTGCGCGCCGGCCGGCGCGGCAGCGAGGTGGTGAGGGCCGATCGCGAGGTGGTGCTGAGCGCCGGGGCGATCGGCTCGCCGCAGTTACTTCAGGTATCGGGGATCGGGGCTCCGGACGAGCTGCGCGCCGTCGGCGTCGAGGTGCGCCACGGGCTGCCCGGCGTCGGCGCCAACCTCCAGGACCACCCGTTCGTCACCGTCATCTGGGATGTCACTGAGACCGACACCCTGTACGTCGCCGAGCAGCCGCGGTTCCTGGCTGAGTGGCTGCTGCGGCGGACCGGGCCGCTGAGCTCGACTGTCGCCGAGGTCGTGGCCTTCCACCGCACGCGGGGCGGCCTGCCTGCGGCCGACATCCAGTTCCACATGGGCGCCGCCTACTACGACGACCATGGCGCGGAGACCTACGACGGCCACGCCATGGTGATCGCGCCCGTCCTTATCTCTCCCAAGGCCCGGGGACGCGTCTGGCTGCGATCGGCGGACCCCACAAACAAGCCGCGGATTCTCACCAACACACTGTCAGAGCCCGAGGACATGGCCTCGCTGCTGGCCGGCGTCAAGCTGGCGCGGGCGATCGCGCAGCAGCGCGCCGCCGCGGACATCATCACCAGGGAGATCAAGCCCGGACCGGACGCCACCGATGACGCCGACCTGGAGGCCGACATCCGCCGGCGGCTGATGCTCATCTACCACCCGGTCGGGACCTGCCGGATGAGCGACACCGCAGACGACGCGGTGGTCGACAGCCGGCTCCGCGTTCACGGGCTGGAGGGCTTGCGCGTGGTGGACGCGTCGGTCATGCCGCTCATCCCCGGCGGCAACACCAACGCGCCGACGATCATGATCGCCGAGAAGGGGGCGGACCTGATCCTCAGCTGACCGCGCCGTTGACCCGGCGCGGCGCGGCGAGCGGGTCGTCGTCGGCCAGTGCCGGCGGCAGGAGCGCGGCAGGGGCGTTCTGGAAGGCCACCGGCCGCAGGAACCGCTGAATCGCCGTCATCCCACCGAGATGGCCGCCGCGTTGGAGCTGGCCGGATACGGGCCGCCGTGCATGATCGCACCGCGCCGCGCGGCGCCAGCCAGGCGCGGGTCACGGGCGGCCTGCACGGCGGCGGCGATCACGGCGTCCAGTTCGGCCGGGGTCGACTCCGCGATCTCGGGGCCGGGCTCGCCGGTGCGAGGGTCGACCCCGTGCATGGTGGCCGACATCGGCTAGGCGGGTTGTGCGATGGGGGCCGCGCCCAGAACATCCATGGCGTAAGCCAGGATCTCCCGTTCTGCGGCGGTGAGCGGCATGCGCGGCTCGCGGCAGAGACCGCCATGGAGGCCGACGCGGTCCATCGCACCCTTGAAGTACTGGACGAGCTTGGGATCGAAGTCCAGGCGCGCGAGCGGCAGCATGCGCTGGTAGAGCTCGCGGGCGGTGGCGAGGTCGCCGTCGCGGCACGCGTCGTAGAGACTCACGCAGTCGGCGGGGATGACGTTGGCCACACCCGACACCCAGCCGGTGGCGCCGGCGCAGAAGCCCTCGAGCGCAAAGTCGTCACCACCCACCACCACCTCGAAGTCGTCGCCGGTGGCACCGATGATGGCGGCGATGTTGCGCGTCTCGCCCGAGCACTCCTTGATGGCCACGACCGCCTCGACCTCGTTGCCCAGGCGGGCGATCGTCTCGACGGTCATCTCCACGCCGCTCGCGCCGGGGTTGTTGTAGGCCATGATCTCCATACCCGTCGCGTCGCCGACGGCGGCGAAGTAGGCGGCGAGCTCGCGGAAGTCCCCGTTGTAGTTGAGCGGGGGCAGCATCATCAGCGCCGTCGCCCCCGACTCGCGGGCCGCCAGGGCATAGCGCGTCGCGACGCGCGCCGTTGGCGCGGCGATCCCGGCCACCACGGGCACCCGTCCGGCGGCCGCCTCGGCGATGGCCCCGGTCACGGTCTGACGCTCCTCGAGCTCGAGGCTGGCGCTCTCGCCCATCGTCCCGGTGGCCACCAGCCCATGGACCCCCGCGCGCACCAGCGCCTCGACGTTGGCGCGCAGTGCGTCGAGGTCGATCGTGTCGGCCTCCGTGAACGGCGTGGTGACCGCAGGGATAATTCCGGGGAAGCGCATGGACAGCTCCTGGCGTTGAGAAACGGATCCGCCCGCCCGGCCCCTCGCCTGCTGCCCGGCGGACGTCTTCAGATTTTAAGATGGGTTGCGCTCATGGTGACCGCCGCGCGTTACGAGGCCGTCGACTCCCACACCGAGGGGATGCCCACGCGCGTCATCGTCAGCGGCGTCGGAGAGCTGCCCGGCGACTCGATGCTCGAGCGCAAGCTGCGATTGGAGCGCGAGCACGACGAGATCCGCCAGATGCTCATGAACGAGCCCCGCGGCCACGGGGCGATGTCGGGCGCGATCCTCCAGCCGCCCTGCCGCGACGACGCCGACTGGGGGGTCGTGTTCGTCGAGGTCAGCGGCTACCTGCCGATGTGCGGGCACGGCACGATCGGCGTAGCCACGGTGCTGGTGGAAACCGGGCGGGTGCAGGTGACCGAGCCCGAGACGGTGGTGCGGCTCGACGTGCCCGCCGGCCTGGTCGAGGCGCGGGTGCAGGTCGCCGACGGCAAGGCGACCAGCGTCACGATCCGCAACGTGCCGGCATTCGTGCACGAGCTCGACGGCGAGGCCGGGGGCGTCCGCTACGACATGGCCTTCGGCGGCAATTTCTACGCGATCGCCGACGCGGCCGCGGCGGGTCTCCGGGTCGCCCCCGAAAACGCCCCGGCACTGATCGCCGCGGGGCTCGAGTTGATGGCCGCGGTCCCCGAGCCGGTCCATCCGGAGAACGACGCTATCCGGGGCTGCCACCACGTGATCTGGACCGACGAGCCCAGCCCCGGCGCCGATGGGCGCGCCGCCACCGCCATCCATCCGGGGTGGGTCGACCGTTCCCCCTGCGGCACCGGCACGAGCGCCCGGATGGCCCAGCGCCACGCCCGTGGCCTGCTCGAGGTCGGCGCCCCGTTCGTGCACGAGTCGATCATCGGCACGCGCTTCACCGGTCGCCTCGTGGGTGAGACGCAGGTCGGCGGGCGGGCGGCGGTGATCCCTGAGATCACCGGCCGCGCCTGGATCACGGGCATGGCGAGCTACGTGCTCGACCCGACGGACCCCTTCCCCAGCGGCTTTCGCGTTGGCTGACGCGATCGTGGTCGGCGCCGGGATCTGCGGCGCCTCGGCGGCTCACTTCCTGGCCGAGCGCGGGCTCGACGTACTGGTGCTCGACCGCGCGGGCGTGTCGGAGGCGACGACCGGCAGGGGCGAGGGCAACGTCCTGGTCTCGGACAAGCTCCCGGGGGTGGAGCGCGACCTGACCGTGATCGGGCGCGCGCTGTGGGAGGAGTTGGGTGGACGGTTTCCCGCCGGGCGTGTGACCCGTAAGGGCGCCCTCCTGCTCGACCATCCCGAAGGCGTGCCGGCCCACGAGATCGAGCCCGCGCTCGCCCCTGGGGTCAGGTGCGTGCGCGAGCCCGGTGACCTCCAGGTCGATCCCGTGGGCCTGGCCCGGGCGATGCTGGCGCCGCTGGCCGTGCGGACCGGGGTGGAGGTGGTGGGCGTCGACGCGGCGGGCGTGACCACCGCCGCCGGGGAGCGCCTGGGCGCGCGGCACGTCGTGATCGCCACCGGGCCGTGGGCGGGCGAGCTCACCGGCCTGCCGGTGGAGCCGCGCAAGGGCCAGCTTGTGGCGCTGGGCGCCCCGGCCGGCCTTGTCCGCCACAAGCTGATCGAGTCCGCCTACATCACCGCCGCGGCCAGCGACGAGCCGGGGCGCATGATCGCATCGGTCATCGAGCAGACGCTCGACGGTGACGAGGTACTGGTGGGGTCCAGCCGCGAGCGCGTCGGGTTTGACGACCGCGTGGACGATGGCATCACGCGGGCCATGATCGAGCGCGCGGCGCGGTTCGTGCCCGCGCTCGCCGAGCTGCCGGTGCGCCGGGCGTGGTGCGGCTTTCGGCCGTGGCTGCCCGGTGGCCTGCCTGCCGTCGGGCAGCTGAGCGACGGGGCGTGGACCTCATGCGGCCACGAGGGCTCCGGAGTGGCGCTCGGGCCGCTGTCGGGACTGCTCCTGGCCCAGCTCGTGACCGGGCAGGCTCCGGTGTGCGATCCGGCGCCGATCGATCCCCGCCGGTTCACGGCGTAGACGCACTCTGGGTTTGCCCGCGGCGGGCCGGGTAGTGAATGGCCCAACGTATCCCGACACGGGAGGAACGGATGTCCACTGCTGCCATCATTGTGATCATCGCGATCGTTGCGATCGTTCTTATCGCCCTCACGCTCATGCTGCCGCGCATGCGGGAGCGCGCCCGGATCAGAGGCCGTGAACGCGAGTTGGACCAGCGTCGCGACCAGGTGGTGACCGCGCACCGTGAGGAGGCGAGCCAGCGTGAGCAGCGCGCCGACCTCGCCGAGAAACGCGCCCGGATCGCCGAGCAGGAGGCCCAGCGCGAGCGGGCCGCGGCCCAGGCACGCCAGGAGCAGGCCGACCTGCACGAGCGCGGCATGGCCGACCACGAGCTCATCTCAGAGGACGAGCGCGATCACTTCGAGGGCACCTCGGCCGTCTCACCCCCGGAGGACGCCGAGCGCGACCACGTCGAGGGCTCCTCGGCCGTGTCGCGTGAGGAGGACGCCGAGCGGCGCTGAGTCCTCAGTCAGTGAATCGGCGGTGGGGCCCCCTCGGCGCTCCCCGCCAGCGCCGGATCCCACTCGCAGACCGCGCAGCCGTGCCGGAACGCCGAGTGCGCGAACTCCAGCGCCGTCCCGTGCGGGTCCGGGGCGGCGCACACGTCATCCCAATCCAGGACGTACTCGCCCAGCGCCGCGTCCCACCGGGCGGCGGTGGGGGTTAGGGTGGCGGCGGCAAAGCCCTCGGGCGCGGGGTGGGCGTAGGCGTAGAACGCGGCCTTCGGGTAGCGGGGGTCGCCGGGCCACCAGCCCAGCGCGATCTCCTGTGCGTCCATCGCGTTACGCATGATGAAGTCGGCGGCGGGCGGGTCGGCGGGGCGTCCGGAGAAGAGGTTGACGGCGAGGTCGAACGAGCCCCACCAGGCGTTGACCGGCGTGGAGCGCCCTCGGTAGGGCGCGCGGAACGCCGCCAGCACCAGCGCCGCCTGGGTCGCGACGGCGAAGTAGGTCTCCACCTGAGCGGCGTCGTAGCGGGCGTGCTCGGTGTCCTGGTCCAGGGGCGCGGTCCACGCGACCTCCTGCGGAGTGGGATCGATGCTGACGTCGCCGGCCAATTCACGCACGCGCGACAGGACCTCGCGAGTGACGTCGCCCACCGGCCGGTCGGGCGCCAGCGCGACCCGGCGGGCGCCGCCGGCACTGTGCTCAATAACCGCCTCGTGGCGGTTGAGGTCAAGCGCGACCACGAGCGATCCCGAGCGGTCGGGCGCCGGCAGCGGCGGCGTCTCCCAGCCGCGCGCGGTGAGGCGCAGCGCGGCATGCTGGAGCTGAGGCTCGGGCGGCGCCAGGGCTACACAGAGCTTGCCCAGGACCTGGGTGTGCGCATGCAGCGTGTCGCAGGTCTCAGACCACGCGGCGTAGTTGAGCGCGGGCCACGGAGCGGGCATGACCGCACGCTACCACCGCCGGTTAGCTGCGAGACTGCCCGCGTGGCCGACGCGGAGCTGGCGGGCATCGTGGACTGGTGGACGGCCAACGCCAGGCCGTTGCCCTGGCGCGCCAGCCGCGACGTGTACGGGGTGTGGGTTTCCGAGGTCATGTCGGCGCAGACGACGGTCAACCGCGCGGCCGCGGCGTGGACGCGCTGGATGGAGCGCTGGCCGACGGTGGAGGCGCTGGCGGCGGCGTCCTTGGCCGAGGTCCTGCGCCAGTGGCAGGGACTCGGCTATCCGCGGCGCGCGCGGGACCTGCATCGCTCGGCGCGGATCGTCGTTGCCTGCGGCTGGCCCGAGGACCTGCAGACCCTGCCCGGGGTCGGCCCCTACACCGCCGCCGCGGTGAACTGCTTTGCCCGCGAGCAGCCCGTGCTACCGCTCGACGTCAACGTCAGGCGGGTGCTGCGGCGCCGCTTCCCGGGCGGCGTGGACATCTCCGGCGATCCGTGGCGGGCCGGCCAGGCGCTCATGGAGTTCGGCCAGCGCGTCTGCTCGGCGCGCCCGAGGTGCGGCGAGTGCGCGGTGCGCGAGGGCTGCCTGGGCCCGCGCGCGGGCGATGGTCACGCCGGTGCGCCGCCACGCCAGGTGCCGTTCGAGGGCAGTGTGCGCCAGCGCCGGGGCGAAATGCTGCGACGGGTGCTCGCTCAGGATGCGGTGGTGCTGGCGCCGAGCGACCGCGACATTGCTGCGGGGCTGGTCCGGGACGGTCTGGCCGTCCTGCATGACGGCCGCCTGCGGGCGCCGCAATAAAGATCCTTGAAATTTAACTTAAGAATCTGGACAGCAAGGCCGATGCGGTGTGGGCAGGACCACCCTCGAACGGATCGGAGCCTCTCCATGAAGCTGCTTGGAAAGCGGCGGCTCATCTTTGCCGCCGTGACTCTCATGACGCTGGGAATCGTCAGTTTGGGCTACGCGGCCTGGACCTCCTCGGGCAACGGCTCGGGTTTCGCCCAGGCCTCAACCGCGAAGGCGCTGACGAGCCTGAACGTGTCGGGCACCAGCGCGAGCCTGTATCCCGGCGCTGTCGCCGACCTCCAGCTGAACATCTCTAACCCCAACCCGTACCCGATCAAGGTGACCGACGTCACCGGCAACGGGGCGATCACCGCGGATGCGGGGCACGCGACGTGCGGCCAGGACGCGGGGCACCCCACGGGAGTGTCCTACACCGATCAGCACAACCTCACCATCACCGTGCCGGCGAACGCGTCGACGCAGGTGGCGCTGAGCAACAGCGTCTCGATGAGCAACGCCTCTGACAACAGCTGCCAGGGCGCCACGTTCACCGTGCCGGTGAGCCTCAGCGGCGCGAGCGCCGCCTCCTAAGGCACCCTCCCACCGACAGCAGCAGCTTCCTGTGAAGCGGATATCGACGATCCTCGTCGTGGTGGTCGCGCTCGCTCTGGGCGCGACCACCTACGCCGCTGTCCTGCGGACCTCGGCTCCGCACACGGCCAAGCCACGGCCGGCGATCGCCATGACCGCCCAGGTCTCCGGCCTGCTGTACCCAGGGAGCATCCGTCCCCTCAAGCTGCGCGTCCGGAACCTGATGTCGCGCAAGCTCCGCGCCCTGGCGATCAGCGTCAGGGTGGGCAAGCCCACCCATGGATGTCCCTCGTGGGCCGTGGTTGGCGGGCACTTCGCGCTTCGCCTCACGCTGCCCCGCCACGCCACCCGTACGGTGTGGGCCTCGCTGCGGATGGTGCCCGGCTCGCCCAACTCATGCCAGGGCGCTCAGATTCCCCTCAAGCTCACGCTGACGCTGGCGCTGGACGGCCACCCGTGAGCCGGCTCCGGGGCTGGTTCGTCGTGGCGCTGCTCGTGACCTGCGCGGCCCCCGGCGCCGCCTCCGCGGCCTGGTCAGGCACCGGCACCGCGTCAAGCCGGGTCACGGCGGCCACGATGCCCGCGGGCGTTGCGCCGACGGTGAGCGTCTCCGGCCACAACGTGACCGTCACCTGGTCCGCGACCACGCTGCTGGGTCAGAGCGCCAGCGGGTACACCGTCAAGCGCTACGACGCGGGCAACACCGCGCAGACCGTCGGTTCGGGCTGCTCGGGAACGCTCACCGGACTGACGTGCACCGAGTCCTCGGTTCCGCCCGGAACCTGGACCTACACCGTCACCCCACTGCTGCACGCCTGGAGCGGAAGCGAGAGCGCCCACAGCGCGTCCGCCACCATCCAGAGCCCGGGGCTCAGCATCACCTCCGCCACCACCCTGACGAGCCTGCCCGCGACCGTGACCGCGTCGATCACCGGCTACACCCAGGGCGAGACCGTGGCCTTCAAGCTGGACAGCGCCGCCGGGACGACCCTCGCCAGCACCCTGTCGCCCACGTCGGTCCCCGCGAGCGGCTCGGCCACGGCCACGATCACCGTGCCGGCCGGGACCGCGCAGGGCTCGCACACGATCTACGCCGTCGGCAGCGTCGGCGACAGCGCCAGCACGACCTTCACCGTCAATCGGCCCACGGTCTCCGGCGCCGTTATCGCGAAGTCCGCGGGCGGCGCCGCCGGCTACATCAAGCAGGGCGGCACCTACTACGTGTACGCCAACGTCACCGGCTCGGGGACGCCTCCGGCCGGGCTGGGCAGCCTGACCGCCGATGTGAGCGCCGTCACCCCCGGCCAGACCGCGGCCGCGCTCACAAGCGGCAGCTACACCGTCGGCGGCCAGAGCTACGGCTACCGCAGCGCGCAGCTCACCGCCAACAGCGCGCTGGCCGCGGGCTCTGACAGCTTCGGGCTTAAGCTCACCGACAGCGCCGGCTCCGCCACTTCCACCAGCTACTCGGTGACGGTGGACAACACGGCGCCGCGGGCGAGCGACATCCAGACCGCCAACGTCGCGGGCGGCACGGCCGGCAAGCCCGAGTTGGGCGACACGATGACGCTCACCTACTCCGAGGCGATTGACCCCAACAGCCTGGAGTCGGGCTGGACGGGGCCCTCGACGCCGGTCATCGTCAAAATCGTCGACGGCAACGGGTCCCACGACGACACCCTCCAGGTGTTCAGCGGATCGACCCAGCTTCCGATCGGGACCATCGACCTCGGCCGCAATGACTACGTGACGACCACGGTCACCTTCGGCGCGTCGGGCACCGCCTCGACCATGGTCCTCAGCGCAAGCGCCATCACGCTCACGCTGGGCACACCGAGCGCCCCCGCCGGGACGGCTGCGGGCACCGGGACGATGATCTGGACGCCGTCGGCGACGGTCACCGACCCCGCCGGCAACGCGATGAGCACCACCGCGGTCAACGAGAGCGGCTCGGCCGACAAGGACTTCTAAAGGTCGGCGGGTCGCCGGGGTTCGCCGGGGGCCGCCGGGGGGCCGCGGGCTGCGCTACGGTGCGGCCGTGTCTCACCGCGCGATGCGCCCCGACGAGCTGACCTGGATCACTCGCCCGCACGAGCCTGGCGAGCCCGCCCGCCACGTGGCCGAGCTCATCGAGCTGGAGCCCTTCGCGTACATGCGCGCGAGCTTCTGGCGCTACGAACCGGGCGCCAAGGGCCGCCGGCACCGCCATCCGCGGCAGGAGGAGACGTTCGTCGTGCTGGAGGGGAGGCTGTCCATGTACGTGGGGGAGCCACCGGTGCGC
>Ga0070717_10002724_pt1 | contig 12478 bp, 7 predicted proteins | sample LARL113metaG_FD_71366 | JGI IMG/M metagenome (GOLD analysis project Ga0070717, IMG submission 71366) | Corn, switchgrass and miscanthus rhizosphere microbial communities from Kellogg Biological Station, Michigan, USA - LAR L11-3 metaG | ecosystem: Host-associated > Plants > Roots > Rhizosphere ...
CCGGTTCATCCTCAACTCGCACGTCGCCAACCTGGTGCACGTCGCGCGAGACCTGACCCGCGACCGGTGGCACGAGATCGCGTACACCGCGGGCCTGGCCCAGTACCTGGACCACGATCCACCGGACGACGAGCAGCTCGCGACGCCGGTCGACTACCTCAGCCGTCTCAACGAGGCGTTCGAAGTGGTCTACGGCGCCGAGGGCGAGGACCAGATCCGCGCGTGGGGCCGCCGCGCCACCGAACGCTGGCTGGCCCAGGGCCGGCACGGCATGCCCGGCACCCGCCGGCTGGTGCCGGGCCGGCAGCGCAAGCTCGCGGGTGTGGTCAAGGCATTCACCGAGGCCATGGACAACGTGCGCGGCGAGCACACTCACGCATGGCTGCAGGTCGACGAAGGCCAGTTCTGGCTCGTCAACTTCTCGAACATGTTCGCTCTCGGGCGGATCAAGACCGTGAAGTCGTGCCACATCTGGATCGCGACCATCGAGGCGATCCTGCGCTGGGCGGGCCTGGCCAACGACTGGTACGTGGAAGAGGTCGAGTGCGGGTCGGTCTCGGGGACGTTCGACTGCGTGTTCGCGATCAGGTCAGTCCAGAGCTAAGGCGCGGGTAAGGGCTCCGCCCTTCCCCGCGGGACCCCATCCCGTTTCCTATTTCGCCTGGAGTAGGTAGGTAGTGGCGCGAATTAGGGACGGCCGGACTGAATCCGGCCTAGAGCTCCACTCAGATCTTTCTAAAAATTGAGTCCTCCGTCTCACGCGACGGAGGACCTCAGAAAGGAGGGAGGGATCGGCGAAATGAACGCGAACGCTCTCCCCGCGCCACCCTAGACGTTACATCGATTCGGACCGCCTTGTCCTCGTCCATTTGGCGGTCGCTCTAGAGTGGCCAGGATGGCCAGGTTCGCTATCGACGTGACCGCCTGCTGGCGGCCGCGCGTGGGCATGGTCACCGTGGCCACCGAGCTCGCGAGGGCGCTCGTCACCGAGCGCGACGGCGACGCCTACACCCTTCTCTGCAGTCGTGAGCGGCCGCCGAGCCTCAGCGACCTCGACTGCGACGCCGTGCTCGCGCCCTACCGCCACGAGCTCGCCCTGAAGCTGCGCTGGCTGCCCGTGGTCGAGAGCCAGCTCGGCGGGGACGCGATCCTGTACCCGTTCTGGCCCAGCCCGCCCCGCCGGCAGCGAGCGGCCCCGCCCGCCGCCATCTTCGTCTACGACCTCGCGTTCAAGCTCGTGCCGGCTGAGGTGCCATGGCAGCAGCGCATGTATCTCGGCTCGATCCTCGGCCCCGCGCTGCGCCAGGCGGCCGCGGTCCTGGTCATCTCGGACAGGACCCGGCAGGACCTGCTCGACTGCTATCCGCTGCCCGGCCTGGACAAGAAAGTGTCGGTCGTGCCGCTGGGCGTCTCGAACTCGGTCCCGCCCGGGCCGCTGCCCGAAGGCCTCGAGCCGGGCTTCATCCTCGCCGTGGGCACGGTCGAGCCGCGCAAGAACTACCCGCGCCTGCTCGCCGCCTATCGCGCCCTCCGCGCCCGCACGGCCGCGCCGCCTCTGGTCATCGCCGGCCGTCCCGGCTGGGCCTACGGGGACACGCTGCACCGAATTCGCGACGAGCCTGGCGTGCGCTATCTCGGCCACGTCGACGAGCCCACGCTCAGCGGTCTCTATGAGTCGGCGGGCCTGCTCGCATTTCCAAGCCTTTACGAGGGTTTCGGGCTGCCCCTCCTCGAAGCCATGTCGCATGGGCTGCCCGCGGTTGTGGGCGCGGCCGGCGCTCTCCCGGACCTGGCCGGAGAAGCGGCCGTCCTGGTCGACCCCGAGGACGTCGAGGCGATCGCCAATGGCATGGAGCAGGTGCTGAGCGACGAGGCCCTGCGGGAACGGCTCCGCGCCGCCAGCATCGAGCGCGCGAAGGAGTTCACCTGGGAGCGATCGGCCGAGCTGACCCGCGGGGCTCTCCGCGACATCGCCCGCGTACGATCTTGACGATGAGCCGCTACCGCGTGCCGGTGATCTTCCTGTTGGCCGGCCGCGCACACGACTACGAGCACACAGCCCGGCCGCTGGTGCACGCGCTCGAGCTGATGCACCACTTCGACCTCGAGGTCACGTCCGACATCCATGCCGTCCCAGGCGCAAGGGCTCGCGTGGTGATCGCGGCCAGCGACGTGCAGCTCGAGCCGGCCCAGGCCGCGAGGCTCAAGGATTTCGTCGCCGGCGGTGGCGGTCTGGTGCTTCTCCACGGAACGCTGGCCGCCTGGTCGCCGCTCGACGACATCGCCGAGCTCGCCGGCTGGAGGCTGAGCGATCCCAGCCGCCTGACCGAACTGGTGGTGAGGCCCGACCCCGGTCATCCCGTGACGGCGAGGCTTGCGCCCGAGATCAGGGTCGAGGACGAGCTCTTCCTCGCCGAAGGCCCACCGGCCGGGGCCGAGATCCTGATGCGCGCCAGCTGGCAGTTCACGGAGCAGGTCGTGGCCTACGAGCGCAAGCACGGCGACGGACGCTTCGTTCACATCGGCCTCGGTCACGGCCGAGACACCTATGAGAATCCGGACTTCCAGAAGCTCGTGCATCGGGCCCTGCTCTTTGCGGCCGGATCGGCTGCGCCGCCCGCGGTCGGGGTGGGCCTGGTCGGATACGGCGCGATCGCCAGGGCGCATGCGGCATCGATCACGGCCACCGCCGGCCTCGAGCTCCAGGCGGTCTGCGATCTATCGGCCGAGCGCCGCGAGCTGGCGAAGCGAGAGCTGGGCGTGGCCGCCCACGCGAACCTCGACGGCCTGCTCGGCGATCCTGAGGTCGGGCTCGTGGTCGTGGGCACGCCGCCCAGCCTGCACGCGGATCCGGTCGTGGCCGCTCTTGACGCGGGCAAGCACGCGGTCTGCGAAAAGCCGTTTGCGATCACGCTCGACGACGTCGACCGCATGATCGACACTGCCAGCGCCCGACAGCGTGTCCTGACCGTCTTCCAGAGCCGCAGGTGGGATCCCGACTACGTGGCCCTGCACAAGACCGTGCTGTCGGGACGCATCGGCGACCCCTTCTATATGGAGTCGTTCATCGGCGGCTACTCGCATCCGTGCGACTACTGGCACAGCCACGAGCCGATCTCGGGCGGCACGATCTATGACTGGGGATCCCATTACTTCGACTGGGTGCTGCGGCTGTTCGACGGTCCGGTGACGAGTCTCAGCGCGGTCGGCCACAAGCGCGTGTGGCATGACGTCACCAACGCCGACCAGGTGCGCGTCGATCTCACTTTCGCGAGCGGCGCGCAGGCGATGTTCATGCAGTCCGACATCGCGGCGGCGCCCAAGCCGAAGTGGTACGTGCTCGGCACCCGCGGAGCGATCGTGGGTGACTGGCGGTCGCAGGAAGGGCTCGAGCCGGCCGACTCACCGGCGCGGCTGACGGTTTCACGGCCGGCGGACGGCGGCGTAAACGAAGAGCACCTCGCTCTTGGGCCACGCGACGAGCACGCCTTCTACCGCAACCTCGCCGACCACATCGCCTGGGACGAGCCGCTTGCGGTGCGGCCTGAAGAGGCACGCCGGACCGTGGCCGTGATGGAAGCGGCCACGAGATCGATCGCCGAGGGCGGCGCACGCCTCGAGGTCGACATATAAAGGAAGGGCGCGTCGGCTGGGGCATCCTCGGCGCTGCCTCGATCGCCGGCCACGCGGTGGCGCCGGCGATCGCAGCCTCGCGCAACGGACGGCTCGTGGCGATCGCCAGCCGCGACCCGGAGCGGGCTCGAAGCATGGCGAAGGAGCAGGGGGTCGAGAAGGTGCTCGCGGACTACGACGCGGTGCTGGCCGACCCGGACGTCGACGCGGTCTACATCCCGCTCGTCAACAGCGTCCACCGGGAATGGACACTGAGGGCGTTCGCGGCCGGCAAGCATGTGCTGTGCGAGAAGCCGCTGGCCATGAACGCAACCGAGGCCGAGGAGATGGCGGCGGCGGCTCGCGCGTCAGGCCTTTGCCTGATGGAGGCGTTCATGTACCGCTTCCACCCGCGCACGAGGGAGTTCGTCGAGGGATTGAGCGGCGACGATCGACCGCTCCACGTCCAGGCGAGCTTCGGCTTTCCTCTCACCGACGCGGCCAACTACCGGATGCAGCCGTCTCTGGGAGGCGGCGCGCTGCTTGACGTCGGCTGCTACACGGTGAACGTAGCCCGATGGATGCTGGGAGAGCCCGACACCGTGCTCGCCGAGGGGCGCCTCGATCCGTCCACCAAGGTGGACATGAGCGTGAGCGCGCTGCTGCATTTCGCATCCGGAAGCACGGCCTCGCTGTGGTGCAGCTTCGAATCGGCCGAGGAACAGGGCCTGACCGCCGTCACGCCCAAAGGCAACTTCACTCTGCGGCGCCCGTTCTCTTCATGGCGCGACCCGGAAGATCCGTATCAGCTGATGGTCGAGTCGTTCGCCGACAGCGTCACTGGCGGTGGCCCGGTCGCGATCACACCCGAAGACTCGGTCGCCAACATGCGCGTCCTCGACCGCATCCGCGAGGCCGCTCGCTTGAACGTTTAGGGGGCCGTCACGATCGTCTGGAATCGGACCTCGCCCCGCAGCGCGGTCAGGTCGGCGTCGCGCGCCGCCGCAGTGCGCAGGTCTGGCCGCATCGGGGCCATCTCCTCGAGCAGGTCGAGCGCGTCCGATCGACGGTCCTGGGCCGCACGCACGCAGGCCAGGTTGTAGAGCGCGGCCCCGAGGATGGACGGCGGAGCGCTTACCTTCCGAAGTTCTGAGGTGGTGGCTTCGAGCAGCTCTTGGGCGGCACGTTCGTCGCCGTTTTCCTTCAGGTACTGCGCGATGTGGTTGCGGGGGTGGATGTAGCTGTTGCGGAGCAGCGCCTCACTCGAAGTGTTGGTCAGGCCCCAGGCGAATGGCCCGTCGAGCGCGGCGAGCCCGATCAGCGTGACGAGCTCCGCGTCCGCACGCGAGGCCGCCTCCCGGAGCGAGACATGGGCGCCTTCCGGAAGCTCGGCGTCGTTGAACGCGTCGATGTCCGCCGGGAGCGGCTCATATGAGCGCCCGTCTCGATGATCGGTCAGAGACCGGCGCAATCGCCCGCGCCACTGGGCCAGGTGAAACATGATCAGCGCGGCCGGCCAACCCTTGGGTTCGTCCTCAGCGGCCACAGCCATCGCCGCCGCGACGAATCGCCTCTCGGTCTCTCGCTCCGCCTCGAGGAGCTCTCGCGCGTCCACTCGAGGAACGTTAGCCGTCAGGCCGCGGGCTTGGGGGCGTCTTCCTGAACGCTTTCCTCGACGACAGGCTCGGCCACTGGCGCAGGCGCGTGGACCACCGGCACGACCTGCCGGAACCGAGCCAGTGCCGCGGGCCAGTCCGCCAGGAGCTCCGCGGCCCGGGCCGAGCCAGTCCGCCGGTGGTGCTCGGCGACCAGCGAGCGCAGGTCGCATTCGTCTTCCTGCGGCACCTCCCGCGCGACCACGCTGTCGCCGTTCAGCTGCCGCCAGTCGACGAGGTAGGCCGTGCCGCCGGTCATCCCCGCGCCGGCGTTCCAACCCACCGGCCCAAGCGACACCGCGGTCCCTCCGGTCATGTACTCGCAGAAGTGGTCGCCGGCGCCCTCGACCACGGCCACCGCGCCCGAGTTGCGCACGCAGAACCGCTCGCCCGCGCGACCGGCGATGAACAGCTTTCCGCCCGTGGCCCCGTAGGCGATCGTGTTGCCGGCCAGCACCGGGTCGGGCGCCGCGTCGCCGAGCGGTGGCTTGATCACGATCACGCCGCCGCCCATGCCTTTGCCCACATAGTCCTGGGCTTCGCCCTCGAGCGAGAGCTCCACGCCCTCGTCCAGGAACGCGCCGAAGCTCTGGCCCGCGCTCCCCTGGTACGCGCGCGAGGCGCCCGGCTCGAGGGCGGCTCCGACCGTGCGGCGCGAGTTGTCGATTCGGCCGCTCGCGGGCGTCGCCTCGGGGAGCTCCCCATTGCGTGCCCACACGCGGCGGCGGGGGGAGGAGGGATCCGTCGCTCGAAGGATGGACGACAGGTCGAGGTCGGCGCCCTCGAGCTGGTACAGGAGCTCGACGCGGCCGACGATATCGTCCAGCGTGCGAGCGCCGATCGACGCGAGGTGCTCGCGGACCTCCTCGGCGATGAAGAAGAGGTGGTTGATGACGTGCTCGGGGCGGCCGGCGAACTTCGCCCTGAGGTCGTCGCGCTGGGTGGCGATCCCGGTCGGGCACGTGTTGAGGTGGCACTGCCGCGCCATGTCGCAGCCGAGCGCGACCAGGACCCCGGTCCCGAAGCCGAACTCCTCAGCGCCGAGCAGCGCCGCGACCACGATGTCGCGCCCGCTCCGCAGGCCGCCGTCCGTGCGCAGGCTCACGCGTTCGCGCAGCCGGTTGGCCACAAGCACCTGCTGCGTCTCGGCGATGCCGAGCTCCCATGGCACGCCGGCGTTTTTGATCGACGACAGCGGCGAGGCGCCGGTCCCGCCGTCGTGTCCCGAGACCAGGACGTAGTCAGCCCGCGCCTTGACCACGCCCGCGGCGATCGTGCCCACGCCTGACTCGGCCACGAGCTTGACCCCGACGCGGGCGCGCGGATTGACCGACTTGAGGTCGTAGATCAACTGCGCCAGGTCCTCGATCGAGTAGATGTCGTGGTGCGGCGGCGGAGAGATCAGCTGCATGCCGGGCTGCGCGTGCCGCAGGCGCGCGATGAGGCTCGTCACCTTCAAGCCGGGCAGCTGGCCGCCCTCGCCGGGCTTCGAGCCTTGGGCGATCTTGATCTCCAGCTCGTCCGCGCGCTTCAGGTAGCGGGGCGTGACGCCAAAGCGCGCCGACGCCACCTGCTTGACGCGGTTGTCGCGCCGGACGTCGCCGTCGTCATACGTGTCCGGGTCCTCTCCGCCCTCGCCCGAGTTGGAGCGAGCGCCGATGTGGTTCATCGCCACCGCCAGCGCTTCGTGCGCTTCGGGGGAAAGGGCGCCAAGCGACATCGCGGTGCTCACGAAGCGACGGGCGATCTCGGACGCCGGCTCGACCTCGTCAATGGAGATCGGAGCAGCCGCCTCCTGGAAGCCGAGCAGCTCGCGCAGCGACTGAGGCCCGCCCATCCGCGACAGGCGCTGAAATTCCTTGAAGGCTTCTGCGTCGCCGGTTTCGGCCGCTTTCTTTGCCGCGCGGACGGCCAGCGGGTTGTAGGCATGGTGCTCGCCGGCCTTGCGGAACCGGACGCGGCCGTGATCGGCGAGCGTGCCCACGGCCTCGGCCATCCGGGCGCGGCCCATCGCGTCGAGGTCGGACAGGTCCGCGCCTCCGATTCGCGAGGGCACGCTGGGAAAGCACGTCTCCATCACCTCGGCTCCCAGGCCGAGCGCCTCCAGCACGTACCCGCCGCGGTAGCTGGCCACGCACGAGATTCCCATCTTGGCCATGACCTTGAGCAGCCCGGTCTCGAGCGCCTTGCGGTAGCCGGCCTCCCCCTCGGGGCCGGCCGTGGCCATCGCCAGGTAGGGGTGAACAGCGGAGGCGCCGATGGTGATCAGGCACGCGACGTCATGCACGTCGACGACGTCGCCGGCGACAGCGACGATGTCGTTGGACATCCTGCGTCCGAGCGTCAGCATGTGCTCGTGCACCGCGCCGACGGCGAGCGCCATCGGAATCGGCACGCGCGCGGGGTCGAGATCCGCGCGCCGGTCGCTGAGGGCGATGATCCCGTCGACCGCGGCAGCCTCTTCCTGCAGCCGAGCCAGCTCCTGGGCCAGCGAGCGGTCCGGCGCGCACGTCGCGTCCAGCACCGTCGCCTGTTCGAGCACGCGCGCGAGCTCGCCGGCGCCCAACACGGGCGACTCCAGCTCCAGCAATGCCGCATCCGCGGGCACGGCCGGGTGGTGCCGCCGGCTGAGCTCCACCTCGGCGCCGCCTTCGGGTTCCAGAGTGCGCCGCCTAGCGCCGATGAGCGTGCGCAGCGACATCACGGCCTTCTCGCGCAGCGGGTCGATCGCCGGGTTGGTGACCTGGGCGAAACGCTGGCGCAGGTAGCCATAAAGCCGCCGCGGCGTTCGGCCGAGCGGCGCGATGGGAATGTCGTCGCCCATCGAGTAGACCGGCTCGAGCCCGGTCTCGGCCATCGCGGCCACGACCATCTTCACGTCTTCCGATCCCCAGCCGTGGATCCGCTGCAGCCGCCCCGGGTCCTCAGGCGGGTCGAGCTCGAGGTGGCGCCGCTCGACGGGCACCAGGGCGCGGTCGGCCAGCAGGCCGTAGTCGTGGCGGGCCGCGGCCCGCTCCTTGGCGTCGGCGTCGCGGAGCAGGGTGCCGTCCCGCGTGTCGACGAGGAGCATCTGACCCGGGCCGAGGCGGCCCCGCTCCACGACGTCGCCCGGCTCCATAGGGACCACCCCCGCCTCGGATGCGGCCACGACCAAGCCCTGCCTGGTGCGCTGCCACCGCAGCGGCCGCAGCCCGTTGCGATCGAGCGCGGCGCCGACCATCCGTCCGTCGCTGAACGCGAGCGCCGCCGGCCCGTCCCACGGCTCGAACTTGGTCGATTGGTAGCGGAAGAAGTCGCGTACGGAGGCGGCGATGTCGCCGCGGCCCTCCCACGCGTCTGGCACCAGGCTCATCAACGCCTCGGAGACCTCCCACCCGCGCTGGACCAGCAGCTCGAGAGCGTTGTCCAGCGAAGCGGAGTCCGACCCCTCTTTCCAGATCACGGAGCGAAGCTCGGGCTCGAACTCGGGATCGCGAGCGCGCATCCAGGCGCGGTTGGCGCCGACTGTGTTGATCTCCCCGTTGTGCGCCAGCAAGCGGAAGGGCTGCGCCAGCCGCCAGTCGGGCATCGTGTTCGTGGAATAGCGCTGGTGGAAGACGGCCAGCCGGCTCTCACACGCCGGGTCCTGCAGGTCGAGGTAGAAGTCGGCGAGCCGGGTGCCCGCCATAAGGCCTTTGTAGACGACGGTGCGGGCCGAGCACGAGGGCACGTACAGGCGGACCCCCAGGTCCTCGGCCTCCCGCTCGCCCCTGCGCCGCGCCAGGTAGAGCCGCCGCTCGAGCTCGTCGGCGTCGAGGCCCTGCCGGTCGATCAGGCCGTGCCAGATCGCCGGCATCGTCTCCAGCGCGCGCTCGCCAAGGCTTGCCGTGTCGATGGGAACCCGCCGCCACTCGACGATCTCCAGGCCTACGCCGTGGACCGCGCCGGCCATGACCGCGCGCGCCCGCACGTCCCACCCGAAAACCACGGCCACCGCCACGTCTCCGCCGAGGAGGCGATGGGGAACCTGGATCAGGAGTCCCGCTCCGTCGCCGCTCTTGCCGTCGGCGTCGAGGCCTCCACGGTGGGCGAGCCTTGCCAGCGCGCCGACGCCGTACACCACCGCGTCGTGGCCGAGCTCAGGCGTGGCGACGAAGCCCATGCCGCAGGCGGCGCGCTCGGCGGGCAGGTCCCCGTCGTGAGCAAGGCGCGTTGAACGAACAGTGGGGGGCACTGATCCGGAGGGTATCGGGATTCGGCGCTACGAGCTAGTGCGCAGCCGACAAATGAATCCCCGAATTGTTATGCGATCCTCACATTCCCAAAAGCGACTGGACCCTGAGCGCGACCGCCAGGTTCAGCCGCGTCTCGGCGTCGTCGAGCTCCACGCCGCTGATCTCGCGAATCCGGTCGAGGCGGTAGCGCAGCGTGTTGGGGTGCACCCGTAGGCGCTTTGCCGCCTCCTGCTGCTCGCCGGTCTCCAGGTAGGCGCGCAGGGTCGCGACCAGGCTTCCGTTACGCGAGCGGTCGTGGTCGACCAGGGGCCCGAGCAGCCTGTGGGCATAGTCGACGAGGCGCTCATCGGCGACCGCGGCCAGGAGCCCGGTGAGGCCGAGCTCGGGGACCGCCACCACCTCGCCCCAGCGCTTGAACCGCGCCAGCGAATCCATCACCGACGTGACCTCGCGCTGGGCGGCGGCCACGCCCGCGGGCGCCTCGGTGGGCGCGCTGAACCCGACCGAGACCGTGAAGCCCGGCTTCCAGTCCGCGATCGACTGCCGCACCTGCAGGCCGAGCGCGTGCACCCTGGCCTGGTGGTCGCCGGGCTCGGACCCGATTGGAAGCAGCGCGACCACGCTGTCGGAGCGGCCCTGGACCAGGGCGCGCGGAAATGTCGCCCGTACCACCGCTGTGACCCGGCGCAGGAACTCGCGCTTGATCGCCTGGATTGCGTCCTCCGAGATCTGCCGGGCGCGGTTGAAGCCGCGGAAGTCGTCGATGTCGGTGAGCATCACGACGTGGCTGCCGTGCAGCGGGTAGCCCAGGTGGCGCGCGCGCCGCTGGGCCGCCGCTTCGTCGCCGTACGTGCCGAACAGCAGGTCGCCGAGGAACTCGCCGCGCACGCGCCCCTCGACCTCGGCCAGCTCCCGCTCCTTGGCGATCGAGAGCGCGAGCACGAGCGCCGCCTGCTCGAGGGCGAGGAACGCGAGCTCGTCGTTGTGGGGCGGGTTGTCGAGCACCGAGATGTAGCCGAGCACCTGGTTCGCGGCCAGGATCGGTGCGATCAGCCGCTCGCGGGACATGCCGACGTGCGGGTACGCCGGAACCTTGATCGGACCTCGCTTGGCCTCGAGCTCGCGGAGCATCCGCTGGATCTGTGGGTCGAACAGCACGCGCTGCGGCGTGCCCTGGTGCTGGATCGTCTCCTTGCGGTGGGGGTCGCCTCCACCTCCGGCGTGGGCAAGCAGGTGGAAGCTCGCGTCTTCGATCACCACCGCGCTCTCGAGCAGGTCGGCCAGCGTCCGGCAGATCTCGTTCACGCCCTTGCCGTCGAGCACCAGCTCCGTGAAGCGGCGGTGGATCTCGAACGACTGGCGCAGCCGCCAGTGCTCCGCATTGATGATCCTCTCCAGCAGCGGCGCCATGATGTCGACCAGCTGCACGCCCGCGCCGACCGTGAAGAGCGGGACGTGGAGCCGGTCGGCCTCGGTCAACATCTCGGGCGCGAGCTTGCGGAGGTAGGGGTGCGGCTTGACCACGACGCCGGCACCTCCGGACTCGGCGATGCGGCTGACCAGGCGGATCTGGGCGGCGCGATCGTCCTTGATCGGGAAGCCGGTGGTCAGGAGGAGGTCACCAGGCCGCGGCTGGATCTCGGGCGTCTCCATGATGCGAACCCATTCGATGGCCCGGTCGAGGCCCGCTTCGCCCGCCACCAGCTTGGCGCCGGCGAACTCGCCGAAGCGCATGGCCTCGCGGACGGTGGGCTTGGGTTCGGTGAGCTCTTCCAGCGCCTTTCGGGCGGACATGCCCAGAGATTACCGGTGTGGGCTGACTACAAGCAAACCCGGCATCGCCTTGTACGGTGGGCACTAGGGGAGCTGGCAATTGGTGCGTAATCTTGTGCCATGCCCTACGAGGACGCTCCGATCTGCGAGCGCCACGAGTCGAGCGTGCAGATGAAGCTGCGCACAATGCACTCGGATTCATCGCGGCCCGACACTGTGATGGGTCTGTACGAGTGTCCAGAGTGCGGTCACGAGCAGCGCCTGCCGATCGAGACCGGGGACGCAGCCGCCTAGGCCCGGAGCCTTACCAGCGCCTTAGCGGCCGATGAGCTCCCGCAGTACGAGCGGGAGGATTCCACCGTGGTGTAGGTACCCGATCTCGGTGTCGTTGTCGACGCGCGCCCGGGTCGTGAACCTCGTGCGCTTCCCGTCGTCGGCCACCGCCTCGACCTCGACCGGCTGCCCCGGCTGGAGCGCGGCCAGGCCGTGGATCGTGAACGCCTCGCGGCCGGTCAGGCCGAGCGACTGCGCGCTCTCGCCGCGGGCGAACTCCAGCGGCAGCAGGCCCATGCCCACCAGGTTCGAGCGGTGGATGCGCTCGAAGCTCTCGGCAATCACCGCGCGAACTCCGAGCAGCAGCGGCCCTTTCGCCGCCCAGTCGCGCGACGAGCCTGAGCCGTACTCCTTGCCGGCGAGCACGAGGAGCGGCACCCCCTCAGACCGGTAGCGCTCGGAGGCGTCGAAGATCGTCGTCTCCTGGCCGTCGGGGAAGTGGCGCGTCCAGTAGCCCTCACGCTCGACGAGCTTGTTGCGCAGGCGGATGTTGCCAAACGTCCCGCGCGCCATCACCTCGTGGTTGCCGCGCCGCGAGCCGAAGCTGTTGAAGTCGAGCTTCTCCACGCCGTGCCCGATGAGGTAGCGGCCGGCCGGGCTGTCGCTTGGGATCGCGCCCGCCGGTGAGATGTGGTCGGTGGTGACCGAGTCGCCGAGGACGGCGAGCACCCGCGCGCCCTCGATGTCTGTGAGCGCCGTGGGCCGTGGGCTGAACCCCTGGAAGTACGGCGGTTCCTTCACGTAGGTGGACGTCTCGTCCCACTGGAAGATGGGGCCGGTCGGTGCGGCCATCTCCTTCCAGTGCTCGTCGCCTTCGAAGATGCGCGAGTACTCGCGCTTGAACATCTCCTGCTTCACGCACTGCTGCACGACGGCGTTGACCTCTTCCTG
>Ga0070717_10002726_pt1 | contig 12476 bp, 12 predicted proteins | sample LARL113metaG_FD_71366 | JGI IMG/M metagenome (GOLD analysis project Ga0070717, IMG submission 71366) | Corn, switchgrass and miscanthus rhizosphere microbial communities from Kellogg Biological Station, Michigan, USA - LAR L11-3 metaG | ecosystem: Host-associated > Plants > Roots > Rhizosphere ...
GTCAAATTAGCGACAAGATGACAAGATGTTTCAGAGTTTGATACCGGGTTGTTTGGTCTCTGGGTTGCACGCGCAAGGCGAATCGTGACAGAGAAAACCGCGGCGCCTGCGTGGAAACAGCACGCTTGCTCAAGCAGTGGATGGTTAGCGCGGAAGCCTATGCGGGGACGCTCAACCTTCTTGCGAAGTGGGCCGATCGCGTGTTCATCGGCGATTAGAATTCTTATCACCTTTTACCACCTTTTTAGACGAGCCATACGAAAACTAGATCCGTTTCCGGCAGCGGGGGGCAAAATCAAGTTCAGCGGGAGGCCCAGATCCTCGGCAGCGGTCGACTCCGGAGCAACGCCAAACTGCGCCGTGAAATGAAACGCACTTCCTTTTTCCGGAGTACTCACGACCCATATGAGCCCCCCCATGGCTTCGACGAGCCGCGTCGAGATGCTAAGCCCCAACCCGGTGCCGCCATAGTTTCGCGTCGCGGTGCCATCGGCCTGCGAGAATGCATCGAAGATCAGCTTCTGTTTTTCTGGCGCGATTCCGATGCCAGTGTCGCGAATAATGAAATGCAACACCACTGCGGTAGCGACGCCAGCGTCCCGACTAATTTCTAAGGCAACTTCTCCGCTGTGAGTGAACTTGATGGCGTTACCAAGTAAGTTCACAACGATTTGGCGAACCCGTAATGCATCGCCAATCACGTAATCTGGAACCCCTGGTCCCCATTCGCACAACAATTCGAGACCTTTCTCATAGGCGCGCACGGCCAGAGACCGAACGGCATCGTCAAGATCGGCGCGCAGGTTAAAGCGAACCCGATGTAATTCCAGGCGACCAGCTTCAATCTTGGAGAAGTCCAAAATGTCATTAATGATGGTCAGCAGAGACCCCGCCGAAAGTCTCACGGTTTCTAGATAATCCCTCTGCTCGGAAGTGAGCTCGGTATCCAAAGCTAATTCGGTCATGCCGATGACTCCGTTCATAGGGGTCCGGATCTCATGACTCATGTTGGCCAGAAATTCACTCTTGGCGCAGTTAGCCAATTCTGCCTCGTGCTTGGCTTTTCGCAGGCCCGCTTCTCGACTCCGCAAGCGACTTTGAGTGACCAAAAGCCGGCAGCTAAAACATGCGAACGCCCCCACCCCAATGACTGCAGCGGCTATCGGGTAGTAATGCGCTATGCGGCCCAACGAAGCCATTATCAGCCCCGGATAGAGCAAAGGAAAGAGTTGCTGAAAAGCCGTGTGGCGAGCCTTCGAGTTTGTGACGGCAGAGCCTTCTTCGTTGCCGTTCCAACTCGACGCGATCACCAGCGCAACTAGGACAACAGAGCCCCAAACCAGATCGAACCAATCCCCCGGCCGGGGAATTGGCCGCACACTGCCAAAAACTTCAGCCACACCGCAGGCTATGCAGTAAATCGAGGTTCTTAGGAACAGCGATCGAATCGTGGGTGAATTAGTCAAGATTCCGCGGAGCAAGAACGATGAGACCAGTAGGCCATCGACAAACATGCTCCTGTTCCAAAGCGGCCCATACATCGAAGGAGCCAGGCCGGTCGGGGTGAAATACACGTAGAGAGTAATCCACAGCAGCATCGCTTGAATGAAATCCGTGCAATGGAGCGGATCGAACCGTGCAGGTTCGTTGTCAGGTTCGAGAAACAGGGTCATGCCCAAAGGGAGTGTTGAGAATTGAAAAAGCAAGTCCTCCATAGGGCTAAGCGGAGCGATTGTGCCGACTCATTCCGCCACAATCCAGATTAGAAACGAGAGGCCGATTAGACGCCAGAAGTAGCGTCCGAGTACACCGGAGCGTCGGCTAGCGCCGAAACAGGCAGTTGCGCACGCCGCTCCTTCAGCCAGCAACATGAGAGCTGAAAAAAAGGAACCTTGGCCCCGAACACCAAACTTGATGACGCAGGCCGCATGCACAAGCAACAATCCGCAGCAGATGGCGATCCCGCGCAATACCCGGAAATGATGTTCTTCGAAAGCCCTCGACGCACGCTGGTGACTTGTGGATTGACTTACCATTTTTAATCGCCCTATCTTTCGTGAACGTCCGTTCGCGAGCAAATCAGCACGGGAGTGTCATGAGGGATCAGCGCGATGTAGTCTCCCATTAGTAAACACTCCATTCCATCGTGGGCTGGCAACCATGCGTGCTCATGCTCACCTTGTCCCATTAGCGGAGGCGCAAGGACAAGCGGGAGTGCCCAGGAAGAGAAAATAGCGGCGAAGCGAAAGCGGGCTTCGCCGCCGGCCCAGGACAAACACTGTGGCCTGTGGGCGGAAAGAGGAATAGACCGCCCAGCTCGAAATTCGTTGTATCCGAATTCTCTCGTTCACGAAGCTGCAATAATTCGCCTCCACTCCGACGGCCAATGGTCACCCGGATATATCACCGTCGGCGGCGCGACCATCCGCACGTACTGAAACGTACCTTATTCGCGACAAGCTACTGCGGCCCTTGGAGGGGCGCCTACACCAAACCCGGCCAAGAAACCCAGAGCGGGATTCCTCAACGGGAATATCGGTGGACTTTTCAAACAAATGCTGCATCTCGACACCGGCGCGAAAGACCCCGTCAGATACTTGCCGGCAGTGACGCACAATAGCGAAGACGAAAACCGATTCGCTCGCAAGGGCGAGGGCTTGGCCCATCTCCACTGTCACGGGCAACTCGATTCCGAGCCCGTCGCTTGAAATATCAACGATTGTAATAGCCACCGGACCGCCGTAGGGCGGAAACAACTGAGCAGGGAGTTTGACGGGGAAGCGCGGTGCTCTCCGCAGGCCCGTTTCTTCCACGTCGTCGATCGTAATGTGAGCCTCATACCGGGTTCGCCTTGACTGGCAATAAAGAGTCTGCCCTTCGAAAGCAAAAGAGTTAAAACGAACCACGACGTCCCTCTGTTTAGAAAGGGCTTTTCCGAGCGACACCATGACTTCGCCGGGCGTGAAGCCTTGGAGCACTCCGAGAACACTATAGCCGGAGAGTACGTCAAGCACGTCCACTTCGACTGCCAGTTCAATGTTCCAACTTGGCGTAGAGTCGTTGGATAGGTCTTCGGTATGGAGTTTCATGTTATTTCCTTTCACCAACAGCTAGAAAAGTACCTGGATGACGACGAGCGTGCGCATCGCTATTGGATGCCGGCTCCACGGACCGATTGAAATCAGCAGCCGAAATCATGTCCGTCCTCCTAACTCTTCGCTTAAACTAGAGCGTTGCAGGGCTTGAGCTTTTGCCAGACGACCCTGACACCTCCCACAAGAAAACAGATGTCTTTTGAGTTGGATGGCCTCTACCGCTGTCAGCCCCTTTCCAAGGAGGTACAGGTTCAACTCGGTATCCTGGAGGTGGCCGGCTAAGATCGATCGCGCATAATAGACAGCTTCAATTGCAACCCCGACGTGATAAGAAGATGACATAAGGCGGCAGTAACGTGTTTCGCCGAAGATAATCGTTCGATCAGGTAGAACAATTTCTATTCGCAATCCTTTGCCAATGGGTGTCGGAAGCTCAATCCGCAAGCCACTGTGCGATACGTCGAGTACCTTCCCGCCCACTCGGGGACCGCACCCAGCTTCGAGGAGCTGAATCTCGACAGGATCGCTCGTGGTGTAGCGGGGTTCCCTACGCCTGTCGACTGGAGCGCAGCATGGTGACCCCTGATCCCCTGGCGCCGGCTTTAGCTGCTCTACGGCACCGGGAGTAGGCTTAAGTTCGCGACCCACGATAGCCTCCTGCTACTAAGCTCGATCAATCGAAACTCACAGCTTAGATCGTTTATTTATTTGGATTACTTTATAACCGATTGTATTTTGTGAGGGATTTCCGATCTTATGTAGAGCAATTCGAGGTTCGTCTGTCGTTGTTTGTACTACATGGCGGGTCGATGGCTCTGCGCTGTTTCAATCAACGAGATGGTTATGTAACGCATAACGAATGAGGTCGGCGTTGGTCGTCATATTCAGTTTTTCTAAAATACGGACCCGATACGTGCTTACGGTCGATACGCTGAGGTGTAGTTCTCCTGCGATCTGTGCCACGGACTTGCCCGATGCAATTAGAAGGAGGATTTCAAATTCACGGCTGGACAGAGATTCGTGGGTGGCGCGTTCGCCAGTTTCACCCAAACGCAAAGCGAGGTTTTCGGCCAACGTCGCGCTCACATAACGGCCTCCAGCAAGCACCTTTTGGACCGCTTTGAGCAGCTCTTCGGGTGCGCTTTCCTTGACCATGTACCCTGACGCGCCAGCTTTGAGGACGCGCCTAGCATATTGGTCTTCCGGATGCATGCTCAAAACCAAAACGCGAAGTTGAGGCCTCATACGTACCAAATCGCCAAGCACATCGAGCCCACTTCGACCCGGCATCGTAATGTCCAAGATCACGAGGTCCCAATTCCGGGTCTCGACCTGCGTCAGGACTTGCTCTGCGTTCTCGGCCTCACCGCAGATGGCGTCCCCAAGTTCGCGCATCAGGATCTCTCTAAGTCCCCTGCGCAAGATGGCGTGATCGTCGGCGATGAGAATGCTGGCCAGTTTAGTCTCCAAGTTTGATTGATGCTAAAGGCACCCTTACCAAGACGGTAGTCCCTTCCGCTGAAGAACCCCAAACGGCGAGTTCACCTCCGAGCAGCAAGGCGCGCTCCCGCATTCCGAGGATTCCGAGCGACCTGCCGCTTGAAAGGTCCTGTTTCCCGATCCCTTTTCCGTTATCGTGGGCTTCTAAAATCAGACTGCCTCCCTCTTTAACCAGTCGTACGTTCACTTGAGTCGCGTTTGCGTGCCGTGCGACATTGGTCAAAATCTCCTGGAGGATGCGGAAAAGGGCCGTCGCACGCTCCCGGTCGACGGCTAAATCGACCCCCGTCAAGGTGAGCTGAACCTTCGTTCCCGTACGGGCCTGAAACTCCTCAGTAACCCATTCCACCGCGGCCGCAAGACCCAGATCGTCCAGGATTCCCGGTCGTCGCTCGGTGGCGATTCGTCGAACGGCCTGGACCGTCTCATCCGCGAGTTTCGCGATAGACGCAGCTCGATTGGCCTGCTGTTTAGCCTCCGCTGGCAGCTCGCGAATCAAAGAGGCTGATTCGAGCTTAATACCCGTCAAGGCCTGACCCAGTTCATCGTGAATCTGACGCGCCACACGCGTCCTTTCCTCTTCGCGAACACTCTTTAGGCGGGCAGCCAGTGCGCGCAATTCGTCGAGCGAACACCGCAGGGCATCTTCGGCCTGTTTACGGTCCTCGATTTCAGTACTCGTTCCAAACCACTTAACGATGCCTCCTCGCTCGTCGCGCAGTGGCACGGTGCGAACCAGGAACCAGCGATATTCCCCGTCCGCCCGCCGCAAGCGCATCTCATCTTCGTGCGATTCCCCAGCAGCCAGCTCCGGGAGCCACCTTTCCATGACTCTTGGAAGGTCTTCGGGATGAATGACGCGCGTCGGCTGTTCAATTTCCGCTTCAAAAGAGAGGCCCGTATAGTCCAGCCATTGCTGATTGATAAAATCAACGGCGCCGTCAGGCCGAACGGTCCAGGCCATCGCGGTAATGGTGTCGATGATAAGCCGAAGGTGCTCTTCGCTCTGTCGCAGAACTTCCTTGGCACGTTTGAGCTTGCTGATATCGGCCATGATCTATCTCTCAAAAAGACGCTCTGGGCGCTTTCTAGAGTATCAGGCCCAGACCGCAGGCATGATCGTCGGCGATGTGCGCGCGATTTCGAATCCCCCGACCTCGGGCAGCGCTATATCCGGCACAGTTGCGCCGAAACGCTACGCCTGAGCCAGCTCGAGACCCTGAGTTCCCATCCCGCACACAGGTCCGAGCCTGTTTTCGGCAAGGGTGTTTAGTGGGATGACGCCAGCGGCAGAATATGTGTTAAGCCACACGTGACTAAATCACGTAAAAAAACACGAGGGCTGTGAGGCAATTGCCCCACCTTTATGGCAACGCAAAAACAAATACGGCGTTCCCGGAGCTTGGACGCCGAATCTCTGGGGCCAATTCCGATGGAATCAGCGTTGACCAACTCCCGCCACCGCTCCCTGCCGGCACGGCTACGTATTGTTTCCCTTTCGCGAGATAGGTGATTGGGAAGCCTTGGGGCGATGCCGGCAGACGTGTCTGCCAGAGAATCTTTCCCGTGGCCGCATCGTAAGCGTAGACGTGGCGGTCCCAATCACCTCCGAATGCCAGGCCGCCAGCGGTAGCTAACGCAGCTGTATTGGAGGGGGACGGCGTCCGATGACGCCATAGAACTCTGCCAGACCGGATGTCCATCGCCAAGAATTCGCCGAGGTTACCTTCGGACGCCGGATGTTTATAATCCTTGCGCTTTACCGGACCGGTGCCACCTTTGCCAAGCACCTTCTCCACCTCGCCGAAGGTAGCCTTCTCGCAGTTCAGGGCCATCGGAATATAGAAGGCGTTCGTTTGTGGACTGAAGGCCATCGCGCGCCAATCCTTGAATCCAGCAGTGCTCGGGCACATGTCGAGTTCGACGCCGATCTGCGGAATCTTGTCCTGCCGGTACGTGATCTTACCAGTCTCTGGACCCACCTCGACGATGTTCTGGTAGCCGAGGTCACTGGCATGGATGAGCGCTCCGCTAGTGCGATCGAGCTGCCAGAGAATGCCCAGCTTTCCCATTTTGAAAAGCGACTTGCGTCCACCGGAGTCGATCAGGATGCTCTCGAACACCTCATCCATGTCCTGCGTTTCGCCAGGCAGATGCTGGTAGTACCACTCCATTTTTCCCGTGTCGGGATCGAGCGCGAGAGTCGAGTTGGTATAAAGCGCGTCACCATCGGTTCCGCGAACGGCTCTGGCCCACGGTTTGGCTTGAGCCGTGCCCCAATAGACCAGGTTCGACTCTGGATCGTAGCTGCCCGAGATCCAGGCGTCACCGCCAGCGCGGAAACGGAGCGGCAGGTCGCCCCAGGTGTTGCCGCCCGGCTCACCGGGACGAGCAATGGTGGATGTTCGCCACAATTCTTTTCCAGTGGCAGCATCATGTCCCGTGATGAAGCAAACATCTTCCTTGTAGCGGCTGCATCCTGTGATCCCAGCGATCACTTTGCCGCGAACCACGATCGGGCCTGATGTGTATTCATATCCCAGCTTTGGATCGGCAACCGCGGTGTCCCAGGCGAGTTTACCCGTCCGGGCGTCTACAGCAACGATATGCGCGTCGTTGGTAGTTCCGAAGATTTTGTCTCCGTAGATGGCGATGTTTCTTTGGACTCCGTTGCCTTCGGCCCGCGCCGCGGGACGATATTCCCAAATCAAGTCGCCCGTCGCCGCATCCAGCGCCTGAATGACGCCGTGCGGGTTGGGCAGGTACATGATGCCGTCGTGGACCAGTGGTGTCGCCTCCTGCGCCCCCTCTTCCATGGCCCAAGACCAGGCAAGCTGAAGCCGTTGAACATTCTCCCGCTTGAGTTGATCCAGGGGGCTGTAGCCCCAAGCGTTGTCGGTGCGCCTCCAGTTCAGCCAGTCGCCAGGCGCCGGGTTGCGCAGCGTGGTCTCGGTAACCAGACGGAAATCCTTCACCTGAGCAGAGAGCCACAAGCTCCCTGAAAACACGGCAATCGATATCGGCCGCGCGATTCGCAGTTTCATGGCTGACTCCTTATCAATTCATGCTACGGCAACGATCGGAGTACTACTAGCCCCTTGGAACGAGGAGTCTCGCTGAAAACGGCTATTGCCGGGCCGCCTGTTCGTGGAACTGTTTCTGTCAGAGTTCCAACAGAATCGGGACATATAAATTCCGCGGTCCAATTTGTTTGCGCTTGCCTACAGCGCCCGTCCTCAAGCCGGTCCTCAAACCGTCAGAGTAGCAAGCAACGCGCCGATATCCTGCGTATTCTCGAGCCCCAGAGCGATTGCAGAACGGCATCGGTTTCCTCCCGCGGCCAGCGCTTTCGATATTGCCTCGGAATTTGCGGTCGATGCCCGGCCTTTGCATCGGCTTGCCCGCGAAGCCGGGAATGTCGTTGACCTCTCGGCTGACGCGTTGCCCATCCGCCAAGATCGCGGTGATGCGCGTCGGCACGGCATCGCCGACACGCGCGGTGAGCGCCGGATCTTCCGCGACCGTAATCTTCTGCATGAATGCGAGGATAGGCGGTTCCTTGATTGTCCGAACAGAGATCGAACAGAGGCAACGCGGCGAGCGGTCTCTCCGAGTCGCGCGCGATCCGACCGTAACCAGAAGGCTTTCGGATTGCCGCTCGGAATGAGCGTTTATCAAAGGGAATCTTGCCTCGCGAGCAAAGTCGCAAACTAACTGCGCGGAAAGCGCTAGGCGGCATTCAACGGCGGATGCTTCGTGTGCCACTCGGTCGCCTGCTCGTAGGCGTGGGCCAGCGCAAGAACAGCCCGCTCCCTGAACGGAGCGGCGCTGATCTGCAATCCAATCGGCAGACCCGCACGGGTGAATCCGCATGGAACCGAGACCGTGGGCAAGCCGAATATATCGAAAGGTGAAGTATTACGCAAGGAAACAAGGGGAGTGAGGCCAACGGGGTCAACGTTCGCGGCGATGGTGACCGGCGGCACCGGCGATGTTGGAGTAACCAGCACATCGACTCCGACGAATACTTCGTGGACAGACCGACGAAGTCGATCAAGCTCGCGGCGTCCGAGGATATACTCCCGGGCAGTAATTTTTGCTCCTGCCTCAAGGCGTCCACGAGTATTGGGTTGATATAACTCCGGCGTTTTGGCCATGTACGGGGCGTGATAAGCAGCAGCCTCTGCGTTGAGAACGGGGAGCGCTTTGTAGCTGGGCATTTGCACGTCGCTGGTGCCGGCGGCTAACTGATGCAATACGTCAATGGCCCGATTCACTGCCACTTCGATTTCCGGGTCCACCCCGTCATAAAAAATCGCCCTAGGGATTCCGAGGCGCAGGCCGGATACTCTTGCCTTCAACGCCGGCGCCAAGTCGGGCACGGGCGTGTCCACGCTGGTGGGTTCTTCTGGGTCATACCCGGCGATAGCCTGCAGAAGATGCATCGCGTCAGCGACTGTACGGCACATGGGGCCAAGGTGGTCTAGTGACCACGACAGTGGAACCGCGCCCCGAGTACTCACGCGCCCGTACGTGGGTTTCAAGCCGACAATACCGCAATAAGCAGCCGGCTGACGGATGGAGCCACCCGTGTCCGAGCCCAACGCTCCGTAACAAAGGTGGGCAGCTACAGCCGACGCGGAGCCTCCTGACGAACCGCCCGCGATGTAATCCAAATTCCAGGGATTGTGGACCGGACCAAAAAAGCTGGGTACCGAGGAGCCGCCATAAGCGAACTCGTGCATGTTTAGCTTGCCGAGAAGCACTGCACCGGCTGCCTTCAGCCGCCGCACTACCTCGGCGTCTTCCGTGGGGATGCGATCTTTAAAAACAGCGCTGGCGGCGGTGGTCCGAATGCCCGCCGTATCTATAAGGTCTTTCAGCGCGAGCGGTATACCATGAAGAGCACCGCGCCAATGCCCTCGCCGGATCTCCGTCTCCGCCTCTCGCGCGTGCGCCAGTGCTTGCTCGGCGGTCACTGTAATGAATGCGTTCAGGGTCGGATTCAAACGTTCAATGCGAGCCAGACACGTCTGTGTTAGCTCGACGGGAGAGACGGCCTTCCGTCGCAGCAGCGCCGCGGCCTCTACCAGACTGAGCTGAGCGAGGTCAGCGGGTCGTTGCGCGCGAGCCTCACCGTTTGGAAGAAAGATGGTCGCACCACAAGCGGCAGCGGTGTTGAGAAGCTCGCGTCGAGTCAGCATGTTTCAAAGCATAGTCCATCGGTCGAGTTAGCTGTATGGGTTTAGAGGGCACCCAACACCCCGAGGAGGTGAGGGCGCTCGGCGCGGGTCGCCGGAATGCGACGGCAAATAGTCGGCTTCTAGTCCGTTGCTTTGGTTTTACCGCGACAGCGGGTAGAATCGGTCAAAACGTCATGCCTGTCTCTGTCGGAACTCGCTTTGGTCCTACGAAATCCTTGCGCCGCTCGGCGCCGGCGTGCTGCGCCATCCCGGTCAGATTGTCGTTTTAAACCGGCCAATGTTCTGAGTGGAGTAGCGGCCAACAACACAAAGCAGTATTCTTGTTTTCGTTCGAAACTGATTTAGCCGGAGGGTGAAGGCCCGGCCAGCAGATCGAAGACTTTGGCAGAGAACGGTCAGCGGCGGGCCTCCACGCCAGCCGTGATTATCTTTATCGCACTGCCGGAGGCGAAAGACAAGACCGACCCGGGGTGATCCCGCTGGACCTCCTTCCGCGGCGATGTCCGGTTTGCCGTGACGACACAATCGTCGGGCACGGCCGGCGACTCCGTCAGGGCCACGATGACAGGCACGGTTGCATCTGGGTGCGGCGCGGAATCTGTCTGCCGTGTAGAAAGACCTTCACGATCTTGCCCGATTGGCTGGCGCCGTCGGGACACTACAGCCTGCGGTGCCGACAGCAATCCTGCGAGCGGATCGCCGGAGGCGATTCGGTCGAGCAAGCAGCACCGCACTGCAAAGATCCGACACGCTTGCCCGATCCATCCACTGTGCGCCGATGGGCACAACGGCGATTGCTCGGCATGTGGTGTTGGCTGAGGGTCGGTGCTCAAGACGAGCGCTTTTTGCGGACGCCCACCATCCTTGCCTGGGATCTGGGCGCGCTCTGCCGTATTCTGCCGTTCGAGGCAAGAAGCCCGTGAGTCGCCAAGCTCTCGATGAGTTGAAACAGCAAATTCCTCTGCTGGACTATCTACAGGCTCATGATTGGCAACCGGCCCGACATCTCAGCAGCGGCCGAGTGATGGGATTGTGTCCGCTGCACTCCGATCACAAACCAAGCTTCCTGGTGGATCCTGGAAAGGGCCTGTTCTATTGCTACGGATGCGGTCGCGGCGGTGATGTGATTCGCTTTGCCGAACTCTATCACCAAGTGAAGTTCCCCCAAGCCTTGGAGCTGCTGCACCAATGGCGCGGCTTGGCGCCGTTATTGCACCAAGCCGCGGGTTTCTATCGGATGCAGTTACACCGCCACGGTGAAGCGGTTGCCTATCTGCGCCAACGCGGAGTTCAATCGCCGGAACTGATCGAGCACATGCAGATGGGTTACGCGCCAGGCGGTTGCCTGCGAAGTTGGCTGATGCGGTTAGGCTACCCGCTCCACGCCCTGCGCCAAGCCGGTTTGGTCACGGCCGCTGGCTACGACGCATTCATCCATCGCATCGTGTTCCCGCTGGAAGATAATCTCTACGGCCGCAGCATCTCGACATTGGCACCGCTCACCGGTTCTTGCCGGGCGCCAAGGGCGGTTTGTATTCGTGGCAGCAGGTCCGGCATTGTCCGGAGGTGATTCTCGTCGAGGGGCTGTTCGACTACGCGGTGCTATGGCAGGCCGGTTTTCACAACGTCACCTGTTCGATGGGCAATCATCTCAATGCCCACCAGTATCGGCAACTGTGCGACGGCCCGCGAACCATCTATCTGGCCTTGGATGCTGACACCAACGGCAGTGGTCAGCAGGCGACGCAATCGCTCGCCAGTCGGCTCAGCGAGCAAGGCATCAACGTTCGCAGAGTTTCACTGCCCGATGGCCACGATCCGAATAGCTTCTTTGTCGAAAACGGCGATGCGCGCCAGTTTCAAGCGCTGCTGGAGGCTGCTCGGTCATGACTTTTCGCGTTAACCACCAGTCATCGGACAACCCCGCGCGATGTCCGTACCGCGTGGTCGTGCAGGCAACAGGACGTGAGATTGACTGGATCAATCAGTACCTCGATTACGAGACCGTTCGCCGCCTCGCCGATCATACCCTGCAAAGTTATGCCAACGAGTTGTTGTATTTTCTCCGTTGGTGGGAGAGTGTTCATCGCACGGACGCGATCGCCAAAGACGCCCTCACGGAATCGACACTGCTCGATTATGTGCGATTCCTGTCTGGTCAACAGCCCCCGTTGTCCGGCTCAACCATTAACACCCGCATTGCCATTGTCGATAAAGCCCTACGCCATTTGTTCCCTGATGCTCCTCCTCAGATTGCCCCGGGGTTTCAGAAGATCTCTTGGCAACGTGCACCAATGGGCATCGGCAGACCACGACTGGCCCTGAGTCGGTTGCGGGTGAGGACCCCCAAACGAACCATTACGCCGCTGTCGGTGGACGAGGTCGCACGGTTTTGGTCCAGTTTTCGTACCTCACGCGATCTGGCCATGGTCGGTTTGATGCTGCTTCAAGGGCTCCGATCCCAAGAGATTCTGGACCTGAATCAGGACGATCTGCTATTGCCGGAAGCGCAGATTCGCGTGCGAGGCAAGGGTAATAAGACCCGCTTCCTTCCCTTGGCTCCGGAAGCAATTCAGTTGCTCGATCATTATCTGCGGCAGGAACGGCCCGCCAACTCGTCTACTGCTTTATTCGTCTCTCTCAAGGGTTCGGCTCGCGGCGCCCGGATGACTCCCGC
>Ga0070717_10002729_pt1 | contig 12466 bp, 13 predicted proteins | sample LARL113metaG_FD_71366 | JGI IMG/M metagenome (GOLD analysis project Ga0070717, IMG submission 71366) | Corn, switchgrass and miscanthus rhizosphere microbial communities from Kellogg Biological Station, Michigan, USA - LAR L11-3 metaG | ecosystem: Host-associated > Plants > Roots > Rhizosphere ...
AATGCGATCGCAGAACAGTTTGGCATCCTGGCGCGAGAACATTTCGCTCGAGTGCTGGCGCACTAGCTCGGCCAGATGCGTGCCTAGGATATTCACCGCGTCTACTACCGTGTAGCCCGCGCCGCGCGCGGCGTCTACTTTATCGGCTGCAATCCATAGGGCCGGCAGGCCAAAAGCGGGCTCGCGCGTCTGCTGCCCCGAAAACTTTTTGTCGGCTTTGCTAGTCGGAATCGCGAGTTCACTGCCCGGCAGCAGTTCATAGCGGCCGATCTCGCTGCCTTTGAGTAATACAAGATATTCGCGCGACCGCAGCGAAAGATTGTCGGTGACTCGCACCGGCGGCAGCAAGTAGCCAAGACTGTTGACGAATTGCCGCCGGATACCGGCGATCCGTTTTAGTAAGGGCGACGACTTACCACCAGCGACCAAACCGGCTAGGCCCAGGCCGACTTCGATCGCGAGCGGCTCTACCCGCAGCAGCGATTCCAAATCGTCCTTGGGCGCGAGCGTGGGCGCCGCTGCTTCCTCTTTGACGCTTCTGTCAATTTTTTTACGCTTGATCCAACCCGCCGCCCCCAACCCGCTGCCCAGGAGCAAAAACGGGACTGCCGGGAGACCCGGAAATGCCGCGAGCACCAGCAGCACGCCGGAGGAAAGCAGCAGCGGCTCCGGCTTGCCGAAAAGCTGCCGTTGAAACTCCGTGCCCACGCGCACATCGGAATTGGAACGCGTCACAATCAGGCCGCCCGAGACCGAGATCATCAAGGCCGGGATCACCGTCACGAGGCCATCGCCGATCGTCAAGACCGTGTACGTTTGCAGCGCATGCTTCAGTTCCATGCCATGCTGCAGCACGCCAATCAGAAACCCGGCAATAATATTGATGCTCGTGATCAGGATACTCGCGACCGCGTCGCGCTGGGTAAAGCGCGAGGCGCCATCCATGGCGCCGTAGAATTCGGCTTCGGCGGCCAACTGCTTGCGCCGCCGCCGGGCTTCCGCTTCATCGATCAATCCGGCGTTCATTTCGGCATCGATCGACATCTGCTTGCCGGGCAAGGCATCGAGCGTGAAACGCGCCGACACTTCCGAAATACGCACCGCGCCGTGATTGATCACGACATATTGAATGGCGATCAGAATCAGGAAGATGACCGCACCGATGACGTAGTTGCCGCCCACCACGAAATTGCCGAAGGCTTCAATGACACTGCCGGCCGCAGCTGTGCCGCTATTGCCGTTAAGCAGAATCAGCCGCGCCGAGCTGACGTTTAAGGCCAGGCGAAACAGCGTCAACAGCAGCAAAGCGGTGGGAAAAACATTGAATTCGACCGGCCTCAGAATGTACAGCGTCACCATCATGACGACTACCGACATCATGATGTCGAGCACGATCAGCAGGTCGAGCAGCGCGGGCGGCAAGGGCGTGATCAATGCCACCACGATCGCGAGCACTGCAATCGGTACTGAAAGCTCGCCTATGTCGGGCATTGTAAATTTTTTGGCCACGAGCTTGCGGGAGGGCGCGGCGATCACTTGCGGCTGGGTCGACATGAGCGAGAGGTATTAGCGAGGCAATTTCCGGCCCATTAGCTTGTACACGTAGGCTAGGATTTCGGCGATAGCCTTATAGAATTCGGGGGATACGGCCCGCCCCGGCTCGACCGCCTGATACAGGGCGCGCGCGAGCGGCGGATTTTCGATCACCGGTATCTCGTTCTGCGTGGCAATCTGCCGTATGCGCAGCGCCAGCCAATTCTTGCCTTTGGCCACCACGATCGGGCACGGCATGGTTTCCATCTCGTAGCGGATGGCGACCGCAAAGTGCGTAGGATTCACGATCACTGCCGTCGCCGTCGGCACCTGGCGCATCATCTGGCGCCGCAGCAAATCGCGCCGTAACCGCCGGATGCGCTGTTTGATTTGCGGATCGCCCTCGTTGCGCCTGTGCTCCTCACGCACTTCCTGCTTCGTCATGCGCAGCGTGGACATGTGCTTGCGATATTGCTGAACCAGATCGAAAGCGCCAAACACCAGAAACAGCGCCGCAGCCTTCCAGAGCAGGCTCTCGATGGCCGCGCCGACTTGCGCGGCCGCGGTGCGCACGCTCTCGAGCGGCAGCCGCAAAAGTAAGGCCGCATTGCTTTGCCAGAACGAATACAGCGCGAGCGTGAGCGCGCCTAAGAGCGCCACCGCTTCGAGCGTGGCCTTGAGATTCTGCCCTGGCATGTCGCGCAACCGGCTAACCGGATTGAGCCGTTTCAAATCGGGCGCGACCTTCCCGAAATTGAATCCCAAACGCGTCATGCTGAAATGCACGGCGAGCGGCGCCGCGAGTAGAACGGCGCCCAGCGTGGCGAGCGGCGTGAGCGTCTCGATAAACAAGCCGCGCAGCAGCGCCGGCCACTCGGCGCTTCCCATGTCGCCGCGCATGGCATCCTGCAGCACGCGACTCATGGAGTGCTCGAGTGCCTGAGACCAGGCCGGAACCAGTTTTCCCGCAAGCGCCACGAAGGCCAGAAACTCGACCGCGCCGAGGAAACCGCGCGAGGAGAGAAATTGTCCATCCTCGCGCGCCTTGCGCAGGCGTTGTGCGGTCGGCTTTTCGGTCTTGTCGCCGGCCATAGCGCGTTAGCCGAACAGTCCCCGCTGCAATGCGCCGAAAATTTGCGTCGCGTAGGCTTCGTATAACTGCGGCGCGACTTTCAAAACCGCCGCGAAGGTGGCGAGCGTCAGCAGCATTTTGAGCGGCGCGGCATGCGCCCCCAAATGCAATTGCGAGCTGATGCGGCCGACCAGTCCCAAAGCGATTTCGGTCATGAGCAGCAGTCCCAGAATGGGAAAGGCCAACCGCAGGCCGACCGTGAAAATGTTCGCGCCGAGCGCGATCACGGTGTGCGCCAGGTCTCTGGTCAAAAGAAACTGTCCGGGCGGATATCGGTCGAAGCTGAGCGCAAATGCCTTGAGTACCACGCGATCGAGTCCGATGGCGAAAAACAGCAAACCGGCGGTCAACTGGGCAAGGACCTGCAGCACCTCGGAATCCGCCTGCGTGGCCGGATCGATCACTGCGGAATAGCCGTAGCCCGCCTGAAGCCCGAGCATTTGCGCGCCTACCGTTAGGGCTTCGGTCAGAAAGCCGACCATGAGACCGATCGCAATGCCGAGCGCCGCCTCGGAAAAAAGCCAACCCGTCAGAAGCGCCGGCGTGATGGCACTCACGTCCAGGTGCGGCCAGCGCGGGTAGAGCGCAATGGCCGACGCAAACGCGAACACGATACGCGCCATGCCGGGTCCGGCTTCGCGGCCGGGCATGGGCACAAACACGAATGCCCCGGCCAGCCGCGCCAGCACGAGAACGAAAGTAAGCGGAAGTGCGAGCGGAAACGAGAGGTCAGCGTGCATACTGCGCGAAATTCCGCAAGACGCCGATCGTGTAGTCGGATGCCTTATGCAACATCCAGGGCATCAGCAGCAGGAAGCCCGCGAGACACGCCGCGAGCCGCGGCACGGTACTGAACACCGGGTCCTGCAGAGAAGTCGCAATCTGCACCAGGTTGACGACTACGCTCACCGCAAAGGCGACGATCAGCAGCGGCGCCACAATCCAGAACGCCGCCATCAGCGCGGCGCTCACTGCATGAATGGCAAATTGGGGCGTCATGATTCGAAAAAGCTCTTCATCAGCGAACCGACCACCAGGTTCCAGCCATCCACCAGTACGAACAGTAGAATCTTGAACGGCGCCGAGACCATCACGGGCGGCAATTGCATCATGCCGATCGAAAGCGTGACGGAAGCCACCGCGATATCGATCACGAGAAACGGCAGGAACAGCACGGCGCCGATCTGGAACCCGGCCTTGAGTTCGGAGAGAATGTAGGCCGGAATAAGCACGCGCAGACTGACGTCGGAGGGATTGCGCGGAGCGGGCTCTTTCGAGATCTCGACAAACAGGCGGATGTCGCGCTCGCGCGCGAAGCGCACCAGAAATTTGCGCAGCGGCACGGAGCCCTGGTCGAACGCCTGCTCGGCGGTGATCTGCCCATTCTCGAGCGGCTGCCAGGCGTGACTATAAATATCGGCGAACATAGGCTGCACGATCACGAGCGACAGGAATAACGACAGCCCGACCAGCACCTGGTTCGACGGCGCGGTCTGCGTTCCGAGGGCCTGCCGCAAGAAGTGCAGCACCACCGCGATACGCAGAAAAGGCGTAATGCACATGATTACCGCCGGCAGCAAGGTCAGCAGCGTGAGGCCGAGCGCGATCTGCATGGGCACGCTCAGCGTGAGCCCCCGTCCGGCGGCGGGAGTAATGCCAATCGACTGCAGCGCATCGCGCGAGGACGCGGCCATCGCCGCGAGCGGAGTGAAGAACACAAGCAGTCTCATAGGACCGCCCCGTCTTCGATCGCGTTTGCCGGCAATACCGCAATGCGATTACAACCGGCGGGCGATACGCCGACCACGATCAGCCGGCCGCCGAGCGATACCAAATGCAGAGAATGCTGCGCCGTCAGCGTCACCCGCTCGACGACCTGCATTTTTCGCGGGCCGCCGGCCCGGCGGGCGAGCGGAAGCCGCACGCTCGCGAAACCTTTGCGGCGCAACAGCCACAGGGCCGCCATAAGAAGCGCCAAGACCAGAAAAACAGCCAGAAACTGCTGCAACATGAATTTTCGAGGGACAGGATCGTAGGTCGTAAGCGAGCAGGACTCAGCGCGTCTAGTGAATGACGTTGAACAGGTCCTGATTCATCTGATCGGCGGTGGAAATCACCCGCGAGTTGGCCTGATAGGCGCTCTGGAAGACGATTAGATTCGTGAACTCGGTCGCCATGTCCACGTTCGAACCCTCGAGCGCGCCACCCAATATCTGACCGCGATCGGCGGTCTGCGGAATGCCGATGGCCGGATTGGCGGTGTCGCTGGTAGCGGCGAAGTTGTTGTTTCCCGCGTTCTGCAGCGATGTCGGATTCTGGATCGAGGCGAGCGCGAGCTGTGCTTCCACTCGCTTCTGGCCGTTCGAGAAAGTGGCCACAATCTTTCCGCCGGTTTCAATACTGACCGAAGTCAACTGCGCGGCCTGGGTTCCGTCCTGGTTCGAGGCGGCCGCGCTCGAAGGCTGTCCGTACTGCGTGATCACGCCGTTGCCGCTCGCGTCGAACAGACTCCAGTTCATGGTCAAATTGGCCGCACCATCCGCCAATCCGCTGGCGGTTGCCACCGCGGGCGCGATGCCTCCCGTGGTCGCGGCCGGATCTATGGTGCCATCCGTCTTGAAGCCAATGTGATAGGTGGCCGGCGCGACCAACGGGGTTAACAAAGATATCGGCGCTCCGGTGGCTCCTACGTCCGCCGCCGGAATGGTCACGTCGTAAGTCCAGGTGTTGCTGGCGGTTTTGCTGAAACTCACCGTCAGGTCGTGCGTGTTGCCGAGCGAGTCGACCACCGTAAGCGGCTGCGAGTAGGTGGTGCCGGCGGCTGAGGACGCATCCAGGTTGGCATTCATCGAAAAATTCTGCGTCGCCACGGGCGGAAGAATCGCTCCGGCCGGCAGCGCAATGTCGCCCGGAATACCGGCTGTGCTGATGGCGCCGCTCGGGCTGGCCATCCAGCCCTGGACAGTCTCGCCGGTCTGGGTCCTCAGAACGCCGGTGTCGTCCAACTGGAAGTTGCCGTCGCGCGTAAAGAGCTGCTGGTCGGCCGGGCTCTTCACCACAAAGAAACCGTCGCCCTGAACCGCCGCCGCCAAACCCGAGAGGCTGCTCTGTATCGCTCCCTGCGTGAACAGTTGGCTGCTGATCGGCGGGCTTACGCCCAAGCCGGTCTGGAAGCCGGAAGAAACGCCAAGGAACTCGCTGAACAGGTCTTTGAAGTTCACGGCGCTCCCCTTGAACCCGTCGGTGTTCATATTGGCGAGATTATTTCCCGTTGTATTGATAGCTTGTGACTGGGCCTTCAGCCCCGACAAGGCAATCGAAAAAGTGCTGGACATAAATCGAAATTCTCCTCAAACGTAATTTGTTGCTTGGCCCTATATTGCGCCGCTGTTGTTCTGTGAGTTATCGGACGACGTGGATGACGATGTGGACGTGGGCACGGGCGCATACTTGGCCGCGATCGAATCCAGATCCTGACGCGACGCGAGACTTTGTTCGAGTTCGCTGAACTGCGCCAGCTGCGTAACGAAAGTGGTGCCGTCCATCGGCTGGGCCGGATTCTGGTTCTTGAGTTGCGCCACTAGCAATTGCAGGAAGGTATTCTCGTTGGCAAGCCCGTTCACGCCATTCGATCCGCTGCTCGAGTTGCCGCTTGCGTCCGCGCCGGTGCCGACGGGAAGACTATTATTTACTGAACCCATAGATATTCGCTCCTTATTTGTGGCGTTCGCCCGAAGGCTGCCAGTTCTTCAAACCAAGCAGGCGCCTCGCGTTCCCGCCTTCCCTGCTGCTGTTCCGGATTGGAATTTCCGTTTTGCCCGCCGTGCTTTTGCCCGCCGGATTCAAAATTGCGACTGCCGGAGTCGCCGGACCCGGCCGACCCCGCCGAAGCCGAAGGCAACTCCATGCTTGGCGGCTCCAGGCGCGGCGTCCACGTCTCCGTTTGATAACGTTGCTCGCCGAGGCGCGCGCTGAGATCCGGTAAATGCTCTTGCAAGCTACGCGCCAAATTACTATCAGCCGAACGCACGCTTACCGACAGAGCGCCGGCGCGTTCTACCAGCGTTAGGTCCACGCGCTGATTGCCTTCGGCCGCCAACTGCACGCGCACGGCGCGCATGGGCGCACTCGCTGGCGAAGGAAGCTCTGCTGGCGAAGCTGGCGCGATGTTCGGAGTTGCTTCCGGCTCTGGCATCCGATTACTGGGCGCGGGGACGGCAACATTGGCATTTGCGAGTGCAGGCGGAACAGCGCCGCCGTTGTCTTCAGCGGGGCGCACTTTTGCTTCACCGACCGCGCTGCCTGCTGCAGCCTCGAGTTCGTTCGCAAACGAGTTCACGCTCGCGCCGCTTGGGCCACTCGAAGAATCGTTCTCGGGCGCGACCACCGGCTCACAGCTCAGATGCAGGGCAAACGCCAGGCTGGCGTCAGGCGCCGTCGCATTTTGCGGCGTTTGCGGCGTCAAACCCGTCACCGGCTGCGCCTCTTTATCGCTGTCAACGGTTCCCGGAGCCTTGGCAGTCGCGCCGGGTTCCGCCGTAGCAGTGGCAATCCGTGCCGTGCCCATGCCGAGCAGCATCGTTAAAGACGACGGATCGAGCGGCGAGCCGGCCAATCCCAAGGCCTGCTCCGCACGCGGTCCGGCGGCCCGCGGGCTATTGCGCGGCCGGCGTACTGGTTCACTCGAATTGGCCTGCGCCGGTTGCCGCCGGTTTATCCATTTCGCTGGAGGCACGCCGGCTGGGATGTCAGGAGTAGCCGTTGCACTCGTATCCATTGACTGAGTGTCCGGCTGTTTCGCTGCACTTTGCGCGGGATCGGACATTTTCGCGACGGCCTGTTGGATGACAGCTTCGTCACTGCCGGTTTGCTCGCCGCTGCTTGGCGCTTTATCCTGTGGCGCGTGATCGGGCTCGGCGCCGCCATCGCTTACGGCGGAGGAAAGAATCTGATCGAACGAGTTATCGGAGTTGTCCTTCGATTGCGCATCGGTGCGGGCAGCCTTGCTATTCGACGTCCGGTCTGCGGCAGCCGGCCGTGGCGCGGAGGCGTATCCGATCGAAGGCAACATCTCGCAGCGCAAGAATGCATGCCAGGGGCCGTAGGCGCGGGCCGTTACTTTGCAAGCAATTGTGGGGACAAAACGCCAAGATGGCCGTCAAGAAATGGGCTCCTCCTCGCGAGGCGGTCAGATTCTTGACGCACGACCACGGGTATTCGCGGGCGCGTCCTAAGACTCTATCGCGAAACATTGGCCGAATTCGAATTCTTTCTCAATGGCACTCCGCTTGCATCTAGCCTCCACGCAGCATGGACCCACTTACCGCCGCCGCGGCCAGCGGCTTGCAAGCCCGTATGGACTCGCTCGATCTGCTCGCAAACAACCTGGCGAATACATCGACCAGCGGCTTCAAGGCCGATCGCGAGTTCTATAGCAGCTATTTTTCGCCGGAGGTCACGGGCCTCGACCCCACGGTCGGCGACTCACCGGTGGTAGAGAAGCGTTGGACCGATTTTGCGCAGGGGCCGCTGCTCTCGACCGGCAACCCCACCGATCTCGCGCTCTCCGGCAGCGGTTTTTTCGCGGTAGACGGTCCAAAAGGTCCGCTTTATACGCGCAACGGCAGTTTTCAGATTTCCTCGCAAGGCAGGCTCGTAAGCAGCGAAGGCTATCCGGTGCGCCTCATTGGCGGCCAGCCGCTCCAAGTGCAGCCCGGGGGAGCACCCTTGCAAGTCTCCGCCGATGGCCAGGTGGCGCAGAACGGCGTGCCGCTCGGCCAGCTCCAGCTCGTCAATTTCAAAACGCCGAGCCAGCTCGTCAAGGCCGTCGGAACGTATTTTGAAAATCCCGATCCGCAAGGCATGCCGCCGGCCCCGGCGGCAAACCTGGAGGTTGCGCAGGGAAAAATTGAATCGTCGAACGCGCAGCCGGCCGAATCGGCGGCTCGTCTCGTCATGCTGCTGCGGCACTCGGAAATGCTCGAGCACGCCGTAAAAATCGGTGCCGACATGAACCGCCAGGCAGTAGAAGAAGTGGCGCGGATCGGTTCGTGATGCGCTTCGACAAGAAAAACAGGAAATGGAGAACAACAAATAAATGATTCGCGCACTCTATAGCGCCGCGAGCGGCATGACGGCGCAGCAGTTAAACGTGGACAACATCGCCAACAACCTGGCCAACGCCAATACGGCCGGTTTCAAGATGCGGCGCGCCCAGTTCCAGGATCTGCTCTATCAGAACATGATTCAGCCGGGCGCCGCGGCCGGCCAGCAGACGACCATCCCGGCCGGTTTACAGCTCGGGCTCGGGACGCGCGCGGCCTCGAACGAAATCATTTTCATGCAGGGCGCTTTCTCGCAAACCAATAATCCACTCGATCTCGCCATCCAGGGCAGCGGCTTTTTCCAGATCCGCCAAGCCTCGGGCGAGCTCGCCTATACGCGCGCCGGGCAATTTCAACTCGACCGCAATGGCAACATGGTCACCTCCAACGGCGATACGCTCGAGCCGCAAATCACGATTCCGAACACCGCGCAAAACGTCACCATTGCGCAGGACGGCACGGTGAGCTTCACGGTGCCGGGCCAGAGCGCCAGTCAGAAAGCGGGCCAGATCCAATTAGCCAACTTTCAGAACCCCGGCGGACTGAACAGCATCGGCAGCAACCTGTATCTGCCGACCGACGCATCGGGCGACGCGCAGGTCGGCGCACCGGGCGGCAGCGAGGGGCTGGGCAAAGTCTCGCAAGGTTATACCGAGCAATCTAACGTGGACGTGGTCGGGGAATTCGTAAACCTGATCCAGAGCCAGCGCGCCTATGAAGCCAACTCGCGCGTGGTGAAAGCGGCCGACGAAATGTGCCAGCAGGTGAATCAACTCACGCAATGACCGGGCGCTTGTTGCTCGCGGCCTTTCTTGCGATGGGTTTGCAGGCCGCTCCCGAGCCTTCTATGGCATGCCATCCGATTACCGCCGATTGGATCTACGGCCGCGACCTGGTGGCTGCGGCGCCCTCGTTCGCCGGCCTTCCGCCGGAGCTGCCGGTCAGCCATTCGCCGGTTCCGGGTCTCGAGCGGATTTTTCATCCCGCGGAGCTGCGGCGACTGGCGGAGGCGCATCATCTTTCCGGCGCCGCCGTCGCCGAAAACATCTGCTTTGCCTGGCCGCTCGCGCCGCTAACGCGCGAGCGCATCGCGGCTTCTATCGAACAAACGCTGGCCGGACGCCATCCGCGCATTGAGCCTGTCGATTGGAGTCTGGCGCCGATCCCGGCCGGCGAGCTCGTTTTTCCGCTCTCCGGATTGAGCGCGCTCTCGGAGAAGCCGGTCATTTGGAAGGGATATGTGGCTTATGCCGGCGATCGCCGCTTCTCGACCTGGGCTAACGTGCGCGTCGCAATTCGTGAGCCGCACCTGATTTCCACCATGGCACTGCGCGTGGGCGAGAGCATCTCCGCGGCCGAAGTCAAAACGGAAATCTACGACGGACCGCTACCCCGTGAGAAGGCTTTGACCAGCCCGGACGAGTTGACGGGATTGCGCGCACGGCGCGACATCCCGGCCGGGGTCACGCTTTTCGAGAGCTCGTTTGAGATCGCGAAAGAAGTCGAGCGCAACGAGCTTGTGACGGTGCTCGTCGAGGCGGGCTCGGCGCATATCGAGACGCAAGGCATAGCCGAATGGGCGGGCCGCCGCGGCGACGTTATCGCCGTGCGCAATCCCAAAACGGGCCGCGTGTATCGCGCGCGGGTCGAAGATAAAGGAACCGTGCGCGTCGTACCGGGCGGCGCCGTCGGTTTAGTCGTCGAGGAGAAAAACAAATCGTGACAACGCGAAAATTGCTGCCCCTCGTTGTAGCCGTCATCCTGTGCGCCTCGGCGTCTTTTGCCGGACCGAAGAAGATCTTGAAGAAAGAGGCGGAGCCATCCGCGCTCGATTTATATGTCCAAGACGCGCACCGGCGGGCGGTGACGGCGGGCGCGGAGAGTCCCGGCTCGCTCTGGTCGTCGCCCGCCACCATGGCCGATCTCGCGACCGATGTACGCGCGCGCAGCGCCGGCGACATGGTCACCATCGTCGTCAATGAACAGGCTTCGGCGGTATCGACCGGCCAGACGAAGACTTCGCGCGCTTCGAGCGTCAACGCCTCTATCAACTCGCTCGCCGGGCCGCTCGCGGCTGGCGGCGCGCTCGCGAATCTGGCCAGCGCCAACTCGGCCAATTCGCTTAATGGCTCCGGCACCACGCTGCGCCAGACTACGCTCACCACCACCATCACCGCGCGTGTGACCGACGTTCTGCCGAATGGCTACCTGGTAGTCGAGGGATCGAAGACCTTGGCTGTGAATTCGGAAACCCAGGTGATTACGCTGCGCGGGGTGGTGCGGCCCGCCGACCTGACCAACGCCAATATCGTGCAGTCGGGGAACGTGGCGCAAATGGAGCTCAAGATCAACGGCAAGGGCGTAGTGAACGACGTAATCCGCCGCCCCAATATCGTCTATAGGATTCTGCTCGGATTACTGCCCTTCTAGCAATGAAGAATATTTTTCTACTTAGCTTGCTCTTGACCGCGACGCTCGCGGCGGCGCCCGAACGGGGCGTGCGCCTCAAAGACCTGGTCACCATCGAAGGCGTGCGCAGCAATCAGCTGATCGGTTACGGGCTGGTAGTGGGTCTGAATGGCACCGGCGATCGCCAGCAGACGCGCTTCTCGGCGCAGAGTCTTACGAATCTGCTGCAGCGCATGGGCATCAGCATCGATCCCAACCTGATTACGGTGAAGAATACGGCCGCTGTCATGATCACAGCCACGCTGCCGGCGTATGCGCAACCCGGCAGTTCGCTCGACGTCAACGTGGGCGCCATCGGCGATGCCAGCAATTTGCAGGGCGGACTGTTGGTATTGACTACGTTGCGTGGAGTCAATGGCGAAGTCTACGCGACGGCGCAAGGACCCGTCGTGACTGCCGGATTTCTGAGCGGACGCGCGGGTAATTCGCAGACGGTGAATCATCCCACCGCCGGAAGAATTCCAAACGGCGCCGCGGTCGAGCGCCTCGCGCCTTCCGTGCCGCTCGGCAAGGTAATCAAGTTGCAATTGCGCGAGGAAGACTTCACGACCTCGACGCGTATCTCGGAAGCCGTCAACAAGCGTTTCGAGACCGGGATTGCGCACGCCGACAATTCGGGACTGGTGAGCGTGAGCGTGCCAGCCGGCTATACGACCCGGCCCACCGAGTTCGTGGCTGAGCTAGAACGGCTCCTGGTCGAGCCCGACCGAGCTGCCCGCGTTGTGATCAACGAAAAAACCGGGACCGTCATCCTCGGCAATCAGGTAAGAATCGGCGCGGTCGCGATCATGCATGGAAATTTGACAGTCGAAATCGAAACTCACCTCATTCCGGTGCCCAACGCGCCATTTTCTTCTGCGCCCGGCACCGTTGCGCCGGAAACAACCGTGACAAGCAAAGACGAGAAGTCGCGCAACTTAACTCTCCCCGAGGGCGCGACGGTAGAAGAATTGGTCAAGGCGCTGGCCTCCATCGGCTCGACCGCGCGCGACGTCATCGCTATTCTCGAAAGTTTAAAGGCCGCCGGCGCGCTCGATGCCGAGCTCGAAGTGATCTAACAAGAAAGGCACCACATGACACCGGCTCTAGAGGTTCCCCTGCTATCCACGGCCGCGCTGCCCGCCGAAAAGACGCCTTCCAAGCTCGCCGGCGCGGCGCGGCAATTCGAATCTTTGCTGATTGGCGAGATGTTGAAATCCGCGCGTGAATCGGATTCCGACGGTTGGCT
>Ga0070717_10002730_pt1 | contig 12465 bp, 7 predicted proteins | sample LARL113metaG_FD_71366 | JGI IMG/M metagenome (GOLD analysis project Ga0070717, IMG submission 71366) | Corn, switchgrass and miscanthus rhizosphere microbial communities from Kellogg Biological Station, Michigan, USA - LAR L11-3 metaG | ecosystem: Host-associated > Plants > Roots > Rhizosphere ...
CTGGCGCAGAAGCGCGTTCTCGATCGCAGCTACGCGCCTTCGTTCAGCACGCTGGGCGCGGTGTCGGGACGCGGAGCAGGCACGGGACTCACGGGTGACTTCCCCGGCGGCACTGCGGGCCTGGCGCCGGATACGTTCAACTGGGCGGTGGGCGTGCAGGTCACGTTTTCGGCATTCGATTATTTCGGGCTGCGCGAGCAGAAGAAGATTCAGGACGCGGAGATTGAGGCTGAACATGCCCGATACGATATATCGCTGAGCAACGTGTCGGCTGCAGTAGAGCAGGCGCGCGCGACTCTTGCGGGTGCGCGGCAGATTGCGGCCAACACACCAGCGGAGCTGGCCGCCGCGCAGGCAAGCGAACAGCAGCAACAGGCTCGCTATCGATCGGCGCTTGCGACCGTGGTGGACGTGACTGCGACCGAGGGCGTGCTGGCGCAGGCCGAAGCGGATGACGCGATCGCGCGCCTGGGGGTTTGGCGGGCTGAGCTGGGCGTGGCGGCTGCGCAGGGCGATCTGCAGCCGTTTCTTGACCTGCTGCAGAGTGGGGCGAAAGGAAAGTAATGGGTCTGATCCGCATCGCGCTTCGCCGGCCCATCACGATTATGGTGGTGGTGGTGGCGCTGGCGCTCGCGTCGGTGCTGGCCATTATCCGGACGCGCGTGGACATTCTGCCCAATCTCGATCTTCCCGTGATCTACGTGGCGCAGCCCTATGGCGGGATGAGCCCGCAGCAGATGGAAGGATTTGTTTCGTACTACTACGAGTATCACTTCCTCTATATCAACGGAATCGAGAGCGTGGAAGCGAAATCGATCCAGGGGACGGCACTGCTGCGGCTTACGTTTCATCCCGGAACGAACATGAGCGAGGCGCTGGCGCAGACGATTTCCTATGTGAATCGTGCCCGCGCATTCATGCCGCCGGGCACCGTCTCGCCGTTTGTGATTCGCTTCGATGCGGGCACGCTTCCGGTCGGCTACATTGTATTTTCGAGCCCCTCGCGGACGCTGGGCGAAATCCAGGACCTGGCGCTCAACCGAGTGCGGCCGGTGTTTGCGACGTTGCCGGGTGTATCATCGCCTCCACCATTCGGGGGCAATCAGCGCACCATTGTGATCAATGTAGATCCGCAGAAGCTGCAGGCGTACGGACTCTCACCGCAAAGCGTGGTGCAGGCGCTGACCAGCGGCAACAGCATTCAGCCCGCGGGCAATGCGGATATCGGCACCGCGCACACGCTGGTCACGACGGACTCGACCGTGATACAGATTAGCGACCTGCTCGACATCCCCCTGAAGCTGGGCGCGGGGGCCTCGGTTTACATGCGCGACGTGGGCAGCGTGGCCGATGCTTCCGATGTGCTGGCCGGCTATGCGCTCGTCAATGGGAAGCGCAGCGTCTATATCCCAGTGACCAAGCGGCCGGATGCGTCGACGCTGACGGTAGTGCAAGAGGTACGCGATAACCTGGCGCGTTTTCAGTCGCTGGTGCCGGAAGACATCAAGATCACCTATGAATTCGACCAGTCGCAGTATGTGCGCGATGCGCTGAATGCGGTGTTGCGCGAAGGGATTATCGGCGCGCTGCTCACCGGATTGACCCTGCTGCTGTTTCTGCGCGACTGGCGGTCGTCGCTGATCGTCGTGATCACGATTCCGTTCGCGCTGCTGACCGCGGTGGTTCTGCTTCACGTGGCCGGGCAGACCATCAACATCATGACCTTGGGCGGGCTGGCGTTGTCGGTGGGCGTGCTGGTGGATGAGGGCACCGTGTTGCTCGAAAACATTCACGTGCACCTCGATCGCGGCGAGCACGTGGGGCGCGCAGTGCATAACGCCAGCCGAGAAGTGGCCCTTCCGCGGCTGCTGGCGATGCTGGCGGTGCTGGCGGTGTTCATTCCATCATTCTTCATGACGGGCCCGGCGAAATCGCTGTTCCTGCCGCTGTCGCTGGCCGTGGGATTTGCGATGCTGGCGTCGTACCTGCTGTCGAGTTCGCTGGTTCCGGTACTGGCGAACTGGATGCTGAAGCCGACCCGTCCGGAGCGGGATGAGGAAGGCCAACGCGAAGGAGGGTTTGCCCGGTTTGGGCATCGCTTTGAAAGAGCGCTCAATCGTGCAATGGGGATGAGGACAATTCTGTTGATCGCGTATGGCCTGATTGCGGTACTCGTTCTTGTCTTGGTGACGCCGCGCATAGCTGAAGAGATCTTTCCGTCAGCGGCATCGAAGCAGTTCCGGCTGCGCATCGACGCTCCGGATGGAACGCGAGTAGCGGAGACGGAAAAGCTGGTGAATGGCGTGCTGGCGTCCATTCGCGAAACCGCGGGAGCCCAGAATCTCGACCTGAGTCTCGGGTATGTCGGCGTGCAGGCCTCTTCGTATCCGATCAACGACGTATTTCTTTTCACCAATGGGCCGCAGCAGGCCATTATGAACGTGGGCCTGCAGCGGGACACTTCGCTGAAGCTCGCCGATCTTGAAGAACGATTGCGCAGGAAGCTTCCGCAGCAGTTTCCGGAGGCGCACTTTTCCTTTGACCCGGGCGACCTGGTAAATCAGACATTGAATTTCGGGTCGTCCTCGCTGGCCGAGGTCACGGTGGCAGGGCCGCAGTACGGGGATGTGGCTGGCTACGCCGAGAAGGTCCGCCAAAAGCTTGCAGTCGTGACTGACCTGCGCGACCTCGAATATGAAGAGCCGCTGCATTATCCCACCATCGATATCCGCGTGAATCGCGCCATGGCGGGCCAGTTGGGAACCACCGCGGATGCGGTAGGCGCGGCCGTGGTTTCGGCCACGGCTTCGAGCCGCTTCGTGGCGCCGAGTTACTGGCGCGATCCGCGATCGGGCGTGAGCTACCAGGTGCAGGTGCAGGTGCCGCAGCCGAAGATGACGTCGCTGGCCGATGTCGCCAACATTCCCGTCGCCAGTTCGACAGGCGCAAATCCGCTGGTGAGTCAGTTGGCCGACCTGCGCACGACCACGGTGCCCGGCGAACTCGACCGGCAGAATGGGTTGTGGATGCTGGGGCTCTCGGCCAATCTGGGCAACCGGGACCTGAGGCGCGCGAATAACGACATCGCACGAGCGCTGGTGAATGCGGGCAAACCGCCGCGGGGGGTCACGACGCAGGTGCGTGGGCAGGTCAGCGCGCTGCACGACATCTTCGGCGAATTGGCGCTTGGGCTGGCGGCGGCGATCGGCGTGATTTTGCTGCTGCTCACGGCGAACTTTCAATCGCTCAAATTGGCGCTGGTCGTGTTGTCGACTGCGCCGGCGGTGCTGGCCGGATCAGTGTTGATGTTGCTGATCACAGGCACCACGCTGAATCTCGAAAGCTTTATGGGGACGATTATGGCCATCGGTGTTGCCGTTGCGAACGCGATTCTCCTGGTGACCTTCGCGGAGCAGAATCGCGTGAGTGGCGCCGCTGCGGCCGAAGCGGCGCGCGCGGCGGCTGTGGAGCGCCTTCGGCCGGTACTGATGACCAGCCTGGCGATGATTGCAGGCATGATTCCGATGGCGCTGGCTTTTGGCGCGGGTGGTGAAGAGACAGCACCGCTGGGACGCGCGGTCATTGGCGGGCTGGCCGCGGCAACGCTGGCGACTCTGTTTCTTTTGCCCCTGGTCTTCGGGCTGGTACAGCGCAATGCGTCCATACGATCGCGGTCCCTCGATCCGGAGGACCCGCAGAGCCGGTGGTTTGAACACACCACGGAGGTGTCGCGATGAGATGCCTGGTGCTGGCGGTCGCAGGGTCGGCATGCATGCTGTCCGGGTGCAATTCGGGCTCGTCAGACAAGGGCGGCGGCGCAACCGCGTCGGCTGCAGCAGGCGAACCAACCACCGTCAGCACTGTGGCCGTGGAATCGAAGAAGCTTTCGACCACCATTGCCTTGCCGGCGCAACTTGTGCCCTATGAGCAGGTAGATATCTATCCCAAGGTTACGGGATTTGTTGAAACCGTGAGCGTGGATCGCGGGTCACGCGTCAAAGCAGGGCAGGTGCTGGTGCGGCTTACCGCGCCCGAACTGCTCAGTCAGCGATCGCAGGCGGAGTCGGCCGTGCGGGCGGCGCAATCGCAATTGGCGACAGCGCAGGCCAAGCTGGCATCGGACCAGGGAACGTACGAGCATATGCAGGCGGCGGCAAAGACACCGGGCGTGCTGGCGGAAAACGATGTGGCGGTTGCGGGACAGACCGTCACGGCCGACAAGGCACTGGTGGATGCTGCCGAGCAGAACATCGCGGCGGCACGGGACGCCCTGAAGGGCGTGAGCCAGTCGGAAGCGTACCTCACCATTACGGCTCCGTTCGCAGGAGTGGTCACCACGCGCAATCTGCATCCGGGCGCGTTGATCGGGCCGGCTTCGGGAAGCGCCGGCGCGATGCCGATTCTGCAGATTGTGGATGACCGGAGGCTGCGGCTGGTGGTGCCTATTCCCGAAGCGCAGGTGGGCAGCATGAAAGTCGGCCAGCCGGTTCCGTTCACGGTGCCCGCCTTTCCGGGACAAACGTTCAAGGCGCCGATCGCGCGTATTGCCAGCGCCATGGATGAGAAATCGCGGACCATGCCGGTGGAACTGGACGTTATGAATCGGGATGGGCGGCTGTCTCCAGGAAGTTTTGCCACCGTGAAGTGGCTACTGGAGCGGGGCTATCCTACGCTCTTTGTTCCGCCGACGGCAGTGACCACCGACCAGCAGCATACATTCGTGATCCGGGTTCGCGACGGCAAAGCCGAGTGGGTGACGGTGCAGACGGGACAGACTGTGAACGGAGCAGTGGAAGTCTTTGGCGATCTGGCCGCGGGAGACCAGGTGGTGAAGATTGCGTCGGATTCCATTCATTCGGGGGATGCGGTGCGGGTGCAGGGTAATCATTAGCCCGCTCCCAGGTCTCAGAAGCGAGACCCTTCGGCGAGCTCAGGGCAGGCTCTGGGGCACCCAAATTGCAGGTATTTTTCGCGATTTGCCGATCGTGACTTGGGTCACTTACAACGTTTCAAACGGGGTTGGAACATAGATGCAATTCCGGACGCAACGGGAAAGGCTCTATGTTCAACCGGCGAGAGTTCGTGAGCGCCACCGCTTTAGCGGGCGCCGCACTGGGCGCATCCTCAACGGGCTGCCGTCGTACCACTTACGGTGTTCTGAAAGCGGACGATGCCGCGACGCTGACCGCGATCTGCGATCAGATTATCCCTGCGGATGAATTTCCCAGCGCTTCGCAGGCCGGTGTTCTCACCTTTATTGATCTCCAGCTCATGGGACCCTATCGCCGCCATCAGAAGACCTACCGCGATGGCCTAAAGCAGGCCAATGACTGGAGCAGGAGCCGGTTCGGCATTGACCTTGCACAGGCTTCGGCACAGCAGCAATTCGAAATCGTCAGCGCCCTCGAAAAAGATAACAAGCCGTTCTTCGACCTGGTTCGCGCGCACACCATGCAGGGCTACTACGGGAATCCGCGGCATGGCGGCAACCGCGACGCGGTGAGCTGGCGCATGCTGGGGCTGGACGAGCCGCCTCTGCGCGGGCGCGCGCAATACGACCTGACTGCGGGGACGAAGCGATGAAGCATGTGAATGCAGTCATCGTGGGCGCGGGGGCGGCCGGAGGTATCGTCGCCAAAGAACTGTCTACCGCTGGGCTGACCGTGGTGATGCTGGAGCGCGGCAAGTGGTATACGGCCCACGATTGCCGCAAGGACGATCTGCGCAACCAGCGGACCACGGTACTGGGAAATGCATTCGGGCCGGACGACGATGGAAACCCGCGCGTGGCGGTCGATGCCAAGGGAACGATCCGCACCATTCTGCCGAGCGAGGGCGGGTACAACAACAACGCCGCATGCGTGGGCGGCGGCACGTTGAGCTACGGGGCGCAGGCCTGGCGCTATATGCCGCAGGATTTCCGCATGCGGTCCACGTACGGTGCGCCCGAAGGCAGTTCGCTGGAAGACTGGCCCATCTCCTACGACGAACTCGAGCCGTTCTACGACAAAGCCGAGTACGAGATCGGCATTTCGGGCGATTACTCGGGCACGCCGTTCAAAGGCCCGCGCAAGCGCGATCTACCCATGCCACCGCTGCCGCCCAACCGCGAATTTGGCATCCTGGAGCCGGCGGCAAAGCGGCTGGGACTGCATCCATTTCATCTGCCCATGGCGCGCAACAGCATCCCCTACAACGGGCGCGGACCGTGCATGCGCTGCCGCTGGTGCTGCGGGTTTGCGTGCGAAGTGGACGCCAAAAACGGTTCGCAGAACACGGTGATTCCGATCGCCCTGGCCTCCGGCAATTGCGAATTGCGGACCGAGTGCATGGCGGCGTGGATCCTGACCGACGATCGTGGACGGGCGCGCGGCGTGACGTATATCGATGCGAGCGGGCGGTGGCAGGAGCAATCCTCTGACATCGTGGTGGTTGCCGGCTGCGCGACGGAATCGGCACGGCTGCTGCTGAACTCGAAGAGCAAGTTATTCCCGAATGGGCTGGGGAATCGCTACGACCAGGTGGGCCGGCATCTGCAGGGGCATCACTACACGGGCGCAATCGGGTACTTCGATTTCGACACCTACGACGACCTGGGGCCGGGCGCGAGTATCGCGGTTACCGATTACAACCACGGCACGCCGGGCCTGTGCGGCGGCGGCATGCTGGCCAACGAATTCATTCGCCTGCCGATTCACATGATCGATCGGGTTCCGAAAGAAACGCCACGCTGGGGTCTCCCGCACAAGCAGGCGATGCGCGCATGGCACAAGCGCAGCATCGTGATCATGGGTCCGACGCAACAGATTCCCACCGCTGCGGCGCGGGTCACGGTCGATCCGGCGGTGCGCGACAAGTGGGGCCTGCCGGTGGTTCGGTTCGAGGGGAACGTTCATCCGCATACCTTCGAGATCGGCGAAACCCAGTCAAAGCGCGCCGAGGCATGGCTTAAAGAAGCGGGCGCGATTCACACCAGTGCCATGGCCAGCCATCCCACGCTGGTCAATGCGGGACAGCACCAGGCGGGGACGTGCCGCATGGGTGATGATCCGCACGGATCGGTGGTGGACAAGCACTGCCAGATCCACGACGTGGATAACGTGTTCGTGATCGACGGCAGCGTGCACGTGACGAACGGCGGCTTCAACCCGGCGCTCACCATCATGGCCGTGGCGTATTACGCGTCCGACGCGCTGGTTCGCAACTGGAAAGGCACAAAGTTCCGCTCATGAAACGCTGGCTGATAATCGGTGCGGTGGCGGTAGGCGCTGTGGCGCTGCTGGGGATGGGTGGCACGTATGGAGCTAACCTGTATTACGCGGCGGGACATGGCTCGGCGTGCGCGGATTGCCACGAGATGTCCGCGCATGTTAACGCGTTGCACTCGTCGCCGCACAGGACGACCGGCTGTACGGATTGCCATGAAGCCACAATGGCGACGAAACTCCGGCATGTGCGCGTACATATGCTGAATGGCGCGCCGGAAGAAATTCATCTCCGCGAAACCGATTTGAAGCCGATGATGGCGAAGTGCCAGGGCTGCCATCAGCATGAATACGCTTCGTGGCATGCGGGGCCGCATAGCGCCACGTACGCCGACATTTTCCTCAACACCGCGCACAACACGAAGCGGCAGTTGATGAACGACTGCTTCCGCTGCCACGGGATGTATTTCGATGGGTCCATTCGCGATTTCGTGCAACCCGTGGATACCAGGGGGCCGTGGCATTTGACGCGGCCGGAACTCGCCAACCAGGCGGCGATTCCCTGCCAGTCGTGCCACTGGGTTCATCGTGCAGGGGCGATTGCAGAAAAACCGGCGGAGCGGATTTCAATGGCGGGGCGGCCGGTGAATGATTCGGTTGCGCTGTACGATCGGCGCGAACAGATGCATTTCGCTGCAGTCTCTTTGGCGATCCCAGTGCTCTATGACGGCGCCAAAAAGTTGAAGGTCAGTCCCGATCCGAGACAGGCGCTCTGTTACCAGTGCCACGCGCCGCGCCAGCCGGAAGCGAACAGCGTCGCGGCCGCGAATCATTGGGGACCGCAGGCGGGGTCAGGCGACGATCGAACGCCGATGGGCGTTCACGAAGGCCTGAGCTGCGTCTCGTGCCACGGCGGACACAACGAGAGTGCGCGCGCATCATGCGCCACTTGCCATCCGGAGATGTCGCACTGCGGAATCGACGTGGAGAAAATGGATACCACGTTCGCCAACAAGGCGAGCAAGCACAACATCCATTGGGTGAAGTGCACGGATTGCCACGAGCACGGCGTGCCGCAACTGAAGGCGAAGACGGCACTGGCGGCGGCGAATCGCTGATCCCAGGTCTCAGAAGCGAGACCTGGGGCACCCATTTCTACATTGGAAAACGGGCCGCATCAGATGCGCAGGAACAGCTTCTTTCGGTACATCCAGTAGAGGACCCACCAGTAGAGAAGCATCACCGTGATACCAAGCATCAGCGGCTCAAGGCCGGTGCCAAAAACCTGAAAGATCCTATATCCGAAGTTGACGTGCAGGTTGGTAATGAAAAAGTCTTCCCACAGGTGGGCGATCATGTAGGCGGCAATCGAGTTCATGCCCACCACCACCAGCGGAAATGCCCAGCGGCGGTAGCCCTTCACATCGATGATCCATGAGAACGCGGCCAGGAACCACATGCAGACGCCGCCGCTAAAAAGGGTCCAGGCCGGAGTCCAGATGCGCTTAACGATGGGGCAGATCCCGGTAAAGTGCAGAACCAGTCCGGCCAGCATCAACAGCGCGCCGGCGATGATGAGTTTTTTCACTGGGATCTTGGGAGCGGCGAAGCGAAGCCACTCGCCGGTGCGCAGGCCGAGGAGCATGGTGCCGAGCGTGGGAATGAAGCTCAGGGTGAGATAACCACCGTCGTTGTATGCGAACGGGGAGGTGCGCGGGAACAGGTTGAGGAACCAGACGTCGAATGCCTGGCCGAGATTGCTGTTCATGTTCCAGTGCGAGGCGAAGCCGGTGAAGTTATGGGTCCAACCCGTCGGAACGCCGACGGCCGCATAGTCGAAATTCGGACCCGGCGCAGGATAGAGCGCCCAAGCCAGCCAGTAGCCGAAGAGGATCACTCCCAGCGCGGTCCATTGCCATTTCGGCCGGCAATAGGCAAGCATGAACGCGAACGTGTACCCCAGGCCGATCTGGGTGAGCGTGTCTTCAAAGGTGAAGTAGGTGATGGGGCGACCGAGGGAGCGCAGGAAGAATCCCAGTATCACCAGCAGGAAGCTGCGCCAGATGGCATGGAACACTTGCTTCTGGAAGCTGTCGCCCTTGCGAATGCGGCTGGCGATGGAATACGGCATCGCGACGCCGACCAGGAAGGTAAAGCCGGGCTGGATGGTGTCGTGGAGGCTCATCCCCGCCCACGGAACGTGGCTCTGATTAAAAGCCAGGACCCGCCAGAACAAGCTGCCTGGATAGGCGCGCGCCACATGGGCGAAGCCCATCACCTCACCCATCATTAAAAGCATGACCAGGCCGCGATAGGCGTCTACCGCCATGTTGCGCGGCGGCACTGCTATGGAGTTTGCAGGCGACGTCGTTTGTGTGCCTGTAGTCTTGTCGATACTTGCGGTCGCGTGCATCGAGTTCCCTTCCCCGGCGTGCCGCATCGCGCGCAGCGTGCAGCATCAGTTTCCGGTAAGTTACCACATCGGAAACAAAGAACGCCAACCAGCTTCCGGCACCCCAGTGTTGCCGGAACTGATGGAGGAGACTAATTCAATGTGCGATCGGTTCGCGGAGAATGCAAGCACACACGACCGCACGCTATTCCGCGCGCAGCGCATCCACCGGGTTGACGGTTGCGGTTCGCCGCGAAGGAATATAGCTGGCGAGCGCCGCCGCGGCGCATAGGGCCACGCAGGCCAACGCATACGTGATCGGATCGATAGGGCTGACATGGAACAGCAGCGAGCGGAGCAGGCGCGTAGCGGCGAACGCCAGAAGCATCCCGCATGCGATCCCGCTTGCGGCCAGGATCAGCCCCTGGCGCACAAACATAGTGGTAATGGTATTGCGCTGCGCGCCCAGCGCGATGCGAATGCCGATCTCGCGTGTGCGCTGCGATGCTGAATACGCGATCACGCCATAAAGACCCACGACGCCGAGCAGAAGTGCGATGCCCGCGGCGATCCCCAGCATGACCAACGTGAAGGACGTACGCGAAATGGACTTTTGATAGAAGTAATCCTGGGTGCGGACGTCGGTCAGGGGCAGGTTCGCGTCCACCGACCACACGGCCTGGCGCACGCCCTTCATCAAGCTCTCGGAACCGGCGCGCGGCGTGCGAATGGCGAACACCACGAAACGCCGGATGTTGACCTGATCGCTTTCGAAGTGACTCAGAAATGTTGGCCAGTAGGCGATTGCAGGCGCATCCTTGCCCATTCCATCGTCATGAATATCGCCCATGACACCGATGATTTCTCGCCAGTCGTCTTTGGAACTCACGCGGATGCGCTTGCCGAGCGCGTTGGTCGGACTCCCCCAGTATTCGCGCGCGAAGTTCTCAGTCACCATGCCAATCGGACGTCTCTGGAAGAGTTCGTCCCAGGTGAAGTCTCGGCCCGCAACCAGGGGGATGCCGAGCGTCTTCAGGAACCCCGGCGCACCGAACATGAATTTGCGTAAGGGCGGCATGGCGTTGCCGGCATAGCTTCGGTCCTGGGCATACACCGGGTCATGCCAGCCGTTTCCATCCATGGGCACAGAACCGCCGAAGCTGACGGATTCAACGCCCGGCAGGGCGGCGATCTTCTGCGCGATGGACTGCTGCATGCGCAGCACATCGTCGTCTTTAGGCACGTCCGCTTCGGGGATGCCCATCCGCACGGTCTGGATTTTCGCGGTCGTATCGTAACCGGCATCGACATGGATCAGGGCGCGGAAGGTGCGGATCATCAGCCCGGAGCAAATGAGCAGCACGAACGCGAGGCTCACCTGGATGACGACCAAGGTATTTCGGGTACGATGACGTTCGCGGCCCTGGCTGGTGGTCCGACTCTCGCGCAGACCCGTTCCCGTGCGCGTGCCGGCATAGCGCAGCGCAGGGATGGAACCGAAGAGCAAACTACAGAACAGCGCCACCAGCAAGGTGAATACAAGCACGTTCATGTCGATGCCGATGTCGTGCAGCCGCGGCAGCCCGGCTGGCCCGAGCGCAACCAGCAGGCGCAAAGCGCCCCAGGCAAGCAGCAGCCCGACCGCGCTGCCAAACACGCCGAGTACAGCGCTTTCCAGCAGAAACTCCTTGGCGATGCGCCATGGGCTCGCCCCAAGTGCGGAGCAGACCGCCAGTTCGTGATGACGGCCCTCGGCACGGACAAGCAGCAGGTTGGCGACATTGGCGCAGGCAATCAGCAACACGATGCCAATGCTGCCCATCAGCACCCAGAGCAATTTGCCCACATCGCCGATCACGTCCTGCGTGAGTGGCCGGATGTTGGGTGCGATCCGCGCTTTGTTGAAGAGGTCCATGCTGAACCCCGGCGGAGCGGGAAAGCTGTTGAGCACAATGGGCCACATCCGCGCCACGTCCGCGTTTGCCGCCTGCATGGTGATACCGGGTCGCAGGCGAGCAACCCCTTCATAGCTAAACTGGCCGAGAGTAACCTTGCTCCGGTCGAGACGGAGGGGCAGGAACAGCTTGGGCTGCTCCCAATCGAGAAAACGGAATCCCTTCGGCATCACTCCTATGACCTGTCGGGCTTTTCCGTTCACCCGGATGGCACGCCCGATGATGGACCGATCGGCGCCGAACCGGCTCTGCCAGTAGTCATAGCTGAGCATCACGGTTTCGGGACTGGCAGGCGAGTCATCGTTCCTGCTGAACCAGCGCCCCCGTGCGGGAGTGAGGCCCAGGACCGGGAGCACGCCGTCGGTAAGATCAAGGGCATCCACCTGCTCCGGATTGCCCTGCCCGGTTACGCTCACCGAATCGCCCTGGTAAATTCCAATGTCCTCGAATACGCGATTCTGCTCGCGATAAATAAAGTAATTCGAAGGCGCCATGTTCACGTCGTCGAGGTTGAGTCCGGGCGCGGTGTGCCACACGCCCACCAGCGATTCGGGATGGGGATAAGGAAGCGGCTTCAGCAGGACTCCATCCACCACACTGAAAACAGCGATGTTCGCCCCCACACCGGCGCCCAGCGTGATCAGCGTGATAACGGTGAAGACGGGCGCGCGCCAAAGGCGTCGCAGAATCTGCTTGAGCTGACTGGTAAGTGAATTCATCCGTTCTCCACTGGGAGGGGCTGGTGGCGGCTCGGGATAGGCATCGTAAGGGTTACGCGTTTATCTCTATGAAGAGTTCCGCAGAAGCGGGGATGTTTCGAATTCTTTTGTGACGAATGGGGCATTTCACGGAACAATTCTCATCTACGAAGATTTTCGTTGACAATTACGAAGGACTTCGTATAACGTCAAAT
>Ga0070717_10002731_pt1 | contig 12464 bp, 8 predicted proteins | sample LARL113metaG_FD_71366 | JGI IMG/M metagenome (GOLD analysis project Ga0070717, IMG submission 71366) | Corn, switchgrass and miscanthus rhizosphere microbial communities from Kellogg Biological Station, Michigan, USA - LAR L11-3 metaG | ecosystem: Host-associated > Plants > Roots > Rhizosphere ...
TTCCGGCACACGTCGGGCTGACGCCTCGACGCTCGCCGTTGCGTCGGACGCGAGTCCCTGCCGGGAGCCCGGTCCCCCGCCTCACCGCACCCCCGATGCCACCCGGGTGCCGATCTCCAGGAACCGGGTGACGGCTACCAAGTCGGCATTGAACATGAACCCGCGGGCCGGGCCGGCGATCGGATACCCCTCCTCCTGGGCCGCCTGGGCCATCGGCGTCGGGAGCAGGCTCGACATCCGGAACAGGAGCTTGGCGAACACGTCCGGCAGGGCGTCCTCGCTGTGCGGGAAGGCGATGGACGGGGCCGCCGTGCTCGACAGGTGGGCGTTGAGCATCAATACGTTGCCGTCCGTGCTCTTGAGTCCCTTGAGCGTCTGAGCCGCGGCAAGCGGGTTCGAGTCGGTCGGCTGGCCGTCGGTCAGGTTGACGACCAGGGGCGGGAAGCAGTTCGGGTGGGCGTCCAGGAACTTGTTCACCACCCGGGTCGCCAGCTCGACGGCCTCGTTCATCGGCGTCTTGCCGTTGGCGACCGGCTCGAACCAGACCGGGAACCGGAACGGCCGCTCGATCAGCCCGCCGGCCCCGTCGTCCACCTTGCGGGTCCGCTGCTCGACCCGCAACGGGGCATTGGCCACCGCGCTGATCGGCAGCAGCGGCCGGGCCGGGCCGGTCCCCGCCAGGATCGGCTTCACGTCCGAGCCGTACCCGATCACGCCGACGTGGAAGTAGTCCCGCACCCCGGTCGACTTGGCGCACTTGAGGACGAGGTTCTGCAGGAGGCGGTTGATGGCGTCGGCCACCCCCTCCGACTTCTTCTTGCCCGGCTGCCCGCCGAACGGCCCGTCCATCGAGCTGGAGTGGTCCACCAGGAACAACAGGCACGTCGGGTTGGTCCGGCTGATCTCGGCGGTGTACGGCATGGGTGACTTCCTCAATTGCCCGAACCATCGGCGGCTTTGGCCAGCGGCCGGAGTTGGACGGTGCCGTCGGCCAACCCGACCAGTACAAACCGGTCGCGGGTGTCGACGGCCAGGCAGAACGCCTTGTCCGGCAAATCGGCCAGCCGGTCGGCCTTCCACCCCTTGTCCTCGGCCCAGATCCGGACCGTGCGGTCGATCCCCGCGGTGATCACCCGCTTGCCGTCCGAGCACCAGGTGACCCCGGTGATCGGCCCGTCGTGTCCGGCGAGTTTTTTAACGAGACCGCCGCCCCGCTGCCAGACGGTGGCGCCCCCGTCCTCGCCGGCCGACGCGATCCGCTGGCCGTCCGGCGAGTAGGCGAGGGCCGTGACCGCGCCCTTGTGGGCCGGCCACCGCTTGGTCTCGCGGCGCCCCTTCAGGTCCCAGACGGCGACCCGGCCGTCGGACAGCCCGGCAACCGCCGTCCGGGCGTCCGGGGCAACGGCCACCGCGGTCACCGCCGCCTTGGCGTCCAGATCGAGTACGTGTTCGAGTTCCTTCGTCTTGGGGCTCCACCACCGGACGACGCCGTCGGTCGTCCCGGTCAGGACGAAGCTGGCGTCCGGGGCGGCGGCCAGGCAGCGGATGCCGCCCCGCGGGTTCTCGAACGTCGCCCGCACCTTTCGGCCGGGGACGTCGTACACGACCGTTTCGCCGCCGTCGCAAAAGACGGCCGTGCGATCGTCGTCGCACAGGGCGATCGCCACGCCCGGCGACCCGAGCTTGTGGAGCAGCCCGTGCTTACCCGGCTCTTGGGGCGAGTAGTGCAGCACCGCCTGGTCCTCGCCGACGCTCAAGATCGTTTTGCCGGACCGACTGACGGCCACGCCCACCACGCCCGCGTTGTGCCCGCGGAAGGTCATCGCGGCGGGCGGCTCGTCGGACTCCGGCGGCTTCGGGTTTTTCGGAGGCGGTCCCCCTTCCGGGGTGGTCTTGGAGACGGCCGGCTCGGAGACGGCCGGCTTCGGGATCGTCGCCGTCGTGGCCGCGTGGGTCGGCGGGTCGCCCGTTTTCGGCAGGACTACCGCCGGCACCACCTCTTCCTTCGCTTTTTGCTCGGCGACCAGTTTGTTGTCCGGGGGCCTCTCGGCACCGGCCCACGGCTTCGTCACGTAGAGCACCGCCCCGGCGGCCAGCCCGGCCCCGAACAGGCCAGCGAGGACCCACGGCAACGCCGACCCCTTGGATACCGGGGCCGTGTACGCGAGGGCTTCGTCCCGGATGACCGGAGCGGGGGCCGGGACCGTCGCCGGGGCGGCCGGCGGCGGGGGTTGGGTGACCGGAGTGGGTGACGGCTTTGGGCGGACGGGCCCGGGCTCGGCCGGGAGTTCGCCGCGCTCCGCCTTCCACCAGTCATTGGACTGCGCTTGCGGCGCGGGCGGCGGGGCGGGTGGCGGACCGGGCTCGACGGCGGGCGGCGGCACCGTGGCAGGTGCCGGTGGGGACTCGTCGGCGACCTCGCCCTGCCACCAGCCGTCGACCGGCGCGGACGTTTCCCGCGGCCGCTCGGTCTCCGGCTTCCACCACGGGTCGGCGGCGTCCGGGGTCAGCGTGTCGTAGCGCACGCGGGCTACCGGGTCGAGGAGCGTGTCGCGCGCCTCGACCACCTCGCGGGCGAGTCGCCGGGCCTCTTCGGCCCGCGGGCCCGCGCTGTGGGCGCGGAGCCGCTCCAGCCGCCGGTCGGCCGCGGCGGCAATCGCCTTCGGGTCCAGTTCGGACGGAGCGATTCCGAGGAGCTGGTAGTACGTCGGGGGCCGCAAGTTGGCCGGGATATCCAGCCAGTCCCAATAGGCGTCGGTCACGGCAAGCTCGGGGGCGTGGCACGGATTGAGGTGACACGAACCCGGCCATGCTAACACGGCCGTTCGAGACTTTCAACAGTTGGGCGGGCGGGGAAGCAGGGTTGCGCGGGCCGGTCCGGCGGGACGGATTTGGTTTGACATGGGGCGGTTGGGCGACGACACTACTCCCGGACCACCCGACCCATCAGACTCGTCCGCGCCGCTGACCACGGCGGGGAAGCCCTGGTCCCGATTCCAGTCCGCCGCCGGCACTCGCGGGTGCCTGGAACCACGTGGGGTCCGAGCCAAGGACTTACTCGCATCACACATCTGGAGAACCGTCCATGTCAATTCGGCGACTCGCCCGACCAACCGCGTTCACGATCGCGGGCCGGCCCGGGGGCGGCCGTGCCGCCCGCCGGCCGCTCCTGGAGGGTTTGGAGGACCGCACCGTCCCGACGGTCAGCGTGCTCAACAACGGCGGGAGCGGGTACGCCGCCCTCAGCTTCAACCAGAGCGGCGGGTACGTCCCGCCGGACACCGACGGGGCGGCCGGGCCGAGCGCCTACGTGGAAACGGTCAACCAGGAGATCGGCCTGTACCCGAATAAGGCGACCGGGGCCGGGGTCTTGACCGACAGCCTGTCCCACTTCCTGTTCACCACCGGAGGGCTGCCGCGGGCCGACGGCGGGTCCGGCCTGTCCGACCCGGTCGTCGCCTACGACGAGAAAATCGGCCGGTTCGTCATGGGCGACCAGGACGTGGACTTCAGCACCCACGTCAGCAACTTCGACGTGGCCGTTTCCAAGACGAGCAACCCGGCCAGCCTGTCGACCGCCGACTGGACGTTCTTCAAGATCACCACCACCCAGACCGGGGAGGACGCCGACTACCCGGGCAACTTCGGGTACAACGCCGACGCGGTCGTGTTCACCCTGAACATGTTCGCCGTGGCCGGCACGTCCGGGACCAACCACGTACAGGTCGTCTCGGTCAGTGCCGCCGACCTGGCGGCCGGGGTCGCCCCGCACACGTTCGCCAACAACCTGGCCGACTTCAGCGTCCGCCCGACGGCCATGCACGACTCGGTGGCCGGCGACCCCATGTGGCTGGTCACCGACCACGGCGACGGGCTGTCGATCGACGTGTACAAGATGACCAACGTGCTCTCGACGTCCGCCGGATTCGCCCGGACCAACCTGGCGGTCACCCCGTACTCCGGGACGGTGGCTCCGAAGAACCCGAGCGGGACGACGATCACGACGAACATCGACGCCCGCATCCAGAAGGCGGCCGAGGCCAACAACACGATCGTCGCCGCCCACAGCGTGGCCGCGTCCTCGACCCAGGACGTGGCCCAGTGGTACGCGATTGACGTGAGTACCGGCACGCCAACCCTGGCCCAGCAGGGCCGGGTGAGCGCCGGGGCCGACACCTACGTCACCTACCCGGCCATCGACATCAACCCGGCCGGGGCGATCGGGCTGAGCTTCATCCGGTCCGGGACGGACACGGGCACCGACTACATGTCGACGTGGGTGACCGGCCGGATCCCGACCGACGCCGCCGGCTCGATGGAGCCTCCGGTCAAGGTGCCCGCCGGGAGCGGGCAGGCGAACTATACCGACTTCGCCAGCCCGCACCGGGCCGGGGACCTGAGCGGGATCAACGTCGACCCGGTCGACGGGTCGTTCTGGGCGGCCAACGAGTTCGCCAACACCCAGGCGACGGCCAACTGGGGGACCGCCGTCGCCAACTTCCAGGCCAGCTCCCCGGCCAACTCGGCCGACGTGGCCGTGACGGCAACCGGCCCTTCGTCGGTCACCGCCGGAACGAACGCCACCTACATGGTGACTGTCACCAACGGCGGACCGAATCCGGCGTCCGGGGTGGTCCTCACCGACACCCTGCCGGCCGGCTCGACGTTCGTGTCGATGACCCAGACCGGCGGTTCGGACACCTTCACCCTCTCCCAGTCGGGCGGGACGGCGACCGAGACGGCGGCGGCCGACCTCGCCTCCGGGAGTTCCGACACGTTCACGCTGGTCGTCACCGCCCCGGCCGACGCCGCCCCCGGCACGGCGTTCAACGACTCGGCGTCGGTCAGTTCCACGACGGCCGACCCGAACACGTCCAACAACTCGGCCGCGCAAAACGGGACGATCGTCGGTACCCCGGCCGACCTGGCCGTGGCCGCCTCCGGGCCCGCGACCGCCAACGAGGGCGACCAGTTCACCTACACGGTCATCGTGACCAACACGGACGCGGCCAACGCGGGGACCGGGGTCGTCCTCACCGACACCCTCGGAGCCAACCTGAAGTACGTCTCGGCCACGGCCAGCCAGGGGACGTTTAGCCAGTCGGGCGGGGTGGTCACGTTCACCGTGGGCACGCTGGCCGCCGGCGCGTCGGCCACGCTGACGGTCACCGCCCAGGCGACCGAGGACGGGACGGTCACCGACTCCGCCTCGGCGACGTCCACGTCGGCCGACCCGAACACGTCGAACAACAGCGCCGGCGCCAGCACGGCGGTGAACGAGCCGGTGATCACCGTCTCCGGGCCGATCACCGTTTCCGGCAAGAGCGTGAGCAACGTCGCCGTCGCCACGTTCACCCACGCCAACGGGGTCGAGTCGACCGGTGCCTTCAATGCCGTCATCGATTGGGGGGACGGGAAGACGTCGACCGGGACGATCACCCTGTCCGGGACGACGTACACGGTGCGGGGGTCGCACCGGTACTCCCACGGGGGCACGCACACCGTCAGCACGACCGTGACCGAAGTCGGACAGGCGGCCGAATTGTTGCAGGCCAAAGCCGGGGTCGAAGTGCCCGACCTGCCGGCCCGGCCGGGGGACCACGGGCAACCGTCGCTCAACGAGCTGGCCGGCCGGCTCTCCGACCTGGTCGAGGCTTACATTGACGGCGGTTCCGACGGCGGGGGCTCGGGCCACGCGACCCTGCACCGGATTCGGGCCACGTTGACTGTCCTGCTCAACCGGGCGGCCCACGAACACGTCGCCCCGCCGCTGGCGGCCCTGGAGGCCGACCTCCACGCCCAGGACACGGGCGACTCGCGGGTGCTCGACGTGTTACTGTTGTTCAACGACGTGCTGGCCGACCACGGGATGTGAGTGGGCCCTCGATCCGGGTATATTGTGGAAGAGTGGCGGGGGCGCGGGCTTGACCCCGGCCCCCGCGCACCCGCTACTTCTTGCGGACGAGCTTCATGCAGCCGCAGTGGGTCTCGGACGGCTTGCCGTTCTCCCACGCCTCGCCGGCAAACTCGATGTGGTCGTCGTCGACGATCGTGAGCGTCCCCCCGTGCATGTGGGCGTCCTTGGCCGGGTCGAGGTTCGACCCGCCGACGAATACCCACTTGATCTGGTTCGGCTTCGGCCCCGGCTCGGCCTTCATCCGCGGCTGGTTGCCCAGGACGCAGTAGTGGGTCATCACCAGGTCGCCCTTGTCCAGGTGGTAAACCGACACCATTTCCATCGGCTGGCCGGGGAACAGCGTCTCGGTGACCGCCGACCCGCCGGCCGTCACCTTGACGACCGACGCCACCTTGTCCGTCGGCTTGCCGTCCTTGTCCGCCTCCACCCACGTGCCGGCCAGCTTCTTGAGTTGCTCGAGCCCGGGGTGAACCGGGGCGGCCTTGGCCGCCGCTTCGTCGCCGCGGCTGGCGGTGGCCAGGGTCAGGACCATCAGTCCGGCGATCCACGTCCGTCGCGTCATGTCAAACTCCCGTTTGGGGGAAAAGGGGACCGGGACCCCGCGACACCGCGGGGTCGGACACTCGAACTCGAACTGGTTGCGGGTAACCTTCGGCCGCTCACCCTCACGACGAACCGGCGGCGACCAATTCGACACCGACTCGCGGATTCGGCGCGGACTTTTGGACCGCCGACAGGTCGAAGACCGGGCGGACCTCGACCGACCCGGCCCGGACGCCGGGGTGCCGGGCGGCGAACCGGACGGCGGCGTCCTGGGAATCGGCCTGGATCAGGTAGTAACCGCCGAGCACCTCGTGGGTCTCGGCGAACGGGCCGTCGGTGACGGTCCGCTTCCCGTCCCGCACCCGGACGCAGGTGGCCGTCGCCGCCGGGTGGAGCGGGGAGGCGCTCATGTACCCGCCGGACCGGCCCAGTTCACGGCAGTTGCTCACGGCCTCCGCCATGGCGGCCTGGCGGGCGGCCGGGCCGGCCGCCCGCCAGGCGGCCTCGTCGTCGTAACAGAGCAACAGGAACGGGGTGGCCGCGTGTCCGCCGGCGAACGCCGGCCGGGCCGGCGGGAGTCCGTCGAGTTCGAGCAGGGGGCGGATCTCGACCGTCCCCTTGCGGGCCGGCGGCAGCCGGGACGCGACCGCGATGGCCGCGTCGAGGTCCGGCAAGTCGAGCACGAAGTACCCGCCGAGCTGCTCGGTCGTCTCCGCGAACGGCCCCTTGGTGATGAGGGTCTGCCCGTTCCGCACCCGGATGGTGACGGCCGTCGCTACCGACTCGAGCGGGGACGCGTCGATGAACTGCCCGCGGGCGGCCAGTTCGTTGCAGACCCCGATCGACTCGGCCATGCAGGCCGTCCGCTCTTCGGGGGTGTAACAGTTCTCGGCCCCGTACATGAGCAGCATGTACTTCATCGTGTGCTCCCGTGGGTGAACCGATCGCCACGCGGCCGCCCGGATCGCCGGCCGACTTCCACCCCGTAATCGAACGGAGGAGGGGCCGATCGACAAGCGCGATTCATTTTTTGACGAATTGTGATGCGGCACGGCCGGGCCCCGTCGGCGGCACGGCCCTCACAGTTGCGACAGTCGCTTTCTCAGGAACCGCCGCTCGGGCTCCTGGCGTGCCAGCTGTAAGGCCCGCTCGTAGGCGACCCGGGCGTCGTCGCGGCGGCCGAGCCGGCGGAGCAGGTCGGCCCGGGCGGCGTGGGCCAGGTGGTATTCGCCCAGCTCGCCGCGGGCCAGGATGGTATCGACGAACGCGAGCCCGGCCGCCGGTCCGTCCCGCATGGCCACGGCGACCGCCCGGTTCAGTTCGACCACCGGCGACGGGTTGATCGCGAGCAAGGCGTCGTAGAGGGCCGCGATCCTTCGCCAGTCCGTGGCCGCGGCGGCCGGCGCGGCCGCGTGAACGGCGGCGATGGCCGCCTGGAGCGTGTACGGGCCGACCGGCCCGGAGCTGGCCGCCCGATCGAGCAGCGCCCGCCCCTCGGCGATCATCCCCGCGTCCCACAGGGACCGGTCCTGGTCCTCGAGCAGCACCACGTCCCCGTCCGAGTCCGCACGGGCCGCCCGGCGGGCCTCCTGCAGGACCATGAGGGCGAGCAGCCCGATTGCCTCCGGCTCGGGCAACAGGTCCACCACCAGCCGACCGAGGCGGATGGCCTCCGCGGACAGGTCGGACCGCGTCAGCGCCCCGCCGGTGGACGCCGAATACCCCTCGTTGAACACTAGGTAGACGACCGCCAGTACGGCCCCCAGCCGCTCGGGCAACTCGCCCGGCTCGGGAATGGCGAACGGGATCCCGGCGTCCCGGATCTTGGCCTTCCCGCGGACGATCCGCTGGGCCATCGTGGGGGTGGCGGCGAGGAACGCGGCCGCGATCTCCTCCGTGGTCAGCCCGCACACCTCCCGGAGGGTGAGCGGCACTTGGACCTGGCGGTCGATGGCCGGGTGGCAGCAGGCGAAGATGAGCCGGAGCCGGTCGTCCTCGATCCTGTCGCCGGCCCGGGCCGCGTTGGCCCCGGCGATCCCGGCCAGCCGGCCGGCGAGTTCCGGCTGGAGGGCGTTGAACCGCCCGCGGCGGCGCAGGGCGTCGACCGCCCGGAACCGCCCGGTCGACACCAACCATGCGCCGGGGTTGTCCGGCACGCCGTCCACCGGCCAGCGCTCGACCGCGGCGGCGAACGCCTCGTGGAGGGCCTCCTCGGCCAGGTCGAAGTCCCGCACCAAGCGGACCAGGGTCGCGAACACCCGGCGCGACTCGGCCCGGTAGACTTGGTCGATCAACTGACGGAGGTCGGCGGTGGTAGACGGCGCGGTGCCCATATCGCCTCGAAGCCCTTGGTGAATGAGTGAGGTTGAGCGAACCGGCCGGCCCGCGGACGGCGCAGTTCCCCCGGGCGGGCGTTTTGGGAGTAATTACCGGCGAGTCGGCCTCGGCGGTAGGTCAGTTGGACGCTGCGCGGACCGATCTTCCCCAAGAACAGTGGACACCGAATTATCGGTGGGACCGGTTGGGCGTCCGCTCGAACTCGGCCGGGAGACGAGCCCCAGCGCGGAGTGCCGGCGGACGCGGCATCGCGTTCCGGCCGGCCGGGGCGGGGCGACCGATTCGCCTACGGCCTCGGCAGCTCCAACGCCGTCCCCTTCGGCGGCCACCGCTCCTCCAGGGTGAGCCCCGACAGGGCGCTCGCGGCCCGCCAGGCGTCGCCTTGGGCGCGGACCTGGTCCAGGGTCGCCTGGATGACGGCCTGCTGGGCGACGAGCCGTTGGACCGTCGTGAAGTTGAAGTTCTTCTCCTCGGCGATTAGCCGGAGTGCCTCCTCGGCCTTGGCCCGCACCCCGGCCAGTCGCTCGGCCCGCCGGCGGGCTGCGGCGTAGTCCCGGTAGGCGGTCGCCACTCGCTCCGTCAGGTCGGCCTCGACCCGCTCCACTTCCTTCGCCGCCAACCCGACCTCGGCCAGCGCCGCCTGGACGTTGCCCTGGTTGCGGTTCCACGCCGGCACCGGCAGGCTCACCCCGACCCGGAAGTCGTTCGACCGATTCTCATTCTGCCGGACGTACCCGCCTTCGACCGTCACGTTCGGGACGGCCTCCGCCTGGGCCCGCTGCCACCGCAGCCGGGCCCGGTCCACCCCGGCCCGCGCCGACCGAACCTCGGGATGGACGCCGAGGGTGTACTGACGGACCCGCTCCAGCTCGTACTCGGGCAGTGGCGCGTCCAGGGTGCCGGCGAGCCGGCCGTCGGGCAAGTCCTTCGCCCCGGTCACGGCGGCCAGCCGGCGGAAGGCGGCCGGCAGCTCCTGCTCGACCGCCTCGGCCTCGGCGCGCACCCGCTCCGCCTCGACTTCGAGCTGGACGACGTCCAGCCGGGTCGCCTGCCGGGCCTCGACCAGTCGTTGGGTGTGCTCGACGGACTGCCGGGTGAGGGTCCGCAGCCGGCCGAGCAGCTCGGCCCGCCGCTGGGTAGCCAGGACGTCGAAGTAGGCGGCCCGGATCGCGGCGAGTAGTTCGGCCCGCCGGGCGGCGACGGCCAGGGTCGCCTGGTCCACCTCGCGCTCGGCGGCCGCCCGGCTGAGGGTCAACTTGCCGCCGGTGACGATCTCCTGGCTGACCTGCGGGATGGTCAGGATTCCGCCCCGACCTTGCCGGTCATAGAGTTCGTCGCCAGTGACACTGATCGTCGGGTTCGGGTAGAGGCCGGCCTGGAGCGCGCGGCCGCGGGCGGCGTCGACCGACAGCACCGCCTGCGCCAGCCGCGGGTGCTGCTCTAGCCCGAGCCGGACAAGGTCCTCCAAAGCGTAGGCCGGTGCGGTCCGCAGAGCGGGCGGCGGCGGGGTCAGGGCGGCCTCGCCGGTGACCGGCCGGACGGCTTCAGGGCGGTCGGCTGCGAACTGGCCGGCCGGGGGTGCCGGCTGGGCCGACGCCGCCGGGCCGAGCAGCGCCAAAGCCAGCCCCCCGCCAATCCATCCCTTCCGGGTGCCCATTACGTCCTCCCCGTGGGCCGCGCCAACGCGCAACCCGGCGTATCCTTCCCATCGGCCGGGGCCCGCGGCGGCGAACAGCCATTCCCGCCCGCCGCCACCGGCCGAGGCCCGGACCAGCGCCGGCCGGCGTTACTCCTTACCCTTCTTCTCACCGCCCTTCTCGCCGTCCTCCTCCTTCGCGATCGGTGGCGGCTCCGTGCCGTACTTGGCGCGGTACTTGGCGGCGTATTTCTCCTTCAGCGACGGGTCGCAGAGGAAGCACTGGCTCTTGGCCCGGTCGTGCTGCTCGCACCAATCCCCCTTGGCCTTGCACTCCCTGGCCACCTTGTCCGAGCACAGGCTGCACTCCTCCTCCGGCATGCCGTGCTCGGCACACCACCAAGAGTCGTGCTTGGCCTTGGCATCCGCTTTCTCGGCCCTCTCGGTGGCCTGGTCCTTCGGCTTGGTGCCCTTGTCCTCGGGCGGCTGGCACCCGGACAGGGCGAAGACGACGCCCAGGAACAGGCCGCTACCGGCCAAAATGAACCGCTGTCGCATCGAATCGCCTCCTCAAACGGGGGTGAGCGTTGCCGGGGCCGCCGCGCCGTCCGGGTCGTCCTCCGTGCCTTCCACGTCCAGCCCGAGCAGGGACGACACGCCGGCCTCGGGCAGTCGGAACACCTTGGTGAGCAGCCACCGGAGCGCGTGGGCGGCCGCGTCGAAGTACAGGTAGAGCACGCGGCCGACCAGCAGCGACATGACCATCGCCCCGATTACCCCGCCGATCACCACCGTGGCCAGCGGCCGCTGGACCTCGGCCCCCTGCCCCGTGGACAGGGCCATCGGCAGGAACCCCAGGCTGGCGACCAGGGTGGTCATGAGGACCGGGCGGAGCCGGGTCAGGGCGGCCTGCTCGACGGCCCGCTCGACCGGGACCCCGCGGCGGCGGAGCTGGCGGACGTAGCTGACCAGGATCATGTCGTCCAAGACGGCGACTCCGGACAGGGCGATGAACCCGACGATGGCCGAGATGGAGAACGGCATGTCCCGGAGCCACAGGGCGATGACCCCGCCGACCCACCCGAACGGGACCCCGGTGAACACTCGGAGGGCGTCCAGGACGTTGTGGTAGGTGAAGTACAGGAGCACGAAGATGATCGCCACGGCCGCCGGGACGACGATCAGGAGCCGCAGCCGGGCCCGCTCGTAGTTCTCGAACTGCCCGCTCCACTCGATCGAGTACCGATCCGACGGGAGCGTTACCTCGTCCCCGACCTTCCGCCGGGCCTCGGCCACGAACGAGCCCAGGTCCCGGCCGCGGACGTTGGCCGTCACCGTGATCCGCCGCTGGCCCCACTCGCGGGTGATGGTGGACGGCCCCTCGACCTGCCGGATGTCGGCCAGCCGGGCCAGCGGGATGCGCTCTCCGGTCGGGGTGGCGACCAGCAGGGCCCCGACGGCCTCCGGGCTGGCCCGGTCCTTCTCCGGCAGCCGGACGACGAGCGGGAACCGGAGCTGGCCCTCCACAAGCTGGCCGGCCTTGAGCGTCCCGACCGCGTGGACCAGGTCGAGGACGACCTGGGCCGGGACCCCGTACCGGGCCAGCTCGTCCTGCTTGAGCCGGACCTCCAGGGCCGGCTGCCCGGTCACCTGCTCGACTGTGACATCGGCCGCCCCTTGGATGTTGTCGAGCACCGCCTTGACCTCGTTCGCCTTGGCCTTGAGGATCTCGAAGTCGTCCCCGTAAATCTTGACCCCCAGGTCCATGCGAATGCCGGTCTCCATCTCCTCGATGCGCATTTCGATCGGCTGGGAGAACGACAGCTTCTGGCCGGGAATGGCCCGCAGTTCGCGCTCGATCTGGTCGCGCAGCTCGTCCTGGGTCCGGGCCTTGCTCCACCGCTCCCGCGGGTGCAGCGTGATGTAGAAATCGGTCAATTCAATCCCCATCGGATCGGTCGCGACCTCGGCCGTGCCCACCCGGCTCCAGACGTGCTTGACTTCGTCGGGGAACTTCTCGCGGACGAACTG
>Ga0070717_10002732_pt1 | contig 12463 bp, 13 predicted proteins | sample LARL113metaG_FD_71366 | JGI IMG/M metagenome (GOLD analysis project Ga0070717, IMG submission 71366) | Corn, switchgrass and miscanthus rhizosphere microbial communities from Kellogg Biological Station, Michigan, USA - LAR L11-3 metaG | ecosystem: Host-associated > Plants > Roots > Rhizosphere ...
GTTTCTCAATGAATTCCATCGCATTTGCCAGCTCCGCCGCTTTGATGATCTCGCCGCGCGTGCAATTCGGTTTTCCGTAAGCGATGTTTTGCCAGACAGGAGCGTGGAATAGGACCGTCTCCTGCAATACGAAACTCATCTGATTGCGCAATGATTTCTGCTGCAATGTTTTGACATCGATTCCATCCACCGTAATCACGCCGCTGGTGGGATCGTAGAAGCGTGGAATCAGGCCTATGATGCTGCTCTTGCCCGCGCCCGTCGGGCCCACCAGCGCTGAGACCTGCCCCGCCTTGATCTGCAGGCTGACGTTTTTCAACACAGGGGTCTCATGGTCGTACGAGAAGGAAACATCCTTGAACTCGATGTTTCCTTTCAGGCGTGGAGCACGCCGCGCTCGGCGAGCATCTTTGACGTCAACATGGGTTTGCAGGATTTCCTGAATGCGCTCGTACCCGACTGCGGCTTTCGAATACGTGTCCGTCATCTTTGAGATTTCCTGCATCGGCTTGTACATTTTGCCGAGATACAGGATGAAGACGACTAAGCCTCCAGCTGAAAGCGCTCCAGCCAACACCAACTTTGCGCCAAACCAGAGCACTAGCCCGGTTCCCACTGCAACCACAATACCCACCAACGGGGTAAGCTTTGCCTTCAGACTTCGCGCGCGAAGAGAAATTTCAACTGCTTCAAGGCTCTCTTTTTCGAGGCGATGAACCTCGTAGTCCTCACGCGCAAAGGCCTTCACCACTCGAATGGACGAGAGCACCTCCTCAACCACAGAGGTAATTTCTCCTTCTTTCTTTCGCACTTCCCGCGATGCCTTCTTGATTCTTCTGGTGTAGCTGTAAACCAGGGCGAACAGGATTGGCACCACCGAGAGCGCAATCAGCGTGAACTTCCAATTCAGGTAGAACATCACCCCAATCATGCCGACCAATGTCATGGCATTGATGAGCACGCCGAGCAACCCGTTCATAATGAAACTTTGAATCGCTTCGATATCATCAGTCACTCGGCTGATCAGATCTCCCGTGCGCTTCTGGTCGTGGAACGCCAGCGATAGCTTCTGCACGTGCGCGTAGATACTCAGGCGCAGATCGTAACTGACCCACTGGCTCACGCTCGTGGTCAGATACTTCTCTCCGTAGGTGCAAATGGCATCGAGTACCGAAATCGCGAGTACTGCTGCGCAGGCGACCTCCAGCACCGCCATCTTGTCGGTGCCCACCATGCGATGAATCAGGCGCATCGTCCAGCCGTGCGTTTCGTGCGAGCGGAGTACGTCATCGAGCACTATTTTCAGCGGCCAAGGCTGCAGCAGGTTAGCAATACTCTCGCCGGCAATGGCGATGAACCCGAGGGTGAGCGCACCCCAATGCGGCTGCAAGAGCGAGCGGATATTAAGCCGCCTCGCGTACCTTTCCGGTGCTGGTGCGTTTTCGGGTGTCTTTTTCACGGATGCTTGAGTTTCGATGGATGGAGCTACTTAGGAGTTGCCAAAGACGGAAGCCGGAGCGCTTTCACCAAAAAGAAAAAAGGGCAGCGAAGATCGCCGCCCTCGAAGTGCTGAACATAAAGCGCTGAACATTTGAGCCAAAGCTTTGCCTGGCTCGCCATCTGCAGACTATTTCGAATACACGAAATGTCCACGCCGGTTTTGCTGCCAGCAGGACTCATTCGACTCGGTGCAGAACGGCTTCTCTTTGCCGTAACTGATTGTCTTAATACGATCGGCGCTGATTCCCGCTCCAACCAACGCATTCTTCACTGCGCTGGCACGGTTATCGCCGAGCGCCAGATTGTACTCAGTTGAGCCGCGCTCGTCGCAGTGTCCTTCGATCGTGAAATTTACGTTCGAATGCTGCTGCAGAAAGGCGACATCCGCCTGTATTGCAGGCTGCTCACTGGCGCGGACGTCTGACTTGTCATAATCGAAGTAGACGTCCTTGACACTCTGCGCGAACATCTGCTCGTCAGTCATTGAAGACTGAGTCGGAGGCGGCGGAGGTGGCGGCGGAGCATTGACGGTAACTCGTGCTGTCGCGGTCTGGCTTCCGCCTGCTCCCTTTGCCGTCAAGGTGTACGTCGTGGACTCGGTAGGGCTCACCTGCTGGGTGGCATTCGGCTGCACCGCTCCGATTCCGTCAATGCTGACGTCGGTGGCATTGGTCGTCTGCCAGGTCAGCGTGGACGACTGCCCTTTATCAATCGTCTCCGGGTTTGCAGTTAACGTGGCAGTTGGCTGCGCTGGCGGTGGCGGCGGTGGCGGCGGCGGTGGCGGCTGTTTCTTGTGGCACGCGCCGAGGAACAGAATCGCGCCCAACGCGGACACGAGAGCGATCCATCTGATATTCGATTGCTTCATTTTCTCTCCCTTAAAAAAGCTGCTAGCTTCCAGCTGCTAGCTTTCTGCAAACGGAAACCGGACCGGCATTAATAACGACAATAACGTACTCGGTTGCTGAGAATCTAGGAGCTAGTAGCTAAAAGCTAAATATCAAACTCGCGTGTCGGGCACAAGCAAAAATCTACTTCCAACTCCAATCCGGCTCAGAGTTGCTACCTGATGTTGTCAGCTGTTTCTGATTGCTGCCGTCCGCAAGCATAGTCCAAATCTGCAGTGACCCGGAGCGGTTCGACTGAAATACGATGTGCCGGCCATCGGGCGCCCAAGACGGAAAATCGTTTCTGCCGCCATCGTGCGTCAACTGGACCCACTGCTTACTCGCGACATCCATGATGTAGATGTCTTGCGCTCCCGGCGCTCCGGGCCCATAGTGGCGTATCCACGAGAACACAAGAAACTGTCCATTCGGCGACCACGACGGAGAAACCGCATACCCCTGATCGGTAAACTGCTGCACGTTGGTTCCGTCTGAACCCATGGTGTAAATCTGCGGCAAGCCGCTCCGGCCGCTCACCCACGCAATTTCCGATCCCGTTTTGCGGTTCCATACAGGAGAAACGTCTGGTCCTCTCGAGTTCGTAATGCGATGCAGGTTCGCGCCGGACTGGTCAACGACGTAGATTTCGGGGTCGCCCGATCGAGACGACGAAAATGCCAGCTTCGATCCATCCGGCGCCCACGCTGGCGAAAGATTCGTGCCGCCGTAACGTGGAAATGAAATCAGCCGGTTCAGGTCAAGTGAGAACATGCGAATTTCCCAGGCCGACCCGTTAAACGAACTGAACGCCAGCCGTGCGCCGTCGGGCGAAACATGGGGAGAAAGCGAAATGCTCCCGATTGTGGTGAGGGTATGTTCGTTGGCGCCGTCGTAATCCATCGCCCAAATTTCTTTATGTCCGCCACGTGAGCTCACGTAGTAAATCTGTGTCTCGGCGATGCCATTAATGCCGCCGCCTAGCCTGAAGATAATTTCATCAGCAAATTTATGCGCGATCATCCGTGCGCCTTGCGCCGTCGCGGCATCCGTGTACTGTTTGCCCAGGACCTGCGGAGAGGTAGTGTTCTTTACGTCATAAAGCCAGCCCTGAACAGCCACGTTATTCGCACCCGCGCCGAGATTGCCGAATACCAGCATGGCGGCGCTTGGTGGCTGCGCGCTCCAGGCATCGAATTTTACGTCTGCTGGTGCGCCGATTTGACCAAGTGGATAGAAGCTCTTTGACACCATCTCGAAGATGCCCGCGTTGCTCAGGTCATTCCAGAGTGTGTCGTTGAACGTCTTGAGCAGTTCTGCGTTGCGCGGGTCCTGATTCGAGGCCTTGAATTCGGGGACGGCGATCCGGATCTTCTCGACGCCAAGTCCGGTTCCAGTTTTGATCCAGTCCTGGGCGAACGTGGTGGAGAACAGAGCCATTAGAAGGAATGCTTTAACGAGAATGTTTCCTAATAATTTTTGCATCGTCATATTCTTCAAAGCTAAAAGCTAAGAGCTAAAAACCAAGAACTATTTTTTGTTGTAGTCAAACCAAAACTCCACGGAAACTTTGCTGCCGTTGTAATCCCCGGGGAGCGGCCCAAACGTATCGATCCGCTGCAGTGCTCTGATCGCCGACATATCTAAGGACGGCACCCCGCTGGACTGCTCAACTTGCATGTGGGTTGGCCTGCCGCTGCGGTCAATATCGAACGTCACATAAACCCGGTTCGCATTCTGAATTCGAGGATCAACTTCGTACTTCAACCAGTTTTCTGAAACTTTCTGGTTGACCACGCGCACATACCAGGCATAACGAGAGCCGAAATCCCCCCCGCCTCCAGTGAACCCAAAGCCTCCCTTGGCCGCGCCGATGTTAAACATTGCGTAGGGACCACTGACCGGCCCCCCTTCGCCAAAGGGAACAACATTATTCGCCTCTTCAACCGGCTGCGGCTTGCGCTGTGTGGCGGACGGCTGCGGCACAGGTTTTGGTTTCACCTTTGCATTCTTCTCCGGGATGGGAATCGCTTCTTTCTCTTCCACCACCGGCTTGGGCTGCGACTTCGAAACTCCTTTCGACTCGGTCGCCAGTACATTCTGCGTTTGGGTGGGATTCGCGGGCAGCGGCACATTGCTTACCAGCGTCACGCCCATCGCGCTGCCACCGCCGCCAGCGCCCCAGCTCGATCCACGACCGCTGTGCGCAAACCATGCGTACCCAATGATTGCCACCGTAACACCGACGTGCAGCAAAGCCGACCGCCCCAGGTTGCGTCCCCAGCGGTCGTGCTCAAAAAAGATTTCAGTGTTGAGCATGGGACTCTAGCGGCTGCGTCACGATACTCACATTCGTAATTCCCGAGCTCTTCACCGCATCCATCACCGTTGCGAACGCGCCGAATGGCACGTCTTCATCTGCGCGCAGAAAAATGGACTGGTGCTGAGGATCGCGAACCTTTTGCCGCAGCTTGGCACCGATCTCGTTAATGTTGATGGGATCGTTACCCAGGAACACTTCCTGCTTTTTGTTAATGCTGATCACCAGGCGCTCTTCGGTGATCTCTTTGACGGTGCGGGTTTTGGGTACGGCGACTTCAATGCCTGACTGCAGCACCGGCGCGGTCACCATAAAGATGATGAGCAGAACCAAAACCACATCTACCAGCGGAGTGATATTGATATCGGCGAGCGCAATCTGCGTGCGGCCGTTCGCCGCAGTGAAGGCCATTAGCGCCGCACCTCTTCTACGACGCGAGAAGCTGTGGGCTGGCGCTCAACCGCATTGGCCATCTCGAGCGAGAAGTCATCACACCGGGCCGCAAAATCACGAATAGATCCACCAATCAGATTGTAGGCAATGACTGCCGGAATTGCGGCGGCCAATCCAGCAGCGGTCGTAATGAGCGCTTCAGAAATTCCCGGAGCAACGGCGCGCAACGTAGCGGCCCCGCTTGTGCCGAGGCCATGGAATGCATCAATGATTCCCCATACCGTGCCAAACAATCCCACGAACGGTGTGACCGCGCCGGTGATAGCCAGCCATGGAAGATTGCGCTCGAAGCGTGTCATCTCCTCGGAGGCCGCAATCTGCATGGCCCGCTGCACGGCGAGAGGATTGCGCAATCCGCCTGAGGAACCAACCTGCCGTTCAAATTCGCGAAATCCTGACTGGAAGACGCCCACGATGGGGCTGGGACGAAACCGATCGGAGACGGTAGCGACATCCTGCAAGCGTGGGGCCTGCCGGAATGCCCGCAAGAAGCGTCCACTCTGCACGCGCGCTCGCTTCACCAGGGCCCATTTGGAAAGAATGATGGCCCAGGACACCAGGCTGAAGGCTAGAAGGCCAAGCAAAACCGCTTGCGCGACTAATCCCGTTTCGCGGACGAGATCAATAATTTCGCCGCCAATAAAAAGAGCAGGAAGGGTGCTTAAATGCATTGTTTATTAGGGAAGCGCCAGTACTCGATTATAGAGCAATCCCGTATGCCTCCTAGCGCACGTATTCAATCTGTAACTGTGGAAAGTGCAAGCCCTCGCGTGGCCCGGCCCACGCATCTCAAAGATGGTCAGTAAGCGACCAATCCGGGAACTCAGACGGGAGTTCCTTCCAGGAGGATGTATGCAGCACTACGGATTGTTGCGCGATTACGAATTTAGCGACATCGCTGCCGGCGAAGACATTCGCGGCGCAAAGGTTTATGGCCGGAACGACGAAAAGCTCGGCACGATTGACGACGTAGTCTTCGACCATGCCACCGGGGACATTCAATACATCGTGGTGGACACGGGCGGATGGTTTTCCAGCAAGAAGTTCCTGGTTCCAGCCCATCGCTTGCACACTTCTACACACGACGAGGGCGCCTATTCAGTGAATTTGGACAAGGAACAGGTCGAAAGTCTGCCGCGATACGACGAATCAGACCTGGAGTCCCAGAAGCGCTGGCAAAGCTACGAAAAAAGCTATTCCGACGCCTGGCACGCCGGGCCAGTTCAGCACCGTGAGGGATCGGACCATAATCTCACGCCAACTGCGGACGAAATGCCGGCCGAACCCGGTTCAATTGGCAGCCAGCTTTCGGATGAGGAGAGAGCGAGGCTAAGCTCCCGAATTACTCCGCCGCTCGCGAATAACGTGACCATTCAGCACAATGCTGTTGGTTTGGGGGACCGCTGGACAAATTTCGAGGAAAGACTCCGCCACCATCGCCGGCAGATCACTAAAGCGTGCACCGAATGTACGGTTGAGCCAGTTTCGGATCGACCGTCAGAAAATGCGGCGTGAAGCAGATGAGCGTCAAGTGTTTAACAGCTTGGCGCTCAGTCTTACTTCTTGCTGTCCTGGCGACTGAAAACCGGCGCTCATGCACGCCCGGCAAACTCGCGGCGTTCCGTCGAGACTTTTACTTTTTCTCCCTCTTTGATGAAGAGGGGGACGCGGATCTCGAGGCCGGTTTCAAGCTTGGCTGTCTTTGTCACGCTGCCGCTGGATGAGTCGCCCTTTACTCCAGGCTCGGTTTGCGCAATCTTTAATTCGACGAAGATTGGCAAATCCAAACCAATTGGATTTCCGTTGTACTTGCGAAGCTCAACAATGGCGCCTTCGACCAGAAAGTCCAACGCGTCCGCGACCATCGTTTCTGAAAGTGTCAGAGTTTCATAGCTTTCCTGATCCAGAAAATGCGAGCCCTCGCCATCGCTGTAAAGATATGAAGCCGGCACCGACTGCAGGTCGGGTTCCTTAAACTTGTCGTTAGCCTTAAAAGACTTCTCAAAAACCGCATTGGTCAGCAGGTTGCGCATTTTCAGACGCACAAGGGTCTGACCGCCGCGAGCAGTAGGCGTATTCACGACCGCTTCCAGGCACAGGTAAGGCGTGTTTTCAAATTCGAAGAAAGACTTGCGCTTGATTTCAATCGCGTCGATGAGTGCGGCCATAGTTCCCTTGAAACGGTATGTGCCTATGATAATGGACATCCGGGAAAAGGCCGTTGCGCAAAAACTAGTACATTAAACGCATGAGCTTTGCGGCAACAGCCATTTACCATCGCACCCGCAAGCACAGGTGCCGGTGAAGCAGCCCCGCAGACGCAGATCGAACTCACGCCCGTATCATCGTTCCAAACCGCGTTTCTCGCGCGAACTTGCCATCGTTTATGAAGACGATGCCGTTGTGGTGGTGAATAAACCTGCCGGACTCCTGGCCGTACCGGTTCCAGGCTCGGATTCGGCATCTGCATTGTCACTTCTGTTACATGCCTTAGAGCCGCGCAGGGAAAGAGCGTTGGTTGTACATCGCATTGATCGCTTCGCGTCCGGAGTTCTTTTATTCGCTAAAACTATGCGCGATCGGAATGCGCTGGTCCGGCAGTTTCTTGCGCATACTCCGGTGAGGCAGTACCTGGCAGTCATTCGCGGACACCTCAATCCGAAAGAAGGAACGCTGGTCCACTATTTTCGGAAAGAAGGGATGCATCAGATATTGAGCGCGGAATCGGACCGTAACGCCGCGCGGGCAGAACTCAGGTATTCGCTCGAATGCTCTCTTCGTGGAGCTTCGCTGTTACGGATTGCGCTGGTTACCGGATTACAGAATCAGATTCGAGTGCAGCTTGCAGCGCTCGGGAATCCAGTGGTCGGCGACCGCAAGTACAGCCCCGAAGAAGCCTCTGAGCGTCGAATTGCGCGTGTCGCCCTTCACGCGGCGCATTTGGAGTTCGTCCATCCGCGCTCGGGAGAGACCGTCTCTATTGATTGCGAACCTCCTGCGGACTTTCGTTCACTCGTGCAAGCGCTATCACCGGCGCCACGTGGACGTCGCTGATCGTTACGAAGATTGTGAAACACGAATTTGACGTCATCATTCTCGGCGGCGGTGCGGCGGGGCTGATGTGCGCCACTGAGGCAGGGAAGCGCGGACGGCGCGTGGCAGTGCTGGAACGCGCCGGGCGCATCGGCAAAAAGATTCTCATTTCTGGTGGCGGCCGCTGCAACTTCACCAACCTGCACTGTCAATCTGAAAACTTTATTTCGGCCAATCCGCACTTCGCCAAATCTGCGCTTGCGGCGTACACACCTCCGGACTTTATTGCTTTAGTCGAAAAGCACGGCATCGCTTATCACGAAAAAACTCTCGGCCAGCTTTTCTGTGACGGCTCTGCGCAGAACATCGTGACCATGCTCGAAGCAGAATGCAGGCGGGCCGGGGTTCGGATTCTTACCAACGTCGCAGTCGGAAGCGTTGAGCACGCGAATAGCTTTGCGATTCATACAGGGAAAGACGAATTTCAGGCGGCTGCGCTGGTTGTCGCAACCGGCGGCTTGTCCATCCCCAAAATGGGTGCAACTTCATTCGGCTACGAGTTAGCACGACAATTCGGGATCAGGATTGTAGAGACGCGGCCTGCGCTGGTTCCACTGACTTTTAATGCCGCGGACCGGCAGCATTACTGCGACTTGACCGGAGTCTCAACCGAAGTCGTGGCCGCGATCGGCAAGCAGCGCTTTCGGGAGAAAATGCTTTTCACCCACCGCGGTCTGAGCGGCCCGGCCATTCTGCAGATCTCTTCTTACTGGAATCCTTCAACTCCGGTGACGATCGACTTGGCTCCATCCCACGAGTTCACCGCGGCGATTCGCAATGCCAACAACGCTGTGCGCCGCGATCTCCCCGCTCTGAAGGCTGCGTTGCGCACGGTATTGCCTCATCGGTTGGCCGATCGCTGGCTCGATCTGCATCCTCCGGAGGGCTGGAGTAACAACGCGCTCGACGAACAGGAACGTCAGGTGCACAACTGGATCGTCACTCCGAGCGGCAGCGAAGGCTACGACAAGGCTGAAGTAACTGTCGGCGGCGTGGACACCGACGAGCTTTCTGCCAAGACGATGGAAACCCGCAAAGTCCCCGGCCTGTTTTTCGTCGGCGAAGTCGTGGACGTAACCGGCCACCTTGGCGGATTTAATTTTCAATGGGCTTGGGCGTCAGGATTCTGCGCCGGACAAGCGGTGTAGCTGCGCCGCGAGCCCCATGCGGCGCGCGGGTTCCGTGGTTCGTTGAGGTCTAGCGCGGATCGTGAAGAATGACAGTAACGAATTTCCAGCCCTTTTCTGTATTGTGGAGCACGTAGGTTATTCCCATTCGCTCGAGTTGCTGACCGTCGGTTTTGTAGCGCACGGCAACTCCGGGAACGATTGCAGCGGATGAACTGAGCACCTTCACATCACCAAGCTCGAATTCGCTACGGCCATATCCTTGGGCCCGCAGTCCTTCCATGACTCGTCCGAAAACAGCCGCAACCGCGGTGCGATCAGGTATCGAAATCACGCCTTGTGGTCCGACCAGCATCGCAGGCTCATGAAAGTACGGCAGAATCGCCTGGACATTCAATGTGCTGAAATCGCGATAGTAGTCGGCGATAACTTGCTTCAGAGGTTCGAGTGCCATGCAATCCAAATTATATTGGCGTGCAGAGTTGGGGACCCTCGTCGACTGATTCCGGATGTTGTGACATTCGATCCGTTTTCTAACGTGGTTTTCATCCTCACAGAGGCTTTGTCCCGTCCCAATGAGATGGGAAAGGGCGAAATAGTTCCATAACGAGGGTTGAACTAGCAGCCCGGCCAGCTCAACCGCGCCGGGCTTTTTCGATTGTGGCGATGTCGATTTTTCTCATCGGCATCATTGCGTCGAAGGCGCGCTTTGCCTCAGCGCCGCCGGCGGCAAGCGCATCGGTCAGCGCCCGCGGGGTGATCTGCCACGAGACGCCCCAGCGGTCCTTGCACCATCCGCAAGCGCTTTCCTGGCCGCCGTTTCCGACAATCGCGTTCCAGTAGCGGTCGGTCTCTTCCTGATTGTCCGTCGCGATCTGGAAGGAAAAGGCCTCATTGTGCTTGAAAATCGGGCCGCCGTTGAGACCGATACACGGTATGCCCGCCACCGTGAACTCTACCGTCAGCACATCGCCCTGCTTGCCGCTCGGATAGTCACTGGGCGCTTTGTGGACTGCGGTGACTTTGCTATCCGGAAATGTGGCGGCGTAGAAGTGCGCGGCTTCCTCAGCGTCTTTGTTAAACCAGAGGCAAATCGTATTCTTCGGCTTCGCGGGCATCGGGTCTCCTTGAGTAAAGCTTGAAGTTGAAGTTGCAGATTGCAGTTTAGGTTGAACTTTAGATCGGGTTGAGGTGTGGATCAGGTCAAATGCCGCTGGCCGGATCCCGTGGACAATTTTGCGAATAACGGAAAGAAGTCAGATGAGGGAGGCAGCGTGAAAGTTGCGTCTGGGCTTCTGAGGAAATTAAACTCTAGCGCGCCCCACTTCTCGCGGTTTTCACGAAAGCCTGTCCTGAGCGAAGTCGAACGGGTGGCGGTAACGCGAGGCCTTCAACGTGACGGTCTGTGCTTGCTTCCGGTAAAGCCCCATGTCTCCAAAAAGCGCGAGACGTGAGGCCCCCAAGTCTTATTTCATCCCCAGACATGGGCCACCTGCGTTAGAGCCCCTTGCCGAAATTCCGAGGCTGGGGTGGAAGGCCTTTTGCCGGTTTTAGCCTGAGTGGGATGGGAAGGCAGAACTTGCGGAGCAGATTTGAAAGATGTTCCCCTCAGGATCAACGGCGTCGCACGTTTCTCCTGGTTTTTGCCAGGGACGCCGCAACATCTGGGTCCCGAGCGACTCCAGCCGTGCCCGCTCGGATTCCACGTCCTTAACTTCGAAGATGAGCTTGACCGGGTCTTCTTCGCGCGGGATCGGCGGTGACGTGATCTCGATGTTTTTCGCGATATCGCCAGGGACCGCATGCAGGGCAAATTGCGCGCCACCCGTCTCGAAGGTAGCCCATACGTCCGTCCAATCCCGATTGGTTGGTGTGGCGCCAAGTATCTCGCTGTAAAACCGCTTCATGCGTTCCAAATCTTTTACGTAAAGCATTGCTTTGCGTAGCTTCATAATTTCGAGATGATAACTCACCTCATCCCTCGGAAGGCTGGCCCGGCCTTTTGTCTTATGCGCTACCACAAATGAGACTGCCCAGTCCTTTGCGGTTTTCAAAGGGCGGCGATTTCCGGTCGCTTGCCGGGCATTCGGGCGAATACCACCTTGTGCGTACATTCGTGGTTCCCAGCCTTCGAACACCGCGAAGACTGGGGCAGAGGCCGCGCAGAAGAGGTCACGATCAACCAGGAAGCTTCGCCGAAAACTTCGCAAGCGTCACGTTAGACTCCATTCACAACATTCACTCAATTGCACCGGAGGTCTCCTGTTCCATCGCGCGAGGGGCAATAAAGGAGAACAAAATGACACCTACGCAAAACAAACCTAGCATCGTTTTTTGTCACGGGCTCTGGGCGGACGGCTCGTGCTTCACCAAGCTGATCGGTCCTCTTCAGGCCGAGGGGTATGAGTGCATTGCAGCGCAGTATGGTCTCAACTCAACCGCGGAGGACGTTGCCCTCGTGAAGGCAACGATCGGCAGGGTCAGCGGGCCTGTCATCCTCGTTGGACACTCCTACGGCGGAACCGTCATCACCGGCGCCGGAACCGACGATCGCGTTGCGGGGCTGGTTTACATCTGCGCGCTCGCTCCGGAGGCCGATGAGACATCGCAGACACAGCTATCCAACTTCCCGGCGACTGATGTCTTCTCCCACATCGAAGTCGTGGATGGACGTATCTGGCTTCGTCCCGAGGCTACGGAGTATTTCTGCGGAGATCTTTCGGATGAGGAGCAGAAACTGGTTTGGGCGACTCAGGGCGTTCCCCAACCCGATTTGTTCAACGCGAAAGCCGGAGGAACCGCCTGGAAGTCGAAGCCAAGCTGGTACATCGTCGGCAAAAACGATCGCACCGTCCCCCCGGACTTGGAGCGGTTCTTTGCGAAGCGGATGGGAGCCAAAGTGACTGAGGTCGCGAGTAGTCACGTCCCGATGCTGTCACACCCAGACGTGGTGCTCGATGTCATCCGTGACGCCGCGCAAGCGGTTCAAACGGCCACGAAAGCAGCGTAATGTAAATCGGACACACGCCCACTCAAGTGACAACCTAACGGGTGGCCCATTCAAGCCCGTTTTTGGCTTGAGTGGG